>LULL01000542.1_pt1 | contig 15726 bp, 19 predicted proteins | sample 728161 | NCBI WGS metagenome assembly LULL01 (sample SAMN03860290, study PRJNA289734) | marine metagenome | biome: seawater column; feature: ocean; material: water; isolation source: Red Sea water column Station 149 - depth 500m | place: Saudi Arabia: Red Sea | collected 2011-10-15 | depth 500 m
CTATTGGTATGATTCTTTTTCATCTTTTTCTTTTTAACCCAGACTGGCTTAAAAAGAAAAATTTTTCAACTGTTATCGTTTTCTATGATGGAAGCTGTGGAATTTGTAATCGTTTTATTCAGTTTATTCTTAAACACTCTACTCATACACAGTTTGCCCCTCTTGAAGGTTCAATTGCAAGAAGAATGTTAACAAAAAAACAGCAAAAAAATAAAGACAGTATTATTGTGATAAAAGATGGCATAACCTATGACAAATCAAATGCTATCCTAGAATTAATGCATGAACTTGATGGTATTTATCCATTGCTTTACAGTCTAAAAGTTCTCCCTAAATACTTTAGAAACTTTTTTTATGAAATCTTTGCCAAATACAGGCATCACATAAGAAAACAATCAACTTGCAGCCTTTTAACTACAGATGAACAGAAAAGGTTTTTGCAATGAGGATTCTAATCATGTTTTAATTATTAATCAAAAACAATTAGTACTTACTTAGCATTAAGCTTCATGAATAAGTTGTGCTGTTCTGGCCAAAAACTCATTTAGCATATCCCAACTTTTTTCCATAAGATCAGAGAGTTCGGTTAATTTCTGAGCATTTTCTGTTGCTAATAATTCAACTCCCATTGAGTCATGCCCTTCATCAGCAACACTATGCTTTGTGATATGATCACTAGACATTCCCTCATCTAAAATTTTTGAAAAATGAGAATAGAACATATGTGCCCCACCTTCAAGAACCATTTGAGTCATGACAATTCTTGCTGGATCATCAATTAAAAAGTTCTTACCAAAAAACCAAAAGGTTGTGGCCTCTAAAATAGGATCCCAAATTTTATCTTTTCTATTTCTTTCCTTTTGCAAATCAAGATCGTGTCCTAGCTCTTCCATAAAATGTTCAAAAAATATTTTCTTATATTGAATCGAATCACAAAGGGCCATACGAGAAAACATTAATCTTTGAAAAGAATCACTCATCACTTGAAGACAATCGAGAAGTTTCTCCTTTTTATACTTCAAAGAAAGTGCATTTTTAATTGAGGTATCAAAAATCGGATTTTTTAAGAACTCTGAAGAATACTTATTATTTAACTGCACAAATTGCTCAAAACTCATCCCCCCTTTATTCTTTGCAACAAAGCTTACCTGAGGCCTATCCGGATTTTCATAAAGACTATTTTCTTGAAACTGTACGGAAAGTGCCCAAAAGCCTTCAGCACCAGCACCTGTAAACCCATGTTCACATCCAGCTGGTACGTAAACGATATCCCCTTCATTAAGCGCTCCCTGGGTGTCACCAGATACGAGGCCACTCCCTTGGGTTATAATAATCATACTATCTGTCGTATGGGTATGATCCTCTAAAACTTCCCCAGGTTTTAAATGTACCCATGCTGCTGAAAAATAATCAGGAGTAATACTCTTAAGATATTCATTTTGGGCAAAGTTTTTTAAAACCCCTAAGTTTTTACTCTCCCAATCGACCTTTACAGATGAAAGAGATTCTAAAGAGTCTCTCCCAATAATTTTTAATTGCCTATCCTCTAGCGGAATTGACTCTCTATCCATATAAGAGGTTTCAGGAGTCTCTTCCGATGAAAAGATCGCCGTTTCCTGAAACTGAATAGAAAGAGCCGTAAAGCCTTGAGCTCCCTTGCCTTGAAAACCATGCAAATTCCATTCTGGTATATAAACGATATCACCATTTTTTACATCAGTTATTGTATCACCGGTTGTGGAACCAAGACCATTACAAACGAGAAGCATACTTGCACAAGGATGAAAATGAGCTAGCAATTCTTTATTGGCCGGCATCTGAGTCCATGCAATAGATAAATTTTTTGGTAAAACCTCAGCAAGATAATCATGACTTTTAAAATGGCGAACCTCACCTAAATAAGTTTCTTGCCCCTCAACATCCATGGCGGTAATTCCCTTTAACTGAGATTTTGGGATAACCTTAGGTGCTGATTGAATACCTTTTAAATTTCTTTGACTATTATTGGCCTCAGTTGCTATTTGCATATCTTCCTCCACTTATTCATAAAATTTCTATGCATTTATATGAAAAAAGTAGAGATTGAACAAATGAATAAAAACTACCACTGAGTTAGCTTTAGGCTATACCTCTTACCCCACTAACTCCCTACTGGTGAGCAAATTTCGATAAGAAAACCGTTAAGATCTTTTACATAAGAAACTATTTGTCCCCAAGGCTTGCTTTCAGGCTTTTTTACAACAACGGCTCCCTTTTCAATCGCTTTATTAAAAGAACCTTCAATATCATCAGTCACAAATCCAATTTCAAATGATGGAAACTCTGAATCTCTTGTTTGCTTTTTATATTCAAAACCATGTGAGCCAGCAACTTCATGTGAAACAAATCCAAGCCTTGTTACACCTGTAACCATTTCACCATAACCTTTCTGGGGATGAAGAAATCCTTTTTCTAATCCAAAAGCTTTTTCATAAAAATCCATAGTCGCTGGAACATCGTTTACATAAAGAAGTGTATAACCAAGTTTCATATTGATTCCTTATTTTACTATTTTAAATAATATCAATATTCATTAAAATATTTTTCTGCATCGATGTAAATATCTTGATCTAAGTTTTTAAATGAAATTATTTTTTCTGCCTCTGTATTATAAATTGCATAAAAAGTAAGTTCTCGCCATTTTACTTTGTATACACTAACATCATTTCCCTTCTCCCATTTAACAAGCTCACTACATTCCTGTTTGCTGATTAATGTTTCAACCTCAGTAAGCTCTTCATAAGAAAGCTCAACTCCAATTCTTTTTTTTAAACCGATTGACCGCATGTTCTGAAGTTCTCATAAGATGCCCCTCATAAAAAAGTTTATTTAACCATAGCGCTTACTCGCGTAATTGTTAAATAAAATCTTCAGCTAAAGCTTAATTAAAAAGTGGTAAAAGTATTCTGTTATAAGAAAGTTGATAAAAAATTACCAAAAAAAAAATAACCGATTTTGAACAGTCGACTCTAATACGTCTATATTTATTTATAAAAAATTTTAATAATCAGATGTAGGCTTAATCCATGAAGAACTAAACCTGCAACTGAATTTAAAGAACTAATTAGGCAATTCTGACACTTAAAGCACACGGCCCTCTTTGTCCTTCTCCAATTTCAAATAGTACTTTTTGATCATCTTTCAAAGTGCTCGTTTCGAGTGCTGAAACGTGAACGAATAGATCTTTTCCACCATCATCAGGTGTAATAAATCCAAATCCTTTCATCTCATCAAAAAACTTTACTTTACCTGTACTCATAATAATCTCCTTTTAAACACGACATATATGTAAATGCTTTAATAGTAATTTTAACAGCCAAAATAGCAGCATAAATGTTATTCATGTAGGCTTAGGCGCTACATGCAAATCACGCAGAAATAATCTGGTGTTTTTAGTTAATAATTTCAGAACTTAATTTTACGATTGGTTTTGTTAGATAGACTTACTAGGAAAAAATAAAAAACGAATATTAAAACTTTACTCTTTAATTAGCATGACATTGTATCGGTTCAATTGATACAAAAACATAGTAATTATCAAAAAAAACTTAGAACAGGCCTTATCTACCCTCTGTATATATTGACATGACAGCCACGCCAAGCTACAGATCATTACAAACCTAATCTCTCGTCCCTTTTAAAATATAAAAATCTTCTTCATAAACTTCAATTGTATGGAATCCATTTGTGACAAGAGCTTTTCTAAGCCCCATCCCCTTACTCTCTGATCTGTATGCATTTATATCATTAGCAGAAGGAACGGTTGCCCCAAGAAAAAGTTTCTTAAAAGGGAAAAAGTTATGATTATGTAAGTTAAATAATAAATTCCAACCATTATCAATATCTTTTTTAACGTAAGAAATAATATCCTTTGGGTTCCCAATAGCAGCCTGATCTATTGTATAAAAATAAACCTTGAGCAGTTTCCCTTTTCTAACAACATAACTCATAAACTCTGCTGGACTTGTAAATAAATCAGTTCCAGCATTTATCATTCTTTTTACTTGTTGAGTGTATAGCAACGACTCCAGGCAGTTAATTCTTCTTACCTTACCGGCCAGATTAGAATAAACAATATAAGCGTTATCCTTATCAGCTCCAAAATCCAACTCATTATACTGACGTAGTAGTAAGTTATACGGATCAACACTTACGATACTCTCAATAGACTTTTGAAATTCTTCAATACTTGGATCAAAAGAAACTGCTGCCTTTACCAAAGCATCACTTTCTTCAACTTCTCTTACTGATAAATACTTCTCACTATTGCTAATAAGAACGACTTCCTCTGACTTAAAAGAGCACTCCGAACCCATAGTGGAAAATGAGAATATAAATAATAAGAAGAAGAATTTCATAATGTTTAAATATCAAAGATATCGCAACTCAGCAAAACGCGGTGCTAGAGGTGTCACAAGTCCTCCACCGACGGTGGTTACATTTATAATAATACCTTCTATAATCGTTTCATAAATAATTTCATAAGGTTATAGGCCATTTCTCTTTCAACCAGAAAAGTACCATCATCTAAGTTTGCACTAGACATCGTTTTTCCAACATACAAAGAGTCACTGCAATGAATTTTCGCTTTAGCAAGTACCAAATTAGATACAAAAAATAATCCTAACAGTAGTAATAAATTAACTTTTTTCATCCCTTTCTCCTTTTAATCAGTTTCAATTTGAGTATTAGTCCAACAGGTAAAAGTCGATTTTACAGTGACATCGCCTGGACAGCCACCTGGAGCGGGTGAATTATCATGTATAACAATCTCTAAATTATTTCCTCCAATTCTACTTAGAGTTCCATTGAGACTGTCACACCAAGAGTTAGCTTTATAAATAATCATATCCACAGCTCCATTTAAAGCGCCAACACTATCTATGTAACATGCATACTTATGAACCTTAAAGTCTTTGGTTATTTCAATATTCTCATAAGCAAAAGTATTCTTTCCAATAATTGCGATTAGCAATGATAATATTATTTCTTTCATTTTCTTCTCCTGTTAATTTCTATTAAAGCATATTACTAATTGTTAAATTCTCTAATGCACTCTAAATGTGGTATATATAAACTTACCCTTGAATACATACCGTCTTTAAGCACTGTTAAACTTCCAGACATTCCGATATCGTAATAAGGGTTAAAGGATGCTGAAAGAAAGCCTCCATTAAGACTAACAATTTCTTTATCTCCATTTATATAAAAGACAGTTGCTGCTGAGTTTGGAGTTAACATTGCTTCGATTTTTGCAATTCCACCTGGTCTATTTTCCTGTATTTTACTTTGGTCAATGGCCATCGTAATTTTATCAACATATACATTTTTACCTTCAAGAAGCAATTCAGCTACTTCAATAGCTCTATGTCCTGTAACTGTAACAAGCTGATTAAGGTCATCAATAATCACTCCGCCTTGAATCCCCGAGCAAGTCATTGTCTTTGCTTGTGCCCCTAGTGAACCGACGATTAACATTAAAACCAATAAACATTTCTTCATATCTCCCCCTTTTTTAAATATGTAAGTTAAAAGTTCTTACGTTATAAAAGATCTTAAACAAACTCTTAATCTTTTTAATCTGTCTCCGAACATTTCCATAACTCCTCTCTGACATATAAATATAAAAACACTTATAATAAATAAAATGATTTATTTAAATCATTGTGATCTAAAATACTTATGTCTTTGATGATGAATGAGGTGAAATATTTTATTACTACCAGTGAAAACCTTAATATTACTAAGGCTTCTGATTAGACTAAAAAATGGGGTGCCACCTAAGCTAATTTAATGGAGGTAGTGACAGCCTTATAACTATTTTAAGTTGTTGATGCGAAAGTCAAAATAACTACAGATGACTTTAAACTCCAAAAATTTCTTCTTGATAATAATATTATACTATATTATTATATAATATATACTTAATCAAGCACTGGAACAATGGCTCAATGGCAATCAGCAGATCAACCTATCAGCTCCCACATTTATTAACGACAACTCAAAAGGATTTGGGCCAAAGGCAAAGAAGTAAATTTCACTAGCCAGAAATCATTCGAAATCACTAGAGATCATCGTGATGGTGGACGAAGCGTATGCCACGCACACCCATACCTAACTACAATAGCTTTTCACTACTTTTCACAGCCAATTCATAATGAAGAACTTTTGCGGAAGCTCTCTAGTGAGTGACCACCGATGAAGTTTAACAAAATAATCTATAGTGACGCCGTTTGTAGCTTTTTGCTGGAGATTTTAAAGGTAAAGTATTTTGCTTAAAATACTTCATTGTCAAAAAACACGGGTAGATGTTAGTCCTCTTCTGGTGCCCCATTCTTCCAATAATGTAAATAATTCAATCATAGTGCGTCGCACAAAAAAATATAATAACATTCATGAAGTTCAAAAAACTTTAGGAGAATGTAAATGAAGAAGATCATATTAGGAATCGGCCTTACCATTCTTTCAACGAATCTAATGGCGCAAAGATATATCATGGAAACGCATATCGACCCTGACTTCAAGCTCTATGAAACCTTTAATGCTGATAAAGCAGATTGCGTGCTGGCCACTGGGAGCTATGTTGAAACTTTTAATAAAAATGAGGCTGACAATACGATCCAATGGGTTTCTTCCTGGGACCAAGCAGACCTAGCTGTTTATATTGTGGATGAATATGAGAATAGTTATAACAGGTGCTCTTTTCTATCGGGAGGACAGTGGGATATAACTGATGAGTACTCCCAGGCGCTTCAAGAGCTTATTGATGATCGTCCCCATTCACTAAAAGACTATGCAAGGCTCGGTGATATTAAGGACTACTGGTCTAACAATCTGGATTGGTTTACAGAATATCCTTACAGCGCTGAAAAAAACTCAGTAAGAGTAATCGAAAGATTACAAGTTCTCTCCGAGCGTATTAAAAGTCGCTTTGATAAAAAATGTCGCGATATGTACCAGAATTCTGATTCGTTCAGCTCTATTCGAGATACGAAAATCGTTATGGACAGGCGCCGATACAATGGTAGCAATCTTATAAAGATGAGCTTTCAGCCTTTTTGTTATGTTAAAAAGAGTAATTTAGAAATCCCTGAACAAAGTTTTCGTGTAAAAAAGAGAAAGCTCCCTAATCTCTTCAAGAAAACAAAAACGTGTGAACTTCAAATAGAACACTATAAAGAAGAAGAGGGAAGAAATAGGGATATGATATTACTTAAAATTATGGACCGAGAGAGTGGATCTGAAAAATATGATCACCGTAGATTTAGCGTGGATTCTTTGAAAACTTCAATCATCGAAAGCAATCGCGCATGTGAGTCTGGTAATTGCGAATTTAAGGTTTCAGACTTTAATTCAGACTTAGAAGGTCGAGTTGTGAACGGTCAGGTTAAAATTTCCTTTGCACGCTATGAAAGAGATGTTCGAGTCAACGTAGACATTTTTGAATATATAAACAGCCTAGGCACCGCGCCAAAGTATAAAACGATTACTCGCAAATGTCTCAATGAATAATGACGAGGAGTAAATAATGAAGTGGACTTTAGTTTGTTTAGCTTTGAGCACAAGCTACCTTGCTCACGCGAAATCAAGTCTTACATTTCAATGCAAGAACCTACTTCAAGAGTCTGACCCAATATCCATCTCTCTCACTTACGAAGATGAAGTAAAATCAAACATTCATACGTTTGATAACTTTTCAATGAGTTTTAATGGTTCACACTTAGATGAAAAAAAATTCTCCTTACTATAGCAACCAAGTCGTAACGATAGACAAAGATCACAACGGAAAGGGAGAAACATACTATCGTTTTAGTTTTGGAGAATTTTATTTTCAGAAAGTATTTGAATTCTATATAGATAACACAAACTCAGAAGTTATAAGTGCCAGAAGATGGGACCTTTTTTTAGCAGAGGATGGTCATAGTACGATGAATTCCACCGGTTTTTCAGAATGTGTTATTTTCTCACCACGAGATCATGGCAAAAAGGAATAACAATTACCATTAGCGCTCCTGCTCTGTAGCGAGTAACCACCGGTGAAGTTTAAAAAGATAATCTATAGTGACGCCGTTTGTAGCTTTTTGCTGGAGATTTTAAAGGTAAAGTATTTTGCTTAAAATACTTCATTGTCAAAAAGCACGGGGAGACGTTAGTCCTTTGCATTAAAAGAAGTTTTTCCATTTGATTGTCTGGACCAATATAAAGCTCTCCAGTTCCCTCTGATGGAAATCCTTCTATCTCGTCAAGAAAACTTGAATCAAAGAGGTTTTTTCTCCAGAACTGACTCGATACTTTCAACTAACATGGCCACATAGTTAAGAACTGATTTCATGACAAATACTTCTCCATTCTAATATCGTCCCAGTATTTACCATCCCAATATGTGAACTTATCTAAACGACCGATTTCAACAAACCCGAGCTTTTTATAAAATGATTGAGCCCTATAATTAAATTCAAATGTACCAAGTTCAATTCTACTAGCTCCAAACCTCTTAGACTCTTCTTCAAAGTACTCCATAGCAACTTTAGCTACACCTGTTCCCCAATATTCTTTTTCACCGATAGTTAATCCCAACCAACTAGTCCCTTTTATCTTTTTCATTAAATGTCGAGGGTCTAATTGCAATGAAAAATTACCTATTGGTTTTTCTCCATCAAAAATCATATATACTCCTGAAGCGTAATCAGGATTATCATTATATCTTTTTTTAAGAGACTCAAAGGTATTAATTTCAGGGTTATCCTTATCCCTTACAGGAACAATAAGATGATATAGCTCTTTATCATTTTCCCACCTGGCCATAGACTTTATTTGCTCATCATCATTTATGTCAATTTGCTTAATTTCTATATTCATTTTCTAAATTTCCCCTGCAATCCAATGATATTTCCAAAAGGGTTTTTAATTTGACATATCCCTTTATCACTATCGGGTATCTTTATTGGTCCACGATAAATCTTTCCCTCATATTAGACAAATAAATATGTAGCGTGAAGTTGATTGAGAATCATCTAAGCCTCTAAATCAAAAATTCTTTTCCATAAAATGAACCAAGTTTGTTACAGCATGACCTTTGCGCCCCTCAAAGCTTCTAGGCCCCTTATCGATCCATCCATTTTTCTCATAAAACTTAATTGCTCTTGAGTTTGTGGGAGAAACGCTAAGTTTAGCCTTCTCTACACCTAGGCCTTTAAAAAATTCGGTAGCAAATTCATCTAGTTTTTTTGAAAGTCCTTTACCTCGATAATTCTCTCTAAGGTAATACAGATTTATATATCCCCATGATTCATCATCTTTAAAAAGAGCTAATTCTATCTGGCCGATGATTTCATCATTTTTCCAAATATGATAAGCCCCAAACTTATTTGGGTCTTTATTATTAAGCCATTCAATATATCTCTCTCCACCTTGTCCATCATCTTCCCAAAAACCTTTATCTGTACCAAAAGAGGTCATAAAAGAGTCAGCCCTAAAATTTATTGCTGTATCTTTATGCAAATCTAAATCAATTTTTTTAAACTCAATTTTTTCAGAGTTTTGATTACCTAAGTATCTTGGTTGAAGTTCTTCAGCAGATGATTTTCCTTTAATGTTTTTTACAAGATAACCTCGACTTGAGGCTCTAGAAGAAACAACTTCTCGAATATTTCCATCAACGTATAAAGCTCCTACGCCATCATCTAATGCTAATCCGTCTGATAATTCCCCTGACTCAACGAGTGATAAAAAGATTGGACTTCGATCTTCTTCTCCATCAAAATGAGGACAAGCACTACCGTCCAAAAAGCCTAAACAATCTAGCGGCTCTAAACCAATCCCTTTTGAATCCGTTAAACCTTGATTGAACCAGCAAATCATTCCAGCACTCATTCCTGATAAAATAACATCTTTGCTTAGTGCCTTTGCCAAAATCTTATCTAACTTCCACTCTCTCCAAAGACATAGGAGATTTAATGTATTTCCACCACCGACATGAATAATATCTTGGTCTAAAATGAATGATTCAATATCTCTTGTATGTGGCTTAAAGAGGGATAAGTGAGAAGGCCTGCAATTAAGCAAGCGGTACGAATTATAAAACCTATCAATATAGTTTTGGCTATCACCACTGGCGGTTCCAATAAAACAAATTTTTGGACATTCATTATTGGCCAAAGACAAAAGGTATTTATCTAAAAGTAGGTTTTCGGGTTCCATAGCGAAACCGCCGCCACCCATAATAAAAATCTTATTCATGTTTCCCCCAAGGAGCCTAAATAAAATACATTATTCAACACGGAAAGTCATTGAGACTTTTCCTTAAGTTCTTAAGGCAATACCAAGGCCAACTTTTCATTAGTAAAATCTGGTGTTAGTTTTAGTATTTAGATTAATTAAGCCCCTCTATATTTTTTTGTAAATGTTTAGCTCGCTTATAAAACTCAGCCTTAATTAGTCTTGCTGTCTCAATTTCTCCATAGTTTTCTTCAAACTCATCGGCAAGTGAGTCAATAACTTTTGATATTAACTGGATTACACTCTTACCTTCTTTAAACAGAAGCGTTTCCTTTATCTCTAGTTCACTTGCCAATATCTCAAAGTTTTTTGTCTTTAATTTATGCCAGTCGTGATTACCACCAATTGTGTAACTGAATTTTTTTGTAAGCCCTTTATAAATTGAAGTACAAAGAAGATCATAAAAAGGAGATAACCTTATTCCTTTATCCGTATAAAAGAGGCTTAGGTTTTTTGAGTGACAATCATTGTTTCCAATTAATAAGTTAAACCAAAACCATCTCAAGAATTGTGATAAGTCTTTAAGTGGAACGGCACTATTATTCTTAATCAATTTATAGTTTTCAAATAGCTTAGGCCCACCATCCTGTTCATACTTCTTTCTAGAAGTTAAACCTTGAGCCTGACAAAAATCCTCTTGATGAATTCTAAGAGTATTTTCTTTCACGATCTTACGATCAAATCGCTCGACAATATATAAAGGATATTCGCCTTCGATCAAAAATGTTTTTGGAACATTGAGACCTATGAGACCAGCAAGTTTCATGCAAAAATGCTCATTATATGGAGTATCCTCAGTATTTTGATGATATCGAACATAAGGTTTTAATATATGTGTTGTTGGCTCTCCATTAAGAGGAATAAAAAATTTCTTATCCTTATATATAACAGGAAATTTATCTTGAGCCCCAGCGAGAGAAAAACGTCCACCCTCCTCACTTATAATTGTTCCGGCGAGTGGTCTTTTATCTCTTAGAAAATCATAAATTTTTTCAATTTCTATTTCAGAAGATTTAAAGTTATCGACCTTTTGCGCTTCGTCCATGGGACTTAAAATAAAAGCACCTGCACAATCAACTCCAAATTCTTTTAAGAAATGAAATTCATCTGCTACATTCTTCTCTGATAAACTCTCAATGGCCTGCTTAACTTCACCTTCTGGAAGAAGATTTTCAAAGAACGCCTTTGTTTGCATGTGATCAAAGGAGTCTTCTCTTAATGGTAGATTAATTGAAATAGCAAAAGAGCTTTTCTTCTCTAACCAACTCTTCGTATATGAAAAGGACAATCTTTCTTCATCATCCTCAATCAACACACCGACTAGTTCTTCATTATAAAAAAGATTCAGGCTTTCACTCATAGCTATTCTCCTCGCTCACTACCTCTATCTTTTAAATAAAGATCAAGGCCAAGTAAGTTTGCGATAGAGATCAATGTTGAAAGTTTTATGTCACTTGCGCCAGATTCAATCTTTGCGATTCCGGCACGCGATAAGCCGGCATAATCAGCAAGCTCAGTCTGTGTGATCTTTCTTTGTTTTCTGATCTTTTTAATCATTGATGCTATCTTTTTACTGTCATTTATTACCGATATTTCTTCACTCATATGTATACTCCAGTATACATTATATACCTTTTCATGGTTTTTTCAACAAAAGTCTACTACAGTAGACAAAAAAATAAGAAAATTAAAAATGTTTTAGGATTTGAGGTGCCCACCATCGAAATTCTATGGAGGAAATGATATCGTTAGTAGACTTTGCTAAAGAGTCTAGAATTCAAATAGATGGATTTGAAATTGATGGAACAGACTTAGAAAAATATTTTGAAATAAAAAAAGTCAACGATAGGGATTCTAGAACTTTCCGAGACAGAACTATGTTTAATAACTTTAAAAAGCTGATGGATAATAAAATTAAGTCGGATAAAGTAATTATTTGGGGCCATAACGCTCATATGATGAAAAAAGTCTCTAGAGGAGCCTATCGTGATAAGGTGTTTGGCGAATATGTTAAGGAAACATATGGAGATAAATCTATCGTTGTTGGGCAATACACAGGAAGCGGCGAAGTTGAACATATGCCGCATCAAAAAAGAAAGCTCTTACAAGAAAAAAACTCGATCGAAGAATACATTATTAAGACGATTGAAGGCGTTAAGGTATTTCCAACACTAAATGAAGATATCTTTATAAAGCCTATCAGAAATATGTTTTGTGGTGGAGATATTGAAGAGTTAATTTTAGCTGATCATTTTGATTCTCTTATTTTGCATGAAAAGGGATCTGCTCCTTCGAGATTATGAAATAACTCAAAAACTTGAGTTAAGTTGATCTCTTTCGTATGGGCATCTATTCAAAAAATTTAGAATACTTAAAAAATACAAATTTGACAAAGAGCAAGAAACTGACTATTTTCTCTTAAGTAAAACTTTTACCGAGGAGGACATATGGAAAAAATCAACAAAATCAAAAGCTGTATGACTTCGGTAGAATTTCAAATTTTTGCTTAATCCGCCTCAAAATTTCTAATCATTAATTTTTTCTTCTCCCCCTCATCAGCTTATTTTAAGTTTTTATATTTTTAAATTTTTAAATTTTAATGAGGCAGGAGAAAACATGAATTATTATACGAAAGAATTAACAAGTAAGCTTTGGAATGATTTCGAAGCCTACTTCAATTATCAAGGAAAATGTAGTGGTTGTTGGTGTATGAATCACCGCCTACCTCTTGGACTTGATATCGAAGGAGAACCAGCAAAACTGGCCATGAAACAACTCGTTGAGAGCAATAGAGTCTTTGGAGTTTTGGCCTATATAGAAGGTGACTCTGTACCTGTCGGCTGGGCCTCTCTTGATAGGAAAAAAACTTTACCAGGGCATGACTGCATTGAGGAAAACATTAACTGTAGATCGTCTATTTGGTCAATTCACTGCCTAACAACTCGCTCAGATTATAAAAACAAAGGTGTTGAGAAAGTTTTATCAAATGCAGCAGTTGAACTCGCTAAGAAACTAAAAGCAAATGAAATAGAGAGTTATCCAGAACCTAATAGTAAAGAAGGTATCTCATTTAAAACTTGGAATACATTCAACGGCTTTCAAAGTCAGTATAAAGACCTTGGTTTTATTTCAATCGAAAAAGAATACGGAAGCCACTCCGAGTTTTATAATCCAATGAGGCTATTTTTAGAAATTGATATACCCAATTTAAAAACAAAAAGACTGAGATTAGAACCTCAAAATGTTGAACATGCTGAAAAGCTTTTCAAACCTTTTCAAAATCCTAGACTGTATAAATATATTAAACGAGAACCTCTCGTCAGAGCAGATCAACTCCGTGAAGGCATAAAGTCACTAGATAATCGAATGCTCCCAGATCAGTCAGAATTTTGTTTAAATTGGGTTTTAATTAATGAGGAAAATAATGAGTATATAGGTCAAATTGAAGTTTCTATGCCTGTTAATGAAAGTTATTTTTATCTGGCCTACACAATCTTTGAAGAGCATTGGCAAAAAGGATATGCCAAAGAGGGCTGTAAAGCCGTTATCAACTTTATGTTTAAAGAGTGGAACGCATCAAAAGCTATTATTGAAATGGATATAAGAAATACGGCCTCTGTAAAACTCGCTGAAAGCTTAGGCGCAAAGCAAGTCGCATTTAAACCAAAAGCACAAATGTTAAAAGGTGAATGGAGCGATGAATATGTTTATGAAGTCTACAACTTAAGTAGTTAACTTTTTTGCCCAGATCAACTTCAGGGCAATTTTACACTCTTGAGAAATTGCTATCTTTTAAAAAACTTAACCAAGTTTTAGCGTTTCTAGAAAGATAGTGATTTTTTCTCGTTACCAGCTTTAATGGAAATTTAAAAGTCCCTTTTGGATAAAGCCTTTTTAATGCCTTACTCTTCAAATCATCAGCAACCATAATTTCAGGTAAAATAGATACTCCCAAACCTTCAAGAACCATGTTTTTATGGGATGTAAGACTGTTAGAAGAAATTTTAATCTCAACATTCTTATAGTCTTTATTCATCCTATTTATAGTTGGAAATCTTTTGGTCTGAACATCATCAATTTCCCTAGATCCTATGAATGACCGAATTATGTTTAAATTTTTATATTCTGAGGTTTTTACAACTAAATCATAAGGAACAAGAGATACTTCACTCATCACAAGTTTATTTGACAACTTAGGTATATGAAAAAACAAGCCAAATTCAAACTCACCATCTTCAATTTTATTTAACAGATCTGATGCAAAGCCAGAAAAACAAGTTGGAATTACGTTTGGAAACTCTTTTAAATAACTTTTATGCACTTTAGGAACAAAATATGATGAGACAGGCTCACTTGCACAAAATTTTAATGGCCCAGAACAGATATATTTTCCTTCACTTGCAATTAACTCTATTTCATCGACCTCTTGAAATATTCGATCACATTTTTCATAAATCTCTTGTCCAATATCCGTGAGCAGAACCTTTCGTTTTTCTCGAACTAATAATTTTACCCCCAATTGGTCTTCTAATGTTGCTACAGTTTTACTGATTGAAGGTTGTTGAACGAATAGCTTCTTAGAAGCATTGGTAAATCCCCCATACTTGGCTACAAAATAAAAATGTTTTAAATGACCTAGCTCCACATCTATTCCTGATGAGAATAATTTACATTCATATTATATATTTTATATATACATAATTTTCAAGTAAATTCCGTATATCTTTTAAGACAAGGAGACATGTATGAAAGCTTTATTATTAATTTTATTAGTGCAACTAACATCAACGAACATTTTTGCATCTGGCTGCTACGGAACAAATGTTAGAATTATCAATGAGATACCGCAACATCATATCAAATCGACAGTAGAGGAAAGCGACTTAAAAATTCGAAATTGGTACTCTGAAAACTATCAAGTTACTCTAAAAATACAACATAATGGAAGAAACTACATTCTCAGCTCTAAATCATTGAACTATGAACTTGCAAAAATGGCTTACGAAGTTGTTAAAACTAAAATCAAAAACGATAAAGAAATTCTTCTTTTCTGGACTATTCAAAATATAGAAGACTACGATGATTGTGATGATATTAGTGACTATGGAGAAAGAAATAAGTTTATCGCAAAAATCCCGTTTAATGATTTTTCTGATATTAATTTAGAAACGAGATATTATTAGATCTAAAACTGATTGTGAGCATCATAAAAACTATGATGCTCACAAAATAATTAACAATTGATCTCACCCAAATGGTTATTTAAAAAAGAAAAATAGTCTGGCGTCATTGTTATTCCAATAAACTCATCTTCACTGACTTTCTTCACTTTTTTGCAGTAATATTGGTATATTATGGCCTGACGGTCTTTATTTCGAAGAGATTTCTTTTGTAAGGACACAACTCTAC
>LULL01000864.1_pt1 | contig 15657 bp, 18 predicted proteins | sample 728161 | NCBI WGS metagenome assembly LULL01 (sample SAMN03860290, study PRJNA289734) | marine metagenome | biome: seawater column; feature: ocean; material: water; isolation source: Red Sea water column Station 149 - depth 500m | place: Saudi Arabia: Red Sea | collected 2011-10-15 | depth 500 m
CAACCTGATGAAATTTATAATTTAGCAGCTCAGTCTCATGTTAGAATCTCATTTGATCAACCATTATATACAGCACAAACAGTTGCAATTGGTACAATGAATTTGTTAGAAGTTATACGATTGATAATTCCTAAAGTCAAAATGTATCAGGCTTCATCTTCAGAAATGTTTGGTAATTCATTTGATGAAGACGGTTATCAAAGAGAAACTACGCCGATGCAACCTACGAGTCCATACGGATGTGCTAAAGTTTTTGCTTATAATTTAGTTAGGAATTATAGAAAATCATATAATTTATTTACAAGTAATGGTATTTTATTTAATCATGAATCACCAAGACGAGGGAGTAATTTTGTAACTAATAAAGTAGTAAAAGAGGCAGTTAAGATTAAGCGTGAATTGACTAATAAGTTAAACTTAGGTAATTTAGAAGCAACTCGTGATTGGGGACACGCAAAAGATTATGTGAATTGTATGAGGTTAATTTTACAACACGATACTCCAGATGATTTTGTTTGCGCAACTGGTATATCACATTCAGTTAGAGAATTATGTGAGTATGTTTTTGGTAAATTAGATTTAGATTACAAAGATTATGTGGGTGTTGATGAAAAATATATGAGACCAGAAGAATTAAATGATTTGAAAGGTGATTCGAGTAAAGCGAGACGAGTGCTTGATTGGAAACAGAACTATACGTTTGAAAGTATGTTGGATGAGATGATTGAACATTGGATTAATATTTATTAATATGAAAAAGATAAAAGTATATAGTTCACAATTTAATTATCAATATGGAAAGTCAATACATTTTCCATATAGTATAGCATCTTTGTTCGCGTACATAAAATCATTTCCAGAGTTAGATAAAAAGTTTCAATTTGAAAAAACATTTATATTCAGAAATAAATTAGATGAGTATGTTGATAGAATTAAAGATCCAGATATTTTGTTATGTTCCTGTTATGTTTGGAATTGGGAAATAACTAATATTTTGGCTAAAAGAGTTAAAGAAAAATATCCTAAATGTACAGTTATCTATGGAGGACCTCAAGTACCCTTTAGATACGAGGGTAGAGTTCCAGTAGATTGGATAGAAAATTCTACAGGTAATTTTTTTGAAGATTATCCTTATGTAGATATATTAGTACATCAAGAAGGTGAATATACTGTGAAGAGTATATTTGAAAAGTATGCAACAGATAAGGATTACTATGAAGATTTATTGGAAGTAGGTGGTTTAGAAACAAAAGATTTTAGGACTTTAGCTCAAGATAGAATTTGGGATTTAGATACTTTACCTTCACCTTACTTGACAGATTTAGTTTGGGATTTAATAGAACCAGTTAAAGATGTTGAATATATAGCCGCGTGGGAAACAAATAGAGGTTGTCCATTTCAATGTACTTTTTGTGATTGGGGGAGCGCTACAAAAACAAAAGTTAGAAAATGGGGTATGAATAAATTATTTGAAGAGATAGAATGGTTTGCAGATAATAAAATACCGTATATAGATTGTTGTGATGCTAACTTCGGTATTTTTACAGATAGAGATTTAAGTTTAGCTAAAAAATTGAGCGCAGAAAAAAAGACAAAAGGATTTCCAGGTAGAATTAGACCAGCCTGGACCAAAAGTTCATCTGATAAAGTTATACCTCTTGCTAAAGAATTGTTAGATGCAGATTTATTGAGAGCGGTAACGTTAGCAGTACAGTCGTTAGACCCAACAACACTTGACGTAATTAAAAGACGTAATATTAAATTTGATAAGTTCGGTGAATTAGTTCAAAAGTTTAGAGAAGAACAAATAGAAAATTACACAGAATTAATTATGGGTATGCCAGGAGAAACACTTGATAGTTTTAAAACTGGATTAGAACAATTGATGGAGTTGTTTCCAAGACCAGTTGTTTTTATTTATAATTGTGGTGTTTTTGTAAATGCTCCAATGAATGAGCCTTGGTATGTAGAAAAGTATGATATTAGAACTATAAAATCACCAATTTATTTATGGCATTCATCTATACATCATAGAGGTGATATACCAGAATATGAAGATATAACAGTTAGTACAAATACATTTGATCTTGATGAGTTAAAAGAAATGTATACTTACGGATGGTTTATGCAAACATTTCACAGTCTTGGCATTACAGAATATATTTCTAAATTTTATAATCAAGTTTATGATTTAAATTATATAGATTTTTATACATCATTAAAAGATTATTGTGAAAATTTTACATCATTGTTTCAACAAGAATATAAAACATTAAGAGATTATATTGATATAGGTTATGATGGGGGTGGTTGGAATCATTATGATGAAAGTTTAGCTGAAATATTGTGGCCGATAGAAGAAGCTACTTGGTTACGGTGTGTAAAAAATAGTAAAGTTTTACAGAATGAACTTTTGAAGTTTGTAGAATTTTTAGAACGACAAAGAGGATTTCAAACTGATTCTAATATTACTTGGGATTTGGTTAAGTTTCAAACTTATTTACTTATGACAATGGATAAAAGAAAAGAGATTAAATCATTTGATTCAAGATATAATTGGAAAAGTTTTTTAGTAAATAATAAAAAACATATTACAGATTTGTTAGAAATACCTACAAAATATCACTATCAGAATAAAGTTTTGGAGAGTGATAGAGAAAAATGGTGTATGAAAGCTATATGGATTGGACGTTCACAAGGTAATTATAAATGTCATCCAGAATTTTTATATGAAAATCTTAATGAGTTATTTAAAGATTTAAGAGAAACAACACAAGAGGAAAAACCGCATTCAGGAGTATAAAGAGGTTATATGATTCAAATATTTTCTAATTCCCTTGGTAAAGAGGAGTTAAAAGCAGTAGAAAAAGTTTTCGAATCCAAGTGGGTAGGATACTGTATGGTTCTATGAAAATACTTAATATTAAACCAGGTGATGAAGTATTAATTCCAACAGTAAATTTTATAGGATGTGCTAATGCAATTATAGATGCAGGAGCTAAACCAGTATTTTGTGATGTTGATTTAAATACATTTAATATAACACCTGAAGAAATTGAAAGAAAAATGACAAAGAAGACAACTGCTCTTTTATTATTGCACTATGGTGGTAATCCAGCCCCGTTTGATGAAATTAAAGAAGTATCGGGTGATATTAAAATAATAGAAGACAGTTGTAATACGTTATTTTCTAAATATAAAGATAGATATTGTGGTACTCTTGGTGATATTGGTTGTTTTAGTTTTGACGCTATGAAAATACTTGTTACTGGTGATGGTGGGATGATGACATTTCAAGATGAAGAATATTATGAAAAGACATTACAGTATAGATATTTAGGTCTGGTAAGTAAAATAAAATCCGGAGTTGATTCTTTACAAGAAGAAAAGAAAACTTGGTGGGAAATTGAATTGGGTTGTAAGTCAGGTAGATTTATATCTAATGATATAATTTCAGCTATAGCGTTAGAACAAATGAAAAAAGTAGATGGTTTTATTAGTAGAAGAAAAGAGATATGGGATACATATAAGTCTGAATTAAAAGATTTAGATTGGTTAGTATTACCACCTGAACCGTACGAAGATTGTACTTCATCATATTTTATGTTTTGGTTAAGGGTTAAAAACGGACAACGGAATGAATTTGCAAGATATATGATAGACAATGAAATATATGTTACTTTTAGATACTATCCTCTACATCAAATAAATGAATATAAAGAATTTAGTTTACCATTAAAAAACGCAGAAGAGATATGTGATACGACTATTAATATACCTATACACCAGAATTTGTCTGATAAAGATGTAAATTATATAGTAGATACAATTAAGAATTTTAGGAAAAATAAATGAAAAAGTTAGCAATTATCGTAAGTGGATGGCATTTCCCAATTAATTATTATAAACAAATGAATGAACAAGAGGTACCTGATGGTTGGGAGATAGATTATTTTTGTGTATCACATAGAGATCCAAGTATAGCGAAAGAAGAAAAAAAGAATACTATATCTAAATTAAGTGAAGGAACTTTAGAAAGAATGGATAAAGTTTTATATGAAGATGTACCAACTGTTGAATGGTTAGAAGAGAACGGTTGGGATTATAGTTTAGAACCAAATAACTGTGGTGATTGGGCTGTAACAAATCAATGGTTAGAAAAGTATACTAATTATAGAGATTATGAAACTTTGTTATTAACTCACGATGATAATTTTTTATTGAACAATCAATTATTTGTGAACGTGTTAGATAATAGATTTGAAACGTTGTTTAGAAATGATTATTCTATGAATGATTTACCAGAATTTAAAAACGCAGGACCGGGCGATTATTCAGAAGTTAAAAATGATGGTGAGTGGTTAGTATTATCAAATGGTATAGTAAATTGGACAGGTAAACTTAGAGGTTCTTTTGATTTTTTTAAGACAGAGTTGATTGAAAAAATGGGTGGCAGGTTTGATATGAGTAGGGTAGAATTAGATAGAACAGGTAAGACAGACAATATGGGTATGGGATATTATGGAACCGGTAAACCTGCAGAGGGTCTTAGTATGAAAGACTGGGAAAAACCTATACAAAATTTTCATGGTTTTATGATAGATAATGGATTATTAGATACTATAAGATATTTATCACCTACATATAGAATAAGTCAGTATTGTTTTGAAGGAGAGAGAGGACTGTTATCTAATATTGCGACACCTCAAGGAGAATTATATCGTTCAATGGTGGGAGAATATGTAAAACACGGACTTTTAAATGTTTAGTTATAATGAATTTAAAAATATTATTAATTTAATTAAAGTATATTTACCTATTGTTGATTTTGCTGATGTAAATGGTGATACAACATCATTTTGTGTACTTAGACACGATATAGAATTTTCAGTTGATAGAGCACTTAAAATGGCAAGAATAGAAGCTGATGAATTAGGGGTAGTTTCTACTTATACTGTTCAACTAAGAAATAATACATATAACGCATTATCAGAAAAAAATATTAAGGCTGTTCAAGAAATTCGAGATTTGGGACATAAGATAGGATTACATCAAAATCCACCAAGTTTAGGGGCTGAACAAATAACAAAAAATATTTTGAAAGATGTTGAAGTATTAGAACATTACTATGGATTTAAAATAGATAGATTTGCATTTCATAGACCTAATGTAAATCCACAATTATTATCTTGGTATGTGAAAATTGAAGATTTGATTAATTGTAATGGTGAATTGTTTTTTGAATATGTAGAAGGACCTCTACCAGAAGATTTAAACGTAACTTATTTATCAGATTCAAATCATCAATGGAAATTCGGACATCCATTGAAATTAAATTTTAATAAAGTTAAAAAACTTCATGTATTAATGCATCCATATTCATGGTCAGAATATGGATATTCAAATTATGGTAATTTTGTATCGTTAACACGTGAGAGAAATGAAGAACTATTAGATTCAATGAATAGTGAAACAAGTACCTTTCCACAGGAGTTGTTAAATTGAAAAAAAATGTTGTTTGGTGGCCCGCAGTAGTAAATACAGAACATACAGAAAAGTATGGGGGTTATGAATATTTTCAATATTCAAGAAATACGTGGGAATACTGGTGTGAACGAAATGATTGTTTATTTGTACCGTTTACTGAACCAGTAGAAAAAGATTTATTTAAGTATAGAGTAAATTGGCAAAAGGCTATTTTCTTATTCGATGAACTTGAAAGAAGAAATATAGAATATGATCAGGTAGCATTAGTTGATAGTTCTTTTATGATTAGATGGGATACACCTAACTTCTTTGAGTTAACAGATAGAAGATTCACTGCATGGAGAGATATGGATAATATGAGGTGGATATACGAAAGTATTCAAGGATATAAAGATATATTTAGAGGTTTTGAATTGGATATGACTAAGTATGTAAACTCTGGATTTATGGTGTTTAATGAAAAACATAAAGATTTATTCAATAACTTTAAACAGTTTTATATAGATAACATAGAAGAATTTGTTAAACTACAAGATGAAGTTGTAAAAAAAGGTACAGAACAAACACCTATGAATTATTGGTTACAGACGAATAACATTGATATAAATACAGATTTACCTTTACCATTTAAATTAACACATTTACAGAGGAAAGAATTATTTAATTTTAATTGGCAACTTAATGAAGACAAGACACCTTTTTTTATAAAGTATGGATATAACTGTAGCTTTAATGGTATACCTAAAGATAACAGAACTAAGTTAATGCAACAGACGTGGGATATGATAAAAAGTAGGTATAACTATGATGAAATAAAATATGATAAAATTTTAGATTTAATGCCACATAAGGATACAGCAAAATACACTACGAGTAGAAAATTTAAGAGAGATATATTAAAAACTTTTTCTGATAAGAAATTCAAAGATTTAACAATGATGGAATTGGGTAGTTGTCAGGGTAATTCAACTGTAGTTTATAGTAATGTATTTAAAAAAGTATATGGAGTTGAAAAAGATAGTTGGAATATAGAACAAGCTAAAAAGAAATGTAAAGATAGAGATAATGTAGAATTTATACAAAAAGACATTTATACAGAAGAATGGGATTTTCCACAGGTAGATGTTGTAATGATAGATGCGGGTCATACATATGAACACGTGAAACACGATATACCAAAGGTTATGGATTATTTTAATAAACCAATTATCATTATGGATGATTATGGTAATCCGAAAGTTGAAATTCAAAAAGCTATTTATGAAATTGTTACTACAGGTGTTGTATCATTAGATACGTTTATAGGTGAGAAACAAGGTTTTAAAACAGCAGCTGGTTGGATAATGAATGATAGAGAAGGGTGTATCTTAAATTTAAAATGAAGAATTTAGTTTTTATGATGGATATTGATTTAGGTGGTGAAGGTAGATATGCACCAAGTAGAAGAGCGGCCTACAAATATTCAATAGATAGTTGGAAAAGATGGTGTGATAAAAATAACTGTGAGTTATTTGTGTTAAATGATTTAGTTTTGGAAAAAGAGAAAATGGCTATTTGTTGGCAAAGATATTATTTATTTGACATATTAGACTCAAATGAAATAGAATACGACCAAGTTTTAATGATTGATGCAGATACAATAGTACATCCAGAGTGTCCTAACTTTTTTGATATGAGTGAAGGTAAATTATGTGGAGCACAATTTGACGGCAGTTGGGATTGGGTTTTAAGAAGTTTAGAAAATTATTCAAAACATGCATTTGATAATTATATGATGCCTTGGTGGAAATATCTTGATTGTGGGTTTGTGTTGGTTAATAAAAATCATAAACAGTTTTATCGTGATATAGTAAATTTCTATTTTACAAATCAAGATTTGTTAATACAATTACAAGAAACATTTCATACTGGAACAGACCAAACACCGGTTAATATGTTAATACATCAAAGAGAAGTAGATTTAAAATTACTACCTTATGAATTTAATATGAGTGATATGACACGTAAAGAAATATTAGGTGATGATTTGTTGTTCACGAAAATTGGTTGGATTTATCAGTATAATGCAATACCTAATAATAAAGACAATCAAATTTCAAATTATTTTATGCAAAAAACATATGAACATTTTTATGGAGAATTAAATGATTAAATTAAATAATAAATTTGCTATAGGTTGTATAATTCAATGGTATGAAATTGAATTAGTGGAAGAGTATTTACAGAGTGTAAAGAACGCAGTTGATACTATTGAAAATAAAGATAGTGTAATAATTGATTTATATTTTAACTGTGACCAAACATTAGAAAAGTTAGATGAAAATGAAATAACTATGACAAAAATATTAGATAAATTTGAGAAAATATTGACAGATATTTTTAACTATGATTATAATACTGATAATTTTCTAGGTTATAATGTTAAGGTAATTCTTAATGATGTAGTAAGTAATATTTACACAATAGCTGATTATCGTAGAGAGTTCAATGAAAAGTACTGTGACGAAGTTGATGTTTTAATGTGGGGTGAAACAGATTCTTTAATACCTCGTCAAACATTTCAGATATTAGATAATTTACACAGTTCAGTAAAAGAACAAACACCTAAATATGTTGGGTTCTTTAGTACTTGTAAAATGTGGGATGAATCGTGGAAGATATTAGAGCATCCAGAGTTTACAGATAAACCTTTCATTGATATGGATAAAGTAGATACAGAAAACTGGTGGAGTCTCAGATATAATATGAGTATTGATGAAATGAACTCTTTTAATGATAAAGTTGAGGAGTTAGATATAAAAAGTACAAATCAATTAAAGTTTAACGGATGTGGTTTAGTTATATCTGCAGAGGTAGTACGAGCAGGTATTAATATACCAAAGAGTATATTTTTTGTACATGAAGATACAGCATTTATGAATAATTTATTAGTTATGTTTCAAGGTCAGTTACCACAATATATTATTAAAAATGTATTATTAGTTCATAATAGGAAACATATTAAAAAACGAATGTATGTAAGAGGTGAACAAGAAGTTACACCAGGTGATATAGGTGGAGCTAGATTAGCACATAATTGGTATGATAAAGCAAATAAACTATCAGAGTTTAATGCTCATAATTTTTTTAAACAAACTAAGATGTATACTTGGGAAGATGTATACGAATGAAAGTAGCATTTTTTTCAGAAACAGGTAATAATCATAGATACCCGAGAGATTTTCCTAATTCAAGGACAGAAGTAGCTTGGTGTTTGGCATTAGATGCTCCGATGTGTAGTTTATATGCTAGACCAAAAGAACAATTTGATTTAGGTATTGTTATTATACCAAAAGAACATCCAAAGGTTAGTTTAGATTATATCAGAGGTTGTTGTGATAAAGTGGCAGTAATGCAAGAAGGTCCTCACTGGTATTTTCAGGATTATGAAATAGATAAACAATTTCATTATTATAATACTTTAAGGTCAGCTGATTGGGTTTACTGTCATAATGAATCTGATGTAAGTTATTATTTAGGATTGGGTTGTAAAGATGTAAGAGTAATGAGAAGTTTGATGATACCTGAAAACTTTGTAAGTTGGTACGGTGGATTTGATTCTTATATAGTAGCAAGAGAAATAGGTGACCCGATACATGCACCATCAATGGGAAGAAAACAAAAGATGGAAAACGAGATAGAAGATATAAAATATTTACCATATTTGAATTGGAGAGAATGGATTGATAATTTATCACAATATAACATAGGTGTTCATTTAATGAGAACACACGCTGCAGGGACTTTTGCTCTTAATGCGTCGTGGCACGGAATTCCGGTTATAGGTTATTATGGATTAGATACACAAGAAATATTACATCCATTAACAACAGTAGAGATAGGAGATTTGCAACAAGCAAGAGAAATAGGGAAAAGATTGAAAGATGATGAACAGTTTTATTTAGAGTGTAGTAATATTACAAAAGAAATGTATAATAAATTTTACACAGAAGAAGTCTGGTTAGAGAATTGGAACAAACAATTCAAATGAAAAAAAATATTAAATTTTTGAAATGTAATAATATAGTTATAGATAGAGTAGTTATAAATGTCTAAAATTCCTAATAATATACATATAATTTATGGGTTATCACCTACTTTTGGTTGGGGTGAGTATGAACACTTTGTTGCTGAAGTTAGTAGGACCATGAAAAGACCTAAGGCTGATCCGTTTAATATCATTAGATATTTAACTATCAAGTCTGCTTATGAAGTAAATAAACCAGATAACATATTTTTTTATCATAAACATAAACCATATGGTGAATGGTGGGATAGAGTTCAAGACTATATAACACCAGTAGAGATAGAACCACCTACTGAAATATTTGGAAATCCAGTTAATCATTTTGCACACCAAGCTGATATAATAAGATTACAATTATTAATTGAAGAAGGTGGTATTTATTTAGATTCTGATGTTTTATGTGTGAAACCTTTTACTCCACTTTTAGATATTGAAGATAGCAAAGGTGATTTTATTATGGCTCGTGAAGGTGAGAATTTACCGAAATTATCGAATGCTGTTATGTTATCTAAGAAAGACGCCGAGTTTCCAAAGACTTGGTTAGGTAGATATACAAATTTCAATGACGATGTATGGGTTGAGCATTCTATAGAATTACCATATAAATTATCAGAAGAGTTTCCTGATAACTTAACAGTTTTAGGCCATAAAACATTTGCTTGGCCTTTATATCACGGTGAACACTTACGATGGTTCTTTAGAAACGGTGTAGATTATGCAAAGTGTGATTATTCAGATGGTATCGTAAGTAATTTAGGTGGTACATTAACTACTGATGAAACGTTTGATGAATCATATGCATTACATTTATGGACAGGTAAAAGTGTTACAAATGAATTTGTAAAAGATTTTCCTGATAATCCAATGGAAGATTGGATGACAGTTGAAAATATTAGAAATATAGATACACCATTTAATAAATTAGCAAGAAGATTTTTGGAGGATATAACTTAATGAATATATTAGTAACAGGTGGTGCTGGGTTCGTCGGTACAAATTTAATACGTAGATTAATTGAAGATGGACATAAAGTAATATCATGGGATAATTATTCTACAGGGTTTGAAGAGAATCATCAACCAGAATGTGTGTATGTGAACTTGGATTGTGCTGATGTAAATCAGATAAATAAAGCTGTAGATTTAACAACTGCAAAAGAGGATGGTATGTCAGAGTTAGTAATATTTCATTTGGCAGCATTAGCTAGAATACAACCTTCAATTAAAAAACCTTATAAAACATTACATAACAATTTTTTAAGTTCATTAAATATATTAGAACTTGCACGGAAGTTAGGTAGTCAAGTTATATATGCGGGGTCAAGTACGAGACACCATGGGATTTTTAAAAGTCCATACGCATGGTCTAAACTTAGTGGTGAACATTTGTGTAATTTGTACAGTAATGTTTATGACTTAAATACTTGTATTTGTAGATTTTACAACGTTTATGGAGAGTATCACATTAGGTCAGGTGATTACGCTACAGTTCTTGGAATATTTGAAGAACAATATATGTCAAAAAACCCATTGACTATTACTAATAAAGGAGAACAACGAAGAGATTTTACACATATAGATGATATTGTTGATGCTTTAGTTAGTTGTATGGGAAAAGATTTTAGAGCTGAAGAGTTTGAGTTAGGTCGTGGTGTAAATTATTCTATAAATGAAATAGCGAGTTGGTTTGGTGAAGATTATCCTAAAGAATATATACCAAAAAGACCAGGTGAATATGACGCGACATTAGCAGATTCTTCTAACGCCAAAAATTTACTTGAATGGAATCCTATAAGAGATATAAAAATTTACGTTGAAGAATGGATTAAAATGTATAAACATAATAAACCGACAGAAGAGTGGGACGGTAAAAAAATAGTTGTACCAAAGATAAGGAAAATATAATGAAGATAGGTATTATCGGTAAAGGATTTGTAGGTTCAGCAGTACAGTTTGGGTTCTCACCCAATACAGGATGTGATGCTGAAGTTAGAGTATATGACAAAGACCCTTCAAAGTCAATAAATACTTTAGAAGATACTGTAAATGAATCTGATTTTATATTTCTTTCAGTACCAACACCATCTAACAAAGACGGTTCAATGAATTTAGATATAGTTGAACAAGCTTTAAAAGACATTTCAGAAGTTATTTCATTAAAATCTACTCCACCTCACGGACCGTTGGTATTGTTGAGATCAACTGTAGTTCCAGGTACAACACGAAGATTACAGGATAAATATTCAAATTTAAATCTTATTTTTAATCCAGAATTTTTAACAGAGCGAAGTGCTAAATACGATTTTATCAATCAATCGAGAATTGTTGTTGGTGGGGGAGATGAGACAATTTTTCAAGAACATTGTGTTGAAAGAGTAGGTGATTTATTTAGATGGAGATTTGGTGAAACAGTTCCTGTTATTGAAACAGATTGGGAAACAGCAGAGTTAATAAAATATATGGGAAATTGTTTTTTCGCTACAAAAATATCGTTTATGAATGAGATGTATCAAATAGCTGAGAAATGTAATGTAGATTGGGAAGTTGCCTTAGATGGTTTTGTTAGAGACGGTAGAGTAGGTCATTCACATATGAATATACCAGGTCCTGATGGTAAGTTTGGGTTTGGTGGTAGTTGTTTTCCAAAAGATGTTCAAGCGATTATACATTTTGGTGAATCATTAGGTTTAAATATGAATACTATTAAAGGTGTATGGAAAACAAATTTAGAGGTAAGACCTGAAAGAGATTGGGAAAATTTGAAAGGGAGGTCCGTGATAGATGAAACCGATTAGCTTAATACAGCCTTCACGTAACAATTTAAAGTATCTTAAATGGTCCTATAAGAGTGTTAGAACGCATTTAAATCCAATGCATCAGATATGTTGGGCTGATGATTGTTCAGATGATGGTACTTGGGAGTGGATGAATGAGATTGCAAAGAAAGATAAAAATGTAACTATTCATAGGAACAATGGACCGAATAGATTAGGTCATACAATATTATATGATACTCTCGTAAATGAGTATGCTACGAGTGATATAGTAATGATATATCATGCTGATATGTATGCTTGTCCTGGTATGGATGAAGCCGTACTAAAACATTTAGAACCAGGTAAAGTAGTAAGTGCTACAAGAATAGAACCACCATTACATCCAGATGGTCCAGAGAAGTTATTGATAGATTATGGAATAGAACCTGAAGAGTTTAAAGAACAAGAGTTATTGGCTTGGTTAGTATCATCACCTGAATATACACATCCAAAGTTAGGAAAAACTACAAGTGAAGGTATATTCGCTCCGTGGGCAATATACAAAGACGACTTTCAATCCATTGGTGGTCACGATCCATTATATGCTCCACAATCAAAAGAAGATTCAGATATATTTAATCGGTTTGTATTGGCAGGATATGAATTAATACAAACTTGGAGAGGTTTTGTATATCATATGACAAGTCGCGGTTCAAGATTTAAAGATGGAGCTATGAGAAATCCGGCGGGACAAGTGTTTATGAAGGGTAGAGAATCATCAGAGTGGTTAGAACAGAATTTGAGAAGTACACGAAATTTCATTAGGAAATGGGGTCATATGGTTAAACACGATGATATGATGAAACCTATTATACCACCTAAATATAATGTTGGATTTGTGGTGACAAACTGTGATGGAAATTTACTAAAAGAATTAGAACCGTGGTGTGATGTGATTTATTCAGATTGTTCATATGAAAATGTGAAGAGATATCAAAAAGAAGAACAACCGAAAACTGAATTTGATTTAACAAATAAAATAAGACCTATTTCAGCTGAAGGTATTGAAGATTCAGATATACCTGGTGTAACAGTTTCATTTGACTGTAAACAACTAAACAGTAACAACTTCCAGGTATTGGTAAATTTATCAGAAATGTTAAATGATAGTGGTGAAATAGGTCACATGAAATATGATATATTTACATTACATATTAATTCGTTACAAACGTATGAAAAGGATTTAATTTTGGTGAAATGATTTACTATTTATTATTGAAAGGTGATACAGAAAAGGATACAATTTACGAAACTAATGTTTTAGGAGAAGAGAGTTTTGAAATATTTTATCCATCAATTGGTTTTATAATGCTGAATAGGATAGTAAAAGAGAAACCAGAAATACTTGAAACTGTTAAAATACTTGATGAACGTAAAAAATCTTACACAATATTAGAATTTTTAGATAATTTGGAACAATGGAAGATAAAAACTGCTTGACATTTACAAAAAGTTTTTGTATATTTAAGTAGTTAAGATGAGGATATATAGATATGTCTAAATTTGACTGGCTTGAATACGAATATATGGAAGAAGAAGCCGTAATAGAATCACAAAAACCAAGAATTAAACCTAAAAAATCTTGGAAAAAAGTTAAACCGGAGTTAAATAAAAAAAGTTATGATAAACAATGGAAAAATAAAAGAAGAAGTGGTAAAAAAACTAATAAAAGTACTTAGTTGTTTATGTTTCTTTTTAATAGGTTGTGAAGATAATGCTTATAGATATGGTGATATATCTGTTTTAATAGATCCACGACTTCAAGAAGATGATAATGGGTATTATCATTTAATTATTGACACAACAAATTGGCAAACACTACATAGATTTTCAGGTACAGCTAAAGTGAATGACGAACCACTTGAAAATTTAAAATTAAACTGGGATTCATCCCATTATTGGTACATAGGTGATACTTTAGGGTACGTAGTAAAAAGAAATGTATCAGCATTAACTGGACAATATGTATATTATGATACAACTTATGTCACTCAATTTGAAGGATTTGAAGTACCGACTATAAACTATGCAAGTTATAGTAATAGTGATGGTGAATTTAATCAAATGTTTGCACCAGTTAGAAGTATGTTAGGTGATACAGTTACTATATGGGTATATTATTGGGATATGAACTCAGAGTTATATGAAAATGAGTTTCAAGTGATATTAGATTAGAGGTGAATTATGAAATATGAATTAGTTAATAAAACAACAAATGAAGTTATTGATACAAAAGATTTATCAGATATTTGGTTAAGTGGTGCAAGGACATTTTTTAAACTTCAGAAAAAGTTAGAAGGTGATGCTTTTGATGAACTGTATGAAGTAAGAGAAAAATCACAACCTATGTTAAATACACGTACTTATAAATGGTGGAAAGACGAATCACCTAATTTAGATATTGAGAAGGATTAAAAGAATTTTAAAATGAAGAAACTTGATTTACATGGTAAACGACACGATGAAGTAGATAGAATAGTAGAGAATTTTATAATTGATATTTATAATAAGAACGAGTTACCAACAGAAATTATTACAGGTAATAGTCAAAAAATGAGAGATATTGTAGAAACTGTTTTAGATAGACATGGACTTAAATCGTATTCAAAATATTGGATAGATGGTGGAAGTATAATAGTTTATGAGTCAATTTGAATATCCAATATGGATAAGTATATTATTTTGGTCAATACCATTAACTATATTTGTATGGTTAGTAGGAATGTGGGCAGCCCATGAAGATTACAAAAAAGAGAACAATATTAAAGGATGGAGTGATAAAGATATGAACGCAAAACAAATAATATTAACAAGTATACTTAGTGTCATAGTTGGTACGGCTGGTTGGTTAGGGGGAATTTATTATGGTTCACTTAGTATGTTTGATACTATGTATGCGAATGTAGGACAAGAATTAGATATGCTCGGAAGTAAATTGAATACAGAGAGTACTAAAAAGATTGAGAGTCAATTAGAACAACTTAAAGTTAAAGTTTTAAATAAAGTACCATCACGACAAGATGTAATTGATATGTCTACACAAGTAGATGAACTTAATAATAGGATTGCGATGTTAGCGACAGAAACCCAAAGTTTACTAACAGATTTAAAATTTTCAGTAAGAGAAGACTTAAATAAATCCACTACAGACTTAACTAATAAAGTAGATAATACAATCACTGCACAATCGGATTCAGTAAAGAAAGAATTTGGAAAATTATATGATAGATTAGATGTGTTATATAAAGACTTAGAAAAAATATCTAATACAATAGATACTGCTAAAGAA
>LULL01000556.1_pt1 | contig 15457 bp, 18 predicted proteins | sample 728161 | NCBI WGS metagenome assembly LULL01 (sample SAMN03860290, study PRJNA289734) | marine metagenome | biome: seawater column; feature: ocean; material: water; isolation source: Red Sea water column Station 149 - depth 500m | place: Saudi Arabia: Red Sea | collected 2011-10-15 | depth 500 m
TAAAGCATCTGCAAGATATCGTTCATCAATTGGTGGTATAGCTTCTAATGGTGCTACCACAATTTTTTCTGCAGCTACAGCCTTAATCTTTTTTACCGTAATAGAATCTCCTATTGCAATACCGGAGTTATTTCTACCCAATCCATCAATTCTAATTATGCCCTTTCCTTCATCTGACGGATAAAGCGGTAAACATTTTGCAACCGTTCTTCGTTTTCCTTTAATTTCAATTACATCTCCTGTTGATGCATTTAATGTATCCATAGAATCATAATCAATTCTTGCTACTCCTCGTCCTACGTCCCGTGTGTATGCTTCTAAAACTTTGAGTGAAAGTTCATTTTGGCTCATTAATACTCAGATCCTCTATATTCTTTATATATTTAGCATAGTGTTACTATCTTCAAATTTGTAAATCAAAAGCTTAAAATCCGTTGGCTATTTCAAAATGTCACCTTGGGAAAAAGACCTCTTGTTAGAAGGCGTGGACGTGGTGGAATGCAGTTTAGGGCGCCTACTATTGGAAAGTTATCACCTGCAAAATACCCTGTTTTTGAACTTGCCGAGAATATTGAAGGTGAGATAATTGACCTGGTTCATGAAAAAGGTCGTGATGTACCGCTAGCAAAAGTTAGATTTTCAAATGGTTCTGTCTCCTTTCTTCCGGCAGTAATCGGTTCTAAAATAGGCTCTAAAATACAATTTGGACTTGAAGCTGAAATTACGGACGGTAATGTAACTAGCATTCAAAACATTCCTGATGGTACAGTAGTATGTAATATAGAAAAACAATTTGGAGATGGCGGTTCTTTTATCAAGTCTGCTGGTACTGATGCAACAGTATTTTCACATGGAGATGATGGAGTCACACTAAAGCTTGCCTCTGGAAAATTTACTACTTTAAATCCAAAAAATCGAGCAATGATAGGAACTTTGGCAGGTGGTGGTAGTACCGATCGACCATTAATGCGTGCTGGAGTAGCATGGAGAAAGTTCAGATCAAGAGGACAAAAATATCCAATTGTCAGAGGAGTAGCTCAAGCATCATATGTTCATCCTCATGGAGGTGGCAGACATCAACATGTTGGTCAAAGCTCAACAGTTTCACGTAATGCTCCACCAGGAGCAAAGGTGGGAAGTATTGCCGCTAGAAAAACTGGAAGAGCAAGAATTAAGGATAGAAAGTAGTCTTCTTAAAACTGATTAATAACTTTCATTTTATATTCTTATGAAAAAACAACGTGTACATATTTTGATAAGGGGGAAGGTACAGGGAGTCTTTTTTAGACAAGCTCTAAAAGTTTTGGCTATAAAGAACAATGCATATGGTTGGGTTAGAAATCTAAAAGATAATCGTGTGGAAGTATTACTTGAAGGTGATAGTAGTGCAGTAAATTTAATTGTTGAGTGGGCTCATCACGGTCCTGCAAATGCACGTGTAGATGAGATTAAATTTAACAATGAAGAATTTAAAAACGAGTTTACAACTTTTGAAGTTCTATACTAAATTTTTTGTCAAAATTTATAACGGTAGTAGCTCTGCTAGCTCCAGACTAGACTTGTAATCCCATTTCAAGGCATACAAGATCCGCCACGTTGACGAGGAAGCGTGGATGTCCCACCTTAGGATTGCTCCCTCCCGGACCTGATCCCTTTCAGTGGTTCGGTCTTGGAAATTATCCGTTCGGATAACTCTAGTCCTACAACCACCCGCCTCGGCGTGATTTCATTTCCGCATACCAAGCGGGAATTACTACCGCTCATAATACAAACTGGTGTTATATTTGAATTAAGATCACTTGCTTTTCAAATCTGTTATCATATTACAAACAGAACAAATCTTACCAGTGCATTCATTCCCACAAACTAGACAAATTCGTTTTTCTTTATGACTAACTTTATTTGTAAATTGAGAGATTTTCAAAATTGAACTGTATATGTTATTTTTTACTCCAATATGATTTGATTCAAGCGAATTTAGAAATTCTCTAATCTCAGTTCTAATTCCCTCATTCATGTGTGGGCATGGTTCAGTTTGAAAGGGCAGGTCATTTGTAAATGCATAAAAGACAATTTCAGACTCGTAAATCTCAGAAAATGGCTTTATTTTTCTGACTTTATTTGAAGATATATCAGGATCCATCCAACCAATTTTGTTTGTATCACCAGAAAGGATGTTTATAAGAAATGTTTGTACGACATCGTCCAAATTATGACCTGTTGCAATAACATCTGCATTAATTATTTTTGCTGCATGATCTAATGCCCTACGTCTAAATGTTCCACAGATTGAACAAGAAGAGGGTTTCTGACCATTTCTTAGTTCTAATGATTCTTCCAGTGTAAGATCAAAGAGTTCTTTATATGAAAAAGTTCTGTGTTCTACATTTAATCTTGCACAAAACTTCTCAACAATCTTCAATGCTTCATCTCTATATCCCGGAATTCCCTCGTCAATGGTTACGGCAAATATTCTAAAATTGTGTGTTTTTGACATTTTATTTAAAACATCTAATAATACAAGGGAATCCTTCCCTCCAGAAACAGCAACGCAAACAAGTTCATTATTTTTAATCATCTTATGCTTTGAAATCGTTCTAGCAGCCTTGCGTAAAATAGAATTAGCAAAACATTCAGAGCAAAGATTTTCTCCAGAATATTTCCTCGAGTAAGCTGCTTGCTTTTGACATTTATCACAGATCATTTGGTTTTAATCTATTTTCCAGCAATTTAGGTTTTGATACATTTTAGACCAGAACAATTATTTTTGATGGGCTATATTGTAAACCAACCAGATTTTACATAAGATAATGCTATATTCAAACCAAATAAAACGAAGGTAAAAGCATAGATCGCCCACATTATCCCATTAATTTTTTGTTCTGAAGCCTTCTTTTCAATAATAGTATAGATGAATTTGCCTCCATCTAGTATTGGTAACGGTAACATATTGATGATTCCGATGAAAAACGAAATCATCCATAGCCAAAGAAGAAACATCGATAGATGAGGATCCCACTCTATGAAATTATAGACAGGCTTGTATGATAATGCATTATCTCTCATTATGCCAACTAGCCCTCTATTAGGATCATCAGGAGAAGGCATAATCTCTACAGGCAATTGTAATTGTTGCCCATTCCTCTGTACTGTCACAGTGACAGTATCACCGGGTTTCAGATCGATCTTTTGAAAATCTAACGGTGTTACTATAATAACACCATTTATAGCTGTTATCAAGTCATCACTTTGCAAACCTGCTTTTTCTGCTCCACTGTCTGGAATAATTGAAATAATGAGTACACCATCAGGTGCATCATAAAACCATTCCACAAATGGTTCTGGTAGAATCAATGCAAAAATTGGATTTGTTAATAATAGAGCACCCAAGGCAAATGCAAAGATTACATTCGAAGTAGCTCCTGCTCCTATTACTCTGAGCTTTGATATTTTTTTTGCCTTATCAAATTCCTCCTCATCTGGTTCCACAAACCCTGCAAATAATGCAATAAAGACCGCAAATCCTCCTGTCTTGATCTTTATTTTTTCTAAAGACGCTACAATACCATGTGCACCTTCATGAATCACAAGAACTATTGGAATAGATAATAGAAAATACGCTATGGCTGACGCTGAAGTTAGTGTAACACCAGGTATCAGCACCGTTAACTCGGCAAATTCAGTTGGCTCTACAAAAAAGTTTGCGAGGTTGTTCAACAAAAACCAGAATGCAAATCCCATCATCAGAAACCCTGCAACCACACTAACGTCTGCAAAAATGCGAATTCCCCGTTTAGTTCTAGTTAATATTCTTGAAAGTACAGATTGAACCTGAGTATTTTTGTATGTAAGGCTGTAGGCCTTTAGTTCAAAACCATGTTTTTCTAGTTTTAGGGATTTTGCCGCAATTAAGATTACAACCCATGCTACCAAAACGTAGATTATTGCATTATCAGTTACTAGTAAAGCAAAAACTAGCTGCGTGTGTTAATATCACAAGGATTTCATCTGTTTACGCTTGGAAGGGAAAAATTGAAAATCAGGCTGAATATCTTGCACTTTTCAAAACTAGCAAAAAAAATCAGTCTAAGCTAAAAAAAGAATTACAAAAACTTCATCCGTATGATATTCCAGAAATTGCAGAAATCAATGTTGATTCTATTAATCAACCATATCTAAAATGGCTTGTTGATTCTACCAGCTAATATTTCACTGCAAATCTAAGAAGTGAAATAATCCCGCCCAACCCTGAAAATTGATAACTTCCTGTTCATCGTGGCTTTGAATTGCTTTCTCAGAAAAAATCAGAGAATCAATTGCACCATACTGATTTGCCTTTTTTGTTTCCTCCAAACCCATCGTAAATTTGTGGCTTTTTTTATTGGCAAGAAACATTACCTGGTCTATGATATCAGACACCATAGCTAGCTTACTATTTGAAATTATTTCTTTCATTGATTTAGATTTGGTAAATATATGGATACCATCTTCACCACTAGAGTCAATTCCTTCAACAATCTTAATTTGATGATTTTGCGTAATATTAGTATCTGCAAGAAAATTTGCAAACTTCTTTTTAGTTTCACCTGGTCCAAAGATTATGATCTGCTCGCGAGCTTTTACAACAGAAAACAAAGCTTTTGTAACTTCGTTGAAGAAATTTTCAATTTTAAAGGTGGTTTTGTATCGTTTTCCACCTGCTCCTGAATAGATATTTGGAATGGTCTGTAGATGTGTACCCTTTAGTTTTCCAATTCCACAATCACTAGTATCTATTGCTACCAAGATAAATGTCAGTCTTTGACCATTTGTTTTTACAAGTTTTTTTTCTATGGCTGTCCATTTCTTTTTGACTAGGTTAAACGGTTGGTCAACTTTGATGATAAATGAATGGTGAGAACCATGAGGAACTGATTCGTTATTGGACTCTTTGATTATACCACTTACTCGTAATCTTTCCAACACGTTATCAAACGATATTTTTTCAACTTCAAGTAATAGCCTAATCTTGATTCGTTCTCCTTTGTCCGGTCTTGCAAATTCCTTTTCCTGTTTAATAACACGTACGGTTTCTCCCACAACCCTGTCACCCCTTTTAATAATTCTACGAAGTATTATTAGATCGTCAGAATCTTCTGGCAAGTAGGAAATTGTATTATCATCTATAATTTTGGAAATCATGTTCGTTTATTTGTCTAAAACAAGAAAGCCTATCAATTTTCCTGAATCTTGTTTTTAACATAATTTTCAACCCAGTCTAGTGTAATAACTCCACTTTGTGCTAGATTTACAAGAGAATTTGTTGAGGCTTCTCCAGAAGCCTTGCCGTTATTGTGTCTAATCTGTCTCCACTTGAGACTTGTATTTCCACTCTTTGAATTATAGATAATTCCTAAAACATCTTTTGCATTAACGAATGTAATATCTCTAACTTTTTTTAAAGTCACTTTATCGGCTGCTTCAACGTATATAGAACCAAGCGCATCCTCACGCTCCGGAAAAACTTCAGCATCATCTCTGTAACTTTCTGGAACAAATGAACTACACGTACTTGCAATAGTAAATCTCCTAAAACTTTCCAATGATGAGGCTGCATCTATTTTTACCATATTTCTGTTTTAATGCATGTAGTTATTTATCAAGCTTCTTGAAAGATTAATTTAGTATTTCTATGGGCATAATACGTAGGCATTGATGATCTTATCCCTTTGAGTTGATGATGAGGATCTTGAGTTCTGAGCCTGCAATTATTTTTCATAAAATGGTTATGAACATAAATTAACCAAAATCTGTATCGCGTTTTTGTGATTGATTTTCATTCATTCTTGCAGATGCTCTAAATTCATCATCATGGTTTTGACGTCCATGACCACATTTTACACATGCTAGAAATTGACCATTTGGGTTTTTTTCAAAATTGTCGCAGCCACAAAAACATGTCATAATTCAATTACTCACTGTATAGTATATCATTCTTAGCATATATGAAAAATTAATTAGATTCAGTTTTACTGCAACATTCTCCCATGGGAATATCATGATCATGGGGGCATTTTCTTGGATGGTTTAGCATAGTACACAAAGCATCTGTAAATTGTATATTCATATGATGTTCAATACCACAAACCATTTCCTCATCAATTTCCACCTTAAGTGCACTATCCATTAAAACTTCTAACAACCTACTATTTCTCATCATACTTGAACCAATTTTTTCACCAGTTTCAGTAAGTGTAACACCAGCCTTGTTATATTCCACTAGTTCTTTCTGATTTAATTTTTTTAACATCTGGACAACACTTGGTTGTCTAACATTAAGCATTTTTGCAATAACACTAATTTTTACTGGCTCATTTTTTTCCTTTATATGCCAAATTGCCTTAAGATACATTTCAACATGTTCAGCTTCCGCAGTTCCAACAAATAGAACTTCATCTTTATTATCGCTCATTATTTACTCTCCGTGGCATCTTTTAATAAATATTCAAAGTATTCACTTGCAAAACTAGACAATCCTACATGATCAGTACATATTGCTACAATTTCAGAAGTGCTCGAGTGACTAATTTCGGGACCCAATAGTATTACAACATATTGTTTGTCTGCAATTATACCACCACCAAATAGTCCTTTCTTAATCTTTAGAGTAGCAAGCCGGTTTAGGCCTTTGGTAGCTTCTTTATCAAATTTATCAGATGTAAGAATTGTAATTTTAACTCCTTTCTCATTCAACTGTCTTAGTTTTGGCAATGCTTGTTTTACCAATCCTTCTCCAGCTTTTGGTATTGCAATTAATACCTCATTTTTGCATGATTCAATTAGCTCAAAAATTTTATTTACTATATTCATTGTACCTGTTACAACCCAGATATCAGGTCGTTCACTAACACCACTTTTTTCGTATATTGGGCTAAGATCATTTAGTATAATTCTCTCATTTTTACCAAAATCTGTTTCTACCTTTTGTTTTGTTGTTTGTAGTGCAGTGCTAGGAGATTTGGCAAAATATTTTGTTGGTCTAGCATCATTAGATCCTATCCAACCTTTTTCTTCTAACGAACTCAATATCTCATAAATCTTTGAATATGGAACACCGCATTTCTGGCTTAAATCCGAGGCAGTAAGCTCGCCAGATTTTAGTAACGATACAAAACTCTTAATTTCATAGTTGGTCAGACCAACTTTTTCCATGGATTTTCGTGTTTGATCGGACACACTCATGTATTTTCTCTATCTATTCTAATTTTTAATCACCCTATAAATCACACTCCTAATCCAACGGTGTATAGTATGAAACTTATTAAATACTAATTTTTAGGCAATTTTCATAGTAATGGCACTAATTCAGATTTCCAATCAATCTACTAAATCGCTAGGTAAAAAATCAACAATTCGTTTTACACAAAGCATTTGTCCTGATTGTAATATGATTCTGGATGCAGAAGTATTTGAAAGGGATGATAAAGTCTACATGTCAAAAATTTGCCCAACACACGGTGAATGTGAAGAACTGTATTTTGGTTCCTATGACATGTACAAGAAATTCAGTACTTATTGGGTTGATGGAAAAGGCGCCCACGCGCCAAATGTAATGATGGAAGATAAATGTTCATGTCCAAACAACTGTGGACTTTGTTCAAACCACTTGTCTCATAGCGGACTTGCAAATATTATAGTTACAAACAGATGTGATCTTACATGTTGGTATTGTTTCTTTTACGTAAAGAAAGGTCTTGAAGGCGCTTACATGTATGAGCCAACACAAGATCAAGTACGTGCAATGATGAAGACACTAAAATCCCAAAAACCAATTCCTGGAAACTCTATGCAGATTACTGGCGGTGAGCCAATGTTAAGAGAAGACATTACTGATTTAATCAAGATAATGAAAGAAGAACATGTAGATCACATACAAATGAATACCAATGGAATACGTCATGCATTAGACCCAGAAGCTGGTCGTGATGTTAGAATAGCAGGATGTAACAATCTTTATCTTAGTTTTGACGGTGTAACAGCAAGAACTAATCCAAAAAATCACTGGGAAATTCCATATGCATTGGATACTTGTAGAAAAACAGGAACCACTGTAGTTTTTGTTCCAACTGTAATTAAATCAATCAACGATCACGAGCTTGGTGGTATTATTAGATATGGACAAAAGAATATGGATGTTGTACACGCAGTAAACTTCCAGCCAGTATCACTTACTGGAAGGATGGGAAAAACTGAAAGAGAAAAGTATAGGATTACTGTCCCTGATTGTATTCAGAGAATAGAGGAACAAACAGATGGTCAAGTTACTGTTGATGATTGGTATCCTGTGCCAAGCTGTATGCCACTTACAAACGTAATTGAAGCATTTTCAAGTAAACCAAAGTACGAACTATCAATTCATTTTGCTTGTGGTGCAGGTACGTACATTTTTGAAGATGCAGACACAAAGAAATTTGTTCCTATGACACGGTTCTGTGACCTTCAAGGAATGCTTGAATTGTTCGAGGATAAATCAGAACAAATTCGTTCTGGCGCTAACAAATACTTTACAATGCTCGAAGTAGTAAGAAAACTGAAAGGCTTCATTGACAAAGACAAGCAGCCAGCTGGTCTTGATTTAGCAAAAATGTTTAGCAGTATACTAATGAAAAGATCATTTGATGCAGTTGGAGGCTTCCATGTCAAAGGATTGTTCTTGGGCATGATGCACTTCCAGGACAAATATAACGAAGACCTTGAAAGGCTACAAAGATGTGATATTCATTATCTGACACCTGACCTTAGAATCATACCATTCTGTGCATTTAATGTAATTCCAGAATGGTATAGAGATAGAATCCAAAAGAAATATTCCATTACTGTTGAGGAATGGGAAGAACGAGAGGGTGAAAAACTTGAAGATGGCCTTTATAGGGGTCTTATGAGACGAGGTGCAGGTGATGAGCTTGCAGCAGGTTGTGCAAAAAGCGAGATGTTCCATCAAGCAGAACAAGCAACTATGTAAATAGAATTTTAAAAAACAATTAGGGTATTGAACTATATTCTTTATTTATTTTATAAATTATAATCCCGCTTACTTCGCCTTCACTAATTCTATCAAATGATGGAGATACGTATACCAACTGAAGTGGCTCATTACTATTCGAACTATACTTGATATCTTTCAAATAAAGAACATAACCTGACTGATAATCTTCTCCTTGTGAATATTCGGACAAGTTTAGGTATCCTAACGGTGTAAACGGAATCATTTTTCCTAATAATGTATTATTCCAGAATTTTTCTGTGCCTGTAACATTATCAGAATAAAGATATTCCTGCAATGGCATTTCTGCAATTCGTAAAAGCCAATATTTTTTATCCTCATCACCGCCGCCGCCTAATGCATAAAATGGGCTGTAGATATCATTAGAAAGTTTTTCTGCTGCAACATACACTAAAACATAATCAACTTCCATATCCGTTAATTGTTTCCAGGCATCATCTGGTGTACTAAGAAAAATCTTTGCAACTTTTTTTATCTGAGATTGATTGATTGTGGCATTATCGATAAGAGTTGTCCTATCTGCTATTGCAGTGATCCAATAACCATAATCCCACCATGCTGCAATCACCGCATCATGTTCAGTATTTACTTTAATCCACTCAAGTGCATCTCCCCAGTCATTAGTTGTTATGTTGAAATGGGTACCGCCATGCAGAATTGTGGGTGGAATTTTTACTACATTTATCCAGTTGGCATTTACAGGAAGCGCAACGGGAATAGTTAGCAACACTATGATAACTGCAACAAAAGAAAATTTGGCGATTGAACTCAGGGAATTCTTGGAATGTTTTTTTAGAACATTTGATATCAGTAATGAAACACCTATTGATGCTAATACTATAACTGCAATTGAGCCAAAGATTTCTAATCTGACAAATGCAGAACTGATATAGATTCCTACAAATCCAATAATTAATGCAAACAATACCATATCATTTTTTATGTGAAAATTATGATTTTCTTTAACATGAAATAGTAACCATACCCCAATTCCTGAAAATATCATCAAAACCGAAAGAGACGGGAACAATTGTTCCATAGTAACACTGGAGTGTTCTGCTACAGACTGAACAATGGTATTATCTGAACTCAAAAATGGGTTCACTGCATTCAGATAACGAAAGCTTGGTAGTGAAACTGCATTTGTAACTATAGATGAAATGCCAACTAATACGAATCCTCCTAAAAGTAGAAGTCCATAACGAATATTGTTTTTTATAATTTTTTGAATTTGGAAAAATAATAAAACAAATACCGTGGAGCCAATTAACCCAAGTCCGCCGTAACCTAAAACAAAACCAACACCAGGTCTTTCAAACATTGCTATTGTCATAAGAAATGCAGATACAAATACAGGCAATGCCCACGTAATGAATTTTTTATCTTTTCTAAGAAATGGAATTCCCAAAAAAAACAAAACAAGTAGTATTACAAAAAATTGGCTACCTCCCCATGAAGAAATACCCAACGATACAAAAACCCCACCTGCGATAAGTTTGAAGAAAGATATTTTGCCATTATCTGATTTTATGCCACTAAGAAACAAGTAAACACCAAGAAATCCATAAAAAAGACCAAGGGGTTCTGATTTGAACCATCCAACTGTACCTCTTATTATAACTGGCATTGAGACTGCAAAAAATAGAGATGCAAGAAGACCTGCTGTTGTTCCACCTAAAACCCTCACCATGGCAAAAATTACGATTGTAGTTAATGAGCCAATTATGACCGGAAATAGTATAGTAAAATCATACAAGCCTTGGCCCATACCAAATGATTGATAGAGAGCCGCAGTTGTGATATGAAGCATCACCTGTGAAGTTGCAGATACATTTCTGCCATCTGGATACCAGCTTTTGTTATCATGCCAGGCAAAATACTCAACATACCCATTATCTACAATGAACTTGGTTGCTCTAAAATTGAAAAATGGATCAAATTCGTTCAGTTCAAATCCATAATCTGCAGGTTGCATTCTTGCAACAAAAGAAATTGAAAATGAGATAACAAGAATTCCAATTATAAGTAATCGTAGACGATGATTCAACCAACAAAAATAAGTTTTCCACTGTTAAATTTTTTTGTATTATACTAAGAAAATAAAGATGTTTTTTTAATATGGAGGGTTTTAAGACATACATGGAAGTTTATGAAAAACGTGGGTTCGATCCTGATAAAATGTCTGCAAATATAGCTGTAGTGGTTGTTGCACGTAACGAGGAAAAATATATTAAAAAAACATTAATTCACTTGCTTCGACAAACCATCAAACCAATCAAAATTGTTCTTGTTAATGATGGTTCAACTGATAGGACGCGAGAAATAGTTAGTCAATTTACTGAAATAGATATTGTTGATTGTAAACCACATGAATCATTCGTAACAAAAAAACAATTAGCAGATACTATTAACGCGGGTATTGAAAAAATACGTAATCTAAGCGATGTAGAATATGTTATGATCTTAGGGGCTGATCACATTTTACCAGATAACTATCTTGAAAGAGTAATTAAAAGAATGTCAGAAAACCCGCAAATTGTTATAGCTTCAGGAGTTATAGATGGCGAGTTCTCGGTTACTGTTAGGGGTTCTGGTAGGATTGTAAAGGCTGAATTTTGGAAAAAAATTGGTTTTTTTTATCCCGTAAATTATGGATTCGAGTCATATCTATTGTTAAAGGCGCGTAGCATGAATTATGATGTTGTACTATTTGATGATATTATCACATCTACTCAGAGAAAGACTGCATTATCTTACAATTCCAAATTATTCTACAATTATGGTCAAGCATTAAAGGCATTAGGCTACACTGTACCCTACACATTATTTAAGGCAGGCTTACTTTTTTTTACAAAGCCCTTGGGGACAGCTTATTTGCTTTCCGGATTTTTTTCTAATTATGATCAATACTATGAAACAGAAATTAGAGAATTTGTAAAAAAACAACAAAATCATAAATTACGCCATCTGAATTACGATGATGTAAAGCGATTTATCACGTCTATGCACTATACAACAAGCCTGTCTCACAAACAACAAAATAGTTAGTTTCTGCCATGATGTTATAATGACAAATAATTGGATCCGCAGACGTTGGCTGAATTTTAGACAGGGACACAGCATTTATCTAATATTCATCCTAACTTTTGCAAATTTTATACTAATCTTTCATAGATTGTTCATTGAACGTGTTGAAGCTCTTAACGAAATATTCTCAAGCGTCTGGCTATTCGCAGTTTTTTTTGTCATAATGTATATCCCAATAGCTATTCTGATTGGTCACTGGCATAGAACTACACAAGTTAAAGTGGAAACAGAACTAGTACAAAGACAAAATCCAATGATGGCTAAATGGTGGAGAATTCTTGTTGATATGCAAACGGGCAAAGCATCAAAGGAAGAAATTGAAAAGTTTAGAGCTCTACTTAAGGCAATTGAGGAAGGGAAGGACGCACCCGAAGACCTGGATAATAAGAAAGAATAATTGAATTGGCCAAAAAAGATGTTATTGTTGGGCTTGGAGAGATTGGTTTACCACTTTTTAATTTGATATCAAAATTTACCATTGCAGAAGGATATGATATTAAACCTGAATTAAGAAACAAGCCCAAATTTTCACAATATACAAATCTTGATGTATCATTTCTTCACGTTTGTATTCCCTTTTCTAAAAAATTTCCCAGAGAAATATATTCATTATATAAAAAATATAATCCACAAGCAATTGTCATTCATAGTACAGTTAGCCCATACACAACAAAAAATCTGCAAAAAAAATTACCCATACCAGTAATTTACAGCGCAACAAGAGGTATTCACAAAAGAATGCTTTCCGACTTGAGACGATATACAAAATTTTATGCAATTGAGCCTAAAGCACCTAGGGCAAAGTGGGCCTCATCCACATTTTCACTATTAATGAAAAAGTGTGGGATTAAGACAAAGAAAATGTCATCCCCAGTCACGCTCGAACTCGCAAAAATTTTGGTAGATACCTCATACTATGGTTGGCTAATCAATTATGCACAGATAACTAACGCAGTTGCCTTACAACACAAAGTAAGTTATGACGAGATGTGGTCGTTTAGTGATGAAATTCATAAATTTCTTGGCAACAGACCAAAAATGTATCCAGGATTAATTGGGGGGCATTGTGTAATCCCTAATTTAGATTTGATAGAAAATGACATTCTCAAATTTATAAGAAAAATCAATTCTAACTATGAAAAAGTCATTAACAAACCAAAAAACCGTAAAAAGTTGCAGAAAATTGATAAGTAATATAACCTCTGTTGGAATTTTGTAAAATTATAATGACTTTGAGAACGGTGGACTGGAAAGATAATTCTGTGATCATGATTGATCAGACAAAACTTCCTAATGAATTGGTATTTGTAAAATATACTGATTATAACGATGTAGCACAAGCAATTCGAACCTTGGTAGTACGCGGTGCTCCTGCAATTGGTGTTTCTGGCGCATTTGGAATGGCATTAGCTGCATTACAAAGTAAGTCAGAAACTAAAGAAGGATTGTTATCTGATCTTGAAAAAGCAAAAAAGATTCTCTTTGAAACAAGACCTACTGCCGTAAATCTATCTTGGGGATTAGAGGTAATAATGAAAATTGCCAAACAAAGCGATTCAATATTAGATATTAAGGAAAAGCAAAACAGATGGCTGATGATGATGTTCAGACCAACAAGGAAATGGGAAAAAACGGTGCAGAATTATTTCATAATAATGACACAATAATGACACATTGTAATGCTGGGGCGCTTGCCACGGTAGGATATGGCACTGCATTAGGAGTTATACGTGCATTAAAAGAAAATGGAAAAAATATCAAAGTTATCGCAACGGAAACAAGACCTGTACAACAAGGATCACGACTTACAGCATTTGAGCTGAAGAACGACGGAATTGATGTTAGTCTAATTCCTGATACAGCTGTGGGATATACCATGGCAAATGGTCTTGTAAACGGAGTTGTAGTTGGCGCAGACAGAATACTACGAACTGGTCATGTATTCAACAAAATTGGAACATATCAAGTTGCTACTATGGCAAAGCAACACAACATTCCTTTTTACGCAGCTGCACCACTTTCAACATTTGATCTTACAAGTAACCCAGATGATGTAATTATAGAACAAAGAAAAGCAACAGAGGTAACAGGAATTGGAGAGAAAAGAACTGCTCCTGAAGGCATTGACGTCATTAATCCAGCCTTTGATATGACCCCTCCAGAATTAATTAATGGTATTATAACTGAAAAAGGCGTTGCAAAAGTCCCATACGAAGAATCCATTAAAAAATTATTCCAAGCTAATGATTAGAAAGTTTTTATTTATTTGAAATCATCAACAAAAAATGAGCACAATTTCTGAAGAACAGGTGAGAGCCTCCTTAAAACAATGCATGGATCCTGAGATTCCAATATCAATAGTTGATTTAGGCTTAATCTATGACATTGATATATCTGAAAAAAATGACGTTAATATCAAAATGACTATGACAACAAAGGGTTGTCCGTTACATGAAACTATGGTAGATGACGTAAAAAGATACACAAGAAAGGTGACTGGAGTTAACAACGTTAACGTCGATATTGTATGGGATCCTCCTTGGTCAATGGATAAAATATCTGATGAAGCAAAAACTATGATGAAGACTATGGGTGGACAAAGCACACCAGCACCACTTGATTATGAAACTGCATTACCACAAGGAGTAGGTAAGTTGGTGAAACAAGAAGATGGTTCTGTGATGCTAGCTAACGAACATGATCAGGGATTTATGGTAAATCAAGCAATCATTGACTTTTGGAAATCATGTAATGGACAGAGAAAGGTTACAGAGTTAGTAGAGCTCTTTGCACAAAAAACTGGGTTACAGCGATCACAAGTCGAAAAAGAGGTAATGCAGCTTTTAAAACAACTACATGAAGGAGGCTTGATAGTAATCACAAATCAAAACGATGCCCCCAACGTGGATTTTAAAAAATCAGATTAGATTTCATTAATTTCCAAAATTTTTGCTTGAACAGAATCCATTCTAATTACAGCTTTTTTGTCTTTCCAGCCCAAGGCTACATACCAATCTCCTGAATCGTCATCGTATTTTGTTTCTAAACTTTGTATACTGTTTGTATGAACCTTGAATTTTTTTGTAATTCCTGAGACAGCTAATGAAACAGCAGATTCTTCTGTCTCAAGTCTCCTTTTCATAAGACCTATTCCCGGACTCATAAAAAACTAGAGAAAGAGTCTTCTAATATAGTTAAGTGTTTGATGTGATTTTTTGAACTTATTAAAAGAGGGCCCGATGGGATTCGAACCCACGGCCTGGTGGTCCGAAGCCACCCGCTCTATCCAGACTGAGCTACGGGTCCAAACAAGTAAGAATTTATCTA
>LULL01000561.1_pt1 | contig 15423 bp, 23 predicted proteins | sample 728161 | NCBI WGS metagenome assembly LULL01 (sample SAMN03860290, study PRJNA289734) | marine metagenome | biome: seawater column; feature: ocean; material: water; isolation source: Red Sea water column Station 149 - depth 500m | place: Saudi Arabia: Red Sea | collected 2011-10-15 | depth 500 m
TTTCAATCCTGAAGAATTCAGAACCCCGTTCCGTGGTGCAGGACTCGTGGACCACGGACCTGCAGGCGTGAGGCAGGGGTATGCGAATAGAGATGAACTCAGAAAAGCAACTGAAAAGAAATATAAAGATTTTGTTAAAGACTTTAAAAAGAAAAATAAAAGAAAACCTTCTATGAGAGAAATTAGAACGCAAATTAAAGGAGGAGGTGATTGGGAAACTATTCGTAAATATTTAGTAGAAGGAGAAGATTTTCTTACTAAATCAGAAACATTAAAAATGGTCCAGCCAGCAAAAGTTCTTATTGAAGACATGCCTAAAGGAATGGATGCATGGCTAAAAAAAGAAAAGATTAATATAGTATGGGAAGATATAGGCAGAGCAGATAGAGCCAAACTTAAAAAAAGATTTGCCAATCGTAATAACCCGTATTTTAAAGGATTAGAGCAAAAGAAAATTTTTGAAGACCACATTGAAGGACTAATAAAAAAAGGGGAAACAGGTGCTTGGGATAAAAGTCTTGAAGACTTAGTCAAAGAGTCTAAAGCCAACATTAATAAAGATGTTGCCCAGGATATTATAACAGACAAAAAATTCGCTGTTAAAGGAACGAGTATGATAAAACTTTATCCTAAACTAGAAGCTAGAGCCATTGAATTATTAAATCAAGGTCTTTCAGCTCCTGAAGTTACTACTACACTTGAAAATGAAGGAGTTATCAAAGTTAGAACTTATTGGGACGAGCAAGCAAAACTTGAAAAACGAGACATACGTCCTTTTAACAGGGTCTATGAAAATTTATTAAAGGAAGGAAAAGTTAAACAGATAACAAAAACTATTCCTGGTTTGCAAATCCCCCTCGCAGAAAGAAATAAAATAAACACGGCTATTTTTGATTATATGAAAAAGAATCCAGATATAGATTCTGCTCATCAGGTAGCCAAAGCAGTAAGTGCTGAAATAAACAGAGACATAACTGGCGACTGGGTCAAACGTGCAATTGAAAAATCAGGACAGGACCCCGATAAACTTTTTCAAAGTGCTCATAAAAAAATATTTTCAGACGTAAAGGCATTAGATAAAATAATAAAAAATAATCAAAAATTATTAGCGGACCCTAATGTTACTTTTGCTGATAAGAGTCGTATTCTTACTAAACGTTATGCAGAAGCTACAGGGAAACCTTTCAAAATAGCGGCTGGTGAATTTATTACTCGGATGAGAAAGTTAGGAAATCTTTATTCGAAGCAGCCTCAACGTTTTGAGAAGGCACTTTATAATACCATTAAAGCTCCTGCAAATTATGTAGGTTCTTCCTTTCAGGCAAATTTTATGGCTTTAGCAGATGCATCAGGTCAGTTAAGTGTTGTGGATAAAGCTAAATTATTAGCACTTCCTAAAAATGAAATTAGGCTACTTTCAGAGTTAAGTACTGCAGCTGGAGAGCTAGGTAAGTTTTCAATGGCTGGTGATCATACCGATATAGATGCTTTAATGAAAAATTTTTCTAATTATAGAAAAAATTTTACAAGAGTTGAATGGATACGAAACAGCATAAATAATTATAAAAGATCCTATGATCAGAAAATTATGTCTTTATATGCAGCTGCTAAGAGAGGACAGACTACGGTAATGGTAGATGGGGAACCAGTTGCTATTAAAGATAGAATAAAATTCTTACAAAATGAATTTAAAAATAAAACAGGATATCGTTTAGGCGGTTTTAAAATAGATGCTAAGGGAAAACCTTATATTGAACCTACAGCTCCTCGAATACCTGATATTAAGAATCCTGTTAATACAGTTTTAAGACAAACACTGCAGGGACTAGGAACTTATAGAATGCCTGGACAAGAGGCAATAAAAATTACTAATGCTTTTGATAAAGCAATACAGAAGGCAAAAACTGTAAACGAAAGAGTTGAACTATTTAAAAAATGGAAAGGTAAACCAGAGCTTTTAAATAGTAGATATATAAAAGCAACTGAATCTATTCCAAGATTAAAGAATCTAGTAAAACTTTTAACTACTGGAACAATTGCTCTTGGAGGTATGACAGCTTTGGCACAAGCAGATACGGGTGTAGCCACTGATGAAGGAATAACGTTTGGAGATGTAGGTAAAGGAGCAGGAGCAGTTACCGCAGGAGCTGTAATTACTTCTCCAAAAAAAGCATGGGACATAACAAAAAAAGTAGGAAGTAAAATAGGAACAGGCGCAGCAGCTGTGGGATCACCTGCAGCGGTAGCATTAGGATGGATGCCTTATAATATAAAAACTTCATTAGAAGAAGGAAAGTCTATTCCTGAAGCAGTAGCCAATCCTTGGAATTTTTTAGAACTTGCCTTTATGGATACTTTATCCAAAGCGGCTACATTAGATAAGCCAGGAGTAGTGCGTAAATTTTTAAGATTAGGTTTAAATCCAAAAACAATTAGTACAATATCTAAAAGATTTGGTATTCCAGGATTAATAGCGTCAACTGGTATTGAAGCAGTTAGAGGAATGCCTGAAGAACCTTCTTATATTAGAGAATCTAAACAAAGACGACAAGCTAAAGAAGATTATTATACAGAGGGCGAACATTTTGCAGGCGGCGGCCTAGCTAACCTAACAAGAACCGTGGCCCCTGATTCAGGGCCCATGTCTCAAGGGTTGCGCTCGCTATATATTGATGATATGGATTAACAGGAGTATAAATGGCAGAAAACCTAACGGATAAATCACTCCCGAATGTCAGAACTGAAGTTGCAATTCCACCAACGGAAGTGCCAACGGATGTTGACGTTACGGAAGAACAACGACAACCAGTAGAAGTTACACCCGAAGACGATGGCGGTGCAACGATTAATTTTGAACCTGGATCAATCAACATTCCAGGAACCGAAGGCCATTTTGATAATCTTGCAGATATTCTGCCCGATGATGTTTTAGATCCAATTGGAATCAAACTTCGTGGTGATTATACCGATTATAAAATGTCGAGGAAGGATTGGGAACAATCCTATGTTACAGGATTGGATCTGTTAGGATTCAAATATGATAGCAGAACAGAACCCTTCCAGGGAGCATCAGGTGCAACGCATCCGGTACTCGCAGAAGCGGTTACACAGTTTCAGGCGTTAGCCTATAAAGAATTATTGCCGGCCGATGGACCGGTTAGAACCCAGGTGATTGGAAGATCGAATCCTGCAAAGGAAACACAATCGCAACGGGTTAAAGATTTTATGAATTTTCAGCTGATGGATCAGATGAAGGAATACGAACCTGAATTTGACCAGATGCTGTTCCATCTACCTTTGAGCGGTTCGACTTTTAAGAAAGTTTATTATGACGATCTTTTAGGAAGAGCTGTCTCTAAATTTGTCCCTGCAGATGACCTTGTTGTTCCGTATACGGCTACCTCATTAGACGATGCGGACGCAGTGGTCCATATGATCAAGATGTCGGAAAACGACTTAAGAAAACAGCAGATTGCTGGTTTCTATAGGGACATTGAATTAACCAAACCAGTTGCACCAGTCGATGACAAAGTCGAAGACAAGGAACGTACACTGGAAGGAACAACCAAATCTACACGGACAGAAAGTGTATACACACTTTTAGAATGTCACGTAAATCTGGATTTGGAAGGTTTCGAAGATGTTGGCGCTGATGCACTGCCAACAGGAATAAAATTACCTTACGTCGTAACCATCGAGGAAGGTAGTATGAAAGTTCTTTCGATCAGAAGGAACTATGCGCCCAATGATCCATTGAAAAATAAAGTCCAATATTTTGTCCACTTCAAATTTCTGCCCGGACTAGGATTTTATGGCTTTGGACTCATTCACATGATTGGCGGATTGAGCAGGACGGCAACGTCGGCTCTCCGCCAATTGTTAGACGCAGGCACACTATCGAATCTTCCCGCTGGTTTTAAACAACGAGGAGTCAGAGTTAAAGACGAAGCATCACCAATACAACCAGGTGAATTTAAAGATGTCGACACACCAGGTGGAAACTTAAAAGATGCTTTTGTATTTTTACCGTACAAAGAACCTTCAGCAACATTGCTACAATTAATGGGAATTGTTGTTACAGCAGGACAAAGATTCGCGTCCATCGCTGACATGCAGGTCGGGGACGGGAACCAACAAGCAGCTGTTGGTACGACTGTGGCTCTTTTAGAACGTGGTTCAAGAGTAATGTCAGCGATTCATAAAAGACTATACGCTGCACTAAGACAAGAATTTAAATTACTGGCAAAAGTATTTGCCCAGTATCTGCCGCCTGAATATCCATACGATGTTGTTGGAGGACAAAGAAATATTAAAGTTACTGATTTTGATGAAAGAATAGATATTCTTCCAGTTGCTGATCCTAATATTTTTTCAATGTCACAAAGATTAACTTTAGCACAAACGGGATTACAATTAGCAATGTCTAATCCTCAAATGCATAATTTATATACGGCATTCAGAAGAATGTATGAAGCATTAGGAATAAAAGATATTGATAGAATTTTACCACCACCAGCACCGAATGCACCTAAAGATCCATCCTTGGAACATATTGATGCATTAGCCAATAAACCTTTTCAGGCATTTCCAGGTCAAGATCATAGAGCCCATGTTACATCACACTTGAATTTCATGGCAACAAATCTGGTTAGAAATAATCCAATGGTGATGGCTGCATTACAAAAGAATATTTTAGAACATATTAGTTTAATGGCAACCGAACAGGTTCAATTAGAATTTAGAGAACAGTTTATGCAAATACAACAAATGCAAAGACAGGCTGTAATGAATCCACAGATTCAGCAACAGCTACAGCAAATAACTCAAAAGATCGAAGCAAGAAAAGCACAATTGATTGCAGAGATGACTGAAGAATTCATGAAGGAAGAAAAAACTATTACTTCACAATTTGATCATGATCCATTGTTAAAACTTAAATCCAGAGAAGTAGATTTAAGAGCTATGGAAAATGAACGTAAGAAACAGGAAATGCAGAAGAAGACTGAAATTGATCAGGCTAAATTAGTTCAAGGTCAGGATATTCATGAAGATAAGATTGATCAAAATGAGGAATTAGCAGAATTAAGGGCTGATACTTCGCTAGAAAAGCAAGAAATGGCAAATCAAAATAGGTTGCAGGTTGCTAGAATGAAACCAAAGAGCAAATAATGCCATTATCAAAAAAAGGTAGCAAAATTAAAAAAGCAATGATACAACAGTATGGAAAAAAGAAGGGGGAGCGTGTTTTTTACGCTTCTGCTAACAAAGGCACTATAAAAGGTGTTGAAAAAACAAGGAGGACATAATGGCGTGGAACTATAAAACAGGTGGCAAAGAGTTTAAGATTCCTGAACAAAAGAAGTCGGTTGATCCAAGATCAAAGACTAGTATCAGGGGTAAAAACTATATTGCTAAAGGCGACGAAAATTCTGTTCCAGCAAAGCAAAAAACACCATACAAAGTTAAGTGGTTCTAATATGTGGTTCAGTGCAATTAAATTAGCTCTTAACGCTGGAAGTCATATTTATAAAAAGCGTCAAGAGACAAAAATGGCTATGGCTGATGCACAACACATGCACGCTATTAAGATGGCCAAAGGTGAGGAAGCTTACCAGGGTAAACTTTTAGAGGCGCGGCAAAACGATTATAAAGATGAAGTTGTTTTGGCGATTCTCACATTGCCCATTCTGGTGCTTGCCTACGGGGTGTGGTCAGACGATCCGACTGCGATGGAGAAGATAAAAGTGTTTTTTGAGCATTTCCATGCATTGCCAAGTTGGTTTACCAATCTTTGGATACTTGTGGTTGCGAGTATATTTGGTATAAAGGGAACACAAATTTTTAGAAACGGTAAAAATAAAAAATAGGAGGAAAATATGAGAAACGATTATGGAAATAGACCCAGAGCTAAAAAAGCTAAAGGCGGACGAACAGCTAAGCAATTTGGTGGTGGGTTTAATAGACCAGTACGTGCACCTGTTAGACCACTTGGTTATAAGGGTGGTAAAAGCGTCAAGAAATAATGTCTATAAAAGATAGATTCAAGCCAATTAAGAATATTAAGCCTACTTTAGGTAAAGATTTAACTAAAGCGTATTTAAAAAAAATAAAAGAAAAACTTAGAAAAAAGAAAAATAAATAATGGCTAAGAAACCAGAATTAAAAGAAGAAGAAAGAGTCAAACCTGTCATTGTAAATGAAACTTATATTGGCAGTTATATTGATAGTGAATTAGGAGGCAAACACGTCTCTAATAAGAGCTATGAGAAGTATTACGGAAAGATGATAAAGCCTACATGGAACTCGAAAACGTAATTTATAAATTACAAAGAGGTCTTCAAAATAGAATTAATCAATTATCTCTGTCTGTTACGACAGGGGGTGTTGACAATATGGAGACATACAAGTATATAATAGGTCAAATTCATGCACTGGAATCAGTGAAACAGGAACTCTCTAGCCTGCTTGAAAATAAGGAGCAAAATGAAGGAACAGTCGTCGACATCAGAAAACCCAAAACTTAGACCGGCTTTACAAGAAAAATACAAAGAAGAAACCGAAAAGCTCCCAAAACCAACAGGATGGAGAATTATTGTTTTGCCATTCAGAATGGATGAAAAAACAAAGGGAGGAATTTTAATGGGACAAGACACGTTGGACAAACAACAAGTTGCGTCTCAATGTGGAAATGTACTTGCAATGGGACCACAGTGTTATAAGGATAAAGAACGTTATCCTGATGGTCCGTGGTGCAAGAAAGGTGATTGGGTGATCTTTGCCCGTTATGCAGGATCACGCATACAAATAGAAGGTGGGGAAATCAGGTTGTTGAATGAAGATGAAATTTTGGCAACCGTCAAGAATCCAGAGGATATCTTGCATAAATTTTAATCATAGGAGGAAACTATGCCAGAAGAAAATAAGATAAAGAAAGAGGATCCGAAGGTGGATTTGGATACATCCGGCCCAGAGGTCGATGTAACTTTACCTGAAGACAAGACAGAAGTAGTCACGGAACAGGAACCAGTAAAGGAAGAAACAGTAAAAGAAGTACCCAAGGAAGAGGAAACAGTTAAAGAAATTAAGAAAGAACAAAAAATAGAAGATACTAAACTTGAGGACTACAGCAAAGGAGTTCAAGCAAGAATTGCCAAGCTGACTCGTAAGATGCGTGAAGCGGAACGAAGAGAAGCCGCTGCAACGGAATACGCTCAAGCTTTGGAATATCGAAGAACACAAGATCAGTCTCGATTTAAAAAAATGGATACTGACTATTGGACTCGATTTGAGAAGAACGTTAAAACTGGAATGGAATCGGCACAAAAAGAATTGGCCGCTGCCATTGAATCAGGAAACGCGGAAGCTCAAGTTGAAGCTAATAAACGGATTGCAACACTTGCATTTGAAAATGCAAAATTGGAACAATCCAAGGAAGCAAAAGAACAGGAACAACCTGTTCGACTTTCCGACGGTGGAAAATTACCGAAACAAACTCCACAGGATCTTCCTCAACCTGATCCTCAAGCAGAGGCATGGGCGGCTAAAAATGAATGGTTTGGTAAGGATAGAGCCATGACTTTTACTGCTTTTGAACATCATCGAGAACTAGTTGAGCAAGAAGGATATGATCCTAAATCTAGTGACTATTATACGGAAATAGATAAAAGAATAAGAGTTGACTTTCCGCATAAATTTGCTAAAGGTGGAGATGTAGAGCAATCGTCCAAGACCACCAATCAGTTGGTCGCTTCAGCTCAAAGAAGCGTAAAGCCTGGACGCCAAACTGTGAGACTCACTTCTTCACAGGTAGCAATAGCTAAAAAATTAGGAGTGCCACTCGAAGAATATGCGAAACAATTAAAACTCACGAAGGAGGCAAGCATATGAAAAAAGACGATATAAAAGCTTCTCGTGCGAGTCAAACGCGGTCAAAGACTGAACGACCAAAAGTGTGGACTCCACCATCATCTCTAGATGCACCCCCTGCACCTGATGGATTCAGGCACAGATGGATACGGTCAGAGAGCTTAGGGTTTCAGGACACTAAGAATATCTCTGGAAGATTAAGATCAGGTTATGAGTTAGTGAGAGCTGACGAATACCCAGATTCTGATTATCCGGTTGTCCATGATGGAAAATACAAGGGGATCATTGGAGTTGGCGGCCTATTGTTGGCTAGGATACCTGAAGAACTCGCGAAGCAAAGAACTGATTATTTTCAGCGTCAAACTGAAGGTCAGACTGAAGCGGTAGATAACGACTTACTGAGGGAACAACATAAGAGTATGCCTATCAATGTTGACAGGCAATCTCGTGTAACCTTCGGTGGTACAAAGAAAAGTTAATTTTTTAACTATTCTCGGGTTAATCCCTATCATCGATTTAAATTAACCGTTTACAGGTAAAACTGTAAACATAAGGAGTAAAACTATGGCTAACAGAAATAGCGCCGGTTTTGGTCTCATTCCTACAAGAGTGCTTGGGCAAACCCCAGCACCTGCAGGATTTGGTCAATACTGGATCGACGCTGGTGATAGTACTGCAATATATAACGGAGAAGCTGTTTACAGCGTAACGGGATCTATTATCGGTGCTCAAGGATCAGCAACTACTGTAACGTTAGGTGTTTTGCAAGGTGTATTCTACAATGCGGCTACAACTATAAAGCCAACTTGGGTGAATTACTATGCAGGCAGTATTACTCCGGCTAACAGTGAAGATGTCAAAGCGTTTGTTTATGATAATCCTTTTCAAATATATAGATGTGGAACCGACGATGCAGTAGCAACAACTATTGCTGGGGCTCACGAAAAAATATTTGAAACTTATGGATTCAATACCACTGCAGGAAGTACTGCAACTGGAAAATCATCTGCAACACTAGACATCGGATCAACACACGCAACAAATGATACATGGAAGTTCCTGGGTGTCGCTGAAGATCCTGAAAATGAGGATTTAACAGCAGCTTATTGCTCAGTAAATGTTATTCAGAACTTAAATGAAATCATTGATAGCGCGTAATAGGAGCATATAAACAATGGCAATATCAAGAGCACAACTAGTTAAAGAACTAGAACCAGGTTTAAATGCACTATTTGGCCTGGAGTACAAACGGTATGAAAATCAGCACGCTGAAATTTATACTGTAGAATCTTCTGACAGAGCTTTCGAAGAGGAAGTTATGTTATCAGGATTCGCTAACGCAGAGGTAAAAGCAGAAGGATCAGGTGTTTCTTTCGACGAAGCACAAGAAACTTACACTGCTCGTTATACTCACGACACAATTGCTTTGGCATTTGCAATCACAGAAGAAGCTATCGAAGATAATCTCTACGATAGACTAGCTTCCAGATACACAAAAGCTTTAGCAAGATCTATGTCCAATGCTAAACAAGTAAAAGCTGCGGCACCTTTGAATAATGGTCTATCTTCGATAGCTACATTCAAAGCAGGTGACACAGTTTCTCTGTTTTCAACTAACCATACAACCGTTAGTGGAACAGCAGTTAAAAATACTTTAACTACGCAAGCAGACTTAAACGAAACATCATTAGAGCAGCTGACGAACGTGGATTGAGAGTAGCGGCTAGAGGGATGAAAATGATCGTTCCTTCAGCTAACCAGTTTGCAGCTGAGAGATTGTTAAAATCTCAAGGCAGAACTGGAACAGCAGATAATGATATCAATGCTGTCGTGTCTATGGGAATGATTCCTCAAGGATATAGAGTGAATAATTTCTTAACTGACACAGATAGTTGGTATATTGTTACTGATGTGCCTAACGGTATGAAAATGTTCCAAAGAGCAGCATTAAAAACTGCGATGGAAGGCGATTTCGATACTGGCAACGTTAGATACAAAGCTAGAGAAAGATACTCATTTGGAGTATCCGACTATAGAGGTATCTTCGGCGTTGAAGGTGCGTAATAACTAAATTAATGAGGCCGCCTCAAAACGGCCTCATTTTAAACATAAGGTGAGAATTATGAAAAATTTCCTAGTACAGATACGAGCTTATGGATACTATGCTAAATTTGAAGTTTTAGCTGAAGATAGCCCTCAATCTATAGAAAAATCAATCCTTGACAAGCTGGGACAAAATACTGTAAAATGGGAAAAAGATGGATTTAGCGATTCATTAAGGAGTAAATGGATAACCTATGAGGAGGTTAACAATGACTCAAGACCTATACACTATGAAACGGTCCTTGGAACTCGAGTGGCATCAGGAACACCTGAAGGAGGGCAAATATAATTTAAGAATGGGTTATATTGACAAAAAAATTCAGGAAATTGTTAAAGAGATTATTGCCAAAGAGTTTGAAGAAGCAACTCGTCTTGAACAAATTAAAGACGCCCAGGCCGAAGTTTCGATAGCCACTTAAGCGCTATCAAAAATCAACTTTTTACCACAGGATACCTTGCACTTTTTTTAAAAAAGGGCTATAGATTAATTACTATACAAATTAATTAGAACGTAGACGAGTATAGTCGACGGCCTAGAGACTACGTTCATAAACTAGGAGGATTAATTATGGCAAATACAACGTTTAAAGGTACAGTTAGGGCAGAATCTGGTCTAAAGGTATCTGCACAAACAGCAGGAACCGGAGCGTACACTGATTATTTTACAGTTAGCTCTGCTGGTGTAACAGTTATAACTGGTGCACTAAAAGCTAATGCTTCTCAAAACTGGTTGGGAATTAAAAAATTTCAATCTTTTGTAGGAACTTTGGCTTCAACAAATGCAGCAACTACCGCTTATGGAGATGGTGATGTTCTGTATGAATTAGGAACTTTAGACACAACTGTCCCTTCAGGACATGTTTCAGGTTCTAAATTCTTTATTGATAAAGCATTAATTGGTATTACCACAGCAGCAGGTGAAACACTTGTTGGTGGATTATCATTAAGTGCTACGTCAGGTACAGCAACTAATGCGGCTGTTTCATCTGGAACAGAAATTGTTGGTGCAGGAGTTACAACTTTTGAACCACAACTTAGTGCAACACAATCTATAACTGAAATAGATGTTAACTTTAATAATACAGCTGGAAATTATCACATTTTCACACCTTATGTGACAGCTGCTATTGCAAGTAAATATTTGTATGCTTTCACTACAACTGCAATTAATGCAGATATTACAGCTGGTAGATTTACAGTATTGTTAGAATACACAGTATACTAACAAATTAATTAACTTTAATAGAGCGGGGGCTTTGGCCCCTTCTCTCTAACAGGAGGAAAAATGGCAGACGCAGTAACAAGTCAAACATTATCTGATGGTGATAGAGTCACAGTAATAAAATTAACAAATCTTTCAGATGGTGGTGGAGAAAGTTCAGTAAAAAAAGTTGATGTTTCAGCTTTGGCAACTTCATCAAGTAATGGTGCAACCCCTTCAAGAGTTAGCATAACTCAAATCTGGTATGATATTGGAGGAATGAGAGTTTCTTTAGAATGGGCTGCTACAACTAATGTTAATATTTTAACCTTAGGAGGAAGTGCAGCAGCAGGCAATGTTTCAGGACACATGGATTTTAGATCTTTTGGTGGAATTAAAAATACCGAAGCATCTGGTGCCGATGGAGATATTGACTTAACAACTTCAGGGCACACTAACTTAGACCATTATAGTATTATTTTAGAGCTGAAGAAAAAATATACATAGGAGGTAGCAAATGGCTAATACTACTTCTGGAACAGTTACTTTCGACAAGACTTTCGCTGTTGATGAAATTATAGATGAAGCTTATGAACGGATTGGTCTACAATCTGTTAGCGGATTTCAATTAAAAACAGCAAGAAGATCTTTAAACATTCTTTTTCAAGAATGGGGTAATAGAGGTTTGCACTACTGGGAAGTAGGAAATACTAATATTGATTTAGTTGAAGGTCAGGCTGAATATACTTTTTATAGAGCATCAGGTGATGGAACAAGTTCAACCACAGCAGGTGGAACCAGTGGATCTTCTACTTATGGAATTGCAGATGTTCTTGAAGCAACTCTTAGATCTGACAGAGGAGATACTGATCAAGCTGATTCTGCTCTTACAAAAACAACACGAGCCACTTATTCTGGTTTAGCTAGTAAATTATCTAAAGGAACTCCTTCAAGATATTTTGTTCAAAGATTAATTGATAAGACAACTGTAACACTTTATCCAACTCCCGATGCATCCAATGCATCCAAAGATGTTCATATCTTTTTTGTAAAAAGAATTCAGGATGCAGATTCAACTTACACTGATGCAACAGATACTCCTTATAGATTTATACCTAGTATGACATCAGGATTAGCATTTTATTTAAGTCAAAAATATGCTCCACAAAGAGCTCAAGAATTAAAATTATTTTATGAAGACGAATTGGCACGTGCTTTAGCAGAGGACGGATCTGCTGCAAGCACTTATATAACCCCGAAGAATTATTATCCGAATATATAATTATGGCATTTTCAAGAGGAAAACATTCAAAAGCAATATCAGATAGAAGTGGAATGGCCTTTCCATATAGTGAAATGGTTAAGGAATGGAATGGAATGCTGGTTCATATTTCTGAATATGAATCTAAACAACCACAATTAGATGTAGAGGGAAAAGGAAGCGATCCTCAAGCTCTACAGGATGCAAGAACTGATCGGACAGAAAATGCTGTCGCAACATTAATGCCCCATGATCCGTTTACCACGTACGCTGCTTCATCAGGCGTTATTAATGTTAATTATCCAGGTCATGGATTGACCAATGGAAATACGTACAGGTTCCGTGGAGCGCCGACCGTGTCCAATGGTTCAGGAGGCTACGCGGATCCAGCAACCTTTGATGGTATTGCAGGTTCCAATATTGCAAAAGCTGCAGGCTATGCTATTACTACAGGCAAGTATGTTGGTGGTTCGAGAGACACGGATTTTACCAGTGATTGGTTTTATTTTACTGTCGATACGAGCACGGCTACAACAGGAGGAATAACAGGAGGAGGGTTTCCGGTCTCAGTTGGACCAGCAACTCTATCAGCATAATGGCAGGATTTACTCATACAACACTTACAACAGCTATTTTGAATTATACAGAGGTTGGTACTTCGGTATTATCGAGTACAATTACCAATCAATTTATAGATAATTCAGAACTTAGAATTTTAAGAGATGTGCCTATCGACGCAGATCGAAAAGAACTAGTTGGTAATTTAACTGCTTCTAAAGATAATATATATGCTCCACCTGGAGCTTTATTTGTAAGAGGCATACAAGTTTATACTTCAGCTACAGTGGCAACAGGGGCCAATAGCTGGTTAATCAAAAAAGATGTCAGTTATTTAAGAGAATATGATGCAGCTGAAACAACGACTGGAACTCCAAAATATTATGCAATGTCCGGAGGAGCAACAGGACTAGGAGCAGCTTCTTCAGGAAGAATTACGATTGTTCCAACACCAAGTTCAGCCTTTATGTATAAAATTCATTATAATGCTAGACCTTTGGGTTTGAGCTCGGCAAATCTAACAAATTATTTAAGCTTAAATTTTGGCAATGGACTTTTATATGCCTGCTTAGTAGAAGCATTTAGCTATTTGAAAGGTCCAATGGATATGCTACAATTGTATGAACAAAAATACCAAACCGAAATTCAAAAATTCGGCGGAGAACAAATAGGTAGACGAAGACGAGACGATTATACTGATGGAGAACCACGTATACCCGTCCAGTCTCCGGCACCGTAAGGATAGAATATGGCAACACTAACTTGTAAAGTAATAGAAGAAATCACACTAAACAATAATAGTTATAACAGCGAAAGATCTTTGGATATTTCAAGTGTTAATGAAATTGTTAAAAGAATAGTAACCATTTCAACAACAGAAACAGGGTTGTTAGGTTTTGCTACGGCTTCTTCAACAGATTTATCAAAAAGTTATCTAGCAGGTCAGTTCGATGAAGACGATGTTAGATATATTAGAATTACAAATTTAGATTCAACGAATCATCTTACATTAACATTTAGAGATGAAGACAGTACAGAGTTTTGTATGAAGGTAGACGCTGGTCACTCGTTCATTTATCCTGGTGATAATAGTGGTGGAGTTAAGGATACTATGCACGCAGCTGGTTCTGCAATTACAGTATCATTAAACGATTTAGTCGATATCACAGCACTTGCTAATACAGATTCTTGTGATGTTGAAGTATTTGTAGGGAGCGCTTAATGGCATCATCATATACAGGACTAGGTACAGAACTAATGACAACCGGCGAAAATGCCGGTACATGGGGAACAACTACCAATACTAATTTACAAATTATAGAACAAATTTCTGGTGGTTATACAGAACAAGACATAGCGGGTTCAGCTGATACAACAACCTTATCTGTTTCTGACGGATCAACAGGTGCGGTTCTTTCACACAGAACTATAAAATTTACCGGAACCATTACTGGAAACCAAGTTGTAACTATTCCTTTAGATGTTCAACAATTGTATGTTCTTGTAAATGGCACATCAGGTGCTTACACGGTTCAATTTAAATATGCTTCTGGATCAGGATCTAGTGTTACGTTTGCAACAACCGATAAAGGAACTAAAATTGTTTATGCAACGGCTGATCATGCTACGAATCCAAATTTAGTTGATACAGGTATTTCATCTACTGGAGCACATGATTGCAGGCGCGGATGATTTTCAATTTACTGCAAATACTTTTACAGCACAATCGGGTAGCACGATTGCTGCACAAGCCTTAACGGCGACTACAGTCACAGCCAGTGGTATAGTAAAAACAGATGATACGACTGCCGCAACTACAACAACTGATGGTTCACTGCAAACAGATGGTGGGCTTTCAGTAGCTGCAGACGCTGTTATTGGTGATGACCTTAAATTATTAAGTGATTCTGCTGTATTAAGTTTTGGTGCAGATTCAGATACGACTTTAACTCACACAGATGGTACAGGTTTAACTTTAAATAGTACCAATAAACTTCTTTTTAGAGATTCTGCTTTATCTATTAGTTCAAGTACCGACGGTCAATTAGACATTGACGCTGATACCGAAGTAGAAATTGCTACAACAACGTTAGATTTAAATGGTGCTCTTGATGTAAGTGGAGCTTCTCAACTTAGTGGTGCAGTTACTGTTGGTGTTGATGGTACGGGATTAGACGTAAAATTCTTTGGTGATACTGCAGGTAGTTTCTTATTATGGGATCAGTCAGATGATGCATTAGAACTAACAGATTCTTCTCCAATTAAAATCGGTGATTCTGCTGATATGCAGATATATCATGATGGTACTAATTCATACGTTACAAATTCACAAGGTGCTTTAAAGATTGCAACTGAAACTTCAGGTATTGCAGTTACGATTGGACATACAACTTCAGAAGTAACAATCGCTGATAATCTTACAGTTACAGGAACT
>LULL01001110.1_pt1 | contig 15253 bp, 13 predicted proteins | sample 728161 | NCBI WGS metagenome assembly LULL01 (sample SAMN03860290, study PRJNA289734) | marine metagenome | biome: seawater column; feature: ocean; material: water; isolation source: Red Sea water column Station 149 - depth 500m | place: Saudi Arabia: Red Sea | collected 2011-10-15 | depth 500 m
GTCCCCGACACCACCGTCCCCGACACCACCGTCCCCGACACCACCGTCCCCGACACCACCGTCCCCGACACCACCGTCCCCGAACTGCCCGACGTGCCGGGACTCGACCCCTGGATTACCCCGAACCACGACTTCTACCGGATCGACACGGCGCTCACCGTCCCGGTCATCGATCCCGCGACCTGGTCACTGGAGATCTCGGGACTGGTCCGTCGAGAGGTGTCGATCGGCTTCGACGACCTGCTCGACATGGAGGTGCACGACGCCACGGTCACGCTGGCCTGTGTCTCCAACGAGGTCGGCGGCCCGCTGGTGGGCAACGCCGTCTGGACCGGCGTCCTGCTCGCCGATGTGCTGGCACTGGCTGATCCGCGGCCGGCCGCCGAACAGGTGATGGCCTGGTCGGTCGACGGCTTCTCGGCCGGCTTCCCCCTCGACGCCGCACTCGACGGCCGGAACGCACTGGTCGCCTTTGGCATGAACGGCGAACCACTGCCGCTCGAGCACGGCTTCCCGGTACGCCTGGTGGTTCCCGGCCTCTACGGGTACGTCTCCGCGGTGAAGTGGCTGTTTCGCCTCGAGCTCACCGACTGGTCAGACGAGGGGTACTGGATCCCCAGGGGATGGGCCCAGAAGGCACCCGTCAAGATCTCCTCCCGCATCGATGTCCCCTTCCCGCGCCGGGTCCCCGCCGGGATCGTGTCGCTGGCCGGTGTGGCCTGGTACCCGGAGGTCGGCGTCGCCGCGGTCGAGGTGTCGATCGACGGCGGGCCCTGGCGCGAGTGCGAACTCCTCGGGGCCGAACAGGGCGGTGACCGGGGCGGCCCGGCGCCGGGTCAGCCCGGCGAGTCCTGGGTGCAGTGGCTCCACCGCTGGGAGGCGGAACCGGGCAACTACAAGGTACGCATCCGGGCGATCGGCGCCGATGGGACGGTGCAGTCCGATGCCCGTGTGCATCCCGCCCCCAACGGCGCCGAGGGCCACCAGGAGGTCAGCGTGATCGTGGAGGAAGCCGGGCCTTGACCCGGCCGGTGGCCGCGAGGGGGGCTGGCCGGACCTGATCCGATCGGCTACTCGGCGGCCGTGGTGGTCGTGGCCTCTGCTGCGGTCGTGGTCGTCTCTTCCGCAGCAGCCGTGGTGGTGGTCGTCTCTTCCGCAGCAGCCGTGGTGGTCGTCTCCTCAGCCGCGGCCGCAGTCGTGGTCGTCTCCTCAGCCGCGGCCGCAGTTGTGGTGGTCTCGCCGCCCTCGGTCGCCACCGTGGTCTCCGGAGCGACCGTGGTGGTGGCCGGCGGGCGGTTCGGGACGTTGTCGGTGGACAGTCCGCGGGCCTCGAGTTCGGCGATGTGGGCGGCCTGGGTGCCCGGCCCGTACCAGCCGTCGGCGGTGATGCCGAGCAGGGTCTGGAGCGCCGCCGCCTCGTCGCTTGGACCCCACTCGTAGGCGAAGGTCAGCACCGTCTCCTCGTCGACCACCGGTGCGGGCGCCTCCGTCGTCGTGGCGGGCTCGTCGGTGGAACCGGACGCCTCGGTGGTCGTCGTGGCGGCCGTCGTGGCGGCCGTCGTGGTTGGGGCCACGGTCGGCGCTGGCTGCGAGGCCAGGACCGACACCTCGGTCTCGAGGTCGATCATGTCTTCCCGGAGCTGCACGATCTCGGCACGCAACTGCTCGATCTCGTCGTCGTTGGTCTCGAGCAGGCCACAGCCCGAGGCGCCCAGCGCCAGGACCACCACAAGGGCGGTCATCGTGGAGGTCACCGTGTGTCGTCGCATCTGGTGAGTCTTTCAGATCGTCGGGAGGGAGTGGTAGCGCCGGGGCATGCTGCTCTCGTGGAGCGGGGTGGCGCCGGGGCAGGGTACCCGAGTTCCGCACACACCTGCATCGGCACGGGCCGACTGGGGTCGCCGTGGTTCGTCGGGCTCTGCTTGTCGGGGGTCCCGTCGTCGGGCATCTGGTCAGTGGACGACGCCGGGGCGCCGGTCGGGCCCCACCTACACGCCGCCGAAGGCCAGGTACTTGGTCTCCAGGTACTCCTCGAGGCCCTGGCGGGCACCCTCGCGGCCGATGCCCGACTCCTTGAAGCCGCCGAACGGCGCCACCTCGCTCGAGATGAGGCCCGTGTTGACGCCGACCATGCCGTACTCGAGACCCTCCCCGACCCGCCAGATGCGCCCCATGTCGGCGGCGTAGAAGTAGGCGGCGAGCCCGTACTCGGTGTCGTTGGCGATCGCGATGGCCTCCTCCTCGGTGGAGAAGCGGAACAGCGGCGCCACCGGGCCGAAGATCTCTTCGCCATGGATGGCCATGTCGGGCGTGACGTCGGTGAGGATCGTGACCTCGTAGTAGGAGCGACCCAGGTCGTGGCGCCGGCCACCGGTCAGGACCCCAGCACCCTCGGCGAGTGCGCCCTGCACGAGCTCCTCCACCTTCTCGACGGCGTCGTCGTTGACGAGCGGGCCGATCTGGTTGCCCTCGTCGATGCCGGGTCCGACCTTGAGCTCGGCGACGGCCTCGGCGAACTTCTTGGCGAACTCGTCGTAGACGCCGTCCTGGACGAGGAACCGGTTGGCGCAGACGCAGGTCTGGCCGCTGTTGCGGTACTTCGAGACGATGGCGCCCTCGACGGCAGCGTCGAGGTCGGCGTCGTCGAAGACGATGAACGGGGCGTTCCCGCCGAGTTCCATGGAGGCCTTCTTCACGGTGCCGGCGGCCTGCTCGAGCAACAGGCGGCCGATCGGCGTCGAGCCGGTGAACGAGATTTTGCGGATCGTCGGGTTGGTGGTCAACTCCCGACCGACCGCTGCGCTGGCCGTGGCGGGGATGACGTTGAGCAGGCCGCCCGGCAGCCCGGCCCGGTGGGCCAACTCGGCGGCCGCGAGTGCGCTGAGCGGCGTCTCGCTGGCTGGGCGGACCAGCGACGAGCACCCGGCAGCCAGGGCCGGCGCCACCTTGCGGGTGATCATGGCCTGCGGGAAGTTCCACGGGGTGATGGCCGAGACGACGCCGACCGGCTGCTTGAGGACGAGGAGCCGCTTGGTCGGGTCGGTGGTCGGGATCACCTCGCCGTAGGCGCGCTTGCCCTCCTCGGCGAACCAGTCGATGAACGAGGCCGCGTAGACGACCTCGCCGCGGGACTCGCCGATGGGCTTGCCCATCTCCAGCGTCATGATCCGGGCGAGGTCCTCCGAGTGCTCGTGGAACAGCTCGTACCACCGGCGCAGGATGGCGCCGCGGTCCTTGGCGGTGCGGGCCGCCCAGGCCTTCTGGGCCGCGTCGGCCACGTCGACGGCCCGCCGGGTCTCCTCGACGCCCAGGTCGGCGACGCTGGCGATGACGTCGCCGGTGGCGGGGTCGGTGACGTCGAAGGTGGCGCCGGAGTCGGCGTCGACCCACTCGCCCCCGATGTACGCCTGCGTCCTCAGGAGTGTCGGATCACTCAGTTCCACGGCCGCGCCCCTTGCTCCTCGCGCTCGTCCTCGAACGCGCGGCAGCGTACTGAGTGCCGCCGTGGGGCGACACCGGCGTCGCCGCCAGCCGGCCACGGGCTCGAGGCGGGCGGGGGCGTGCTTGTGCCAGGGGGTGCCGGCGATCGGGTCGCGCCAGTCGGTGGAGGTGAGCTCGTTGGGGGCGACGCCGTACACCTCGGGGTCGCCTCCAGCCGACGACTAGGACAGGCCGTACCCGTTGGGCAACGACACGTGGCCGTCCTGCATGGTGTCCCGTGCACCGTCCTCGACACCGAGCGCAGCGGCGTCTGCTGGGCTGAGCCGCAGGGCACCCTCGGGGTCCGTTTGGCGGGCCGGGTCCGCAGGTGGAAGGGTGGGCTTTCCGGTACCCGATGGAGAGGCGTTCCCACCATGGCAAGTCCCGAGGCTGAGGCACTCAAGGAACAGTTGCGGATGCTGCGCGAGGCGGTCCTCGACGAGGACGCCACGCTCGAGCAGCAGCGGGCCCAGTTCGAGATGGCGGCACCCATGATGTGCGCCGCCCCCGAGGGCGTGACGTGGACCGAGGTCGACGCCGGCGGCGTGCCGGCCATCTGGGCCGACCCGGAGGACGGCTCGACCGACCACGTCGTCATGTACGTGCACGGCGGCGGCTACGTGATCGGCTCGGCCGGCGGCTACCGCCACTTCACGGGCCATCTCGCCAACGCAGTGGGCTGCCGGGTCCTGAGCGTCGACTACCGCCTCGCTCCCGAGCACCCGCACCCGGCGGCTGTCGAGGACAGCACCGCCGCCTACCGGTGGTTGCTGGACCAGGGCTTCGACCCGGCCCGGATCGCCGTCAGCGGCGACTCGGCGGGCGGCGGCCTCACGATGTCGACGCTGGTCAAGCTCCGCGACGACGGCGTCGCCCTGCCCGTGGCCGGCGTCCCGATCTCGCCGTGGGTCGACATGGAGGGCCTCGGGGAGTCGATGCAGACCAACGCCGACACGGACCTCCTCGTCGACGAGGCGGGCCTCAAGCAGATGGCCGACCACTTCCTCGCCGGACAGGACGCCCGGGACCCCCTCGCCGCACCCCTGTACGCCGACCTGTCCGGCCTGCCGCCGCTGCTCATCCAGGCCGGCGGTGACGAGACGCTGCTCGACGACTCGACCCGGCTCGCCGCGGCCGCCGAGGGGGCCGGCGTCGACGTGCAACTCGACGTGTTCCCCGAGATGCAGCACGTGTTCCACCTGTTCGCCGGCAACATGCCCGAGGCCAGCGAGGGCTTCGCCCAGATCGGCGCCTGGCTGCGTCCCCGGCTGGGCCTGGCCTGAAGGGTCGACCAGACCCGCCAGAACCATGTCCCCCCACGACAACTGGCTGGCGCTCGTCGACGAGGAGGTCGTCGATCCGGACCTGGTGATCGTCGACCCGCATCACCACCTGTGGCGCGGCAGCAGAATGATGGGCGACTACGTGCTCGAGGACCTGTGGGCCGACACCGGTTCCGGGCACCGGGTCGAGGCGACGGTCTTCGTCGAGTGCCGGGCGCAGTACCGGACCGACGGACCCGAACACCTGCGACCGGTCGGCGAGACCGAGTTCGTGGCGGAGATCGCCGAGGCCAGCAACGCCGGCGACGGCGCCACGATTGCCGGCATCGTGGCCTTCGCCGACCTGCGGCTGGGCGACCTTCTGGACGAGGTGCTCGAGGCGCACGTCGAGGCCGGGCGGGGCCTGTTCCGGGGCATCCGCCACGCCATCTCGCGGGCCGAGCACCCCGAGATCCTGATGATCCCGGGCCGGGCACCGGCGGGGCTCCACGCCGACGAGGCGTTCCGCTCCGGCGTCCGGCGGCTGGGTGAACTGGGCCACGCCTACGAGAGCTGGCACTACCACTACCAGTTGGGTGAGTTCACCGAACTGGCCCGTGCCGCTCCCGGGACGACGATCATCCTCGACCACTTCGGCACACCGCTCGGGGTGGGACCGTACGCCTCGCAGCGTGACGAGATCCTCACGACATGGAGGGCCGACATCGCCGAACTGGCCCGCTGCCCGAACGTGCTCGCCAAGCTGGGCGGGCTGGCCATGCCCGACAACGGCTTCGGCTGGCACGAGGCCGACCGGCCACCCACCTCGGACGAGGTCGTCGCCGCCCACCGGGACGTCTACCTGCACACGATCGACTGCTTCGGCCCGGAGCGCTGCATGTTCGAGAGCAACTTCCCGGTCGACAGGCTGTCCGTCTCCTACCGGGTGCTCTACAACGCCCTCAAGAAGATGGTGGCCGACTTCTCCGACGACGAACGGGCCCGCATGTTCGCCGGCACCGCCCGGGAGGCCTACTCGCTGCCGAGTTGAACCAGGCCCGTTGCCACGATCGACGCCCGGCCCAGCGGCTGCACCGGACCGGGGTGGGGCTTCCAGCCGACACCCATCCTGGATCGGCACGTTTCCCGTGGACGTAGCCCGAAGGACGAGGAACTGTCGCACCCTCTCGCCGGGATCTGTGCTGCACTCGGGGCATGGAGATCGCAGGATCCAGCCGCCATGTCGAGTCGAATCGGGGCTGGTGGGATCGGGTTGCACCGGAGTGGGTCGAATCCGGACGGCGGGCATGGGCGGACGACCACCCCAGGTGGGGGGTCTACGGGATTCCCGAGTCGGACGTCGGACTGCTCTCGGCGTTCGGTGGTGGCGACGTCGTCGAGTTGGGGTGCGGAACGGCCTATGTCTCGGCCTGGTTGGCCCGACGGGGCGGCCGGCCGGTGGGGATCGACAACTCCTCGGCGCAGCTCGCCACCGCAGTCGGCTTCCAGCGTGAGTTCGGGCTGGACTTTCCGCTCGTCCACGGTGACGCCGAGCGGCTGCCCTTCCCCGATCGGAGCTTCGACTTCGCCATCTCCGAGTACGGCGCGTCAATCTGGTGCGATCCGTACCGGTGGATCCCCGATGCGGCGCGTGTCCTGCGTCCCGGGGGCCGCCTGGTGTTCCTGGGGAACTCCGTGCTCCAGATGCTCTGCGTGTTCGAGGACGACGAACTCCCCGCCGGAGATCGCCTGCAGCGTCCCCAGTTCGGCATGCATCGGTTCGAGTGGCCCGACGACCCTGGAATCGAGTTCCACATCTCCCACGGCCAGCGCATACGACTGTTGCGCGACTGCGGGTTCGAGATCGAGAACCTGGTGGAACTGCAACCCCACGCCGACGCCGCCGAGACCCGCTTTCCGTTCGTGGAACTGGCATGGGCTCGGCAGTGGCCTGCCGAGGAGGCCTGGGTCGTCCGCAGGACCGGCTGAGGTGACGCCCCCCGGACAGGGCTCGTCGACTAGTCCAGGCCGAGTTCTCCGACCGTGCGCAGCCACAGGTCGTGGTGGGGGTCCAGGACGTCGAAGTGCGTTCCCGCATCGTCGAAGATGCCGACGGCATCCTCCAGGTAGCCGCTCTGGCCGATGGGGACGACCTGGTCGTAGCGACCGTGGACCGCGATGATCCGCTGACCCTCGAAGACCGGTTGCGCCACCCGGTAGTGCTCGGGCACCTCGTCGGGCTCCCCGCCCAGGAGCCCCTCCACCGCGCTGCCTCCCAGGTTGACCGCCGCCGCCCGGCCGAGGTCGACCACCGCCGCCTGTGCGACCACGGTGTGGGGCCGAACCACCGGATCAGCTCCCGGATCGCCTTCCCGGAGGTGGTGGCGGCTCCCGGTCCAGAGCGCCAGGTGGCCGCCTGCAGAATGCCCGACCACGGTCACATCATCCAGCAACAGGGGCTCGTCCATGGCTGCGAGGTGGTCCATGGCCAGCCCCACATCCTCGAAGGTTCCCGGATAGCCGCCGCCCGGATCGCCCACCGAGCGGTAGTCGAAGTTCCATGTGGCGACACCCCGGTTCGTGGCATCGATCGCCAGCGCCGTCATCAGCGACTCGTCGAATCCCGAGCGCCAGAAGCCGCCGTGGATGAAGGCGACGACGGGAAACGGACCCTCTCCCGGCGGTATCCGCAGGTCGCCCACCTGCTGCGGTTCCTCGCCGTACCGGATCCGCAGCAACTGAGGGTCCCCGGAGTCCGGAGATCGGGTGGTCGTGCTGGAAGGCCGGGTCGTGGCAGGAGGCTGAGTCGTGCTGGAGGTCGTGGCAAGGGTCGTGGCGGGGGCGGTGCCGGTGGATTCCCCGCCTCCGCTGCAACCGGTCATCAGCCAGGCAACCATGAATACTCCAGCCAGCGCCGAAGGACGGCGGCAACCCCTTCCCGACCCGATGCACGCGGGTGCTGCGCCGTCCGTCGACGGCGGTCGTCCCTCTGCCCCCTGCTCCCCGTGGCCCACCGGGTCAGGACCATCGGACCTGGCCAGCGGCCACGACGGTGGACAGGTCGAGGGGATGCACCGGGCCCGGCAGCGCCTCGCAGACGGCCGGGATGGCGTTGACGATGCGGTTGGCGGCGACGGCGTTGCCGCCGTTGGCGGCACCGGGTTCGACGGGGTCCTCGCCATGAACGCTGACGGTGAGCCGGGGGTGCCCCGACATGACGACGCGGTGGAAGCCGCCGCCGGGGTCCGGTTGGGGCCAGTCAAGAGCGCACTCGTCGTCGATCCGCGTGACGTGCTCGAGCACGAGGAGCGGCTGTCCGGCGACGTGGCCGGTGACTTCGAACCGGAAGGCCCCCTGCGTGCCGGCCTCGAACTCCCCGATCCCGTCGATGGACACGGTCCGCTCGAGTGGTCGCCGGTCGGTCGAGGTCGCGATGTCGTCGAGTTCGACGCCGAGCCCGTCGGCCAGCACCCGCAGCATCGGCGCCCAGACCATGTGGAGTGCGGCATCGTCGAGCATCGGGACCCGGTAGTCCATCGGGTTCCCGAAGCCGCAGAGGTCCCGTAGCGCCCTGGGCTGGTGGTAGCCGCCGTAGTTGGCCAGCTCCTGGATGCGGATCTCGTCGACCCCGGCCGCCATGCCGGTGAGGAACAGCGGCAGGACGTCCATGACCCAGCCGGGGTCGATCCCGGACACGAAGATCGAGGTGTCGCCCTCGGCGCAGGCCGCTTCGACGCGGGAACGGAGGCCCGTGGGCGCCGATGGCGGGTGCAGCAGCGGGTGGAAGGCGGTCGAGACGACGTTCGCCCCGGCGGCGAGCACCCCGAGTGCCTCCTCGAGGCACTCGACAGGTCGGAAGTCGGCGTTGACCGCGTAGACGACGGCGTCGGTGTCGGGATCGTGCGCCACATCCACGTCGTCGGTGGCGGCCAGGCCGAGCGGCCCGATCCCGGCGAGATCGCCGGCGTCGACTCCGACCTTGGCCGGGTCGTGGACGACCACGCCCGCCAGTTCGAGGTCGCGGTGCGTCGCGACGGCCCGGATCGCCGGGCGCCCCACGTTGCCGGTCCCCCACACCACCACGCGTCGCGCCATGGGCACAGTCTGGCCGGTGGGCGCCACAGGAGCCCGATCCGCCTCCGGTCGGATGGTCAGTCGGTGGTCCGCTCCAGCATCGACTCGATCCATTCCCCCGACGTGGTCGGCGGGTGGCGTGGCGGGTCGTCTGGCGACGTGCAGGTGGGGATGCACTCGATGCGAGCGTCGTAGGCCGGCTGCTGGAAGAAGGCGATGGCGAGGCGGCCGCCGGCGTTGCCCACCGTCGAGCGACCGCACCTGGAGCCCGGGTTCGCCGTCGTGGTGGAGGATCGTGAGGCTCCCCCAGTCGGTGTGCTCGCCGCGCCGGAGCTGGCCCGGGGCGGGTGGGTGCTCGAGTTGCGGGTAGTGGTTGGCGGTGAGGCTGGTGACGTGGTTGCGGACCTTGTCATCGAACCAGTCCTCGTCGAGTCCGAGGGCCAGCGCCATCAGCCCGAGGAGGTGGTTCGCCAGGCCCTCCATGGCCGCGTAGTACGCCTCGAACACCTGCCGGAGGTCGGCCGGCTGCGCCGGCCAGAGGTTGGGAGCGAAGAACGCCTCGCGTCCCTCGCGGAGACCCGCCCGACGGGCGGCGTCCGGGTCGTCGAAGCGGTTGACCGAGAAGACCTCACACAGGTCGGGCGGGGTCTCCTTGCCGCTGGCCCGGGCCAGGGTGGTCGATTCCATCGGGATGTAGCCACGGTGGATGCCGGGGGTCGGAGCGCAGCGCAACTTCTCCTCGAGGGGCAGTGCGAAGAAGCCACGGGCGGCGCGCTCGGCGTCGCCGACGATCCGATCGGGGACGCCGTGTCCGGTGACGACCAGGAATCCGAGCTCCTCGCAGGCCACACGGACGGCGTCGACGACCCGGTCACGCGCATGGCCCGATTCGAAGGCGCCAGTCAGGTCGAGCAGCGGAACGAGCGGTCTCCCTTCCACGGCATGATCTTCGCGCCTGCCGCCACCTCGCCTGGCGCGGGCCGCCCCACGAGGTCATCCTGGTTGCGCTTGAAACTCCTGGACAGCGAGTAGTTCCATGAGTTCGCGGGCCACCATCGGCGCGGCGTTCTGGTTCTGACCGGTGACGAGGTTGCCGTCGACCACCCAGTGGTTGGCAAGCGGGTCGCGGCGCCTCGTCTGGCTCTCGAAGAGGGCCCCCTTGGCCCGCAACTCCGTCTCCGGGTGGTGCGGTGTCGCGGTGATGCCCAGCTCCCTCACCTGCTTGTCGGTCACGCCCGACACCCGGCGGCCCTCGACCAACGGCCGCCCGTCGGGCGCCGTTGCGTTGATCAGGCCGAGCGGCCCGTGGCACACGCCGCCGATCAGTTTGCCCGCGGCGTTCGCCTCGGTGATCCCGGCGGCGAGTTCGTCGGAGAACCCGAAGTCGAACGCCGCCCCCCACCCACCGGCGAGGAACACGATGTCGTAGTCGGCCATGTCGAGCCCACCGACGACGAGGGAGTCGGTGACCTTCGCCTTGAGTTCGTCGTCCGCGAGGAAGCGGTCGTCGTCGCCGGTCCGGGTGACCGGCTTGATCGACTGCGGGTCGACGGGGATCACGCCGCCGGCCGGGCTGGCGATGTCGACGTCCATGCCCGCGTCGAGGAACGCGTAGTACGGCACCGTCATCTCGCTGGCGAAGACCCCGGTGGGCTTGCCCACGTCGAGGTGGCCGGCGTTCGTGGCGATGATCAATGCACGTCGACCTGGCAGGTGGAACTCGGTCGCATCGGGATCGTCGGGGTGCAGTCCGGCCTTCTTCAGGACCTTGCGGAGCAGGCGGGCGGGCGGTGGCGCGGTCTTGGCCACAGGACCTCCTGATGGTTGCCGGGTGGCGTACGGCCACGGTTCGTTGCGTGTCGGGACGGCGCGCTCACGCTCCGCGGCAAGCGCTGCACTGAGGTGGTCGAACACTGCGGCCGCAGGAGGGTCGTTCCACCGGTTGACGGCCTCGATCGGATCGGTGTCGAGGTCGTAGAGCTCCCACTGGTCGGGGATCGCGTCCGTCCGGTACTCGGGCCCAGCGGTACCGGTGGCTGCCAGGTGACGCTGACCCGGCTCGGTCCAGGTGGCCGGATCGTCGAAGCTGCGCACGAGCTTCCAGAGATGACCGGCGCCACCGGCGACCCCACCTGTGTCTCGGTCCCCGACGCGGGCAACGAGACCCTCGAAGTTGGCCGCCACGTGAGCGGGCACCTGGATCCGCAACGGTGCCGGCTGCTTCTCGACGCGGCCGAGTCGGCGGGCGATCGCAGACGCTCCGGAGTCCCCCTCCGGCATGTTGTCGCGGGTGAGCAGGTAGACCCGGCGATCGTTGTCGGCGACCGCCGGGTCGTCGACGACGGGCATCAGGTCGGTGCCGGGAAGGTCGTGCACCTCGGAGAAGTCCGACCGCAACGCCGCGGTCGCCGTCGCCTGGTCGATGCCCGCTGCGGCCAGCAGCGTCGGGACGATGTCGACGTGCGAGGTGGGAGCCGCGCCGACGCTCGCCCCCGACGTCGCGCGCTGACCGATCCGTGCGATCGAGAACGGCACGCGGGTCGCCTCGTCGTACAGGTTGAACCACTTCTGGTGCAGACCGCCGTGGGCGCCGAGCAACTCGCCGTGGTCGGACGTGCGCACGATCACCGCCTGATCGGACCCGCCGTCGGTGACGGCGCGACGCACGCGGTCGATCGGACCGTCGACCTCGGCGTGCAGCCGGTGGTACAGGTCGCGGTACCGCTGTGCGTTTCGCTGATAGACCCGCGTGACGGCCGGCGCCGGGCCGTACGTGCTGGGGTAGGACTCGCGGTAGGCGATCTGCGCTGCGGGCTTGGTGGCGAGGTCCTCGTCGTGGGTCGGCGCGGCTGCGACGTGTGGCGGATCGAGCGGCGACGACTCCAGCGGATTGCGCCGCACCCACACGGGGAACAGCACGATGTCGTGCGGGTTGACGAAGCTCGCCACGAGCAGGAACGGGCGTAGGGCGTCGGCGTCGCCAGCACGCCGACGGGCGTAGCGGTCGTCGAGCCACGCCACGACACGGTCGGCGATGAGCGGGTCGCGGCGCAGGCCCGAATCGGCGAGTCGACCGCCATGCGGTTCAGGCCCGACCCAGCCGGAGAACCCGAACTCATCGAGCGGGTCGGCGTCGAGGTAGCGCTGCACGCCGTCGGTCAGCACGTTGCCGTCGTCGTCGTTGGTGTCGATGCGCTCCCCCCACCCGTCGTGCAGGTCGGCGTGGGTGATGTGCCACTTGCCGTCGTAGTGGGTGTCGTACCCGCCCGCCCGGAACCAGTGCCCGAGCGTCGGCACCTCACCGGGGCGGAGCCACCGCATCCGCGAGTCGTCAGCCATCTTGCCGAGCCCGTTGGTCTGGGTGACGCCGTGCACGTCGGGGTACTGGCCGGTGAAGATCGTGGGGCGACTCGGCACGCACGCGAGCGAGCCCGTGTAGTGCCGCCGGAAGTTGACTGCGTGTTCCTCGAACCACCGGGCGCCGGCGAGCGTGTTGCGTCGCCACGCCGTGAGTTCGTCGGACTCGTACGGCGGTGCCGCCCGCTCCTCGTCAGTCATGATGACGACCACGTCGGGCCGCGGCACTGGGTCGGTGGGCACCGGGCTCATCGCTCGTCTCCCGCGGGTCGGGCCGGCCCGTCCTCGGCGAGCTCGCATCGTTTGGTGAGTCCGGCGATCATCTGCTCGGATGCGGCGGCGAGGCGCCGGCCCGCCACCCGGGCGATCACCTGCTGCGGTGGTCGCGGGCCGCAGTCGACCTCGGAGGTGAGCGTCACCGTCGTCGAGCCGCCAGACCCGGTCAGACGCCAGGTGTTCGTGGCGGACCGGACGATGGGAGGCAGCCCGATGATCCGGTACGACAGCGAAGCTCCGGGCTCCCAGGCCTCGACCTCCTCGCGCAGCGTCGTCCGACCGGTCTGGATGCGGCGCACCGCGCCGACGCCGTCGGCGCGCTCGGTCAGGAGACACGAATGATCGACGTTCGGTGCCCACGACGCAATCGCGCCGTAGTCGGCGAGCACATCCCACACCCGGTCGGGTGGTGCGTCGATCGCACCGGTGCGGGCCTCGGTCGTCATCGGAGAACCTCGACTGCGGCGATCGCGTCAGCCGTTCGCGACGGCGTCGACGATGATCTGGGCGAGCTGCTCCGGTGCGTCTTCCTGGAAGAAGTGATGGGCGTTCTCCACGATGAGGTTTGGTCGGTCCCGGGCACCCGGCACCAGCTTGCGGAACGCTGCGTCGCCGCCGGCGGTGACGGGGTCGCTGTCGCTGAAGCAGCAGATCAGCGGCTTGTCCCACTGCTGGAAGACCTTCCACGCCTCGCGGTTGGCATCGGCGGCCGGGTCGTCCGGCGAGGTTGGCACGAGCGACGGGAAGATGCGCGCGCCGGCCTTGTAGGAGTCGTCGGGGAACGGTGCGTCGTACGCGGCGACCTCTGCTTCGGTCAACTCGGTGATCGTCGCACCCTGGATGAGGAAGCCGATGTCGAACACGTCGCTGGTCTGGCTGAACTTCTGCCACGCCATGAACGCATCGCTCAGCCGCTGCTCCCCCGTCGGGAGCCCGGTGTTGCCGATGACGACGCGTGCGAACCGGTCGGGGTTCTCAGCGACGAGGCGCAGCCCGATGAGCCCACCCCAGTCCTGTCCGAAGAACGTGGCGTCATGCAGGTCGAGGTGGTCGATGATCGCCGCCTGCATCCACGCCACGTGTCGCGCGTAGGTGTAGTCCGACTTCTCGGTGGGCTTGTCCGACTTGCCGAACCCGATGAGGTCGGGCGCGATGACCCGGAGGCCGGCAGCGGCCATCGGTGGGATCATCTTGCGGTACAGGTAGCTCCAGCTCGGCTCGCCGTGCATCGCGAGGACGACCGGGCCGTCGGCAGGACCTTCGTCGAGGTAGTGGACGCGCAACGTGCCACCCTCGGTGTCGTCCGGATCAGCGGGAACGTCGACGTAGTTCGGTGCGAACGGGTAGCCGTCGAGGTCGGCGAATCGTTCGTCGGGGGTGCGGAGTGACTGCATGGCGGGTTCCTGTTCAGTTCGGGACGGAGGGACTCATCCGTCGAGGACGCGAAAGCCGGGTGTGGGCTCGCAGGCGAGCACGACCGTGGCTTCGAGGCCGCTCTCGCGATCCTTGTGCGCCTCGTTGTACTCGGGGGTGGACACCATCTCCATGAACTTCTCCCGTGAGGGATACATGACAAGCACAGCGGCATCCCAGCGGTCCGCCTCGGGGTCGCCGATGAACACATGGTGGGGGCGTCCGCTCCACACGATCGTGCCGCCCTGCGCCTCGACCATCTTGATGACCTGGTCGCTGTAGCGGTCGTATGCCGCGGCGCCGGACTCCTCATCGCTTGCGCCGGTTCGGGCGAACCGCAACAGGTTGAGCATGACGACCTCGCCGTCGAGATCGGACTTCGCATACTCGACGAACTGTTCGCGGTTCGGGGTGATGGCCATGTGGGCTCCTCGGTTGGTCGGGTCGATGTCGGGGAAGGCGAAGCTTCGGCCGAGCGGAGACGGCGACGAAGGCCTACCGGTGGGCGCGGAGGGACTTGAACCCCCGACCCCCTCCTTGTAAGGGAGGTGCTCTCGCCATCTGAGCTACGCGCCCGGGGCGGCAACCCTACCGGCGCACCCCCGGCAGGCTCCGTGCGACCCCCGCCACCGGGGTGCGGCGGGCCGAGTGGTCGAGGACACAGAGGTCCCGGCCCTCGGCGTCGACGACCTCGACGCCGGCCTCGGCGCACACCAGCACCGCCGCCAGGTAGTCCCACACGCCGTGGGCGTCGGTGACGCAGTCCAGGTAGCCGTCGAGGGTGCCGTCAGCCACGGCACACAGGTCGAGTGCCGCCGCCCCGAGGCACCTGAACTGCGCCCAACCCGGGTTCTCGGCCGGCAGCCCCGACACCCCCACGATCGCCTCCGCCAGCGGCGACCGCCTCGTAGCGCACACCCGACGCCAGGTTCACCACCACCGCCGCCAGCGGCCCGTCCCCGTCCACGGCGCACAGGCTGGCGGCGAAGTGCGGAATGCCCCGGAAGGCGTTCGTGGAACCGTCCAGCGGGTCGACCACGACCGTCGGCCGGCCCTCAGCCGGCGCCACAACCTCGGACTCCTCGCTGAGCAGCCCGTAGCCGAGCGGCAGCAGCACCGACCGCACCGCCTCGTCGGCCACCACGTCGCTGGCGTACTGGTCCGGCCGGTTGCCCGACGGTCCCCAGTCGGCGTGGCCCGCCAGGGCCGACGCCACGGCGTCCGCTGCGGCGTGCAGGTCGGCCAGCACCCCGACGGCAACGCCCCCCGTGTCCACGTCTCCCACCCCGCCAGTCAACCACCTCCGGGCTGCGAGCCCCCGCCCGCCGACCTAGCCTGTGCCCGGGCATCCCGCCCGCACACCCCATCCCAGCACGCAACCACTCCCGCAC
>LULL01000381.1_pt1 | contig 14423 bp, 14 predicted proteins | sample 728161 | NCBI WGS metagenome assembly LULL01 (sample SAMN03860290, study PRJNA289734) | marine metagenome | biome: seawater column; feature: ocean; material: water; isolation source: Red Sea water column Station 149 - depth 500m | place: Saudi Arabia: Red Sea | collected 2011-10-15 | depth 500 m
GCCACCTACCACCTCGTCACCTTGGGCTGCCCGAAGAACCAGGTTGACTCGGACAAGCTCGAGGGCGTGCTGGCCGCCGACGGCCTGTCACCGGTCGGCGAGGCGGGCGACGCCGACCTGATCGTCGTCAACACCTGCGCCTTCATCGAGGACGCCCGGCAGGAGTCGATCGACACCGTGCTGGCCCTGCCCGACGAGCGTCGGGACGGGGCCCGGGTGGTGGTCACCGGCTGCATGGCCGAGCGCTACGGCGACGAGTTGGCCGAGGCGCTGCCCGAGGTCGACCGGGTGGCCGGCTTCGGCGTGCCGGTCACGCTGGGACGCCGATCGGGAGCCGACGCACCGCCGGCCCCGGCTTTCGACCTGCTCAACCTGCCGCGGCCGGCGTCGACCCGCCCCTGGGCGTACGTGAAGGTGGCCGAGGGTTGTGACCGCTCGTGCGGCTTCTGCGCAATCCCGAGCTTCCGGGGTCCGCAGCGCAGCCGGTCGGTCGAGTCGATCCTCGCCGAGGTCGAGGCGCTGGACGCACGCGAGGTCGTGCTGGTGGCCCAGGACCTGGCGTCGTTCGGCCGGGACCAGGGCGTGGGGGAGCGGTCGATCGTGCCGCTGGTGGCGCAGGTCGCCGAGCGGGTGGACCGGGTGCGGCTGCTCTACCTCTACCCGTCGGACCTCACCGACTCGCTGGTCGACGCCGTGCTGGCCACCGGGGTCCCGTACTTCGACCTGTCACTCCAGCACGTGGCGAGGCCGCTGCTGCGCCGGATGCGCCGCTGGGGCGACGGGGACCGCTTCCGGGAGCGCATCGCCGCCATCCGCGCGGCAGAGCCCGAAGCGGTGTTCCGGTCCAACTTCATCGTGGGCTACCCGGGCGAGACCGAGGAGGACCACGACGCCCTGCTCACGTTCGTGGAGGAGGTCGGGGTCGACTGGTGCGGCTTCTTCGCCTACAGCGAGGAGGCGGGCACGTATGCCGCCGGCCTCGACGGGACGGTCCCGGCCGGGCTGGTGGCCGAGCGGTTGGCCGAACTGGGCGAGTTGCAGGACGGGATCACGGCCCGTCGCCGGGACGAGCTGATCGGCTGCGAGGTCGAGGTGCTGGTGGACGAGCCGGGGGTGGGGCGCACCTGGCGTGAGGCGCCCGAGATCGACGGCGTGGTCATGGTGCCCGAGGCCCTTCCTGTGGGAGGCTTCCACTTCGTGACGGTGACCGGGGCGCTGGGCCCCGACCTGGAGGCGGCGTGAACGAGTCGGTGCAGTCGGGGAGTTGGCGGTGGACCTGACCAAGCACCTCGGCACGGTGGTGAGTCCGGCCAACCTGGTCACGCTGCTGCGCCTGCTGCTGTCGCCGGTGCTGTTCGCCATGGTGCTGGCCGCCGAGGACCGGGGCGGAGTTTCGTGGGGGGCGTTCCTGCTGGGACTCGTGTTGGCCGCCTCCGACCTGGTCGACGGCGTCCTGGCCCGCCGCCGGGGCACGGTGAGTCGCTGGGGGGCGTTCCTCGACCCGTTCGCCGACAAGGTCGTGGTGATCGGCGTGGCGGTCTGCCTCGTGATGGTCGACCGCTATGCCTTGCTGCCGGTGGCGCTGCTGGCCGTGCGGGAGGGCGTGATCACGCTCTACCGGCTGTGGTTCGTGCGGCGGGGCCTGGCGGTTCCGGCCCGCAAGTCGGCCAAGTGGAAGACCACCGTGCAGGGCGCGGCGCTGCTGATCGCCGTCCTGCCGCCGATCGAGGACGTCGACTGGCTGGTGACCTCCTCGCTGTGGGTGGCGGTGGCGTTCACGCTGGTGACCGGCGCCCAGTACCTCGCCGACGGCAGCCGGGCCACCAGCACCACCGGCGCCTGAGGCGTTGTTTCGGGGGGTCGTCGATGCGGTGTGAGGTCGTCGCCGTCGGGACGGAGCTGCTGCTGGGGCAGATCGTCGACACCAACTCGGCGTGGCTGGGCGAGCAGCTGGCCCTGGCGGGGATCGACTGCCACCGGCACACGGCGGTGGGTGACAACCGGGAGCGGATGCTGGCGGCGTTCCGGGAGGCGCTGGACCGCTCGGACGCCGTGATCGTGACCGGCGGACTGGGTCCCACCCAGGACGACATCACCCGGGACGTCCTCGCCGAGCTCATGGGCGTCGGGATGGTGCGCGACGAGGCGATCGCCGCCGAGATCGAGCGCCGCTTCTCGGGGCGGGGACGGGCCATGCCGGCCAACAACCTGCGCCAGGCCGACGTGCCGGTCGGGGCGTGGACGATGGCCGAGATGCCGGGCACGGCCCCGGGCCTGGTCTGCCCGGTGGGGGAGCCGCCCGACCAGAAGGTCGTCTACGCCGTGCCGGGGGTGCCCCGGGAGATGCACGCCATGGTTGAGGGCACGGTGCTGCCCGACCTGCGCCGCCGGGCCGGGGCCGAGGCCGTGATCCGCTCGAGGGTGCTGCGCACGTGGGGCCGCTCGGAGTCGGGTCTGGCCGAGGTGCTGGCCGGCGAGATCGAGCGCCTGGACGCCGAGGGCGGACCGACCCTGGCGTTCCTCGCCAGCGGCATGGAGGGCCTCAAGGTGCGCATCACCGCCAAGGGCGCCGACGAGGCCGAGGTGGCCGAATTGCTGGCCGACGAGGAGGCCCGGGTGCGGGAGATCGTCGGGCCGGTGGTGTTCGGCGTCGACGACCAGACCATGGAGTCGGTGGTGCTCGACGAGTTGGTCGCCCAGGGGCTGACGCTGGCCACTGCCGAGTCGCTGACCGGCGGGATGGTCGGCACGCGGCTCACGGAGGTGCCGGGGTCCAGCAGGGCGTTCGTCGGGTCGGTCGTGGCCTACGACGGCGACGTCAAGCGGGGCGTCCTGGGAGTGCCCGACGGTCCGGTGGTGTCCGAGGCGGCCGTGGTGGCGATGGCGGAGGGCGTCTGCCGGGTGCTGGGCGCCGACGTGTCGGTGGCGGTCACGGGCGTGGCCGGCCCCGACCCCCAGGACGGCGTCGAGCCGGGCACGGTCTGGATGGCGACGAACGTCGACGGCGACGTGGAGGCGGTCCGGATCCGGTTCCCGTTCGACCGGACCCTGACCCGCCAGTTCACGGTGATCTCGGTGCTCGACCTGCTCCGCCAGCGCTTGTTGGCACGCCGGTCCTAGGAGGCAGAGGGGTCCCCGTGCGGCTGTTCGTGGCGGCGTGGCCGTCGGTGGAGGTTGCCGACGCGCTGGCCGGCCTTCCCCGGCCCGAGGCGCCCGGCCTGCGCTGGACCCGGCCGGACCAGTGGCACGTGACGCTGCGGTTCCTGGGCGAGGCCGACCCCGACGAGGCGACGGCGGCGCTGGACGAGTTGGCGGCGGCGCCGGCGGTGGCGGAGTTGGGGCCGGCGACCCGGCTGCTCGGGAAGCGGGTGGTGGTGGCGGCCGTGGCCGGGCTCGACGACCTGGCGGCGTCGGTCGTGGCGGCCACGGCGGGAGTGGGGGAGCCGCCCGAGGAGCGGGCCTTCACCGGCCACCTCACGCTGGCCCGTTCGAAGGGGCCGGTCCCGCCCGGCGCGGTGGGCACGCCGGTCGCCGGGTCGTTCCCGGTCGACGAGGTGTGCCTGGTGCGCAGCCGCACCCTGCCAGAGGGTGCCGCCTACGAGACCCTGGCCCGGTTCCGGCTGGGGTGAGGCCGGACGGTCAGTCCTCGTCGACCGGGTCGAGGAGCAGGCAGGCCGAGTTGATGCAGTGGCGCTCACCGGAGGGTCGGGGGCCGTCGGGGAACACGTGGCCGAGGTGGGCGCCGCAGGAGGCGCAGGTGACCTCGGTGCGAACCATGCCCAGGCTCTGGTCGACGTGGCGGTCGACGAGGCTCTCGTCGAGCGGCTCCCAGAAGCTGGGCCAGCCCGACCCCGAGTCGTACTTGGTGGCGCTGTCGAACAGGGCCTCGCCGCACACCACGCAGCGGTAGGTGCCGGCCCGCTTCTCGTCGACGTACTCGCCGCTGAAGGCCCGCTCGGTACCGGCTTCCTGGGTGCAGTGGTACTGCATGGGGGTCAGGCGCTGCCGCAGTTGGTCGTCGGTCCCGGGGGCGTCCATGGGCCGGACGGTAGCGCGGCCACCGGAATGCTTGCATCGAACGTCTGTTCGCACTTACACTTGTGTCATTCACCCGCCAGTCGGGCACGACCCACCGGGGCTGTCACACCCCCTCCGTAGGTTCGCCCGCATCGATCACCACCGATCCAGTACGCGAACCGCACCGGGAGAACGGAGCAACACCATGAGCAAGGTCCGAAAGAACACCGACGCACCCCCCGTCACCAACGTCGACGGCGAGGGCCGCGGCAAGGCCCTCGACCTGGCCCTCAGCCAGATCGAGAAGCAGTTCGGCACCGGCGCCGTCATGAAGATGGGCGACAAGGGCTCGATGGCCATCGAGACCGTCCCCACCGGCGCCCTGGCCCTCGACCTGGCCCTCGGCATCGGCGGCCTGCCCCGGGGCCGGGTCTGCGAGATCTACGGCCCGGAGGGCTCCGGCAAGACCACCCTCGCCACCCACGTCGTCGCCGAGGCCCAGCGCAACGGCGGCATCTGCGCCTACATCGACGCCGAGCACGCCATGGACCCGACCTACGCCCGGGCCATCGGCGTCGACGTCGACGAGCTCCTCATCTCGCAGCCCGACACGGGCGAACAGGCCCTCGAGATCGCCGACATGCTCATCCGCTCCGGCGCCCTCGACGTGGTCGTGGTCGACTCGGTCGCCGCCCTCACCCCGCGGGCCGAGATCGAGGGCGAGATGGGCGACTCCCATGTCGGCCTCCAGGCCCGCCTCATGTCGCAGGCGCTGCGCAAGCTCACCTCCAACCTCAACAAGTCCAAGACCATCTGCGTCTTCATCAACCAGCTGCGCGAGAAGATCGGCGTGATGTTCGGCTCGCCCGAGACCACGCCGGGCGGCCGGGCGCTCAAGTTCTACTCGTCGGTCCGGCTCGACATCCGTCGCATCGAGGCCATCAAGGACGGCGTCGAGGTGGTTGGCAACCGCACCCGCGTCAAGGTCGTCAAGAACAAGTGCGCCCCGCCGTTCCGGCAGGCCGAGTTCGACGTCATGTACGGCAAGGGCATCAGCCGCGAGGGCTCGGTGCTCGACCTCGGCGTCGACCTGGGCGTCGTCGGCAAGTCGGGCGCCTGGTACACGTACGGAGGCGAGCAACTGGGCCAGGGCCGCGAGAACGCCAAGCGGTTCCTCGCCGAGAACCCCGAGGTGATGGTCGAGGTCAGCGACCGCATCTGGCGCGAGGTCGCCCCCGAGGAGCCCGAGGCGGGCTTGAGCGCCGTGGAGGGCGACGACGCCCCGCTGGTCGACGCCGCCACCGGCGAGATCACCGGCGACGGCTTCACCGAGGCCGACGACCTGCCCGTCAGCCTCGACGACTGACCGGCGCGGCGGCCCTGACCGGCCGTACCGGCAACGGGGTCGGTCCGCCTTGCGCGACCACCCGCCGGGCGACACCGTGCCGGGTGGGCCGTAGCCTGTTCGGCGTGACCAGCACGCCCCCGGAGCTCCCCCGCTCGCGCACCTACGCCGTGCGCACCTACGGGTGCCAGATGAACGAGCACGACAGCGAGCGCATCGCCGGCCTGCTCGAGGCTGACGGGCTCGTGGCGGCCGCCTCCGAGTCGGAGGCCGACGTCATCGTCCTCAACGCCTGCTGCATCCGGGAGAACGCGGACAACAAGCTCTACGGCGCCCTGGGGCACCTCAAGGCCCTCAAGGCCGAGCGGCCCGACGTGCAGGTGGCCGTCGGCGGCTGCCTGGCCCAGAAGGACCGCGACCTGATTCAGCAGCGGGCCGCCCACGTGGACGTCGTCTTCGGCACCCACAACGTCCACCGGGCCGCGGAGTTGCTGGCCGAGGCGAGGCAGCACGGGCCCGTCATCGAGATCCTCGAGGAGACCGCCCGCGACGACGCCGAGGCCTTCCCGTCGGCCCTGCCGACGCGCCGCGACGCCGACCACTGCGCCTGGGTCACGATCCAGGTCGGCTGCGACAATTCCTGCGCCTTCTGCATCGTGCCGGCGGTGCGCGGTCCCGAGATCAGCCGCCCGTTCGGCGAACTCGTGGCCGAGGTCGAGGGCCTCGCCGCCGACGGCGTCACCGAGGTCACGCTCCTGGGCCAGAACGTCAACTCCTACGGCCGGGACCTCACCACACGCCTGCGCACGATCGACGCCGGGCCGGCCGACGCCTACGAGGCCGGCGCCGACTGGGCGGCCGATGACCGGCGACGTCCCCGCCCCCTCTTCGCCGACCTGCTGACGGCCGTCGGCGACGTCGGGGGCATCCGTCGCGTCCGCTACACGAGCCCGCACCCCAAGGACCTGCGCCCCGAGACCGTCGCCGCCATGGCCCAGTCGCCGGCGGTCTGCGAGCACCTGCACCTGCCGCTTCAGTCGGGTTCCGACCGGGTGCTGGGCGCCATGCACCGCGGCTACACGGCCGAGCGGTACCTCGAGCGCCTCGCCGCCGCTCGGGCCGGGATCGACGACCTTGCCGTCTCGACCGACATCATCGTGGGCTTCCCGGGCGAGACCGAGGGCGACTTCGAGCGGACGCTCGAGGTGGTCGCCGAGGCGGAGTACGACTCTGCCTACGCCTTCGTCTTCTCGCCCCGACCGGGCACCGAGGCCGCCGAGCGTGAGGACGAGTTCGTCGACCACGCCGTCTGCGTCGAGCGCTTCGAGCGACTCCAGGCGGTCCTGCGCCGCTCCTCCCGCCGCCGGCACGAGGCCCGGGTGGGACGGATCGAGGAGGTCCTCGTGGAGGGACCCGCCAAGCGGGAGCCCGACCAGGTCACCGGACGCACCCGCCAGAACAAGCTCGTGCACCTCCCGGCCGCCGAGGGCCTCCGCACCGGCGCCTACGCCGAGGTGCGGATCACCGCCGCCGGCGGCCACTACCTCTTCGGCGAACTGCTCGAGGTGACCGCAGCGCCGGCCCACCGGCGCCGCATCCCCGTCGCCTCGGCCTGAGGTCCGTCGTGGTCGCCCCCAACGGGCACCTCCTCCTCGTCGGCACCACCGCCTCGGGCAAGTCGGCCCTCGGCCTCGAGGCTGCCCGCCGGCGCCCGGGCGTCGAACTGGTGTCGATGGACTCCATGGCCCTCTACCGGGGCATGGACATCGGCACCGCCACGCCGTCTGCGGCCGAGCGGGCCGAGGTCCCTCACCACCTGCTCGACCTGGCCGACCCGTCCGAGGACTACAGCGTCGCCGACTTCCAGCGCGCGGCCCGGACGGCGCTGGCCGACATCGGGGAGCGAGACGCACGGGCCGTCCTGGTCGGCGGTACCGGCCTCCACGTCCGGGCCGTGGTGGACGACCTCGACATCCCCGGCCGGTTCGCCCAGGTGCGTGCCGGCCTGGACGCCGAGCCCGACACGCCCGCCCTGCACCGCCGCCTCGCCGAACTCGACCCCGCGGCCGCCGGGCGCATGGAGCCGACCAACCGCCGCAGGGTGGTGCGCGCCCTCGAGGTCACGCTGGGCTCGGGCCGGCCCTTCTCGTCGTACGGGCCTGGCCTCGAGCAGTACCCCGACACGCCATTCGCCCAGGTCGGCCTGCGGGTGCCCCGGGACGTCCTCGACGCCCGGATCGCCGAGCGCTTCGCCCGGATGATGGACGAGGGCCTCCTCGACGAGGTGGCGGGCCTGCTGGAACGGCCCGAGGGCCTCTCGGCGACCGCGGCCCAGGCCCTCGGCTACCGGGAGTTGGCCGTCCACCTGCGGGGCGGGTGCGCGCTCGACGCCGCCGTGGAGGAGGCCGTGGCGGCCACCAGGCGGTTCGCCCGGCGCCAGGAGCGCTGGTTCCGCCGCGACCCGCGTATCGCCTGGGTGGACGTCGGGGACGACCCGCTGGCGGCGCTGGACGACGTGCTGGCCGCCTTCGACGCCTGTGCCCCGTGAGCGACCGGGAACCGGGCGTGGGGGACCGGTTCCGGTGGGCGAGACTGTCCACGTGCAGTTGAGCCACCACGCCTCCCTCGGCAACGACTTCCTCATCGCCTTCACCGACGCGGTTCCCGCCGACGCCGCCGACCTGGCCGTCCGCCTCTGCGACCGCGCCACCGGGATCGGGGCCGACGGCCTGGTGTTCGGCACGCCGGTCGACGAGGTCGGGGGGGACGGCGACCGACTCCGGTTCACGCTCGTCAACAGCGACGGCAGCCCCGCCGATGTGAGCGGCAACGGCCTCAACTGCTTTGGCCAGGCCGTCGCCCGTCGGCGGGGGCTCACCAACGCAGGCCTGACGGTCGAGACCGTGGCCGGTCCCCGGGAGATCGCCGTCGCGGGGGCACCTGGCGACACGGAGGTCCGGGCGACTGTCGACATGGGTGCCGCGGCACCCGGACCAGCGACCCTCGGTCTCGAACTCGACCTTGGCGGACCGGCGGCGGGGCGCCACGGCACCGTCGACCTCGGCAACCCCCACCTCGTGATCGAGGTCGACGACGTCGACGCCATCGACCTCGGCGTGGTCGGTCCCGCCCTGGAGGCCTTCTTCGCCCCGGTCGGCTGCAACGTCCACGTGGTGGCGGCCGTCGACGGCGGCACCATCCGGATGCGCCCCTGGGAGCGGGGCGCCGGGCTCACGCAGGCCTGTGGCAGCGGCGCCTGTGCAGCCGCACACCTGGCCCGTGGGTGGGGCCTCGTCGGCGACCGGGTCGAGGTCCGGATGCCCGGCGGCACCGGGGTCGTCACCGTCGGCGAGCGGCTGTCGCTGGCCACCACGTCCGTCCACCTCGGCGACCACGAGGTCGAGGCCACCCGTGGGTGACGCCTCGGGTCGGGACGACCCGTTCGAGGAGGACCGGACAGCCGACGCCGAGACGCACCGGAGCGCATTCGGCGAGTACGGCGGCGAGTCCCGGGGCCTCATCGAGCGCACGTTCCGGGAGCGGATCGTGCTGGCGGGCGTGGCACTGGGCCGCGACGATCCCGAGGTGGTCGACGCCTCGATGGACGAGCTGGCCCGGCTGGTCGACACCGCAGGGGCCGACCCCGTGGCCCGGGTGCTCCAGCAGCGGGACACCCCCGACATCGCCACCTACGTCGGGAGCGGCAAGGCGGCCGAGATCCGCGACGTCTCCGAGGACCACGACGCCGACACGGTCGTGTTCGACAACGAACTCACGCCCGCCCAACAGGGCAACCTCGAGACGATCCTGAAGCGGTCCGCCCTCGACCGCACGGCCGTGATCCTCGACATCTTCGCCCAGAACGCCAGCAGCCTCGAGGGCCGCGCCCAGGTCGAACTGGCACAGTTGCGCTACCGCCTGCCGCGCCTGCGCCGGTCGGGCCGCACGTTCAGCCAGCAGGGAGGCGGCATCGGCACCCGGGGCCCCGGCGAGACCCAGCTGGAGGTCGACCGGCGCCGGCTCATGCGTCGGGTCCGCAGGCTCGAGCAGGAACTGGACAGGATCCGGCGCACCCGGGACACGCAGTCCAAGGCGCGGCGGCGGACCAGCAACCGCTCGGTGGCGATCGTGGGCTACACGAACGCCGGCAAGTCGACGCTGCTGAACCGGATGACCGACGCCGGCGTGCTCGTCGAGGACCGCCTCTTCGCCACCCTCGACGCCACGACCCGGCGCCTGCAGCTGCCCGGCGGCGAGGCCGTCTACGTGACCGACACGGTCGGCTTCGTGCGCAAGCTGCCGCACCAGCTGGTCGAGGCCTTCCGCTCGACGCTGGACGTGGTGGTCGACGCCGACCTGCTGGTCCACGTGGTCGACGCCTCGGCAGCCGACCCCTACGGGGACATCGACGCCGTGCGGGCCGTGCTGCGCGAGATCGGCGCCGACGGCGTGCCGGAGCTCTACGCCTTCAACAAGGCCGATGCCGATCCGTCGGCAGCCGCCCGTCTGACGGCACGCGAGGAGGGTTCCGTCGCGGTGTCGGCGGTAACCGGGGAGGGCATTGATGACCTCCTCGCCGTCGTCGGCCGCCGCCTCCGGGCCGCGACGCGACTGGTCTCGCTCGTCATCCCCTTCGACCGGGGCGACGCCCTGGCGATGGCGCACCGGGAGGGCGAGGTCCTGGCGGAGTCGTCCGACGAGGCCGGCTGGCGCCTCCGGGTGCGCCTGGACGAGGGTTCCGTCGGGCGGCTCGCCGAGTTCGCCGACGGGGGAGAGGACCCCGACCGGGGCGAGGAGGAGGAGTGAGCGTGGGCCAGGGGGACCGGAAGGGCTTCGTCCCGCCGCCGTATCCGTACGATCTGCTGGACGAGGCGCGGGCAGCCGCCGCGGCGCTGCCCGGCGGCGCCGTCGACCTCTCGATCGGCACGCCGGGCGACCCCGTGCCCGACGTGGTGGCCACGGCCCTCGGGGCCGCGGTCGACCCGGCTCGGCCGTATCCGCCGTCGGTGGGCAGCGCCGACCTGCTGGGCGCCGTGTGCGGCTGGTTCGACCGGCGGCTCGGCCTGTCACTCGAGCCCGCTGCAGTGGGGGTCTGTGTGGGCACCAAGGAACTCGTGGTCGGCCTGCCCCAGGTGCTGCGCCTGCGCGATCCCGGCCGCGACACCATCCTCTACCCGGCGGTCTCGTACCCGTCGTACGCCATGGGCGCGGAGCTGGCGGGTTGCCGAGCGGTGCCGGTGGCCGTCGATGCCGAATGGCGCATCGACCTCTCGGCCATCGACGAGGCGGATGCCGCCCGCGCCCTCGGACTCTGGGTCAACACGCCCGGAAACCCCGCCGGGGCACTCGACGACCTCGCCGCCGCGGCCGCCTGGGGTCGGGAACGCGGCGTGCCGGTGCTGAGCGACGAGTGCTACGTCGAGTTCACCTGGGACGGCTCGCCGCGCTCGATCCTCCAGCACGGCACGGATGGCGTCCTGGCCGCCCACTCCCTCTCGAAGCGTTCCAACCTGGCCGGCCTGCGGGTCGGCTACTACGCCGGCGACGCCGAACTGGTCCACTACCTGCGGGAGGTCCGCAAGCACCAGGGCTTCATGATCCCCGGCCCGGCCCAGGCGGCGGGAGCGGTCGCCCTCGGCGACCAGGCGCACGTCGAGGCACAGGCCGGCCGGTACCTCCGGCGGATGCGGCTCCTCGTGGAACTGCTGGCGGGCCTCGGCATCGAGGCGACGCTGCCCCAGGGGGGCTTCTACCTCTGGGTGGCCGCCCCCGATGGTGACGCCTGGGGGCTCACCCGGCACCTGGCGGAGACGCTCGGGATCGTGGTCAGCCCCGGCGAGTTCTACGGGCCGCAGGGCTCCGGTCACGTGCGCATCGCCGTCGTGGCACCCGATGACCGCCTGGACCTCGTCGCCGAGCGGGCCGCCTCCGCGTCGTAACCACGCGGGCCCCGAGGGGGCCGGTCGGTAGCCTGTCGGCCATGTCCGACCTGCAGGCACGTATCGAAGAACTCTGGGCGAACCGGGACTCGCTGGCCCCCGACGACGCCGACGCCAACGCCGCCATCCACGAGGCCATCGACCTCCTCGACCGGGGCGAGGCCCGGGTGGCCGAACCCGGCGACGACGGTGTGGTCGTCAACGAGTGGCTCAAGCTGGCGATCCTGCTGCTGTTCAAGCAGTCGAAGATGGAGACCATCGAGGTCGGCCCCTTCGAATTCGTCGACAAGATCCCGCTCAAGCGCGACTTCGCGGCACGGGGCGTGCGGGTCGTCCCCGGCGCCCAGGCCCGCTGGGGCAGCTTCCAGGGATCGGGTGTCGTGATGATGCCCAGCTACACCAACATCGGGGCCTACGTGGGCGGCGGCACCATGGTCGACACCTGGGCCACCGTGGGCTCGTGCGCCCAGATCGGCCGCAACGTCCACCTCTCCGGCGGCGTCGGCATCGGCGGCGTGCTCGAGCCGCCCAATGCCGTGCCGGTGGTCGTGGGCGACGAGTGCCTCATCGGCAGCCGCTGCATCGTGGCCGAGGGTGCACGCGTCGGTGACGGCGTGGTGCTGGGCGCGGGCGCGGTGCTGACCGGCTCGATCCCCGTGTTCGACGCCGAGACCGGCGACGAGTTGGGGCGCGGCGAGATCCCCTCGTGGTGCGTCGCCGTGCAGGCCACGAGGCCCCGGACCTTCCCCGGCGGCGAGTTCGGCCTGCCATGCGTCCTCGTGCTGCGTCGGCTCGAGCAGGGCGAGCGTCACGACAAGTCCGCCCTCGAGGGCATCCTGCGCACCCACGGCGTCAGCACCTGAGCCGGCTCCCGCCCCCGAGCCGCCCCGACCCACCGCGTCCGATGACCGACCTCCTGGTCCTGACCGCCGAACTGGTCGACATCCCGTCGGTCAGCTTCGAGGAGGCCGCCCTCGTGGCGCACCTCGAGGACGAGTTGCGGACCGTGCCGGGCCTGGCCGTCGAACGGGTGGGCGACAACCTGGTGGCCCGCACCGACCTCGGCCGCCCGCACCGACTGTTGCTGGCCGGCCACACCGACACCGTTCCGGGCGACGCGGCGGCGGGTGCCCGGATCGAGGGCGACACGCTGTGGGGGCTGGGCGCCGCCGACATGAAGGGCGGCCTGGCGGTGATGCTCGAGTTGGCCCGCACGGTCGCCCAGCCGGCCGTCGACGTGACCTGGGTGTTCTACGCCCGGGAAGAGGTGGCACGCGGGCACAGCGGCCTGGTCGAGTTGTTCGACGCCGTGCCCCACCTGCTCGAGGGCGACGTGGCGATCCTGGGCGAGCCCACCGCCGGCGCCGTCGAGGCCGCCCGTGACGCCCACCCCGGCGAGCGCGGCCAGTACGCCACGATCGACTGAGCGTTGCCGGCGACGGCACCACCCGCCGCCCGCCACCCGCCGTCTACCCGCGCCTACCCGGCCGACTCGAACAGGTCCGCCACGTCCTCGAAGTCGAGCAGCCAGGTCCGACCGCCGCCGTCCGAGTGGTACGACGACCAGCCCAACAGTTGCCGGGCCCGCTCCGGCAGGGTGGCGGCGGTCTCGCGGTCGACGGCGATGGGGCTGGCCTCCTCGGGCCGCAGCCAGGCGGCGACGAAGCTGACGTGCATGCCGTAGCGCCATTCGTCGGAGGTGTTCTCGCCGGCGCCGTGCACGACCTTGCCCGAGTAGACCATCCCGGCGCCCGCCGGCATCTCGGCGTAGGCGACGTCCTCGGGGTCGACCCCGTGGCCGCGCATGACGCCGGCCGGCAGCCGCTGTGAGCCGGGCACCACCGCGGTGGCCCCGTTCTCGAACGTGAAGTCGGACAGGGCGAACATGCAACTGAGGGTGACCTCACGCTCGTCGTTGATCGCCTCGGGCCAGTTGTTCTCGTCGCGGTGCAGGTACTGGGCGGGCTCGCCGGGCCCGACGGCCATGACCTGGCTGGTGTTGAGCCAGTAGTCGGTGCCGACGCCGTGGAGCACCTCGTCGGTCATGGCGGCGAACACCGGGTTCAGGAGGGCGTGGTCGACAAAGGCCCGGCTGCGTGCGGCCAGGCCGCAGAAGCGGATCGTGTTCTGGCCGTGGAAGACCTCCCACTGCTCCAAGCCCGGGCGTCCTCGTCGAGGAGGTCCCGGATGATGACGCCGCCGTCCGCGTCGAGGATCGCCAGGAGTTCGTCGAGCGGGGTGTCCCGGTCGCGGGTCTGGAGCTCGGCCATGGCGCGCATCATGGACCTGCCCGGTCCCCCGGCGCAACGTCGGACACGTCGCCGGGTCGGCCTCCCGGCTGCGCCCTCAGCTTCTGGGCACGTCCCGCCAGGGCACGTCCTTGTCGGACCGCGGCTCGCGGGGCAGACCGAGGGACCGCTCGCCCAGGTTGTTCTTCTGGACCTCGGTGGTGCCGCCGCCGATGGAGATCGAATAGCGGTTGATGACCTCCGCCTGGACCCAGCGGACGACCGGGTCGATGTCGGGCCCGCTGGCCGTCGCTGCCGCCCCGGCGATGGCGGCGGCCAGCTGGCCGGTGTGCACCTTGGAGTCGGAGGCGAACACCTTGGTCAGCGCCGGGTCGAAGGGCGGTGGGCCGCCGCTGCGGACGACGTCGCGCAGGCGCTGGCCCATCAGGGCCACGATCCGCTCGCGGCTGTGGGTCCGGGCGATCCCCTGGCGGACGACGGGGTCGTCGAGCCGCCCGAACCGGCGGGCCAGGTCGACCAGCCGGTCGGTGGTGCGCCGCTGAGGAACACCTCGTTGAAATGGGCCGATCCGTTGGCCTGAACCAGGGGGCGGACCTCGATGCCGGGGCTGGACATGTCGACGAGGAGGAAGCTGATGCCCTGGTGCTTCGGCACGTCGGGGTCGGTGCGGACCAGCAGGAACCCCCACTCGCAGAACTGGGCCGACGAGTTCCACACCTTCTGCCCGTCGACCACGAACTCGTCGCCGTCGAGCACCGCCCGGGCGGCCAGGCCGGCCAGGTCGGACCCGGCCCCCGGTTCGCTGAACAGCTGGCACCAGGCCACCTCGCCGCTGAGCATCGTCGGCAGGAAGCGCTGCTTCTGCTCGTCGGT
>LULL01000655.1_pt1 | contig 14380 bp, 15 predicted proteins | sample 728161 | NCBI WGS metagenome assembly LULL01 (sample SAMN03860290, study PRJNA289734) | marine metagenome | biome: seawater column; feature: ocean; material: water; isolation source: Red Sea water column Station 149 - depth 500m | place: Saudi Arabia: Red Sea | collected 2011-10-15 | depth 500 m
TCCCAGAGCTTTGAATACAGAATTTCAGATTCAAAATTCAAACAATCGTATGATGCACCAAGATTCCACACTGTGTCCAGCTGATCAGATAAAATTTTTCTGGTCAATGTTTTCCCAAATTTTGCAGTATCAGATGTTGGATCCTCTAATTCTTTTAAAATTTCATGTCGTTTAGATTCTAAATCCTTGTTACTCTCATATTTTGAGGTGGTACTAACGTAAACAGTATCACCACAATAATTAGCAAATTTTTCTCCAGTTGGTGGACTCTCAGAAAATCCTCCATACTTAAAACCGACTATTATATCAGCAACCTGAAGGCCAGAATCATCAACATAATTCAAAACCTTGACATCGTAATTTGCCTTTGAAAGAATTCTAGAAACTGCATCCCCGATTGCAACATTTCTTAGATGACCAATGTGTAAGGCTTTGTTTGGATTAACGGAAGTATGTTCAATGATAAGTTTAGAATTTTTCCCGATGTTAACACTACCATAATTCTCCTTTAGAGATTGAGGCAAAACTGAATTGTTGAATGAATTATAGTTAATGAAAAAATTAAGGTAGCCACTTTTATGTGCCTCAACTTTTTCTAAATCGTTTCCAAGATTATATTCTCCAGCAAATTCTTCAGCAATTTCCTGTGGATTTTTTTTCAAATTTTTTGCGAGTAAAAATGCAACATTACAGGTAATATCAATAATTTTTGAGGTATTATCTTTAATCTGATTTATTATATTAAGAAATGCCATACTTCATCTAAAATCTGATGCCATCATATCTAACCCTTCAAGGACACCTTCTCCTGATTTTTTAGTTGTAATAATTTTAGCCAATTTCTTCAGGTTCTCGGTTGAGTTAGATACTGCAATATTGTTTTTGATTGTCTTGAATAGTGGAACATCGGTTTCGCTATCTCCAATTGCAATTGTATCATTTACGTCTACTTCAAGCATTTTTATTGCTTCCAAAAACCCAGAGCCTTTGTCTACACCTTTAGAATTTATGTGATAAGCATAACCGCTGTCAGTTAGAGATACATTGAGATTATCTTCGGCAATAATTTTTTTGGCTTGCTCAATGTCAAAAGTTCGTTCTAATACTACTTCCGTCATTCTGGGGAAGACTGGTTTTTCTTTTATTTCAGCATCAAGTTTGGATTGAATTGTAGCTAGGGCATGAATACATTCACCCTTATTTCCAAGCATCTTATGTTGGATTTTATCACCATAAGTTATGCAACCGCCGTTTTCTCCCACAGACAAATGGGTTAAACCACCAAAGATTGAAAGCAAAAATCCCTCAACAGAAGACCTACCTGTTACTAGAACCACATTATGACCATCGTCCTTTAGTGAACGTAACCTTGATAGTGCCTCAAGATGTATTGTTCCCATGCCGTTCAGTGTAATTGTTCCATCAATATCAACTGCAAATGTCTTTTTTTCCAATCGATCTTTTTTAATCATAGCGCATAATAACTGAAACGTTTAGCGAATAGACTATGGGAATACCAGAAAAGATCAAGGCCATCCAAGATGAAATTGGGCGTACACAGCTTAACAAAGCAACAGAACATCATATCGGATTATTAAAAGCAAAAATTGCAAAGCTGAAAAGGGAACAGGAAGCTGTTCAAATTAAAAAAAGTTCTAAAAAATCTGATGGCTTCGATGTTAGAAGGAGTGGTGATGCAACAGTTGTTTTTATTGGACTCCCCAGTGTTGGAAAATCAACATTACTCAATGCTCTAACAGGGTCAAAATCGTCTGTAGGTGCATTTCAGTTTACAACAGTAACTGTTGTTCCCGGAATTCTAGATTATCGTGGGGCAAAAATTCAGATGCTTGATCTACCAGGTATTATCAAGGGTGCATCTAGTGGTAAGGGCCTTGGAAAAAGAATTCTATCAGTTGCAAGAAGTGCAGATATTGTATTATTAGTCCTTGATGTATTTCAGCCATACCATGAAGATGTCCTAGTGAATGAATTATCAAATATTGGTCTTAGATTAAATCAACAGCCACCAAATATCCTAATTGAGAAATCTACAACTGGTGGAATTGCAATTGCCCAGCAAGTTAAATTGAAAAAAATGTCAGAAAAACTTGTCAAGGATATTCTCAACGTTTATGGATATACTAGTGCGAGAGTTGTAATTCGTGAGGATATTGATTCAGAACAATTAGTTGATTTTATCACAGGCGGTAAAACATATGCAAAATCAATAACGATTTTGAACAAAATTGATTTAGTTGACAAAAAATTTCTCAAGAAGGTGTCAAAAAAGCTCAAAACTGAATTTATTCCTGTATCTGCTAATGCAAATGACAATATTTCAGAATTAAGAGACAGAATATACGATGAACTGCAGTTTATCAGAATCTATATGCGCCCAAAAGGTGGCAAAACGGATTACAAGGAACCGCTAATCATAAGGAGTGGAAATTCTGTTTTAGATGTTTGCAATAAATTGCATAGGAAACTTAGGAAGGACTTTAGATATGGACTTGTTTGGGGAAAGAGTGTGAAGTTTGGTGGTCAAAGAGTTGGACTAAAACATATTCTGCATGATGAAGATGTTCTGACTATCATAAAAACTAAAGGAACATAAAATGATTTTTGTTACTAGTGTATAATCTAGTATAGATAACTTGTAAGCTTGATTTGCTCTTCGGTTGAAATAATATTTTTTGATGCAAGTAACTCTAGTAACTCTTTGACTAACCTTTTACTTTCTTCAGACATTCCTCCTTGAGAACCTTTTTCGCCAGGTGGACCAGGTGGTCCTCTTGGACCTCTGTCACCAATTTCACCTTTATCACCGACAAGACCTTTTTCGCCAGGTGGACCCTGAGGGCCAGTATGACCACGTTCACCTTGTGGACCTTGAATTCCTTGTGGACCTGGAAGACCAGGGTCTCCAGGTTTTCCTGTTGGACCACGTTCTCCCACTGGACCAATAGAACCTCGCATTCCCTTGTCGCCTTGTGGACCGGGAACTCCAGTAAGACCTTTAGGACCAGGTGGACCCTGAGGACCTTGAGTACCCTTATCGCCAAGTGGACCTGTTACACCAGTGAGACCTTTGTCGCCAGACTTTCCTTGAACTCCTTTGTCTCCCTTATCGCCAGGTGGACCTGTTGAACCCTTTGGACCTGGTGGACCGACTGGACCTGTGATGCCTTTGTCTCCTTTGTCTCCAGCGGGACCTTTGATTCCTTTCTCACCTTGTGGACCTGGAATGCCTTTGTCTCCCTTGTCACCCTTGTCACCTGTTATTCCTTTACCACCTTTCTCACCTCTTATACCAGGATATCCAGCAGGACCTTTACCACCTTTCTCACCTTGTGGACCAGGCCGACCAGGTGGTGCCCTAACTTTTTTCACTTTTGTGACATTAACTGGTTTTGGTTTTCCTTGTGGAACAGACAAAAGTTTGTTATCTTGAGAAATATGAAGTTCGAATGATGTGTTGACTGAAGAAAATTGATCCTGAATTATAATCCATATAGATCCCAAGCCAAACACATCAGCAGGTATTGGATTAGAATCAGTACCTAAAATTTCAGAAAAATGTCCATCAGAAACTCTAAGATGAAAATTATCCTTCCATAAGGAATTGAAAGAGTTGCTTGTTATGCTATCATCAGATGGTTTATCTTGAGATATAGAAATTTTAACCTCATATACGCCAGAGGAAGTTCCAAATGGTGATTTACCTGAAATCTCTATTCCTTTAGGCAATGTTATTCGTCTCAAGTTGAAGTATTTTTATATTTTTCCGGTGAAAAAATGCAAAAAATAGTGATTTTTTGAAAGAGTTTTTAACTAGAACTATTTCCATAATGAAAATACATGGATAATCCATCAAATGAACAATCAGACGAGATTCCAGAGTTTTTTCTAGAAAAAAAGGAAAAACCAGAAAAAAAGAAAATAGACAGAAAATTATTTGGTTTGAAAAAAGGATCTACCGAAACAAGCCTAGTTAAAAAAGATGAAGGCAGTCTTATTGATGCTGATTTTAACCGCAACAAACTGTTCAGTAAGGGAATTAATTTAATGGCAGACGAGAAGCTGGAAGATGCTTCACATGTATTTGAGATGATCTTAAGGATTAACCCAAATGATGTTGATGCACTTTTGAAATTAGGATACTCCAGATTTCATTTGGAAGATTATTCAGAATCAATGAGAGCGTATGATAAGGTACTGGATATTGACGTTACAAATGCTGATGCATGGAATCTTAAGAGTCTGGTTTTCTATGAGCGCAAAGTTTACGGAAAGGCACTTGATTGTGCAGACAAAGCAATTGACTCTGATCCAACATTTGGAATGGCTTGGTATAATCGATCATGTTATCTTTCTATGTTGAACCAAATTTCAGAATCACTTGATGCTCTTGTACGTTCAATAGAAATTGATGTTAAAAATGCAAAACGAGCTGTGAAAGATAAGGACTTCATGAATGTAAGACTTGAGGAAGGATTCAAAAGAATAGTAGAGGTTGTTGTTATAGAATCTCTTCGACAGGGATATCACACAATTGGATCTATTGTATGGACTACATTTTTAGACAAAGAAGATGTACTCAAATGTTTAACCAGACTAATGAAAAGAGGCTTGGTTGTAAAACATGAGAAGAGGCAAGTCTGGAGTACAATAGATACATATGATCTGGTTCCGGAAATTGCAAACAAAATTGGAACGATAAAAAGAGGTATGTTGGGAATTCCAAAAAAGTCGTTACCAGTACCAGTAAAAAACCTCAAAAATCTTGCAGAAGCTATACAATTGATCAAATCTTCAATTGAAGAGGAAGAATTGGAGAAGACGATCGAGTATTGTAATCTGTTCGTTGATCCAACCAAATGTGGACAAGAAATGATAGATGACTTTTTAGAAGAACATAGAGAAGTTAGGTTATTCAAAATAAGATTAAAAGACAAGGGGATTGACTTTTTACGAGATAATCAGAAAAAAATGTTGGCAATGTTTGACAATATGGAAATTACTGTCACTAAGAAACTTCGTAGTGATTTGGCTAGTAATTAAATAAACTATTCAGCTGAAAGATCCCAGTACGCTGCATTTTCTTGCTTACCAATTGGCTTTTCAAGTTTTTTCCATTCTTTAAATGAGTTAACGTATAACTTTACGTTTGGAACACCTATGGATTTGAGAGCATAATATGCTAAACCTGATAATGTGCCAACACTACCACAATATGTTATAATCTCAGCATCCTCCGAAATTCCTCTATTTTTCAAGAGATTTTTCATGCTTTCTTTTGTTCTCAAAATTTTCCCGTCTGTTGCCAGTGTTCTATATGGTATGTTAATCGAGCCAGGAATATGCTGTTCTAAAAAGTTAAGTCGTTCCCTATTATCTATCAAAACAACATTATCTTTTTCCTTTGCATTTTCTAAGTATTCGGCAGTAGCCATGATTTCAGGATTCAAGTTAAGTGAATGTTTTGCAGATTTGATATTTGGTTTTTCTGTGCTGGTTTTAAGACCAAGTTCTTTCCATTGTGAATAGGTTACTTCAAGTAGTGCAACATTTTTGTGTCCTATGTATTGAAGAGTCCACGCCACTCTTGATGCTAAAGCACCAAACGTATCATCATAAACAACAACTTTGGTATCATCTGCGATTCCCAATTCTTCGAATAATTTAACGGCACTTTCTGGCGAATCACCGGACAAAAGACTAGCAAGTGGCAAGTTCACTGCATTAGGAATATGCCCCTGATTGTAATCTTCTTCACGTCTTACGTCTATCAGTCTTACAGAATCATCGTTGATTTTTGATCTAATTGTATCTGCATTTACAGTTGGATGTGTTATTTCGTTGCTCAAGCTGCACATTCACCTTTGCCCGTAACTGTGTGATAGCTGGTATCACTTCCATAATCAGCATAAAAGTCTGGATCATCATCCTTCGACGGTGGAATAACTAATGGTGAAAGTACTTTCTGCATATCCTTGACAGATTTTATTTCCGATGACTCATTACCGTGTACAATCCTGTCAATCCAACGAGAAAGAGTATCATTGGACTGTTTATTTTTTTTATAGAGTTCAATGATCTTTAAGATGATAGGTATGGTACGTTTTACAGGTACTCTCATACATGTAACACCAAGCATGGATTTATCATCAAATCTTCCACCCAGGGACATGCTATAGTTAGGGTACATGTCTTTGCCAACCCTCGCACCGCCACCAAAGAAACCAATAGTGGCAATTTCATGTTGTCCACAAGAATTGGGACATCCACTAATTTTTATTGTCGCATCTCTTAAATCGTCATCTTCATCTAGTTTTAACTCCAAGAATTTTCGTTGAATCTCTTTCGCCAGCCTATGAGAGTTTGTAAGAGCCAGATTACAAGATGAGGTGCCAGAACAACCAACAGCCGAAGCCATAGTCAGTGAACCTGAATTTGCTAAACCCGCTTCAAGTAGCCTAGAGTAAAGTTTTGGTAGATCACTTTCATGTACGTATCTAAGTATAATATCTTGTGAGAAGCCATTACGTGCAAAACCTTCAGCTGAAAAGTCCTTAGTAATATCTGCCATAGCACGAAGTTGATTTGCAGTTATATCTCCAGATTCTAGTGTGACAAAAACAGCTCTGTATCCTTCTTGTTTTTGCTTGTAGGTAGTAGTCTTTAACCATCGTGCATAACCATCAGGTATTGAAGCATTTTCGCTGGAAACAGAAATGGGTCTTTTAATTTCATTTGGTTTCTGGTTAATGTTTAATCTTATAATGACTGATTGCGTTGCCCTAACAATCGTTCTCTCCTTCAGAACCAAATTTTTGAATTTATCCCATCCCATTTCATTAACAAGATAACGCATTCTGTTCCTAGCCATGTTCTTCCTATCACCTATCCTATCAAAAATTTGTAGAACGGCGATTGATGTGTATAGAAGATCTTCTTCTGGTGTAAAATCCTCAAGCTGATGGCCCACAAATGATTTATTTCCAAGACCACCGCCAAGAAATATTTTGAATCCATGTTGTTTTGTCCCATCATCAAGTTTTCTAATTTGAGGAATTAATCCCACATCGACTATCCTAGTCATTCCATGTTTTTCACAGCAAGAAAAATTAAACTTAAATTTTCGTGGAAGTGATTGATTCAACGGATTTCGAAGAAGAAATCTTGCCGTTGCAATTGCATATGGTGTTGCATCAAATTCTTCATCATTACAAACTCCTGACAATGGGCTACACATAACATTTCTAACTGTATTACCACATGCTTCACGAGATGTTAATCCAACATCTGCAAGCCCATGCATGATTTCTGAAACATCTTCAAGAACAACCCAATGTAATTGAACGTTCTCTCTAGTTGATACATGGGCACTGCCTATTGAATACATCTCACTTAGTTGAGCAATTTTTTCTAATTGGTAAGGATAAATCTGACCTGCAGGAATTTTAATTCTAACCATTGCATAATCATCCGACATTCTTGTACCATATGCACCATGTTGTAGACGGAAACGTCTAAAATTATCATGCTCAACTTTGCCCTGTCGATAAAGCTTTACCGTATGAGCAAAGTTATCAGCTTCCTCTCTTCGTGACCAATCAATCTTTGGCTTTTTTGAAGCCGATTTTGATGGTCTTAGCTGTTGTGCCATCTTTAAATTCATAATTTAACAACGGATATAAATTTATGACAATAGGAATTTTGACTAACATAACGAATTATCAAGTTGCAAATTGCCTGAATGATGAATTTACATTAGTGTTACCTAATTTTTGAGCAAGAAAAACTATTAAGCTCTCGCTACTGTGTGTTTTTGTGCAAGAATCTGTAAATAAACAACGACCAGAAAAAATTTTCGTTGATGCAAAGGAAGTTGAAATAACACGCGCTATTGCTGAAGAATTCTACACTGTTTTGCAAGAAAGAGCTGAATGTGATGTAATAATTATTGGTGCAGGTCCAGCCGGACTAACCGCTGCGCGTGAATTATCGTTAATGGGGTACAAAATTTTAGTTATTGAACAAAACAACTATCTTGGCGGTGGTTATTGGCTAGGTGGATATATGATGAACCCAGTTACAGTAAGAGCACCTGCACAAAAAATTTGGGATGAACTTGGAATTCCTTATAAAAAAGTCGGTGATGGCTTATACTTAACTCCAGGTCCTCATGCTGTCTCAAAGTTAATTGCATCTACATGTGATGCGGGTGTAAAATTTTTAAATCTTACAAAATTTGATGATTTAGTTTTAAGACATGGAAGAGTTGCTGGAATTGTTGTGAACTGGATGCCAGTGTCTGCATTACCAAGAAACATTACATGTGTTGATCCAATTGCACTAGAAGCAAAGATGATAATTGATGCGTCAGGACATGACTCTGTTGCTGTAAAGAGACTTGTTGACAGAGATATGGTGGAGTGGAAAGGAATGAATCCTATGTGGGTTGAAAATGGCGAGGAACATGTTGTTGAGAAAACAGGCGAAGTTTTTCCTGGTCTTGTTGTTGCTGGCATGTCAGTTACTGAAACACATGGACTAGCACGAATGGGACCGACTTTTGGTTCTATGCTATATTCTGGAAAAAAGGCAGCTGAGATTACTGACGAAAAAATAAAAGAATACGATCGTAAAATTCCAAAAAAATCTGATTGAAAGTTTCTAAAATTTTTCTATATGACGAGCCCGCTGTTCAGGAAATACAAATTTTAAATTTAAAAAATTTCCTTCAAGAAACTTTTCACGTGGACATAGAGATTAAAAAATGCATTTTTAATAACTTGGACGGAAAAACGATAGAGAAGATTTCTGGTTGTAGAATTTTTGATCCTAAAATGCCATTCAAGGAACACCTGCCAAACAAACAGGAAATAGATTTTGAGAAAAGTGTTTGCGATGATACCAAACTGATGTTACAAACAAGCTAACCTGTACCTATGATACTACTGATAATAGATATCATGGAAGGGCGGTAATTTGCTCTAATCCAGCCATTATATCTACAACAGGAATGATCGAGGCTCCAGCTAGACCTAGGGAATATTATTTTGATGCCATGAAATGTAAAATGCAAGGACTTGACATACAAAATGTTAAAAAAAACTATAATGGAGAATTTCTAGATTATCATGACAAAAGACTTTCAAAAATAGCTGAGGGATATCTATTACAATCTATTTTCTATTACATGACAGGTGATATATTTTGTGATAGTTTGGACTGCAGGCTAAACAACGCACATTGGCAAAAGGATCTATTATACTCACAATTAAAAATTGGAAAACTTTGCAACAAACATCAAGCATTACTTGACAAACTACATCTTTAAAATACAATTAATAGTCAAGAAAGTATGTCTGAGCAAAAAACAAAATACGATATCATAATAATCGGTGCAGGTCCAGCAGGTTATACTGCTGGAATTTACAGTTCACGTGCACGCCACAATACATTATTAATTTCCGGCATCTTGCCTGGAGGTCAGTTAATGAACACCACAGATGTTGAAAATTATCCTGGCTTTGATGAAGGAATAATGGGTCCAGACCTAATGATAATAATGCGAAAACAGGCAGAGAAAATGGGAACAAAAATTATTGATGACGAGGTTGTATCTGTAGATTTTAAAAATAAGCCACTAAAGGTGTCAACCGCTTCAAGCACTTTTGAGGCAAATTCAGTTATAGTTTGTACTGGCGCAAATCCAAGAAAAATTGGGCTGGATGGAGAACAAACATTTGCAGGTAAAGGTGTTTCATACTGTGCTACATGTGATGGTGCATTTTTCAAAAACCAGGAACTAATTGTAGTAGGAGGTGGTGACTCAGCGATGGAAGAAGCAACTTTTCTTACAAAATTTGCGTCAACCGTACATATTGTACATAGAAGGGATGAGTTTAGAGCAAGTAAGATAATGCAGGAGCGTGCACTTTCCAATGAAAAAATCAAAGTTCATTTCAACTGCACAGTTGAGGATATTCAAGGGGATCAAAAATTTCAGAAAGTAATTCTAAAAAACGTGAAAAATGGTGAAAAGATTACCCTTGAAGCAGGCGGTTTGTTTGTGGCTATAGGACATGAACCTAATAGTAAAATACTTGAAGGTCAGGTTGAATTGGACGAAAATGGTTATGTTGTTTTAAAAAATAATACAGAAACTGGCGTACCAGGTGTTTTCTGTGCGGGTGACGTTCATGATCATAGGTATAGGCAAGCTGTGACTGCAGCTGGATTTGGATGTATGGCTGCAATTGATGCGGATAAATATTTAACAGAACAGAAATAAAATTATTTTACTTTTTTAATTTCAAACAAGCTTGTGTGCCCATTGTTTTATATCCTCTTCAGCTTGAGGATCATCAGCAAGGACAGTAAGTATTTGACCAACCTGCATCTTTGAAAGTTCAACGTTTGTTTGTTGAACTGGTGATGGGCAAAACAATCCTCTTGCATCTAATGTTTTTACTGATTCGGAAATTTCAACCACCTAGTATAGAATCAAATTGCCATCTTTAAGATGTTTGCTAAGTTACGTTCTCGAAATAGACGGTGATCGTATCCCTCAAAATTTATTTTTTTAGAAATTCTTTTAAGTGCAACGATAGACATTCTGTAAAACATATTCCAAAATATGCCCTCAGGATCAACCATATACAATTTGTAAAGCAGTTTGATAGACCATAATGCTCGTGGATAAAACTGTGAAGTATACTTGTCTATGAAAAAGGCTGAGTTTTGAATCTTGTATCTTATGTGTTCTAGTGCCTCTTTGGGTTGTACATATCCAGTGTTTTCGATGATTATTTTATGATGTTTCATTGCATCTATCACACTGTCTAGTTTATTCTCCGAATGAATTAGATTAGTGGATCTGCCAATAGTAGATTGTACGTGAGAGTCACTGCCCGCAACTACATGCAAAGATTTCTCCTTTGCGAATTTTTTTGCCCTAAGATTCGAATATACATCCACATTAGAGCTGTTAAACGCTTCAAATAGATCACAATAAACGGAATCCTCACGCAATGCATCCAATAAACTAAATGGATGAGGGGCAGTAGTTACAGCATTCTGTTTTTTCGCCTCATCTAATACTTCATGCAATGAGAGTCCAGATTTGATAGAATGATCAATTCCATAAACTAGTACATGTGATTCATTATCTGTTGTAACCTCTTCTGCTGGATACACCTTTAATGCATCAAACTTTTGATGATTTTTTTTATATTCAAGCATCTGTCTGTAGCCATCAATAGTATTATGATTGGTTACATCTGTTTTTAATGATTCCATGACATGTGCAGATTCTAGAGTGTAATAATTATTTGTAATTATCGAAATAGATCATCATGATCTGATCGTAACATTTTTTGAATTTTTACATCAGAGTAACTAAAGTCATAATTTCGAACTATTGCAATCGGACATTTTTCAACTTTTCCCATTACAAGTTCTGATGCTGAGCAAATCTCATCAGCCACTGCTATTGCTGTTACCTGCATGATTTTTCCAAATGTATCAGGTTTACCATTATAATCTAAGATTGGTTCAAGACCGGCAATCCCAATTGCTACATCTGTCTGACCTAACCTAAATGGTCTTCCAAATGTATCAGAAATTATCACAGCTGTATGTTTTCCAGTTTTTTGTTTAATTCTATCTTTCAATAGGTTAGCTGACTTGTCAGGATCATCAGGTAACAATGTTGCATAACCGTCTTGTACATTGCTTTCATCAATACCAGCATTAGCACAAACAAACCCATGATTGGTTTCAACTATAATTATACCATTTTCCATTCTTACAATTCTTTTACTTTCTGAAAGTATCAATTCCACTAATCTTGGGTCCTTACCATATGAGCTTGCTATGCCATCGGCAAGAAGAGAAGGTTTAACTGACGACAAACTTAGAATGCGGCCTTCATTTTTGGAAATTATTTTTTGAGAAAAAACAAGTATGTCATCCTCATTAATTTCTGATGATTGTAGAATTAAATCTACTAGGTCATCATCAGATTCAATTTCTTTTTGAATTTTTACTGGAATGATTTCTAGTGCCATTCTATTTGTTTTGAACACTGAAGTTAAAACATTTAGATTTGCTACACAGATGCCTGTAATTCCAGTTTTATGTTATAATGCGTATTAATCAGACCGATAATTTTTGATAGATCCTTTTCGTCAAGAGTTATAGTGGCTAAATCCTTGACCAAGTCTTGAGCACGAAAGGCTATTCCAAAACCAGTAATGTCAAAAAGCTTGACATCATTTGCTCCATCAACTATTACAGTAATGTCTTCCTTTTTCTCATTCCATTCGTTGATTTTAATAATAGCTGATTTTGTTTTGTCCGCATCAACATTTACAATAACATCGTCAAGCTTACCGTCTTTGAAGACAAGTTCGTTACTATACACAAAATCAATACCTAGATCTTTTTTTAATCTATCAGTGATGATTGTAAAACCACCAGAAACTGCCATTATTTTCCAGCCAGCATTTTTTAATACACGGCATGCCTCTTTGGCACCAGTCATTATTGGTAAAGAATTTGCAACTTGAATGCATGTATCATAATCCATGCCACGAAGAAGGTGAACACGTTCTTTGAGACCATCAACCCAATCAATTTTTCCTTCTATACCTTTTTTTGTAATTTCCCAGATTTTGTTTTCTTTATTCACTTTTTCAGCTAACAAAGGAAGATATTCTGCATCATAAAGAACTCCCTCAACATCAAAAATTGCTAGCAACTGTTTTCTGTTTTGAAATTTATTCTAAACAATATTAAGCTTAACAGAAAATTATAGATCGCATACAGTTAATATTAAATGAGATAGAATTTGCAGATTACCTATGTCAGATGAGCTTAAGTTCAAGTATGAAGTCGAAATAAAAAGTGTCGACAAAAGACAGATGCTTTCAAAGGAAGTAAAAGAAGAATTGAAAGAGTCGGGTATGATGGATGAAAAGGGAAAATTGAAAATTAAAGGTGTAAGCCCAAAAATGCTAAAGAGGATGAAACAGGAATTTGTTGATTGCCCAGTGCTTAAGAAGGAGGTACAATTCATACCATGTTTTGTATGCCCAAATTTCCAAAGTAGGGTAACAGGTAAGGTTTTGTGTAAGGGGGATAATCTGTAACATGGCTAAAAAAAGAGCGACAAAAAGAAGAGCTACAAAGACCAAACGTAAAACAACAAAGACCAAACGTAAAACAACAAAGACCAAACGTAAAACAAAAAAAGCGTTTGGAGGATATTCTATAAGTTTCAAAAATAGAGATGAAACACTCGAAAACTTGGTCACAAGTAAAATAATACCGAACTAGTAAAGCTCATTATGCTGATTGATGGTGTAAGGTTAATTGAGTAAAGAAGTTGGTATCACAGTTTCAAAGAGTGAAAATTTTAGTGAGTGGTATACACAAGTTGTTATCAAGGCAGAGCTTGCTGATTATGCACCAGTCAAAGGATTAATCGTACTAAGACCTGATGGTTACTCCATCTGGGAATCAATCAAGGAATCACTTGATAAAAAACTGAAAGAAACCGGTCACAGAAATGGATTCTTACCCGTGCTGATACCTGAATCATTACTTGCCAAAGAAAAAGAACATTTTGAAGGACTTAATCCTGAAGTTTTCTGGGTTACGCATTCAGGAAATTCAGAGATTGGTGATAGACTTGCACTTCGTCCTACTTCCGAAACGCTTGCGTACTCACTTTTTTCTAAGTGGATAAGAAGTTGGAGAGACCTACCACTAAAAATTAATTTTTGGAATTCAGCATTAAGAGCAGAGATTAAAGGAACAAAACCATTTCTGAGGACATCAGAGTTTTTGTGGCAGGAAGGCCATACCGTTCATACAACTAAAGATGAAGCTGAAAAAGAAGTTGCAGATATTTTGGAACTGTATAAAAAAACTATAGAAGAGGAACTAGCTTACACTGATACTCTTGAATCATTAATGCCTGATGGTAAGGCGTTACAAATGGGAACATCTCATTTTCTAGGTGAGAATTTCTCCAAGCCATTTGATGTAAAGTATCTTGATGAAAACAATGTTGAAACTTTCGCATGGCAAACATCATGGGGGGTTTCATGGAGATTAATAGGTGGTATGATAATGACACATGGTGACGACAAGGGACTAGTCTTGCCACCAAAGGTAGCTCCTATTCAGGTTGTTATAATTCCAATCTATTATTCAAAAGAGGACAAAGAAAATGTACTACAAAAAGCATGTCAAATCAAAGACAGTTTATCTAATAACGATATACGTGTTCATCTAGACGATAGGGAGCAGCTTACTCCAGGTTTCAAGTTTAATGATTGGGAGATGAAGGGTATACCAA
>LULL01001209.1_pt1 | contig 14230 bp, 24 predicted proteins | sample 728161 | NCBI WGS metagenome assembly LULL01 (sample SAMN03860290, study PRJNA289734) | marine metagenome | biome: seawater column; feature: ocean; material: water; isolation source: Red Sea water column Station 149 - depth 500m | place: Saudi Arabia: Red Sea | collected 2011-10-15 | depth 500 m
GATATATACAGTATGACATGGTTCATTCCTTGCATATAAGATAATGAGCCGTGGAATGGGAAGACATTAATAACAATGTTTTTACCATTAATATATACGGAGAGGGCGGAAGGGAAAGTTTAAAAGTGACGGCCGACAAATTCAACTTGGGGAGTTGGGTTGTCTCGACCACTTACGTTTTAAACAAAACACCCAGAGCCGTCACTTTTTTATTATAATAGATTGTGGAAGCGATCTATTCAACTATTTAGCTCGGAAGGAGTTAAGATGAAGAAACTAATTGCCTTATTGGCAATTGTTGCATTTATTGCAACAACAGGTATTATTGCTGTTGGTAAGAAATTACCTTCAGTTGGTTATGTTCTAGTGGGGCCACACACCGATGGTGGATGGTCAATGAGACACCATCAAGGATTTCAATCGTTGACAAAACATGGTTATAAAGTTAGCATGGTTGAGATGGTGCCAGAAGCAGAATCTCAAAAAATATTTCGTAAACTTGCCAGAAAACACGATATTGTATTTGCAACCTCATTTGGATACATGGATCATATGGTAAAAGCAGCTGCAAAAAATCCAGATACAATTTTCATGCATGCTACAGGTTACAAAGGTAACAAGAAAAATATGGATAACTATAGTTGCATGAGTTATCAAGCACGTTACCTTGCAGGAGTTGCAGCAGGAATGTTGACAAAAACTGGTAAAATTGGTATAGTTGGATCACATCCAATTCCAGAAATCATTCGTAACATTAATGCAGTTATTCTTGGTGCAAGGACAGTTAATCCAAATGCAGAAGTTAATATCGTATGGATTAACTCATGGTTCGATCCACCTAAAGATATGGATGCAGCCAAAGCACTTCTAGAATCTGGAAATGATATTCTTTTCACAACAACTGATTCTCCTAGTGTAGTTACCCTTGCACAACAAGCATGGAAAAATGATGGTAGAGAAGTTTGGAGTATGGGTAATGATGCTCCTATGGGAGATAATGGCCCAGAACGATACATCACAGGTATGATGTTTAATTGGAATGTTCTCTACAAACACATCGTTGACAAGCTTGCAGCAGGGAAGCTTAAAATGGGGCAAAGATACAGTTGGGGATTAAAAGAAAATTGTGTGGGTCTATCGCCATGGGGTGTAAATGTTCCTGGCAATGTTGTTAATCACGTTGAAACTATTAAGATGAACTGGATTAATGATGAGATGGACATATATTTTCCTTTTTCACAGGGTGTCACTAAAAAGGATGGAACAAAAATTCCTGCTGGTGCTATTAAAAGGCCTGAACTGGAAAGTATGCAGTTTTTTGTAGAAGGTATTGTAAATAAATTTCCAGGCTCTTAAAGAAATTGATGATGCAAACTTTAATTGAGGGAATACCAAAAGCAGAGTTGCATCTACATCTTGAGGGTACATTAGAACCAAAAATGTTGCTTGAAATGGCAACACGAAATGGTATTAATGTACCCTATGATGGAATGAACATATATTCTGCTTATAATTTTCAAAATTTAAATTCATTTTTAGAAGTATATTATGGTGGTTTGGAAGTTTTGTGTACTGAAGAAGATTTTTACGATCTTACTAAAGCCTATATGGATCGAATCCATTTAGATAATGTAAAACATACAGAAATTCTCTTTAATCCACAAAATCATGTTAAACGTGGAATTCCTTTTGAAACAGTATTTAATGGAATTGAACGGGCGTTATGTGAATCAGATATTTCTTCATATTTAATTTTAGATTTTAATCGTACATTTAGTGTAGAATCTGCTTTTGACATATTAGAAGAAGCAGTAAATTATCAACATAGAATAGTTGGTGTAGGATTAGATGGTATTGAAGAAGGTTATCCACCAAAATTATTTACAGATGTATTTAAAAGAGCAGAAGAACTTGGGTTTCATAGAGTATGTCATACAGGGGAGGAAACTCCAAAGTATATTACAGATACATTAGATTTTCTTAATGTTGAAAGAATCGATCATGGTGTGCAATGTGAGAATGATGAGAAGTTGATGCAACGATTAATTGATGAACAAATACCATTAACAGTTTGTCCTCTTTCAAATGTTAAATTGAAGGTGTTTGATAAAATGGAGAATCATAATCTTAAACGATTAATGGATAGAGGAATTTCAATAACAATTAATTCTGATGATCCTGCATATTTCGGAGGATACATTAATGAAAACTATTATGAAGTTCAACAAGCATTTAATATGGACTATTGGATGATTGTTGATTTGGCAAAGAACAGTTTTAAGTTTAGTTTTTTACCAGAAAAAGAAAAAGAGAATCATATTAAAAATATTGATAAATTCATAAAGGAATTTTAATGAAATCTATTCCGATAATCGATTTTAGATTTGAAGAGGATTGTGTAGAGGAAATGTATAAAGCCTACACTACCTGTGGGTTTGCTATCTTTACTCATGCTTATGATAATTGGTTATCGGAATTTGAAGATTGGAAAGTACTCATGGAGGAGTTCTTTCAACTACCACTAGATGTAAAACAACAATATGCATATAGTGGTGTGAAGGAAAATCTTGGATATAATTGGTTGGAGGAAGAAAGATTGACTCCAACCATGCCAGGCGATTTAAAAGAATCTTATAATTGGGTTGAACCAGCAAGGATGCAGGAACAATACTGGCCCAAAGAAATCCCCGAATTCAAACCTCTTGCACAAAAGATAGAACGCATTTCAAGAATGTTGTCTTATCAATTCCTTTACAGATTTGAAAAAGTTTTAAGAATACCTATTGGATCATTAGTGGAACAACATATCGATGGTTCTGCAACCATGAGAATGATTCATTATCCTGCATGGAATGGTGAAATAAAAGAAGGTCAAGTCAGGGGTGGAGCTCATACTGATTATGGTTCTATCACGTTACTCTATCGATTTGATAACATAAGTGCTCTACAAGTTTATGACAAAAAAGATGATGTGTGGGTTACTGTTCCAGCAGTTGAAAATTCCATAGTTCTGAATGTGGCTGATATGTTTCAACGATGGACAAATGATTTATTAAAATCAACTCCACATCGTGTAGTAAATGTCGATATGGATAGACCACGATACTCAATGCCTTATTTTGTAGACCCTGGCCGTGATGTGATTATCAAAAACCTCACAAACCAACCAGACAAATACCCCCCAATTTCTGCATATGAATATCTTAAATGGCGACTTGCACAATCTTATGTAGATGATGAGTACATAGATAATGAAGAAGTAAGAGAAGATGGTAAACAACATCTTCCAGAAAATCAAAAGTATAAATGAAATAAAGAGTGTTGTGCTCTGGTGCGAAAAGATGACTACTTTTCAACATCTAGACCGGCGAGATTCGTCACTTGCTTAAAAGGGTTTTTCCATAAAAGAATCTTACATTTTGTTTGGTTCGGAGAGACAGCTTAGCACTCTTTTTTACAATGGAGAAAAATATGTTTAGTAGAAAAGAAATTGTTATTTGGATACTTGTAGCAGTTGCAGGAATGACTCTTGCATATGCTTGTAGATTAGAAGCAATGGTATAAATAGTTATTCCTTCAAAGAAAAAGAATGGCTGCGGAGGGTGGAGTCGAACCACCAGTTTTATTCGTCCAACAAACGATTGCGTTTACCGATTTCGCCACTCCGCAATTTTTCCAACTCTATTGCTTGTCTATGCAATTGATCTAATATTTCATGTATACCAGCACCATTTTTATAAAGTGGAATTGTTTTATTACTTTTTACTGAAAATATCTTACCATCTTTATAAACTGGAATTAAGTCATCTTTCATTTAACTAGCAAACCAGCACGTTTCATCGCACTAATCATTCTGGTTACACCAATTCCACCACCATATCGTGGAACGAAATCATGACTCAAGAATTCATCAAGTTCTGCTTCAACTCTTTCTTTTCCGAAAAGATCAAATAACAATTCTGCATATTCCCCTTCAGAGATAGTGTAAAATTGATTTCTCATTTCATCTACATCAGTTCCACGTTCTGCACTACCGATAGTTTCCATACCTCCCATGATAACATCGCATTTGTTAGCAAGTTTGTGTTCCTTTTTGACATCCATTTCACCAAGTTTCATGTTCCAAAAAGGACTTGTAAATTCTGGAAAATGTGTTAGAAAAAATACATCTCCGTATTCTTGATACATTTCTTCTTCATGATGAGCATCCAATTCAGTACCAGTATATTTTGCAAGTACACTTTGATAGAATCCGCCAGGAAAATCTTCAGTATACATATTTTTTTCAATTCCAGCTTTAAATCCTAGATGTTTACAAAGATCGTTTTCCATTTGAAGAAGATCTTCAAAATCGCCTGGTGCTTCAAATTCAAACATAGGGAAGATCAGTTCGTGTCTTCCTTCTTTTGGATTTTGTTCTTGTCGATACGATGTTGATAAACAATAACAGCCAGGTAATTCTGGTCTTGTTAGAAGTTCATATTCTAACCACATCTGCCCCGTCTGCGGCAGTGGCCAGATTTGTCCAGAATACTCGTAAGTCGCAACTGTTGTTGGATCTTCACAAGCAGCAAGAATAGATAATCTGTTTTGGGTATGTACTTCTTGAAATCCTCTTTCCCTATATAATTGGATTTTATAAATACAGATGAAGGAGTTGCGACAACAACTCCCTCACCCTAACCACAATTATCTGAAAAGGAGATAATCATGTCTAGTATTACTTATTACAATCCAAATGATGAATTTTGTCTTGAAGTCCGCCAATGGTTTCTTGATAATCCCCAAGATGATTCTGATGCTGAATCTATTGGTGATTCGTCTGGGGCAATGAATTCTTTTTATGGTAAGACACATTCACCAGAAACTAAAAATTTATTGAGTTATCTGACCAAAAACAGAATGACAGAAGAAACCAGAAAGAAATTAAGTGAGGTCGGAAAAGGTAGAAAGTTTACATCAGAAACCAGAAAGAAAATGAGTGAAGCTAGTAAGGGTAAACCAAAATCAGAACAAATGAGAAAAAGATTGAGTGAAACTAAAACAGGAACTACCAGACCTCCATTTTCTGAGGAATGGTTAAATAACCTGAGTGAAGCACGAAAAGGTGAGAAGAATGGTTTTTATGGTAAGAAGCATACACCAGAAACCAAAAAGAAAATAAGTGAAGCGAGGAAAAGACAAACAGGAGTAAAGAGAGGCCCATACAAGAAACGAAATACTATATAATTCATTATGAAAATCTCAAAACGAGCAAAACTCATTAAGAAGGTGCAACAGATGGAAATGACAAATCCGTTATTTCAAACAATTTTGGGCCTCATCATATTTTATTTTGGCTTGAAACTATTTTCGGGGGGCATGAAATCAATGGGCAAGTTGGAACATTTGGAATTTTTTATTCACAATCCATACTGGATGTTTTTAGGAGGAATTGTGTGTACTCTTCTTTGGCAATCCAGTTCACTCTCCACTACTGCCATAATAGGATTGGTTGCATCTGGTGCATTACCACTTCCGTCTGCGATTGCAGCAGTACTTGGTGCTAACATTGGAACTACGGGCACTATCTGGCTTGCAGGGATAATGGTCAGCGATGGAATGCCCACAGGAATAACTAAACAGATTGCATTGATTCATACAGGAGTGAATGCATTAATGGCTGTAATGTTATTGCCATTTATACAACCTATTGCAAGATTTATATCGAAGTTTTAACTTGACAAGTTTGACACAAATTGGTATAATATAAGTACAAGAGTGGAAGAATAATCTGACACATAACTATAATATGAATAGGTAATTATGACTATTTCAATCAAAGTAAAACGTAACGAAAACATCAATCGAGTATTGAGTCGTTTCAAGGCTGCAGTCATGAGTGAAGGTATCATGAAAACAGTCAAAGAAAAATCTCATTTTGTTAAACCGTGTCTCAGAAAAAAATTGAAGAGTGAAGAGGCCGCAAGACAACGAAAGAAAGATGAAATGAAACTTATTCGTCAGGCACAAAATGAACAAAACGAGTGGTATAGAAGATAATAAAATTGTCGATCTAGATGCATTTCGTAAAGAAAAATATACTCTCAATATTCGTGTAGGTGGTTATTACGCAAACCTAGAACTAGGTGTGTATCTCCATGTTGTCGGTATGACAGAACCAATGCACACAAGAAACGCTGAACAGCACTTCATAGTCGAAGATCATTTTGGAAATATTGTTACTTTTCGTGTAGATGATCCCCCACCAGGCTTTATAACTTCTTTTAAAGAAGAGTTTGCAGCTGCAGCGATGGGCATTCCAGATCCAGATGACCCCCAAGTGTCATAATTTATAAATAATTAACGAGGGTTAATTAACGAGGGTGCAAGTCGGGGAACTTACACTGAGAGAAGATTCACTGAACCTTTCAGGCATGACCTCTCCCCTCATATTGTTGTTATACCTACCTTAGAAAAAAACAAAAATTTGTAATAAGAATGTTACGATTCAAAAAATATATTGATCTTGTAGAAGGATCAACCGAAGCTGCTAAAGAAATGGAATATGTCTTGGTAGATGCAGCTGGTGGAGATAGTGGTAAAACATCATATCCTAATTTAGAAAAAGCAATAAAAGGAAAAGATCCGTTAGAATTGGGTAAAGAAATTCTAACAAAAGTTGATTTATTAGGTAAAGGTGGAGAAAACAAAATGTCTGTGTCTGCTAAAGTGAATTCAAAGAATTGGCCTGATGATGGAACTCCAATGTGGACAGGGGGAAATAAAACTCCTAAAACTGATATTATTATTTCTAGTAAAAAAATATCATTGAAAAAAGGATCTTCTCAATTAATGTCAGGAGGTATAGAAGAATCTTTATCCACTTTCAATGTTGCAGCTAGAAAAACAAAAGGATTTGATAAATTCAATGATGATTTAGCAACAGAAATAGAACAGGGGATAAAAGATTTAATGCCAGCGAAATTGGGTGATTTTATGGGAGGTGCAGATATTCAAAAAAAAGGTGGTACAGTATATAAAAAGACAAAAACAAAACAAGGAAAAATTGCAGATGTTGCAGCAGGATCTTTTACAAAAGATAAAATACTTTCTGCAGCAGACAAGCATAATATGAAAATGAAACAAAAATTTAGATCATTTTTTGATGGTAATAAAGCATTTTATAAGGAATTTGTATTTGAAGCGATGACAGGGAAAGTAAAATTTGATGATAATGAAGGAACTGCAACTCATTTTTTAGTTGTTGATTTTGATGGAGATGGTCATTTAGAAAATGTTATTACTTCAGCAGATGCTTATGTTTCAAAAATTCTACCAAGAGTAAATCCAGAAGTAAGATTCAAATCATCTGCACAAACAAAAAAGAAAACTGGTAAAACTGGATTTTATAATTTTAGAAGTGTAGTTCAACTATCTTATACTGCACAGTCCAAAGCTGTCAAAGAAGTATATGATATGGTCGATTCTGGTGAACTTCAATACTTATCAGAAGGATTTTTTGATGCAATTAAAAGAGCGTGGAATAAAGCAAAGACATTTATAAAAAATCTTTGGGATAAAGTAAAAAAATGGATTTCCAGTTCAGTTAATAGAATGATGGATTTTTTGGAAATAAAACCACAAATTACAATGACAAATGAAATAACTTGGTGAAATGCTAACGTTCAAACAATATCTCATCGAAGCTGTAAAGGAAGGAAAGAACCTTCACTTAGAACATCTTGAAGATGAGGTGTTGAATCATGGAATAGATGGAACACGAGCTGCAATTAACTTCCTTCAATCATTACGTGACATGCTTGCAGGAAATGCAAAGAGAAGTGTCAACGTATCTGTTAAGTGGGATGGTGCTCCTGCAATCTTTGCAGGGATCAATCCAGAGAACGGAAAGTTCTTTGTAGGAACAAAAGGTGTGTTTAACGTAAATCCCAAAGTCAATTATACAGATGCAGACATAGACAAGAATCATTCCGCAGCCGGACTCAATGCAAAGTTAAAGGTTGCACTAGAACATCTTCCAAAATTAGGAATAACGGATGTCCTTCAAGGAGATATGTTGTTCACAGATGATGACTTCAAAACAGAGACAATAGATGATAAATCCTATATTACCTTCACACCCAACACAATCACATACGCAATTCCAAAAGAGAGTTCCCATAAAATCACGAAAGCGAAAATGGGTATTGTCTGGCATACCACTTACTCAGGAGAGAAACTTGAAGACATGCGGGCGTCTTTCGGTGCGAATATAGGGGGATTGACAAAGACAAACGATGTTTGGTTTTCGGATGCAGATTATAAAGACACATCTGGAACGGTGAACTTCAACAAGGCAGAGACAACCAAGTTTACCAATATTCTATCACTTGCAGGAAAACAATTTCGGAAATTAAGTTCTCCTTTTCTAAGTGGATTATCTAAACAAGCGGATCTCTTGGTTCTAATCAAGACATTTACCAACGTGAAGGTTAGAGAAGGTCAGAAAATTTCAAATACTGCAAGACATACGGCTGATATGATAAAATATATTGATGATAAACTTCAAAAAGATATAGATAAAGTAAAGACCCAAAAAACAAAAGACACCAAGAAAAAATATAAAGATAGAGTTGTAAGTTTCCTCACATCTAATAAGAATCATCTCAGAAATGTATTTGATATGCAAAATCTTTTGGTTGATGCAAAGGATGTAGTGATTCGCAAATTGGAGAAGGCAAAAGGTGCAATGGATACATTCATTCGTACCGAAAATGGATATCGTGTAACTGCACCTGAAGGATTTGTCGCAATTGACCAAATGGGAAATGCGGTTAAGTTAGTTGATCGGTTGGAATTCTCAAGGGCCAATTTCAATGCAGCTAAGGATTGGACAAAATGAAAAAAGATACTAACGAAAGAATGATGTCAAATCCACAAAAACTTGCTCAGATGCAGCATTATTGGGATAATATGTGGCATATGACACCAGATAATCAGAAAAAGAAAAATTTGGAAAAAAGGTTTGGTATTAGAAATATCAAAGTAGATAAACGAGGAAAAATCTTGTCATTTGAACATGTTGAAGAAGGAGTAGATTGGACAAAATTTGATACTCCATATGGAGGTAGACATGGAAAGAAATTTGATTCGTGGGATGAGTGGGAAGAAGTAGAAAAAGATCGTGAAAAATTAGAAAAGTCCCAAAACAATAAGAAACAAATGAATAACATTCTTATGCCTAGAAGTCCAAAAAATAAAAATAAAACATTTGAACAATTTATAAAAGAAGTAAAAGGAGGTACGGCGGTATTCACCTTTGGTCGATTCAATCCCCCAACAATCGGTCATGAAAAGTTACTTAAAGTACTTGCGAGTACCGCCACAAAAAACGATGCAGACAAATTTATATATTTGAGTCAATCACAAGATGCAAAAAAGAATCCTCTTTCAGCATCTCAAAAATTAATGTTCATGAAATTGATGTTTCCAAAACATCGTAGAGATTTTCCTACTACATCGGCACGAACTGCAATAGAAGCGATAGTAGAATTATATGAACAACAAAAATATTCAAAAATAATAATGATAGTTGGAAGTGATCGTGTAAGAGAGTTTGATGTTTTTCTTAACAAATATAACGATGTAAAATCTAAACATGGATATTATAATTTTGAAAGTATTGATGTTGTTTCTGCTGGAGAACGAGATCCCGATGCAGAAGGTGCAAGTGGAATGTCTGCATCTAAGATGAGAGCTGCAGTTCAAGAAGGAAATTATGATTTATTTAAGATGGGAGTTCCCGCTGGAGTATCAGAAAAAAATTGTCACATTCTTTACAATGCAGTTGCAAAAGGAATGAATATCAACATAAAGGAAGGTATGGAGTATACTACAGAAGAAATAAAAGAGATAAACTCTTTAATAGAAGAAATAGACATATTATGTAAAGAAGAAAGTAGTATGCCTATTCTACGAGAAGACCAGATATGTGAGTTTTTATTTTTAAAAGAAGTTGTTGATGAAGGTATATCAGAAGAAAATATATTGGAAAAAGCAAAACCCAAGTCCAAAGGTCTTACTCCTGCACAACGAAGAAAGATGGCGATCCGAATGAGAATTCAAGCGAAAAAGCCTGGATTTATTAAGAAGAGATTACGTGCATTGAAACGTGCGGCTACCAAAGCAGTAATTGCAAGACGTTCTCGTAAAGCTGCAATTAAAATGGTTGTCAAAAAATTCTTCCCAAAACTCCGAACAAAGAAAAAATCAGAACTCAGTATGTCAGATCGTGCTAAAATTTCTGATATAGTCAAATCAAAATCGAAAGTAATTACTCGATTTGCAAAAAAACTTCTTATCAAAACACGCAAACAAGATGTAGAACGTAGAAGGGCTATGTCTGGAAGACAAGATAAAGAAGGCGTAAAGGGTGAATCATAAACAACCAAAAAATAAAAAGGAAAAGAAATATGTGTAATAATCCAGAATGCAAATGTGAAAATTGTACTTGCAATCCATGTGAATGTACAATAGAAAAATCATGTGGATGTGATGATCTTAGTGATATGGCACAAAGTACTGAAGATTTAGTTACAGCAGTATAAGAAAGGAATGAAGTGGCTGAATATAAGAATGAAGAACCCTGTGAATTTATTTACAATATAACAGCGATAGAAAAAGTTGTTGATGGAGATACAATTGATGCAGTAATTGATTTAGGTTTCGATGTACGGTTCTGTGGAAGAATTCGTATGCTCGGAATTGATACACCAGAATCAAGAACGAGGGACTTGGAAGAAAAGTTTTACGGCAAACTTTCCTCCGCAGCACTCAAATCGTGGGTGCATTGGGCAGTTGTGTCGGACAGAGATGATATTGAAATACAATTACGATGTCCAGAAGCGGATAGTCGAGGAAAGTTCGGTAGAATTCTAGGAGAGATTTGGATCAACTGTACTGAAGACGGACATGAGTTTGGTGGATGGACTAACATAAACAAATGGATGTGTGAGAATGGTTATGCAGTAGGATACTGGGGCCAGAATAAAGATGATGTTGAAAGTGAACACTTGACAAATCGAAAATATCTTGAAGAAACACAAGGTGTTAAATACGAGGAGTATAATTAATATGGCATATTCAAAGAAAGTAATAGAACACTATGAAAAGCCACGTAATATTGGTAGTTTGGATAGTAGGAGTAAGTCTGTCGGTACTGGTCTTGTGGGTGCTCCAGAGTGTGGTGATGTAATGAAACTACAAATAGAAGTTGATAATGATAATAAAATTATCGATGCAAAGTTTAAAACCTTTGGATGCGGTAGTGCGATTGCTGCATCCTCACTTGCAACTGAATGGATCAAGAACAAAACGATAGATGAAGCAAGTATGATTCAAAATACACAAATTGTGGAAGAACTTTCTCTTCCACCAGTTAAAATTCACTGTTCAGTTCTTGCGGAAGATGCAATCAAATCTGCAATTAAAGATTATCAAAGTAAACAAAAGTGAAAATAATAAAAATACCTATAGTTGATCATGGTATTGATATAATTGGTGATGAATGGGATGATCCAGAAGATGAGGAATCCGAAATGGAATACGAAAAGAAATATGTACCAGAACATCCATATTGTACCAATTGGCCTGTAACCAACAAAAAAGAAAAAGAAAAATGAAAACATTTAAAGAATTAATAGAAGCAAGAGAAGCATCTATTTGGGATACTAAACCCAAAACACTCAAAGATGCAGAAGATCCAGAAATACAATTGAAATGGGCAAAAGGTGGAGATTATGAATGGATCGAAAATAAAATGAGTTCTTATCATGGACTGTTAGAGGGTATTCAAGAAATTGAAAAACAAATGTCTAAACCTGCATGGAAAAAGAAAATTACTATGTTAAAAAGAGCGAGAAAATGAAATCTTTTAAAAATTATTTAAATATAGATGAGGCTAAACAAGTTGGTATCATTTATCATTTTACTTCTGTAAATAATTTGATTGGAATTGTCAGAAAAAATGTTATGTATTCCAATTTAGGCTATATATCATTTACGAGAAATTCGAGATTGGGTTATAATGATGCAGAGGTGAGAATAATGTTTGATGGTGATAAAATGTCTAATAAGTTTAAGTTTGAACCATTTCAACATAAAGGCGCTTATTCTTATGATAAAGATATTGAAACAATAAGAAAATCGTATGGTGGAGAATGGGAAGAATCTATTAAAAAAAATAAAATAAAAGACATTTTAAAATATATTAAAAGAATTGATATACTTGATGAGATTAAGGATTATCCAAGTGATATGAAAAAACTTGATGATATAAAAAAGAAATTACCGAATAATATAGAGTTTGTTTTTGTAAAGGACTGGAAAAGTAAAATTACTATGTTAAAAAGAGCGAGAAAATGAAAACTTTTAAAGAATATAATCTCGATGATAAAATTAACAGAATGGTTATTGATGCAATCAAGAAAAGAAAACTTGCAAAATTTCCAGTTAATGCAACTGATGATTACAAGATGAAAAAAGGTAAACCCGCATTCACAATCCCATCACCAACTGGAGCTATGATAATTAAGGTATGGTTGAAGCCCATGTCAAAACCAGCACCTAAAACAATGATGGCATACAATTACGAGTTGGATGATAAGTAGAGGATAAAAATGGATAAAAAAATAAAAAGGTTTCATGAGTATTCAACCTTTGAAGATAAAATAATTGCAACTCTCAAGAAGGGCCCATGTGATCTTATGACTCTTTCTCATAAACTTAAAGAAGACATAATGCCCGTAAATTCAATGCTCGAACATCTCAAAGTATATGACAAAGTAGAGATGTACAAGGAAAAGTGGCAATTAAAAAAGAAAAAGAAATGTTAGTGGGATTAGATATTTGGAGAAAATGAGTTATTCACGGTGGCTCAATTCTAAGTTTTATACTTATTGGGCATCGCCTCATGATGTATATCAAAAAGAAGATGAAATGTTTATTGTTCATTATGACATACAAACATATCGTAGATTTACTTATTCAGAATGTAAAGAATTGATTGAAGACAAAATGAAACTTAAAGGAAAATTGAATTGTATTGATAATGATGAAGAAGCAGAAGAGTTGCAAGGTTACATGAAACAATTTATAGAATCAGTAGATTATCAATATTTAACAGGAATTTGTGGTGGTCAATAGGAGTGGGGGGGCTAACTTCCCAAAGGTCAACCCCTGACAGTTTTTCATGCCAAAACTATTTAGGAAAAATGTTACGATTTAAATATTATCTCACAGAGGAAATGTGGAATACTAAGGGGTTTATTTTTGATAATTTTAATTCTCCGGCCCTGATCCTATCTCCAACTATGATTGATAGGGTATTTGGTAATACAAAAATCAATGGGTGGCATGTTACAGATTTTAATGGACTAAAAGGACTTAAACGAATAGAAGGAAAGAAAGCATCTATATCGATATTGACAGAAATAGAACCAGGCAGGGTTAAGATTTTTGCAATGGGGGTTGAAACTGGTGGAGGATATTGCGTTAGTTTAGAAGGAAGTTTACTTGTATCTTCAACTATTGATGTTTACTCAACTAGATTGGAAGCAGGACGAAGGGGGATTGCAGTTGGATCAGATGATTATCCTAGTTTAAATAAAGAACTCTTAAAAATGCAAAATAAAATGTGGAACAAATATGGAGATCAAAACGAGAAAAAGAATGATGCAAATTTTAAAAAGTTAGGAAGAACACTATCACAAAAAGAGAAGGCCGAATTTGTAAAGGAATGGATTGATAATTGTGAATCGATACTCAAAAAGAACAAGAAGGCACAAGAGGAATTGAGAAAATTCGGAAGAGAGAAATGGTCAACGTATAATGAAAGTGTAGTCAATCAAATCAAGATCAAGAGAATATATGTAATCAATGATGATAAGTTTGATAAGTTTGGTAAAAATTATCAGTTGGCCAAAGGAATGTTTACAGATGTTCTAGAAGTTACATCAGATCGAATGGGAGAAATTATTACGAAATGAAAACATTTAAAGAGTTTATCGAAGAAGCAAAACAAGGTCATGCATTGGTTGTAGGTGGTAAAGTGGTTGCAAGAGGTTCTAAAAAACAATTACTGAAGAAAGTAAAAAAAGACGGAATTAAGATTGATCATAAGAAAAACTTTCTGGCCTATACTGGTAAAGAAGTTGGGGATAATTGGTAGAAGAAAATGTTAAAGTTTAAA
>LULL01000777.1_pt1 | contig 14122 bp, 16 predicted proteins | sample 728161 | NCBI WGS metagenome assembly LULL01 (sample SAMN03860290, study PRJNA289734) | marine metagenome | biome: seawater column; feature: ocean; material: water; isolation source: Red Sea water column Station 149 - depth 500m | place: Saudi Arabia: Red Sea | collected 2011-10-15 | depth 500 m
AAGAAAGGATGTTACCATTCTTCTTGAAAATACTGCAGGGCAAAAAAATTCGGTGGGATCGAATTTCACTCAGCTTGCAGAGATCTTCTTTAGTTTAGAACCAGCAAATAGATTTGGGATCTGTATTGATACATGTCATGCATTCGCTGCAGGATATGATCTAAAAAATGAAAAGAACGTAAAAGAAACCTTTGAAAAATTTGATAAAGAGATAGGGCTAAAACATCTCAAGATTCTTCACTTGAATGATTCTAAGGGTGAATTAGGATCTCATCTTGATAGACATGACCATATAGGCTTAGGTCAGATAGGAAATACTGGATTAAGCAAAGTAATCAAACTAATGAATAAAAATAAAATTCCCATAATATTAGAGACACCGATTGATGAAAGACGAGACGAATTTGAGGATATTGGAGTTGCAAAAGAACTTGCATAAAACTAATTTATTTCACATAGGTAGCTTGCAATTATGAAATACGATGATGTTATGAAGCTTGCACTGGAACGTGGATTTTATTTTCCAAGTTGCGAGGTTTATTCTGATGCACAAGCGGGATTTTGGGAATATGGACCAACTGGTGTAAGTTTGAAGAATAAGTTCTTGGAACTTTGGAGAAGAGAGTTGATTAGACGTGACAGAATGATTGAGATTGATGGTTCTCAAATAATGTCCAAATCTGTATTTGAGGCGTCAGGTCATCTTGCAAGCTTTGCCGATCCCATAGTAAGATGCACAAAATGCAAATCGACACATAGGGCTGATAAGATAATATCAGAAGTTACTAAAACTGAGATTCCGGAAAGTGCTGGTCTAGATGAATTTGACAAGGTGATTACTGAAAAAAATATAAAGTGCCCAAAATGTAATGGTGATTTTGAAAGTACCAAGAAATTCAATATGATGTTTCAAGTAGGAATAGGACCAGAAGGTGAGGCCGCTTATCTAAGACCTGAAACATGTCAATCGATCTTTGTTGATTTTCCTCGCCTTTTTAAGACCATGAGGGGAAAACTCCCAATGGGAATCGCCCAGATAGGTAAGAGTTTTCGAAACGAGATTGCTCCTAGACAAAGCCTACTTAGACTAAGAGAATTTTATCAGGCGGAGATTGAGGTGTTTTGTAACCCTGCAAGGCTAGATGACTTGGACAAGTTCTCAGAGATACAGAACACGAAGATTCCAATTCAAGTTGATAATGAGGTGAAGGTTATGACATGTAAGGAGGCGGTAGATTCAGAAACAATTCCAAACAAGTTTGTTTCCTACTATTTAGGAATATTATCTGAATTCTATGAAAAAGCTGGCGTGGATATGCAAAAAAGCAGATTCCGGAAATTGGGAGAAAAAGAAAAGGCGTTCTATGCTGAAGTTGCGTTCGATTTTGAGGTTGAGACAACTATTGGTTGGCTTGAGCTTGTAGCATGTAACTATAGATCAGACTATGACTTGGGTAGTCATGCCAAGAAAAGTAAAGAAAAATTTGAGGTGATGGATGGGGATGAAAAGATACTCCCTCATGTTTTTGAACTTTCCATGGGAATAGACCGTAGTTTGTACACGATCTTAGAACATAGCCTTCGAGAAGATAAAGAAAATGAGAGGACTGTGTTATCCCTCAAGCCATACTTGTCACCTATCCATGTTGGCGTGCTGTCACTAGTAAAAAAAGATGGGCTTGCAGAAAAAACTGATGAGATTTATCTGAAAATTAAGCGAAAGTATGATGCATTCTTGGATCATTCTGGTGCGATAGGAAGAAGATATAGAAGGCTGGACGAAGTTGGTGCACCTTATGCTATTACAATTGACCACAAAACACTGGAAGATGATACTGTAACACTTAGAATGCGAGATTCAATGGAGCAAGATAGAATAAAGATTTCAGATTTGGAGCAGGTACTTTCTAGAGAAACTGCTTATCCCTAATGTTTAGAAGTTTTAGAAAAATAAAAATAGAAAAAGATTGGATTTATCGTCTCAATATCTATTCAAGGAAATCCAATGAATTAGATAGATTTTGTGACGAAGATCCTGATGGAGTTGTTGTTGGTATAGTTGGGAATTTTTCATCTGGACATAGTATTCAATTCAGAATCAGCTTCTGGCATGAATCTGCCAAGTGATGATTTCAAACCTTTCATAGTTGATACTGCTGGTCCAATTGAAACCATCGCATCACCAAGGTCATGAATGGTACTCAAACGTAATTGAACTTGTTCAAGAGAGGTTCTTGCATTACCCAACATTCTTGAAACTTTTCGAACTTCGGATAATTCAGAAGACAACACTCTACTAGTCGTTGTATCATGATTCTGCATCGCTGTTACAATTCTAGCGAATAATTGCTCATCTCTTTCATGAAGTCTTGTTAACATTACATCCATCTTTGAGGTTTGTCCCTGAAGTTTAGTAACCGCTGTCTGAATTCGTGGCTTTAGTGCGCCCTGAGGCTTTACAGCCTGACGAATTTTTTCGGTTATACCTTTGGTTTCTTGTTGTGCCCAAGTCTTGTTGAAAGTTGGCATATGCAATCGTTTCCAATTTTGTTCTTAATCGAAGAAGTGTATTTAGATCAACACTAGGCTAAATTAAGCTAACAAAAAAGGTATGAATGAATGAAAAATATTATGAAAATTGCGGTTTTTGATTCTGGATTTGGTTCAATATCAGTAATAAGGGAAATACAAAAAATTTTCAAAGGTGAGTTAATTTATTTCGCTGATCAGAAAAATTTTCCTTACGGAGTAAAATCGAAACCACACTTAGAAAAAATAATCAAAGATACAATAAATCTACTAGAGGAAAAATTTTCACCAGACATTATTATAATGGCATCAAATACGCCCACACTTTTACTCAGACATCAGATATCTAGGATCAGTAGTAAATTAGCTGGAATATACCCTCCAATCAGTGACGCTGTAAAAATATCTAGAACAAGAAATATTGCAATTCTTGGAACTAGATCTGTTATTCAGAGTGAAAGTGTTACAGAATTTATAGAAAAATGTAATGTGCCAAACGACATTGTGATTCACAAAATTGATTGTTCATTACTTGTTGAACTTGTAGAATCTGGAAAATTTCTCACCGATAAAGAATATTGTAAAAATGTCATCAAAGAAATTTTAGAGGATGTGTTTTTAGATAATTCGATTGATGTTGCTACTCTATCAAGTACACATTTACCATTTTTAGAACCATTTCTAAGATCAATTTTCAAAAATGTTAAGTTTTTAGATCCTGCAAAAAATATTAGAAATGTTCTAAAAGATTACGTAGAGAATAATGATTTACAAAAAAACGTATTGAGAATATTTACATCCGGTGATGTTAATCTTTTTAAAAAAAATCTTCAGATGATGGGAATTAATGACGAAGTTAGTTTTTTACAATTTAGAACGTGATTTTCTAAATCCATGACTAAAGTTCTTATCATATAGTTTGGAATACTCATATGACTTTGGTTTTATGACATCGCCTATGATAATGATGGCAGTTCGTGTAATCTTTTGATCTCTAACTCTTTTTGTAATTGTATCTAATGTTCCTGTGATAATTTTTTCGTCACTCCAGCTTGCACGGTAAACAACTCCAACAGGTGTTGATTTTGTATATCCGCCAGCTAGTGCCTCCTTTACTATGTTTGATAGAAGATGAATGCTAAGATAGAAAATCATTGTAGATCTATGCTTTGCAAGCTCTGATATTTTCTCACGCTTTGGAACTTTTGTGCGCTTTTCTGCTCTTGATATTATCATAGTTTGTGTTACTCCGGGAAGTGTTAGCTGAGCTCCGAGTGCAGCTGCAGATGCTAGAAATGATGTTACACCAGGTATTATTATAGAATCAATTTTTTCTTTTTGTAGATTATCCATTTGTTCACGTATCGCTCCATAAATTGATGGATCTCCATCATGAAGTCGTACTACTTTCTTTCCTTTTTCAGCATTTTTTTTTAATAGATCAAAAATTTCTTCTCGCACAAGTTTTGCTGCATCATACCTTCTTGCTTTTTTACACAATGTAAGAATCTCTGAAGGAATCAAAGAACCAGAATAAACAACGACATCTGCCTTCTGAATCAATTTTTTTGCCTTCACAGTGATTAGATCTGGGTCACCAGGACCGCAGCCCACAAAGTAAACCTTAGGCACGTTTTACCACCAGAATTGAGAAATATTTGGTAGTATCATCATTCACTTCACCCAAAGTCATTTTTCTGATTATTTCATGGTCTGTCCCTAGATCTTGTCCAATTGCAAAAATGGAACTGTCTGCAAATCCCGCATCTTTTAAGACCTGTATAACCTGATCAAAATATCTTCCATCTTTAAGAAAGACCATACTTTCCGAGTTTTTTGCGATTTCCTTTACTGTGGTTAAATCATAGCAAGATGGGATTACTGACACTTTTTCTGCCCCCTCAGCGATACTAATACCAACTTTAGACGCAAAAGTGAACATGGAAACGATGCCAGGAACTACACTGATTTTGATTTCTGGATAGCTGGCTTTAATCTCTCTATGCATGTATATCCATGTACTATACAAATATGGGTCACCTATTGTAAGATAAACAACATTCTTTCCAGATAATACTTTTTCAGCAATTATCTTTGCGTTTTTTTTCCATGTTATTTCAAGAACCTCCCTATCTTTGGTCATTGGAAAAATCAAGCGAATAATTTCTTGATTTTGTGTTTTATCAATTATTGGAGACATAGACGATAATACAATACTTGGTCTATCTTCATGTGAAGTTGGACACATTATTGTATCAGCGTTTTTTATGGCATTAACAGCCTTAACAGTTAATAGTTCAGGATCTCCCGGGCCACATCCAACACAAATTAGTTCAGCCATAAAAGATCACACTTAACTTTTTGTAGCTGATAATATTGTAACAGGGTTTCGTGCAAGCATCATAGTACCAGTTGACGTCTTTCTACTTTTTGAAATTGTAACTTGAGTTATATCAACAGAGTTAAAGCTCAACTCTTGTATCAATGACAGAACAGAAAATATAGTCTCGATAAGAATCATTCCGATTACTATCCTCCCTCCTTGCTTGAGTTTGTCTTGACATAATCTTACAATTTCCTTAGTTTCTTTACCAGTACCTCCAATAAATATTGCATCAGCCTCAGGAAGTTGAGAGACAGATTCATTTGCATCTTTATTAACTGTAGAAACGTTTGTTATACTAAATTTTGCAAGATTTTTTTTTGTCAATTCTATTGCCTTAACATCGTTATCTATTGCATGAACATGACCAGAGTGTTCTACTTGAAGTGCGGCTTCCACTGATATGGAACCAGATCCACAACCAATGTCGTAAACAATCATACCAGATTTTAGCCTTGCCTTTGCAATTTGAACAACGCGTACTTCCTCTTTTGTAATAGGAACTCCTTCATCTCGCTCAAAAAGTTCATCTGGAATACCAGGAGTTTTTATGTTCCACATATGTTAAGTTACCAGTTAGGTAAATGGAATTGACATGTCGTCTTGCGGTAGATTCAAAACTGTAAATGTCATAATCCATGAAAACAGATACATGAATATGTAGCTACCAATTCCTGTTGTTACAATTTTCTTTCTATCCGACTTGGGAAAATTGATCTTCATCATCTTTGCTATTATGCACGTTACAATGAAAAGAACTATCATAAACATAATTGATGTCCATCTGTGTTCCTCGCTATCCTCTATTCCTTCAAAAAGAAATGTTGCAGCAATTCCTCCCATAATGGCAAATCCAACACGCAGCCAGAAAAGCTTATCAACACGTTTCTTGGTGATGTTTTCAGATTCTGTACTAACTGCTGATTCATTATTAGATGGTTTTGATGATTCAGTTGGTGGTGCATCTTTTGGTCCATTGGGACCCGTTGTCCACTTACCTGAGATTTTCTCCTCAGATTCTGGTTCTGGTTCTGGTTGTTCTGTTGCAGGAATTTCTTCTTGTTCAGGAGAAAATTTCTTTTTCATTTCATCGTAATCTAATTCACTTAGTCCAACAGCCTCGTATATGGTATAATCAGGATAATTTCGATTAAACCAATCCTTGTAGGTTGTTTCTGTAATGTAGCGTCTTAGATAGCTCCTAGGATCTTTGTTAGGGTCCACAAAGTCTAGTATCTTCTTCTTATCTCTTGACCCAAATCTGATTCTTTTTTTACCATGTCTAACCAATTAAATTTCTAGGTTCACTCGGCAACGCCTTTTTTAAAACCTTTGTTTGATATAGCGAAAATCGATAAGAGTATAATTGCAGTTTTCTATTTGATATTATGCAATTAGCTGGAATTGAACTAAAATACCTTGTTGATGATATTGGTAAAAAGATTGAAGATTACTATGTTAGTAATATCTATGGAATTACGAAAAACAGTCTACTTTTCAAATTTCATCATCCTGAAAAACCGGACATACTACTCATGTTATCTACTTTTGGAATTTGGATGACGACAATAAAGATCGAACAGATTGAACCAAACAAATTGCTAAGACGTTTACGGAATGATTTGCTTAGATTCAAACTAAAGGAGATAAAACAAATTGGTACTGAAAGAATTGTCTATCTAACATTTTCCTATTTTGACAAAGAGATCGTTGTTATTACAGAGCTTTTTGGAGGTGGAAACATCATAGTTTGTAATAATGAAATGAAGATCCTTGCTATGTTACATTCTGTTGACGTAAGGCATAGACAACTACATGTTGGTTCCCAGTATATCCCCCCTCCACAAAACAACTTGGATGTACTAAATATGACTGAGAAAGATTTTGAGACTATTCAGTCCACACCTAATCCGGTGGCAAAATGGATAGGAAAAACATTGGGACTGCCTAGAAAATATGTTGAAGAGATTACAAGACTAGCAAAAGTAGAATCAAAAAAGAAAGGCGAAGAAATATCAAATGAAGAGATAAAACGCTTGTTTAATTTTGCTACACAAATTATCAATGATGTCATAGGTGGCAAACATGATCCTGAAATTGTTAGAAATGATGAGATTGACGTTAATCCTATTTCGATAGAAGGAAAAAATAGCGAAAAAATTTCTAACTTCATGGATGGTCTTGACATAGTTTTTACTGAGGATATCATTAGTAAGGGGAAAACCGTTCAAGGTGGTTCATTTGATAAAAAAATTTCAGAATTAGAAACAAAGCTTGATGAGCAAACAAAGGCCATTAAAACAGTAACTGAGAAATCTCAAGGCATTGCAAATGTGGCTAACTCACTTCTTGAAGCTCTCTCTCAAGGAATTTCAGCAATAGATGATCCAAAGATAACCATTCTACTAAAAAATAAGAATTCAGAAATTGTTAAAGAAAAAGGAATTTCATATATCAAAATTGGCGATGCAAAAATAAAAGTAAACCTGAAATCATCTCTACCAACAATTGCATCAACCTTGTTTAATGAATCAAAAAAACAAAAATCTGCAATATCCTCCATTGAAATATTAATAAAAAAAACTCAATGGAATTTAGAAAAAGTAATTGAGAAAGGTGAGAATGCAAAGAAATCAGTTGTCTTTTCAGAAGTTAGAAAGAAAAATTGGTTTGAACGGTATAGATGGTTTTACACAACTGATGGCGTTTTAGCAGTTGGTGGACGTGACTCTTCATCTAATTCTGCCATAATTAGAAAGCATCTTGAAAAAAATGATAAGGTGTTTCATGCTGAAATTTCTGGCTCGCCATTTTTTTTGTTAAAAGATAATGATGCTACCACACCTGCAAGCCTTACCGAGGTGGCCCATGCCACAGTTTGTTTTAGTAAGGTGTGGAAGGAGTCTATGTATGGCTCAAGTGCCTATTGGGTTAACCCGGAACAGGTCAAAAAGGCAGCCCCCAGTGGTCAATCTATGGCTAAGGGTTCTTTTATGATTGAGGGACAGCGCAACTTTGTAAAAATTTCAACCTTGAAGATGTGTGTTGCCATTATTCAGCGAGAGGAAAGATATCTACTTACCTGTGGTCCACCCAGTTTGAAGAATAATTGTATTTGTTATGCAATCATAGAGCCTCAAGGATCAGATATGCCTGACGTTGCAAAAAAAATCCGTTTAGAATTTTTATCAAGTAATGAAGATATCGCAAAGTCATTTAGTCTTGATGAGTATGTGCGAATATTGCCTGCTGGCCCCAGTCGTGTAATCGAATCTGATTCTGGGTCTTAGTCTTCTCGATATCTTTTCTTGTAAGGATCCTTGTATCTTTTTTTCTTCCTAACACTCTTAGCCAAGAGATATCTCATCCCCATCTTTGATACCGTTATACTCGTCATGAGATAATATAAACAACGGAATGTCTGCAAGTGCACAGCCTGATGCTACGGTGAGGTCTACCTTCTGACAAGCCATTGCAAGTGGAGCCACATTATTTGATTTTAGCGAATATATGGTATATGCACCTACACTACTCCCAACTCCATGTGGAAAAAGCAAGATGGAGTCCTTGATGGACTTGCCAGACAGATCATGTTTTTGATCAGTAATTGATCCTGTTTTTTTATCAATGGCGCCCAGAAAGTTGATCGGCTGGCTAGACTTGAGAACCTTTCCCGTTACGCTTCCCTTTACAATTGTTTTTTCAGTCAACTTGTCTCATCCCTTACTATCTCTGACAATGGCTTTAGGTTTACGTCCAAGCCGTTTGAGTTTTTCAAATAATATGCACCTTTGATGCTGTTTGTGGTAACACTATCTACATCTTTTTTGGTAACCAGTGGTGTCAGGCATGTACAACAATCTGATAATAACTCACAGCCAGCACTTTCAAGATGACTTGCATATCCTAGATGTCGTGCCTGCTCCTGAATCACTCTTGGACAAAATATCAGACATCTCTTCTTGAATGATTTTCCCTTTAGCATTGCAGTGAGATCAGTCATCTCCTCAAGTCCAAGCTGTGGACTACCAAGCGTGACCAGGTCACCGGATTCTGTAGTATTTAGCTCGTCGTATGTTTCTTGCATCTCCTTTTCATCAAAATCTACTTTTTCGGATGCATCGGAATTATCATCCAAAACAAACTTGCCACAGGTTCCAGACGTTCCCAAGCTGGCACAAAGTGACTTGTTGCATCTTTTGTCCAAGTTCTTTACGCCAGAGATTGCAACAGACTTATCCGCAATCTTTCCAGCAAAGTATCCCAACAGTCCAAATGTCAGCTCGTTTGGTTCTGAAACCTTCATGGCAACTGACATAGTTGGAGAATCATCCTTCCGGAGATCAGAGTATGGGCTTTTGCCAGTAATTGCGCTTGCAAGTGCAGAAAATGCACTTTCCTTGTTTGTCTTTAGATTTCCAACGGAATTTGCATAAATTGCCGCATTGCTTTCGGCAAAGGATACTTGTGTGCCTTCTTCCGGCATATCATAGATTTCATATGGAATGCAGGAAAATGACGGGGTAACTCCCATCTTTTTGTAAGATTTTCTGATGCTTTCCTGCTTTTGTACAAAATTTTCATCAAGTCCAAACTTTTCTACACTGTCCTTGTCATAGCCCATCGGGTTTACTGTTGTCCTGATCTTGAACTTTGCATTTTTGCTTAGATTTGCTAAAAATTCTTCTCCTGCATCGCCAATCGTGTTGTAGTTTACGCCAGATACATGTGCCCAATGAATCGGAACAAGCTTTTCAGCATTGGTTGCCTCGCCAGTAGCTGACAATATTCTATATGCTGTTTGCAGCGCTTCTCCGTGTTCTCCGCTTAATGATTTCTCTTCGTCCTTTGTTAATTCCAATGAATATGCTTGGGTATTTCTCTATAATAGTAATTACGAACGTGGAGTTCCGCACTTGCCACAAAACCTTGCCTCTGGCTTGAGTGAGGCCCCACATTTTTGACAAGACTCAGTCGATTCTTTTGTCGCTGCTTGTCTTTGAGTTTGTTTCGGTTCTTGTTGGGCAGGTTTTGACGCACTTGATCCTCTTTTTATAACAATAATGACTCCAAGTATGGCCCCGCCTGCAGCAACAGCTCCAATTGCGATATAGATTGACTGGTTTGAAGTTGATTTAGATGATCTATCAAGCTCACATACTCCGTCTATCAGGACTGTTCCTGGTCCACATCCTTCACTAGATTCCTCTACTGGTGCAAGCTCACATACTCCGTCTATCAGGACTGTTCCTGGTCCACAACCATCACCAGCGAATGAATAAGGAATCATCACAATTCCAGCTAGAAACATTCCAAGACATATGGGCAAAATCATTATTTTGTGCATACTTGATCTCCTCTATCTATCGCTTTGATCCACAATTGGTACAAAATATCTCTTCTGCTGAAGTTACGCTTCCACATCTTACGCATAGGCTTAGTTTGGGTTTATCTTCTTCTGAGATATCCACAGTTTCTTCAATTACAACTGTTGGTTTTGGTTTTCTAATGGCTGTTCCCACTTTTTTGAGGTATTTTTTTTCATATTCTTCTAATTCTTCCTTTCTTGATTTCTTAACGGGTACAGTTTTTTTCTTTGTAGGTTTTCGTGCAGCTGTTTTAGGTTTTGGCTTTGCCTTTGGCTTTGCCTTTGGCTTTGGTTTTGGTTTTGTCTCTAGTTTGTCTTTTGGTTGGGGAATAGGTTTAGGAGCAGACATGGTTGAATCTGATTCGCGTTTTGCTCCACAATTAATGCAAAACATTTCATTAACAGCCATCTTGAAATTGCAATTTGTGCATATATCTAAATTCGTCTCCAGCTTGGTTACTGGTTTTGGCTTAGGTTTTATCTTAGCAGTATCTCTGGTTGTTTTTTCACCAACTTCGCCGTCTGCACTAATAGAAAAACCCTCGGCTTTAGCATCTTTTTCTGTTTCTTTCTCATATTCTTCTAATTTTGGTTGCGTATTGGGTTTAGGTACCTCCGTAGTTGCAACTGAGCTTGGTTCTTCCTTCTTTGCTCCACATTCAGTGCAAAACATTTCACCAGAGGAAATTTCGGAACCGCATTTGGTACAAGTGTCTGCTGCTGGGGCTGGTCCAGCTCTAACTGAAGCTAGAGGCGAGCCCGGATCTGGACTAAGCCCACTTCTACCCAGATGCGTTTTAACAAGATTTTCAAGAAATTCTCTGTCGGATATGTACAGTCTTTTATTTTTCTCTAATCTTACCCTCATGTCGATTAGCCTATACTTGTCACCCTTTTCAAGCGCAAGAAGTTCCTCAATATCATCAATCAGAGATCTCAAGAATCTAACTTTATTCTGCCTAAAATTAAACTTATAAGAAAAAATCTAAGGCTGTTTTAGCAAGATTAGATTATAATAGAAATATCTCTGAAATTAGATATGAAGAGAATTCTTGATGGCATGAAAAAAACAATGATGTCTGTCAAGCCACCTAGGTATACAGCATTAGAAGGATTGCATAAAGTTCAGCATGCTAAACCTTTTAGAATATTGATTGCAACAATACTTTCTGCTAGAACAAAGGATGAAAATACTACCAAGGCGGATGTTGAGAAGCTTATCAAGTCGGTTGGGTTTTACCATGTAAAATCAAAACGAATAATCGATGTTGCAAACATTATTCTCTCCAAGTATGATGGAAGGGTTCCAGCGGACATGGACAAATTGGTTGATATTCCAGGCGTTGGCAGAAAGACTGCAAATTGTGTCCTTGTTTATGCTTTTGAACAGCCAGCAATTCCTGTTGATACTCATGTTCACAGAATATCTAACAGATTGGGTCTTGTAAATACAAAAACGCCGGAAGAAACGGAAATGGAACTAAGGAAAAATGTTCCAAAAAAATATTGGTTGCCCATAAACAATACTTTTGTTATGTATGGTCAAAATATTTGCAAACCTATTTCTCCGATGTGTCATGTATGTAAGATTAGAAAGGGCTGTGATTATTTTAAAACTAGGAACGCTTCTTAGAAATAATTAGTACTACGACCACAAGACCAAGAATTCCTGTCACAACAAATGGAAAAAGTGAAAGTGGATTTTCGCCATATTCAGCTGACATGATTTTTACATGATATGTTCCTGCAACTGTCGCTGGCGGATCAGTTGAGCCTTCCATTCCATGTACAGAATATGACTTAATCGCAAATGGTGAAAGATCAAGATTTGATAATACCGTTCTAAGACCATTATCAACGGTTAATCCATTTTGTTCTGAATATGTAATCTTTGTTGGTTTGCCCTGAACCCAACCATTTTCGTGAGATGTATAAAGCATAGCATAACCTGTTTCTGGAACCTGTGCAGCTATCCAGTATTTATTGTTGGGATGGCTTCCCATCCCAATCTCGAAAAATTTGTCAGTAGATTCTGCATCATAAATGCGTATCACAGCGTTACCATTAGGATTCCCATACAACAAATCGTTTTGCAATTCTGCTTGCCAGCTTCCCTTATGCATGCTTTCAAATTCAAGTATTACTAGATCGTGTTTTACCTTGTTAAAGTCATTATAGGGAATTTCTGTTTCCTGAATTTGCAAAGTAGGGTTGGTTGAATCAAGATAATCACCAATCATAGGCTCTTGTGCAAATGCAGGAGCTACGGTTAGCGTTAGCAAAATAAGAAGAATGTATTTCATGTTTCAGCAAATTTTGGCTAGGATAAAAGTCTAATCTACAAATGGTTTACCATATTCAATAATGATCTTTGCAACTTCGGGTCGTAAGATAAACTCTGATGGTGCTTTTCCCTCTTGAATCATAGAACGCATTTTTGTACCGCTAACTTGTTCTCTTGATTCAGCATCATGTGGGCATACCTTGGGATTGGTAAATGTAAGACACTTTCTACAGTAAAAGAATGCTGGAAAGAAAATTGGCTCAATATCAAGGTCAGTATAATCACCAAATATCTTTTGAGCTGCAAAGGGATCGTAAAAACTACCAACTCCAGCATGGTCACGCCCAATAATGATATGCGTACAACCATAATTCTGCCTCATTATCGCATGATGTATTGCTTCTTTGGGTCCTCCGTATCTCATTTCTGTATGGAGTGTTGCCATCTTGCACCTGTTTTCCGGATAATAGTTTTGAATCATAACTTCATAGGATTTTATTATTACGTCATCCTTGAAATCGCCAGACTTCTTTTTTCCGATAAGTGGATTAACAAAAACTCCATCACGTGTGGTTATAGATGTCTTTTGAAGAATTTCATGTGCAACATGCGGTGGGTTTCTAGTCTGGAACGCAACAATTTTTTTCCAACCTGCTTTTGAAAAGGTATCCCTTGTCTCTTTAGGTGTCATTCTGTATTTTCTAATCTCTGTATTTTCTGGTCGTCTAACATAGTCAATTTTTCCACTCACGAGGAAATCATTCATGGACATAGTCTTAGCCACACCAGGATGCGAATCATCAGTGGTGCCATAAACACCTTTTGCAGTTTTCTCTTTATCAAAAGTATAAGTTTCCTCTACATTTAATATTGCAATACCTATTCCATCAGTGTTTTGTAATAATACAGCGCCTGCTTCTTTTATTTTTGATGCAGTTGATCTGTCAACATCCATCACAATAGGAATTGTCCACGCGATGTTGTTCGACAGTCTTCCTTTGGTTACAACATTCTCAAAATCTTCTTGTGACAAGAACCCTTCTAGCGGACTAAATATGCCATCAGCGATATTTTCTACATCATTTGCAAGATCATTGTTGATTGATATTGTTGATAAGCCAGATGGGTCAGTAGTTGAAAATCTATCTACTAGTTTGCCACCATGTGGTTTAGAAACACCAGTATCCTGAGACAAGATTTTTACTTGTTATGATCCATATGCAGACCACATTCTTTGTCGGATTTATTTTCCCACCACCAACGACCTGCCCTTAAATCTTCACCAGGTTTTATTGCTCTTGTACATGGTTCACAGCCAATGCTTGGAAATCCTTGATCAATTAACTTATTGTAAGGAATATTATTTTCCTTGATATAGCTCATTGTTTGTTCCCAACTCCAATCAAGAATTGGGTTAAGTTTTATCATGCTGTCGTGTTGTTCATCAATTTCAATTTTTTTAGATTCTTGTCTGTTTTGGGTTTGATCACTTCTAAGACCAGTAATCCAGCCATCCAATGTAGACAACATCTTATTCAAAGGATGCACTTTTCTAACG
>LULL01000666.1_pt1 | contig 14121 bp, 17 predicted proteins | sample 728161 | NCBI WGS metagenome assembly LULL01 (sample SAMN03860290, study PRJNA289734) | marine metagenome | biome: seawater column; feature: ocean; material: water; isolation source: Red Sea water column Station 149 - depth 500m | place: Saudi Arabia: Red Sea | collected 2011-10-15 | depth 500 m
CAGGCTGGGATCGTTGGAGATGATCCCGTCGACGCCCCAGCCGGCCAGTTCGGCCATGCGCTGCGGGTCGTCGACCGTCCACACCACCACCCGCAGCCCGCGGTCGTGGGCGTGCCGCACCAGGTTCTCGTCGACGAGGCCGTCCCATGGGCAGACGGTGCCGTGGCCATGGGCGAGGGTGCGCTCGAGGATCAGGTCGGCGGTGTAGCGCTCGACGACCACCCAGCCGGTGGGGAGCGTCGCGTCGGTCTGTCGGATCTGGTCGACGGCGGCGATGTCGAACGACGACACCAGCAGCAGCTCGGGTGGCCGGTAGGCGGCGGACAGACCGGCCACGGCGTCGCAGACCAGGTGGACGTCCTCGTGGTCGGGCTCGCTGGGCAGGTGCTTGACCTCGACGTTGACCCCCATGCCCTCGCAGGCCTCGAACGCCTCGGCGAGGGTGGGCACGTGGTCGGGCAGGTCGGCGGCGGCAAGCTCGCGGAGCAGCCGGCCGTCCTCGAGGTGTGCGTCGTGGTGGGCGACCAGCACGCCGTCGGCGGTGCGCCGCACGTCGAGCTCGACCCAGTCGGCGCCCGCCTCGCGGGCGGACCGGTAGGCCGCCACGGTGTTGTCAACGTGTTTGGCGGAGTCGCCCCGGTGGGCGATGGCAAGCGGACGGTCGGCCATGCGCTGGGCAACCTAGTGGCCCGACCACGAGCGGGTGGGCGCGTGCCGCCGGTCAGGCACGAGGGTCGCGGGCGTCTTCGAGCGGGCTGACGAGGCGGCTGGCGGGGATGCGCACCTCGGCGACGGTGCCCTGCACGTCACCGGGGCGCAGGCGGATCGACCCACCCAGCTCCACCTCGACGAAGGTCCGCACGATGGTGAGACCGAGGCCGGTGGCGTCCGGCAACTCGAACCCCTCGGGGAGGCCCCTCCCCTCGTCGGCCACGTCGATGCGGAGCTGCTCCGGCCGGCGGTCCAGCGAGATCACGACGCGGCCCGGCGACCCGTCCTCGGGCACCGAGGCGCCCCGGAAGGCGTGGTCGACGGCGTTCTGCAGCAGCTCGGTCACCACCACGGCCAGCGTCGTGGTGACCTGGGCCGGGAGGATGCCGGCGTCGCCGGCGACCTCGAAGCGCAGCGGCCGCTCCGGCATCGAGACGCTCTCCTCGACGATGCGCACCAGCGGCTTCACGATCTCGGTGAACGAGACGTCGTGGTCGATGCTCTGGGCCAGCGCCTCGTGCACCACCGAGATGGCGCTGATCCGCCGCACCGACTCCCCGACCGCCACCCGGGCCTCCTCGGACTCGAGCCGACGGGCCTGGAGGCGCAGCAGCGACGAGATGGTCTGGAGGTTGTTCTTGACCCGGTGGTGGACCTCGCGGATCGTGGCGTCCTTGGACACGAGCATCCGGTCGCGGCGACGCAGGTCGGTGACGTCGCGGAGCAGCACGATCGCCCCGGTGGCGCGCCCCCCGTCGAGCAGAGGCAGGCAGTGGCTCACGACCGTGGTCTCGGTGCCGGCGACCACCTCGTCGATGGCCGAGGAGCGTCGGGCGAAGGCGTTGCGGAGCATCTCGGGGGCGAGGCCGGAATCGTCGATGCGGGCGCCGACGACGGCCCGGTGCATCCCGAGCCGGTGCATCACCGACACGGCGTTGGGAGAGGCGAATTCGATGCGGCCGTCGCGGTCGACGAGGAGCAGGCCGTCCCCGACGCGCGGGGTTCGGTGCCGGAGCCGTTCCTCGTGCCGGTACGGGAACTCGCCGCGGTCGAGCATGAGGGCGAAGCGGTCGAACACCTTCTGGTAGGTGCGCTCCTGCTCGCTGATGGGACGGTCGTCGGGTTCGCGCCGTTCCCGGGCCAGGGCGGCGATGGTCTGGCCATCCCGGCGGATCGGCACGACCTTGATGGAGATGTCCCGGTCGACGCCCATGTGGATGCTGCCCTCGACGATGTGGCCCTCGGCCAGGCACTCGGCGATGAACGGTCGCCGGCTGCGCTGGAACACCTGACCGACCAGGTCGGCCCGGTAGAGGGTGGTGCCGGTGGTGGGGCGGACGTGGCCGAGCAGCACCAGGGGGGCGTCGCGCTGCTCGGTCTCGGGGGCGTAGAGGAGCAGGTCGGCGAACGAGAGGTCGCTGAGCAGGCCCCACGAGCCGGTGAGGTCCTGGAGGTGGACGACGTCGGCCTCGCCGAGGGCCGTGTGGGTCCGGCAGAGCTCAGCGAGGGTCGCCATGCGACGAGCCTACGGGTGGTGCGCGTCCGGATCCGGGGTCGAGGGGACGTGCGGGCGTGCGGTCAGGCCGGGGTCAGCTGAAGCCGAAGGGCTTGCTGCCGTCGCCGGGGTCGACGTCGATGTAGGCGACCTTGTCGGCCGGCACGGCCACGGTGCGTCCCCTGGCGTCGACGAGGGAGAACACGCCGCCCTCGTCGGCCAGGGCCGCAGCGAGGGCGGCGTGGACGGACGCGGCGTCGGCGTCGTCGCCCAGTTCGACGGTGAGTTCCTTGGCGGTGTTGACCACGCCGATGCGGACGTCCATTGGATGTGCTCCTCCTGGTGGGGCTACGACAGCAGCTTGAGTTCGGGGTGGACGCGCTTGGAGGGCCTCATCTCCTCGTCGAGCACCCGGGCCATCTCGGCGAACAGGGCACCGGCCTCGGTGTCGGGTCGGCTGGCGATGGGGTCGCCCGAGTCGGCGCCCTCGCGCAGCTCGGGAACCAGCGGCACCTGGCCGACGAGGCGCACGCCGAGCTGCTCGGCCAGTTCGGCGCCGCCGCCCGAGCCGAACAGCTCGTAGCGGGTGCCGTCGTCGCCGGTGAACCACGACATGTTCTCGATGACGCCCTTGACGCCGATGCGGACCTTCTCGGCCATGTAGGCGGCCCGCTGGGCCACCTTCTGGGCGACGGGCTGCGGGGTGGTGACGACGTACATCTCGGCGGTCGGCAGGAAGCCGGCAAGCGAGATCGAGATGTCGCCGGTGCCGGGCGGCAGGTCGACCAGCAGGTAGTCGGGTTCGTCCCAGTAGACGTCGGTGAGGAACTGCTCGAGCGCCTTGTGGAGCATCGGGCCCCGCCAGATGACCGGCTGGTCCTCCTCGGCGAAAAAGCCCATCGAGATGCAGCGCACGCCGTGGGCCTCGGGCGGAATGAGCATGTCGTCGATGACGGTGGGCGGCTGATCGACGCCGAGCATGCGCGGGATCGAGAAGCCCCACACGTCGGCGTCGACGACGGCGACGTCGTTGCCGCGGTGGCCGAGGGCGACGGCCAGGTTGGCGGTGACCGACGACTTGCCGACGCCGCCCTTGCCGGAGGCGATGAGCAGCACCCGGGTGCGGCTGCCGGGCTTGCCGAACGGCACCTCCCGGCCCTCGGCGTGGCCGTGGGCGGGGTTGGTGCCGGCGGTGGCCGACGGGTCGCCGTGGACCATCGCCCGGACGGCCTCGCGCTGCTCGTCGGTCATGACGGTGAACTCGACGGCCACCGAGTCGACGCCGTCGAGGGGGGCGACCGCCTCGTCGACGGAGCGCTGGATCTCGGCCTTGAGGGGACAGCCGGGCACGGTGAGGGCGACGGTGACGGTGACGCTGCCGCCGTCGATGGCGACGCCGGCGACCATGTCGAGGTCGACGATGGAGCGGCGCAGTTCGGGGTCCTGAACGGGCCGGAGGGCTTCGACGACCTGGGTTTCGGTGGTGGACACGGGGTTCCTGGAACTCGAGCGGAGGGGAGCGGCCCGGCCAAAAGAGGCCGGCGTCCGGGTTCGGTAGGCTAACCGGGTGGACAGGGCACCCCTCACGCCCGCCGAGTTCGGCGCCGCGGTCACCGCGATCACCAACGCCTTCGGCGATCCGACCCGCCGCGACATCTACCTGCACGCCCGCGAGTCGGCCCACGGGGTGACCGCCGCCGAGGCGGCGGAGCACTTCGACCTGCACCCCAACGTGGCCCGCCACCACCTCGACAAGTTGGCGTCGGGCGGCTACCTCGAGGTCGCCGTCGAGCGGCCCGAGGGCGCCACGGCCGGCCGGCCCTCCAAGCACTACCGGGTGGCCGACCCGGGCACGCCGCTGGAGCTGCCGGTGCGCCAGGACACGGTGCTGATCGGCCTGCTGGGCCGGGCCCTGGCGCTGCTGCCGTCCGACCAGGCCGAGGCGATGGCCGAGGAGGTCGGCGCCGAGGTCGGCCGCTCCATGGCCGAGTCGATCGGGGCCGACGAGGTCCACAAGTCGTTCGGGTCGGCGATACAGGCCGTGGCCGACGCCCTGACCGCCCACGGCTTCGCCGCCCGGGCCGAGCGGGCCGGCGGCGAACAGTTGCGGATCGTCTCGGAGCACTGCCCGTTCGGCGGCGCCCCGATCGAGCACCCGGTGATCTGCGCCGTCGACCGGGGGCTCGTGCGCGGCATGCTCGGCGCCCTCTACGGCGACGCCGAGACCGACCTGTCGTCGTCCCTCCCGATGGGCGACGACGTCTGCATCACCGAAGTCACCGCGTGAGCGGCGGTCGCCACGTCCGCTGACCGGCCGACCCGGTTCACGAGCACCGATGCCCCGCCACTACCTCGACAACGCCTCGACCTCGCCGTTGCGGCCAGCGTCGCGGGAGGCGCTGACCTCGGCGCTGGACCTGGGCGTCGACGCCCACCGGTCGCGGCGCCTCTCGGTGGGCTGGGACACGACCGACGACGACGTGGACGCCGCCCTCGACACACTGCCCGGGATCCTCGAGCGCCTGCGGGCGCTCGGTTGACGGCAGCAGTCCGGCAGATCCCGCAGCCGTGATCCTGCTCGTGCGCCACGCCTCGGCCGGCGACCGCTACCGCTGGTGGGGCGACGACGCGGACCGCCCGCTCGACGACCGGGGACGGGAGCAGGCCGAGGCGCTGGCCGACGCCTACGCCGGCCTGGCCGTAGCGTCGATCCTCGCCAGCCGGGCGGTGCGCTGCCAGCAGACCGTCGGCCCGCTCGCCCACCGCACCGGCGCCGACCTCGTCGTCCATCCGGCCCTCTTCGAGGGCGGCGCCGCCGAGGCCACCGAACTGGTGCGGGACCTGGCCGCCGCCAGGGGCGACGCCGTCCACGTGCTGTGCAGCCACGCCGACGTGATCCCCCAGGTCCTGCGGGACCTGCTGCTGGGCGGCCTCCACGTGACCGGTCCACGCGGCTGTGCCAAGGGCTCCGCCTGGGAACTCACCGTCGAGGACGGCCGCCCGGTGTCAGGCCGCTACGTCCCCCGCCCGGGATCGGGGGCCTAGCCCAGCAGGCCCTCGGATTCGAGGAGGGACACGAGATCGGCGGGCGGGTCGGCGAGGGAGGCGAACTCGGCGGCGTCGGCGGTGGCGCCGGCGGTGTCGCCCAGCAGCACCGACCGGGCGACGGCCCGGTAGGCCAGGGCGTGGGCGTGGCGCGGGTCGGCCGACACCGCCTCGTCCAGGCTCACGACGCCGATCTCGACGAGTTCCGGCTCGCCGGTGCGGACCAGCAACCAGCCCCGCTCCGCCAGCAGCCCGGCGGCGGCCGGGTCGACGGCGAGGCCCGAGTCGAGCAGGTCGAGGGCGGCCAGCAGGGCACCGCCGGCGGTCAACTGCCCGGCCACCCGCTCGCGCAGGCGGGTGGCGGCCAGCAGGTCGCCGACGATGGGCGGGGCGTCGAGGGCGTCGAGCGCCACCAGGTCCTGGGCGGCCTCGGGGACGTCGCCGTCGGCGAGGCGTTGCGACGCCCGGAACACCCGGGCGTCCGGATAGGTCGGGTCGGCCTCGACGGCGGCCTCCAGGTCGGCCCGTGCGGCCAGGGCGTCGCCGTTGCGGCGGTGCGCCCAGCCCCGGTAGGCCAGCGCCTCGGCGTTGGAGGGCTGCAGGTCGAGCACCTGCGTGTAGAGGTCGATGGCCTCGTCGGTGGGCGCCACGCCGGCCTCGATGAGCAGCGTCCGCGTCGACTGGCGGATGTCGCCGGAGAGCGAGTCGCCCAGGCCCCGGCCACCCGAGAGTCGGGCCACGAGCACGCCGGCCACCAGTGCCACGACGACCACCCCGACCAGCACCAGCGGCCGCGCCGACCGGGCGGCGTCGCCCTCACCGTCCCGGCCGCCCTGCCATCGCCGCACCGCCGCCCACACCAACGCCGCCGCCACCACGGCGGCGACCACGGGCAGCACCCAGACCAGGCCGGTGAGGCCGCTGCCGCTCGGCGTGTAGTCGATGTCCTCGCCGAAGCGGGCCACGAGCATGGTGCGGATGTCGTCGTCGGTGGCGCCGCCGTCGACCATCGAGGCGATCGACGCCCGGATGGTGCGGGCGATCGGAACGTCGGACTCGGCCACCGACTGCCCGGCACACACCGGGCAGGCGAATTCCTGGGCCAGATCGTGGGCCCGGTCGGCGTTGGTGAGCGCCGGCCGCCCGGCCACCTCGGCCACGACCAGCGTGCCGAGGGCGACGACCAGCAGCAGCGGCCACAGCCACCGCATCCCGCGCCCGGCACTCATGCGCCCGCCGCCTCCGCCAGCAGTTCCTCGAGTTCGGCGAACTCGACCCCGCCGACCACCTTGGCGGCCACGTGGCCCGAGGGCGAGACGAGGTACGACTCGGGCACGGCCACGACCCCCCAGTCGACGGCGATGTGGCCGGTCCCGGTGGCCAGCACCGGCCAGCCGCCACCGGCCTCCCGGAAGAACCGCTCGACGGCCGCCGCCGAGTCGTCGAAGGCCACGCTGACCACCCGGGCGTCGTCGGCGCCGGCGTGCGCCTCGGCGAAGGCGACCAGCTCTGGGTGCTCGACGATGCACGGCACGCAGGTCGTGGAGAAGAAGTTGACGAGCAGCCAGCGGCCCCGCTGGGCATCGAGGTCCCAGGCGTCGCCGTCGATGGTGATCCCGGCCAGTGGCGGGGCGGGCTGGCCGACCAGGTGGGTCGAGACGCGGTCGGGCCCGGCGTCGCGGGTGGCCATCACCCCGACCAGCACCGCCAGCACGACCCCCACGGCGACGGCGGCCGACCGCACCGGGCTCATGCCTCGACCCCCTCCTCCGCCACTGGCGCCTCGGGTGCCTCCTCGTCGCGCCGGCGTCGGTCGGGCACCACCGCCAGCAGCGTGCCGACCGCCATGACGGCGCCACCCACCCAGATCCACCACACCAGCGGCTGGACCGTCACCCGCACCACGGCGGCGTCGCCGGGCTCCTCGGGCACCGCCAGCACCGACAGCTGCACGTCGTCCCACCAGGTCGACCGGGTGGTCGGCGTGCCGATGGTCTGGCCGGCGAACGGGAAGAACGTGACCGCCGGCGTGTAGGCGTCGCCGTCCAGCAGCACCCGGACCAGCACCTCCGACTTCTCGGACCGCTGCACCTCCTCGACGCCGTCGAAGACCAGCTCGTGGCCGGCCACCACCGCCCGGTCGCCCGGCTCCGTGAAGCGCACCTCGGCCTGGCGCACCGACGACGAGGAGCAGGCGAACGCCACCGCCACGACCGCCACCCCGACGTGCACGACCATGCCGCCGCTGGACCGTCCGACCATGCCCCGCAGGCCCCGTGACCGAACCGCCAGCAGCAGTTGGCGCGTGGCGCCCCCGCAGGCGAAGGCGCCCAGGCCGACCGCCAGCACCGTCGCCCAGCCCCGGGCACCCAGCGCCACCGCCACGACCATCGCCGCCACCGCCGCCACCGCCGGCCAGCGCAGCCGGTGCGACAGCACCTCGGCGCCGGCCCGGCCCCACGGCAGTGCCGGCGCCACCGCCATCAGGAACAGCAGCAGGAAGCCGATCGGCATCGTCATCCGCTCGAAGTACGGGTTGCCGACCGAGATGCGGTCGCCGTTGGCGGCCTCGACCAGCAGCGGGAACACGGTCCCGAGCAGCACCACGAAGGCGAACGCCCCGAACAGCAGGTTGTTGGCGAGGAACGCCCCGGTGCGCGACACCGGAGAGTCGATCGACCCCTCGGCCCGCAGGGCGTCGCCCCGCCAGGCGATCAGCCCGACGGCCGTCGCCACGACCGCTGCGAAGAAGGCCAGCAGCATCGGCCCGATCCCCGACTCGGTGAACGAGTGCACCGACTCCAGCACCCCCGACCGGGTGATGAACGTGCCGAGGATCGTGAGGGCGAACGTGGCGCACAGCAGCGACAGGTTCCAGACCCGCAGCATCCCGCGGCGCTCCTGGACCATCACCGAGTGCAGGTAGGCGGTGCCGGTCAGCCACGGCAGGAACGAGGCGTTCTCGACCGGGTCCCACGCCCAGTAGCCGCCCCAGCCCAGCACCTCGTACGACCACCAGGCGCCCAGCAGGATCCCGGGTGGCCAGGGCCGCCACGGCGAACGCGAACGGCACCGTGAACCCGACGTACCCGAGGTACAGCAGCGGCGGGTGGAACGCCATGAGCACGTGGTTCTGGAGCAGCGGGTTGGGGCCGGGGCCGTCGAAGCCGGGCCACGGGTCGAAGCGGCCGAACGGGTGCGCGGGCCCGGCCAGCAGCAGGAAGAAGAAGGCGCACACGGCCAGCAGCACCAGCATCGTCCAGCCGACCATCGGGTCGTCCAGCCGGTGGCGGAACCGGCGGGCGGCCAGCACCGTGTAGCCGGCCAGCACCAGCACCCACAGCAGGATCGACCCCTCGAGGGCCGACCAGAGGGTCGCCACGTTGAAGAGGGCCGGCGTGCGGTGGCTGCCGTGCTCAGCGACGAACGCCACGGTGAAGTCGCGGGTGACGAGCGCCCGCTCCATGACGGCGAACTGGCCGACGGCGGCCACGCCGACGGCCGCCACGAACCAGCGGGTGCGGACCAGGTGGACGGCGCTGCGGGTGGCGAGGCCCCGCACGGCGTTGAGGACGCCGAGCAGCGAGGCCGACAGGCCCAGGGCCACGAACCCCGAGCCCAGCGTGGCGTTCATGTCGGGGAGTCTGGCAGGACCGGGTCAGCCGGTGACGCCGCAGGCGGCGACGTCGGCGGTACGCCCCTCGGCCACCCGGTAGTCGTTGTCGTGCTTGACGACCATGTGGTCGGTGCGCAGGTGCCAGCCGTCGGCGGCCGGCGCCTCCAGCCCGGCCAGGCCCGGCACGGAGCCGGCCACCCAGGCCCCCTGGAGCACGACGGGCACCCCCGGCTGGAACAGCTCGGCCGGGTCGCCCACGTGGACCACGTCGGCGTACGAGCCGGCCGCGCACAGCGTGAACACCAGCGCCGACTCGCCGTCGACGGTGGTCTCGAGCAGGCCCGGCAGCGGCGTGCCGACCACCCGGAAGCGGTCGTCGCCGAGGTCGGCCCGCATCTCGACGGCGGCGTCGACCTCGTGGAAGACGAGGGTGGCGTCGCCGAGGGTCTTGAGCAACACGCCGACTATTGCGGCGACCACCAGCAGGGTGACGAGCACCGGCACGGCCCGGCGGCGGGACGGCTCGGGCCGGCTTGGCGCCGGGGTGAGGTCGAGGTCGCCGGCCACGGCGGTCAGGCGTCGTCGCCGGGGGTGGTCAGCCAGCGGGCCCGCCCGGCCGGGACCCGGCGGGCCAGGTCGCGGCCGCGGCGCACGGTGGCCACGGCGTAGGCGCCGAGCACCCCGAGGGCGATGCCCCAGCCGGCCAGCAGGTAGCCCAGGTGCGTCATCGCACGGCCCCCCGCTGGGTCCCGGCGGCGTGGCGTCCGGTCACGAGTCCTCCCCCACGGCCGCATCCACGTCGACGGCGTCGACGGCGCCACGCCGTTCGGCGATGGCGGCCGCCACCCCGTGCTCGGCGTCCTGGCGCTCGAGCCATCCCACCCGGAAGCGGTGCAGCACCAGCCACGCCAGTACCAGCCCGAACACTGCGAACCCCAGCATGAGCGTGAACAGGGTCAGGTCCTCGATCTTGAGTTCGCCCAGCGTGGACTTCTGGTGGAGGGTGCGGTTCTCCCACCACTCGACCGACCGGTTCACGAGCGGCAGGTCCAGCACCGCCACCAGCGCCACGATCGCCCCCCGGCGGGCGGCCACCCGCGGGTCGACGGTGGCCCGGCGCAGGGCCAGGTAGCCGGTGAACATGAGGAACAGCACGAGCGTCGTCATGAGGCGCACGTCGCCCCACTCCCACCAGGTGTTCCACACCGGACGGCCCCAGATGGAACCGGTGACGAGCACCAGGCCGCAGAACACCGTGCCGACCTCGGCCGTGGCGTGGGCCATGGTGTCGAACCAGGCGGTGCGCCGGATGAGGTAGCCGGCCGACGCCACGGCACACGCCACGAACGCCACGTACATGAGCACCGCCAGCGGCACGTGCAGGTACAGCAGGCGCACGGCGTCGAACTGGCCGATCTCCTCGCCGCTGGTGGGGTGCAGGCGCACGTCGGGGTCGGTCAGTCCGAAGGCGAACACCAGCAGGGTGGCGAGGCCGACCAGCGTGGCGGCGCCGAGCAGGCGCGAGCCGCGGGAGCCCGTCGTGGCGGGTGTCGCCGTCGCTGCAGTCGCCATCGCGTCCTCTACTCCTCGACCAGCGCGCCGTGGGCCAGGGCGCCGAGCCCCGAGGCGACCACGGCGAACACGGCCAGGAGGCCCAGCCAGGCCCAGCCGTCCACCGCGGCGTTCCCGAGGGCGTCGTCGAAGGCCCGCGTGGCGCCGATCAGCACCGGTGCCAGCACCGGGAGCAGCAGGATCGGGAGGAGGGTCTCCCGCACCCCGAGTCCCGAGGCCAGCGCGCCGTAGAGGGTACCGGTGCAGGCCACGGCGACGGCCGCCAGCAGGCCCGAGGCGGCGACCAGCAGTGGCTGCTCGACCTCGCTGCCGTAGAGCACCACGATGCCGGCGGTGAGCAGCACCTCGAGGACCACGAGCTGCACGAACACGGCGGCCGCCTTGCCCACGAACAGCGCCGCCGGCGACATGCCCGAGAGGCGCAGGCCCGTGAGCGCCCCGTCGGCCTGCTCGACCGACACCGACCGCTGGACCGCCAGCAGGGCGCACAGCAGCACCGCCACCCAGAACAGACCGGGGGCGAAGGCCCGCAGGGTGCGCTGGTCGGCGTCGAGGGCGAACCCGAACAGGACGAGCACCAGGAGGGCGAAGGGCGCCACCTGGTTCAGCACGACCCGCGACCTGGCCTCGATGCGCAGGTCCTTGGCGGCCACGAGCCGGGCGTCGGCGAGGAAGCGGCTCACGATCGGCCCCCCGGATCGTCGTCCCGGTGGACGGCGCCGCCGGCCAGGGTCACGACCCGCGGCGACAGCGACCGGACGCGGTCGAGCTCGTGGGACGACACGACGACGGTGCCGCCGGCGGCCACGGCGTCGCCGATGAGGGCGTCGACGACGGCCCGACCCGCCTGGTCGAGGCCGGCATGGGGCTCGTCCAGCAGCCACAGTTCGGGACGCCGCACGGCCAGGGCCGCCAGCGAGGTGCGGCGCCGCTGCCCCGCCGACAGCCGGAGGACCGGGACGTCGAGCAGGCCGTCGTCGAGACCGAGGCGCTGCAGGGCGTCGACCACCCGCTCAGTCGACGGTGCGCCCCCGAGGCCGGCGGCCCGGGCCCAGAACCGGACGTTCTCAGCGACGGTGAGGTCCTCGTAGAGGCCGGTGGCGTGGCCCAGCAGCGCCACCCGGCGGCGCACGGCCCGGCGCCCGGCGGGCGTCGAGAGGTCGTGGCCGAGCACGCGCACGCTGCCAGACTCGGGGGCGAGCAGGCCGGCGCAGAGACGCAGCAGGGTGGTCTTGCCGGCCCCGTTCGGACCCTGGAGCAGGACGGTCTCACCCGCCCCGATCCGCATGTCGACGCCGGTGAGCGCCGGGAAGCGCCCGAGCAGGGCGACTGCAGCATCGAGTTCGACCACCGGCACCCTGAAACGGTACCGGCGGAGGGCGTGGGGCGCCCCGGTCGATCCCCGGCGACGGACGGCGACGCGCGGCGGGCGTACCCTGACCCGGTGCGCGTCCCCGCCCTCCTCCTCTGCGCCGCCCTGCTGGCCACGTCCTGTGGCGGCGATGACGCCCCGCCCGGCGGCGAGGCCGGCACCGCCGCCACGACCTCCGAGGCCGGCACCGCCACCACGCTGCCAGAGGTGCGCCCGACGACCGCCGAGGAGGAGCCGCCCACCTGGTACGGCGAGATGGTCAACCTCCACGACCTGACCGCCGGCCAGTGCTTCAACCGCTACTCCTGGTTCCAGGCCGAGCGGCACATCGAGTTCGACACGGTCGTGCCGTGTGAGCTCCCCCACCAGGCCGAGATCTACCTGCACGTGCAGCACCCGGCCCGGACGGGCGCCCCGTGGCCGGGCGACCGTGAGATGGAGAGCTTCGCCCGGACGCAGTGCTACGAAGCGTTCGACGAGTTCGTGGGCGTCATCTACGAGCTGTCGGAGCTGGAGATCGGCTGGCTGATCCCGAGCCGCACCGACTTCGAGCACGACGTGGCCCAGTTCCGCGGCGTGCACTGCTTCGTCGCCCACGCCGACGGCGACGACCTCATCGCCACCGCCCAGGGCTCCCTGCGGTAGGCGCCCCTCAGGTCGGTTCGACCAGGAGCAGCGCCAGGCCGGTCCAGGACTGGGGGACGGCGCCGCCGGCCTCACCGGTGTCGGGATGCCAGTACTCGGCGAGGCCCGACACCCACGCCCCGGCCACCGTCGCCGCCGCCAGTTGCGCAGCTGCGGCGGCGTCGAACCTGCGGGCACCCAGCACCAGCAGGTACGCCAACTGCGGCCAGACCGGACCACGCCAGTAGGCGGCCGGGTCGAACACCGGCTCGGCCCGGTGCACGCCGGTCGGGCCGAACGGCCCGCCGTGGGCGGCCGGGTCGGCCAGGTCGGCCAGCACCCGGGCAGCCCGGGCCGGATCGTCGGTGATCAGCAGCGGCAGCAGGGGCCGCGGCCGCCAGCCCGTCATCGCCCGTGACCGCCGCCAACTCCCGGGCGTTGAACGCCACGAGGGCGTTGAACCCGGTCGACGCCACCGGGAACGCCGGGTTCGACAGCGGCGACCCGTCCTCGCCGGCCTCGATCGTCGTGACCAGCCGGTTCTTCTCGGCCCGCCAGCGGTCCACCGCGAAGCCGCCCGGGCAGCAGTCGTCCCAGCGGGGGCTGTCGTCGGCCCCCGACTCCCACGGGTGGCACAGCAGCACCAGGCCCGAGCCGTCCCGGTCCCGGCGCTCCAGCAGGAACCGCAGCCCGGCGGCGGCTGCGGCCACCACCCCGTCGGGCGGTGGCGTGCCCGCCCGGACCAGTTCGGCCACGGCGTGCCCGAACATGGGCGGCTGCGTGATCGACGAGGCGTCGTCGCGGCCCCACAGGCCGGCGTGGTGGCCCGGCGAGCGCACGTAGTTCATGTGCGGCACGAACCCCGACGGCGCCTGCGGGTCCAACAGCGACGCCAGCTCGGCCTGCGCCCGGTCGACGCGGCCCAACGCCCGCCACACCAGTACGTGGAAGCACGAGTCCCACAGCCACTGCCAGGGGTAGGTCGCCCCGTTGGGCGCTGCGTACCCTTCGGGCACCCAGTGGTCGTCGAGCACCTGCTCGACCGCCGCCCGAAACGCGGCGGCATCCACCTCGTCCACCCCATCCGGGCCCGGGAGGGCCATGTCCCGCTGCTCCATCGTCTCCTTCCGGTTCGGACCGACCGACGGTGTCTCGGTCGTAGCACGGAACTGGGCCACGGCGCTGCACCGGATGGGATTCGCCGTCGACTGGGTGGCCGGCGGCTTCGAGCCCGGCTGGTCCGCTGACGGACCGGCGACCGTCGTCCCGGGCCTCGAGATCGGTGGGGACGGCCCGGACCCGGCGGCACTGGCCGCCGCCCTCGACGGCGCCGACCTGGTCGTCGTCGAGAACCTGTGCACGATCCCCCTCAACCCGGCCGCCGCCCACGCCGTCGCCGATGCCCTGCGGGGGCGCCCAGCGGTGCTGCACCACCACGACCCGCCCTGGCAGCGGGAGCGCTTCGCCCACGTCGTCGACCTGCCGCCCGACGACGCCGCCTGGCGCCACGTCACCGTCAACGACCTGACCCGCCGCCAACTGGCCGACCGGGGGATCCACGCCACCACCATCCACAACGGCTTCCCGACCGATCCTCCCTCCGGCCACCGGGAGCGGACCCGGGCCGCCCTGGGGGTCGGCGACGACGACCGCCTCGTCGTCCACCCGGTCCGGGCCATTCCCCGC
>LULL01000363.1_pt1 | contig 14110 bp, 12 predicted proteins | sample 728161 | NCBI WGS metagenome assembly LULL01 (sample SAMN03860290, study PRJNA289734) | marine metagenome | biome: seawater column; feature: ocean; material: water; isolation source: Red Sea water column Station 149 - depth 500m | place: Saudi Arabia: Red Sea | collected 2011-10-15 | depth 500 m
TGTTTTAAGGCTGTTTCAAAATCAAATGTAGTTGCCATAATGCATCATTCCTGTTTTTAACAGTTTAAGGAAATGACACAGTTTTTTGAACACTACCATTTGCAGAGATTCCCCTCCATTCTTGTATTCAGCAGGAGTCATTCCTTCTATCTGTATAAATAGATCATGTAAACGACTAGAGCTTGAAAAACCAGTGTCGAATGCAGCATCTAGGACACTATTTTCTTTATGATTTTTTAAAATTGATTTGGCATGTTCCAAGCTAATATATTGCAGGAACTTTTTAGGGCTAATACCAGCCCATTCCGTGAAGATCCTTTGAAAATGGGCTTGGCTTAGATGAATATGTGCTGCAATTTCAGATAAGGTTGGTTGTTTCTTGAAATTTTGGTTGATATATTCAATCGCTTTTGCAATACGGATATAATTCGTATCTTCAGACATGATTCATCTCTAGTACCTATCAATCTGAGAACACACTAGCAAAATTACCTTTTGTAAAAAATCCGATTCTTGCTATTTAAATTTCCTTATATCTCCAAAATAATTTTTTTAAATTAAAACTGAATTGTTATCGTTGTACTACAATCTTTCTTTCAGAGCCTGTCGAAGTAAATCCACTAATTCATAGGCATGTTGTTGTCCACGAATATTAGTGAAACTTGCTAGTAGTCCTTTCGATTTTGTATCAACAAGGCACCAGTCGCTTAATGCTTGGATACCTAGATTATGGATCTGTGCCATACAAGCAAAAGTTTTATCATTGTAATTATGATGATTAAACAACACCAAAATATGTGTTCCTCCAGCTTGTTGGCTGATTTCAATATTCGAACCAAAAGTTTTGTAGAAGGCATTAATAAGAAATTTTCTACGAGTAGCATAAAGTGCACGCATACGGCTTAAATGACGTGCAAAGTGTCCTTGTTCCATGAAATCTGTAATTGTTGCTTGTAAAGTAACTGTCCCCACACCAGAAACCTGATTAACCGAGTTCTTAAAGCTCTCAATTTGTTGATAAGGTACAACCAAATACCCTAGATGCAATCCAGGGAATAGTACTTTACTAAAAGTTCCACAGTACAATACACAGTCATTCTGATCCAAACTTTTTAACGCTGGCAGTGGACGACCCAAATAGCGAAACTCGCTGTCATAGTCATCCTCAATAATCCATGCTTCATGGTTACTCGCCCACTCCAACAGTTGAAGTCTTCGAGCCAATGATAAAGCTACTCCAGTTGGTGACTGATGCGTTGGAGTCACTATTGCAAACTGAGCATTTGGAGCCCTCTCTATCCCAATATCAACATTCAATCCATTTTCATCAACTGGAATGGGCTCAAGTAACATTCCCCTATTTAACATAAAATTTCGAGCTCTGATGTACCCTGGCTCCTCATACCATCCTTGATCGTTAGTGTGGAGCAAGGTATGGCTAATAAGATCTAGAGCGCCTCGGTATCCAGCTGTAATAAAAATCTGTTCAGGTGAACAATTGATTCCCCTAGAAATTCCCAAGTAATTAGCGATTGCATTCCGTAAAGGAAGATACCCAGCAGGGTCAGGGTAGTTTAGGGCTTCCACATCAATATTACGTAACCGATGATTTGCCAAACGAGCCCATATTTTTTTTGGAAATACATCTAGAGCAGGTAAACCAATCTGAAACGGAAGAATACCTTTTGATGTACTTGATTGCTCGATTGATCTTGCATGTTCTACGATTTTGGGAGTTTTCAAATCATTCAAATTTTCAAGACCCGATGAAATAAATGTCCCAGCAGGCCCCTTAGTTGTGAAATATCCTTCGCTAATCAACATTTGATAAGCCAGCTCAACCGTACCACGTGCCAAATTTAAATCGCTTGCTAAATTACGAATGGAATTTACCCGATCACCAGATTTCAATACACCTGAGACAATCTGTTGTTTATATCTCTGATATATCTGCAGATAAATGGGAATTTTAGCCATTTTATCTAATCTAAAATCAGTCTTGATCGCCATAATGTCCTAGTTAATTTTTCAGTTTTTGCACCTTTTTAATAAGACATGATTTTCCTACAATTTTTTAGAATCGACAAGGTCTTTCTAAAAATGGATAAATTACGTATTGCATATAGAGAGCTTTCATCAGAAGCATATAAGGGTTTTATTGCAACTAAAGATGCTCTCGACAAAAGCCCTATAGGGATAGAACTACTTGAACTCATCTATCTAAGAGTTTCTCAAATTAACGGCTGTGCATTTTGTTTAGAAATGCATGCAACTGCACTGCGTAAAGGTGGAACGTCAGACAAAAAAATAGATAGTCTTGCTGGCTGGAGAGTCAGTCCACACTTCAGTGAAAAGGAGTACGCAGCATTTGCTTGGACAGAATCACTAGTTGATATTGCTCAGACTCATGCCCCAGAACATGACTTTCAACACTTAAAGCAACATTTCAATGACAGGGAAATTTCGGATATCTGTTTTGCAGTTTCACTTATGAGTGCATTCAATCGACTTGCTATTGGCGTACGTCAATAAAAAATACTATGAAAATTTTTAGATAAAAGGCTTCTTACAATGAGTGAACTTAAAAATATTTTTGGCCAACCAATTGGTCAATCTATGAAAAAATGGACCACACGTCCGCTTCCTCAAGATATTACATTAGAAGGTCAAGATTGCCTTATAGAACCATTAAGTCCGGAGCTCCATACCAAAAGTCTTTTTCAAGCCTTCAGTTTGGCCGAAAATGAAAGTGATTGGACTTATTTGTTTTTCGGACCATTTACCAATTTTGAAAATTTCAAAGAATTTATAACTATGGCTTACCAGAGCACAGATCCGAAATATTACACTATCATGGATAAAACATCTGGAGAAGCGATTGGATTAATTTCATTAATGAGAATTGATCCAGTTCATGGTGTCATTGAAGTTGGTAACGTTGTTTTCTCTGAAAAGCTTAAAAGAAAACCTGCTGCTACGGAAGTTCAATACCTATTAATGAAATATGTATTCGAATCATTGCAATATCGTCGTTATGAGTGGAAATGTGACAACTTTAATCTACCTTCCAAAAAAGCTGCACAAAGACTAGGGTTCCAATTTGAAGGACTTTTTCGCCAAGCAATAGTTTATAAAGAACGTACTCGTGACACTGCTTGGTTCTCAATTATAGATAGCGAATGGCCATTATTAAAGCAAGCCTTTGAACTGTGGTTATCTCCGACCAATTTTGATGAAACTGGGAGACAAATCAATAGATTAGAGTCTATTAGGATTCCATTGTAAAAAAATTAATTATTCAAAATCATCAAGTTATTTAAAGAAATAACTTGATCATTGTTTCAATGTTTAATCATTTGGATTGGAAATTTCATGAACTCCTATATCAATCGCCCCTTTAATTTTAGTGCAGGGCCTGGAACACTTCCATTAAACGTTTTAGAGAGAATCGAACAAGACTTATTTAATTGGAATGACAGTGGCATGAGTGTCATGGAAATGAGTCATAGAGGTGCTGAATTTACGTCAATACACAATTCAGCAATTACTAAATTAAGAAAACTAATGGATATTCCAGAGAACTTTTCTGTGCTTTTTACTCAAGGTGGAGGTGTCGGTCAAAATGCCTTAATTCCTATGAACCTTTCAAATGGGAAAGACATTGATTTCGTTGTATCAGGAAATTGGAGTTTAAAATCTTCTCAGGAAGCCACAAAATACTCCAATCGAGTGAATATCATTGCTAATTCGAGAGAGAGCAATTATACAAACATACCAGATATTAGTACCTGGCGCGTCACTAAGGATACGTCCTATCTACATATATGTAGTAATGAAACGATTCAAGGTGTGCAATATCAAAAGATTCCTTCAATTGCCGAATTAGGTTCGGATATTCCTCTAGTTTTGGACTGCTCCTCAGATATCGCATCAAGGAGAATTGAATGGAATAATGTTGGACTTGTCTTCGCCGCAGCACAAAAAAACTTGGGAATTGCGGGTCTAACAATTGTAATTATCAGAAATGATTTGCTCGGAAGGTCCACAGCTATCTGCCCTAGTGCATTTAATTATCAATTGCTTTCTAAAAATAATTCTATGTTTAATACGCCGCCTACATGGTCTATATATGTTTTAGAACTAATGGTCACTTGGATGTTAAACCAACAGGACGGAGCAAATCGTGGGTTACAAGCTATAGAAGCAAAAAATCGAAGAAAAGCTCAAAGACTCTATGACGTGATTGACCAAAGTAGTTTATACATAAACCACGTAAACCGTGACGTTCGCTCAATGATGAATATTCCCTTCTTTTTACGAGAAGAATCTCTTACTAGTAGGTTTCTGAGCTACGCTAATCAAAGGGGCTTATTACAATTGAAAGGACATAAATCAGTTGGAGGGGTACGCGCAAGCTTGTACAACGCAATGACGGAAGAAGGTGTAGATGCCCTTGCAACATTCATGATTGACTTTGAAAACAGTAGATAACTATGTCATACCACTATCAAGCTGCATCATCTAGATCAAGTCAATCAAAAGTGCTTTTAGGGAATATTTCTTTCATCCATGCGGTGAGTCATATCCATATTATGATGTTACCTGCGTTGATTCCGATTTTACCATCGCTTATGAACGTTACGTTTGTCGAACTAGGGATTGCCTTAAGTGTTTTTAGTATTGTTTCAGTCATTGTACAAGCACCCTTAGGTGTTTTTGTCGATCGTATAGGAGCAAGAAAAATGCTTATTGGGGCTCTATTGCTTGGTAGTTTTAGCTTTGGGCTTGTATCTATATTCCCATCGTATATCGCTTTACTAATTGCTATGTTTTTAGCTGGAATCGCTAATGGTGTTTACCATCCAGCTAACTATTCTATTTTGTCTCGAAATATTGATAGCAATAAGATTGGTAAAGCATTTTCTATCCACACATTTTCTGGATTTCTAGGTGGCGCAATAACACCACTTGTAGTAATCAATATAGCCCTAACATTTAACGTTCACCTAGCATTTGCTTTCGCATCATTCATCAGCTTACTGGCCCTTTTATCAGTACTCAAACTAAGTGAAAGTACAACGATAGCAAAACCCATTGATGGGGAAAAATCATCTTATGACGAGAATAGACCGAGTTCCATCGGCATATACACAATTACAATTTTGACGTTATTTTTTACCTTGCTTAGTTTAAGCATGGGAGCTATTGAAAAGTTCTCTGTTAGCTCTTTAACCCAAGGATTTAACGTCAACCTAACTACAGCCAACTATGCTTTAACTGGATTTATGTTAGCAAGCGCATGTGGTGTACTTACAGGCGGATTCATTACTAGCAGAATCAAACGACATGGAATATTTGTAACAGTTGCATTCAGCTTAGCAGCATTAATCTTTATGTTAGTCATCATGTTTAATCTCTCTGCCATTTCACTAATTATCTCTTTTTGCTTAGCAGGTTTTTTAATGGGTGTTATTGCGCCCTCACGAGACATGCTAGTTCGCAATGCATCACCGATAGGAGCCGAAGGACGTACATTTGGGATCGTCACTACAGGTCTGAATTTCGGTGGAATCGTTGGTCCCATATTGTTCAGTTTCTTACTGGATCGAAATCTGGCGGTCGGTATTATTTGGTCTGCTGTTGGATTTATTGTTTTAACAGTGATTGTTGCCGTTATTCAAGAATACATAACCTACAGAAATATATCTCACCATTCAACCCTAGTTTAATCTCAAAAAAACTCTATATTAGCCTGAGATTGGACAATCATATTTTTACATTAAGCAAAGGAAAAAGATTATGCAAAACTCAATTAATGAAAAAAGAAAAAAGTTCGGGGATCTTCACAAAGATGGTTGTTTCGTCTTACCTAACCCTTGGGATGCAGGTAGCGCAAAGATTCTTGAACAGCTAGGTTTCAAAGCACTGGCTACAACAAGTTCTGGATATGCCTGGGCATGTGGCAAAGCTGATGGGCAGTTAACTAGGGAAGAAACACTAGAACATTTACGCTACATGGTACAAGCAACTAATCTCCCTATAAATGCTGACTTTGAGAATGGCTTTTCTGATACAAACGATGGGGTGGTCGAAAGTGTTCGTTTAGCAATCGAGACAGGAATTGCCGGTATTTCCATAGAAGATTCCACTGGCAACAGCGAAAAGCCTCTACTGAATATTGCAGATGCAGTTGACAGAATACGGGCAGCCCGCATCGCTATTGATCAAAGTGGAACGAACACAATGTTGATAGGACGCGCTGAAAATTTCTTCGTTGGTGTCCCTGATTTGCAAGACACAATTCATAGGCTAAAAGCTTATTCTGACGCAGGTGCTGATTGTCTTTATGCCCCAGGCATCAAAACTCGTGAACAAATCGCTGCTGTAGTAAATGCAGTATCTCCCAAGCCTGTCAATGTCTTAATAGGCTGGGATAGTGATTTAACAGTAGCGGAGCTTGCGGACTTAGGTGTGAGACGTGTCAGTGTCGGCGGTGCGCTAGCACGAACAGCCTGGGGCGGTTTTATTAAGGCCGCAAGCACTCTTGCTGAGACTGGTAATTTTCACGCATTCAATAATTTAGTTTCAGGTAACGACCTTAATGATCGATTCAAATAGAATTTGAGCGAATTTTTACATTCTGAATTTTTTTACCTAGGAGCTTTGTTATGAACCACGGCTTAACTCTTTCAAGTGATCGTATTCGGTTGCGTATATTAACGATTGAAGATTCAAAAGACTTAGTATTGGCAGCTTCAGATGGAGAGCTATGGAGCTTACCTTTCACTGTTGTTCCTTCGGCAAATACAGTTAGCGAATACATTAATCATGCTTTAGAAGGTTATATAGCTGGTACAGTGCTACCTTTTGTAGTTGAAGATACACAAACAGGAGAGATCATCGGATCTACAAGATTCTGGAAAATTGACAAAAAGAATCGAAAATTAGAAATCGGAAGTACCTGGTATTCGAAATCTTGGCAACGCACATATGCAAATACAGAGACAAAACTACTGCTCCTTAAATATGCATTTGAGGAATTAAACTGCGTCAGGGTTCAGTTCACAACTGATGTATTAAATGAAAAATCCCAGAATGCTATTCTAAGATTAGGTGCAAAAAAAGAAGGAATTGTTAGGAACGAAAGAATTATGCCAGATGGACGAAAAAGGAATTCTGTCAGATTTAGTATCATTGATGAAGAGTGGCCTCTGGTCAAAGAAAATCTTATAAAGAAATTATCCAGAAACATTTAAGCGTGCTAAATATCAATATGATTATAAGAATTTTAAAAAAATCAAAACTTGAATAAATTCATTCAACAGCTAATATTTAAGTTTTAGTTGTTGGATGATGATCTTTTCAGGCTAAAAAGTATTTTTAATTCAGTTGCTTAATATTTTTTTACAACATAGGTATAGTACATGGTTAAAATTAAAAACTTTCCAAAGAATGCTAGAATAACTTTTCTTGGTTCTATTTTTAAGAATAATAAACAATCTGAATGGAATATCACTGTCGGATTGGAGAATTATAAATATTCAACAAAGGATCAAAAATACATGCTTAAACATGCTCGTTTTTCTAATATGCCACTATTAGCGAAAAATAGACGATTTAATCAAACCAAAGAGATTCCACCTTACAATGAATCTGTCATCACAATTAAAGTAGATGACTTCAGAAATTGGAAAATAACTACAAATAAATCAGGACAATATTTACTTAGCCATCTTGTGAGTGACTTAAATGGTATACATAAGGACATTCAAATCCATTTACCACAAATTGAGCTAGCACGAGTCTTGTTTTTCCATAATGCTTACCTGTCTCGTGCAGCATTAATTCAAGGAAAGTTAACAGCCGAATATTATATTTCGCCCGAAGAATATCAAACAATTATTCATGTTCACGAATTCTGCAACTTTCCTCCGTATCAATACGATAACGTTGGTATGCGTCGCCTACTTGCATGGATATTACTAGATACTGAAGCACGAGCATCGTATGAAAGTATTTCCAAACTTTTTTTGAGTGAACAAGTCAAAACTAAAGCACAAACTTTTTGGAATTTCAATTTTCTGCCACCTTCATTAAAAGATGCTGAACTTACACTGAAAGTTTATTTTAGTGAAAAGAACCAACAGTTCTATGTCAATGAAATAATCAAGATTGCCAATTTACCAACTGACATTTCTAATGGGGTCATTTTTTGTAGTCCAAAATTTACTGTCAAAAATAGCTATGAAAGAACAGGCGGGAGTTCTGGAAAAGGTAATAACTCCACCAATGATGAACCAACTATTGATGATGAAAAAGAAGCAAATAGTGATCGAAAATTTACCACTATTGAATCCCCAAAAATTACTATGTCCCTTGCCAGTCCTTTTGGAACGAAAAAAGCTACACTTAAACGTTCTGGCAAAAAAGGTTTACCTAATCATAATGATATTGATGTCTTACCTGATCATGGTGTAGGTACAGGCGAAGCCACAATCTTTGGTGAAATTGGGCGAGGGGAATTCGAAAATGTTCAAGATGAAAGTGATGATCTTGAATTTTTTATGAAGAGGTTTGAAGCATTCAAAGTGATGGTTGAACAATTTGCATCACAACATCGTGTTCAGCCCATCATTCATGTGCATAAACTGCCTGCGGTCAATCGCTCCAAGTTACATAGAACCCATGATGGTAATCCTAGATGTATTATTGAAGTTCAGCTTAGCTTTCAAGGCAAAAAATTTGTCATTCTGGAAATAGATACCAGCGATAACTTGAAGCCACTTTCTACACTGATTGTCAAAATCTCAGATACAGTCGCATGGAATGCACATTTTCCAACTTTTCGGAAGCAAATCGTTAAACGCTCTTTACGTTGGCCAACAGCCAAGACTTTACAGGATATAGGCATAAAGAAAACTTTTAATCATCCACGAAATCTAGTTGAAATGGCTGAGTCTGATGAAGAGTTTAAGAATTGGGGAAGACGGTTTGGGGCAGTTTTGGAATCAATTTAACAATCGATTATACTTGAATATTAAACCCTAATTTTTCTGCAAAATCCCTTGGTCTATTATGGAATAATTCTATGTTTTAAGATGGCGGATTCCTGATACAAGTGGGATGAATAGCACTACTCTTTTCATGATTGGACTTGATGAAACTGGTTAATTAATTTAAGCTGCTCTTAGCGTTCTACTTCTCTTTAATTTTATGGAATTTAATTTTGCATAATGGGTGATCTCAATTCAAAATTCATAGTCTCAAGTCGTTATGAAATAGACCTCATAGAACAAAAATATTCATTAGATCACTGTCTACAAAATACCTTATGTCAAATGATTGATGAATACCATCAAACTCAAACTCCCATAAACATTGACTTTAGGAAACTTATACATTGGTTGCGAGCAGGCGATCAATTAACTCACCAAATTCATCCATATCCAGCTAAACTATTGCCACATATTGCATATTTTTTTCTAAAGGCTCATAAAAATCTTACAAATAAAGTAGTACTTGACCCCTTCTGTGGTTCAGGAACTGTAGCCTTAGAGGCCTCTATACATGGATTCTTACCTTTAGTTGCTGATGCAAATCCTCTCGCATTATTATTGACAAAAGTAAAAACAACACCTTACTGTACTGACAGTTTAATGCAGATAAAGGAAAGAATATCTTATAAAGCTAAAAAATATACAGCTGCACCTGCGATAGACGTAGTAAATCCTAATCTATGGTATCTACCAGAACACAAAAAACAGTTAGAAATTTTATTAAGAGCTATTGAAGAAACTGTTGAGCAAGATGAAAAAGCATTTTTTAAAATCTGTTTTTCATCTCTTACAAAGAAAGTCAGCTTTGCTGATCCTGCAATCAGTGTTCCAGTTCGCCTAAAAACGAAAGAAAAGTTTTCCTCTACAATAAATGCACGAATTAATAAGAAGTTGGATTGGATTAAAAATGTCAATATTATTCAGGAATTTAGTAATATTGTTGATGCTAATATTGAGCGAATAAACGAAACCAACAATCAATATCCAAATCGTTTCTCTGCGGAACAAGTTGGTATTGATGCAAGATCATTATTCACAAATCTTAATGACTCAATACCAATGCCAGACAATTCCGTTCCTTTAGTCATTACATCACCACCTTATGGAAGTGCACAAAAGTATGTCAGGGCATCTAGTCTATCTTTGAACTGGTTAGAACTGGCTTCTCCTAAAGAACTCCGCTCTTTAGAGGACAAATCAATTGGTCGAGAACATATAAGAAAAACACCTTTCCAGCTACGAGAAGGCAATCTGCCTGAAGAATATATACAACTTCTTCAAAAAATTGTACAAAAGAATGAAATGCGAGCTCGCATCACTCAAAAGTATCTAATTGAAATGTCGAAAGTTGTTGATGAGATTGCTAGAGTGACAGCACCCTCAGGGCGTGTTATATTCGTACTAGGTAATAATCAAGTTTGTGGTGAAACCTTAAGAAATGATAAATTCATCATTGAATGTTTCCTAAAGCATCATTTGAAACTTAAATTAGTTTTAATTGATGATATTAAATCACGGGGTTTAATGACCAAACGGAATCGAACAGCATCTGTCATATCTCGTGAAACCGTTTTAGTTTTTGAAAAGTGAGTTAGCGATTGTGACTATATTCTCAAATGAAAAAGAGGAGGAGGACAATCTTGAAAAATACTTTGATAAGCTACAGATATTAAATCAAAGTGTTTGGGAGAATATTTGTAATAGACCTCAAATTGTGAAATGGCTTCAACAATTCACAGGTTCAATAATTTCTGAAAAACAAGAACAAAAATATATGATTTTTGCTTTATCTAAGTTTATGTATTTTAGCCAACGTATGGTTAGGGAAATGCTTATATCTCTTTATAGAGATCTTATTAGAGCTCCTATAATCCAAAAAATAAGAAGAGATAATAACAATACTACCAATTATAAGTTACTATCTGATCTGTATTCAGATAGTTTAAATAGTACTCGATTTATAGGTGTAGGTAATCCAGCAGAAAGTGGTGCTCATTTACTATATATATTTAGGCAAGTAAATAACCTTGAAAAAAAATTATTCTGTGATTTACATGGAGCATTTGATATAGAAGTTAAGTCAAATGAAAATATCTCCAGTTGGAAAGCCAGAGATGAAGATATTAAAAAATATATTTTTTTTGATGATTTTGTGGGTGGAGGAACTCAAGCTAGTAGATATCTAGAGAAGCCTATTGCAAGTATAAGAAAACGTTATCCAGATGTTGAGCTATTGTTTATATCTCTATTCGCAACCAGTCATGGTTTAAATAAACTCAATGAAGAAAATTTATTTAATGGTAAAGCTTTATGTCTCTTTGAACTAGATGATACTTTCAAAAGTTGTTCATTAGGGGCTCGTTATTTTGATAAATCTCCCTCATGGTTTTCATTAGATACTTTTCGTAATATTGCAACACATTATGGTTCGTCATTATATGAGCAGCCTTTAGGTCATGGGGATTGTGAATTATTATTAAGTTTCTCTCATAATACACCTAATAATACTCTTCCAATATTCTGGAAAAATAGCTCTACCAATGGGGTTGTAGCTCATTGGTATCCTGTTTTTGAAAGATTTGATAAGAATTATGGCTTACCTCGGGGAGTTAAATAAAATGGATAACTCTAATCCTTTTTCTTTTTCAAAAGCATCAGATTATACTGATGAAGAAATCAATACTTTCTGGGTTGATATTGATGATGGATTTGTTAGAAATATTATTGATCCAACTTCAAAGAAGTCATGTTTTATATTAGGTGGGAAAGGAACAGGGAAAACACATCTACTCCGTCATTTTTCTTATGCTTCAACCAAACTGAGAAATCCTCTTACAGCTGGTTTAGACATTGTAAAACAAGATGGTTTTTTAGGTGTTTTCTTAAGAGCTAATGCACTTGATGCATCACGTTTTGATACGACAAATGATACAGATAAAGATAAATGGCAAAAACTTTTCGGTATTTTTTTAGAACTAAAACTTACTGAGAACCTTTTAGATATATTAATTGATATTGAACAATCCTCAACAAATTATACTTTCAATAATCAGGCTTTAATTAATACTCTTGCTTCCGAAATATCACATGATACATTTTTTACATCTATTCAAAATCTTAACGAGCTTAAACTTTGGCTTAAAAATGAGTCGAAAAGAATTAACACTGAAATTAATAATTATGCTTTTACTGGAATTCTAAACCTTATACCTCCATTTTCATTAGGTAACCTTGCATTAAATTTTAAAAAAGCACTTAATGAATGGCAACCATTATTTAAAGACATATCTTTAGTATATCTATTAGATGAACTAGAAAATTTTTATTCAACTGAACATCAAGAAGTCATTCAAACATTTATACGTTATGGTGAAGGAATGACTACATTTAGAATAAGTGGGCGTTTATATGCTGTTAAAACATATTCAACTATAGGGGGAGGTGAAGAAAATAGAGAAGATGTTGAATTTAAAAAAATTAATCTTGATGAAAAGCTAAAAGACTTAGGTACTAAATACAAAGTATTTGCAAAAACTTTTATAAAGAAAAGATTATGTATAAAAAATTTAATTCCTCAGCAGAATATAGACTCTTTTAACATTGAAAGTTGTTTTGAAACAATTAAATCCACAAATTTTTATAACGACTTCATACGGTTTTTAGAAATTAAAACTGACCAACCATTGGTATTTATACAAAATTTTAGAAATGCTTTATTAAAAGTTCCAAAACTAATAGAATCTCAGGATATAGATAATATTATAAATATCTTAACCAAAGACTTTCCAATTATTCTACAGAAACACAATATGTTAAGATTCTGCAAGGATTATAGAAATCATCAAGATGCTCAGGGTATTGCCCTTACTATTCGCAAGCAATGCCTAGACTATTTGGGAAGTTCAAAAGATAGTGCAAGTTATGATGAGTCTTATAACCATTGGAGCTTAAATCTTATTGCCCAACTTTGCCGTGAAAGTAGAAAGCCTGTAATTTATGCTGGGTTTGATACATTTGTTAAGATGTCATCAAATAATCCTAGAAACTTACTTGGAATTTTAAGTAATGCTTATGATTTAGCTCTTTTTAATGATTTAGATTTTATTAATAAGGCTCCTTTATCTATTGAAAACCAAACAAAAGCTGTTGTCCATAATTCCAAATTTATATTTGAACAAGATTCTAACTATGGACGACCATCAGATATTGCCAAAATTGTTATAGATAGATTAGCTACTATTCTAAGAACTGCTAGATTTGCACTAAATATTCCTGAAGTATCACCTTTAACCGTTAGTTTCATAGATGATGACCTTTCAAGAAATGCAAGAAATGCAATTCAAAGTGCTTTAAACTATTCTTTTATTTTTGAAATTAGTAATGGTAGACCTGATCGAAATTCTGAACGTATTAACCGAAAAGTTTATTTAAATCCAATACTTTCTCCCAAATGGGATCTGCCAATTGGTCGTAGGGGCGATATTAGTTTATCTTCAGAACTTGCAAATGCAATATTTGATATAGATAAGAGTTCTGAATTTAAGGCATTACTAGCACGCCTTGAAACAAAATGGAACAACCCATTTACACGAGATGAGTTTCTTTTAAACCAACCAGATTTATTTAGTAATGATTGACTATTCCATTTTTTATTATCAAGCCCACAATTCACCTACAGACTTATTGGATTTTGATATTTTTATTTCCGCCTATAATTCTAGCGAACGTGTAAACACTATATTTAATAAGGTTAATGCTCCAAGAAAAATTTGGTTCGTTCATCCTGAATACCTTTTTAAGGATCTTGAACTTCCAGATAATGGAGAAATTGTACATCCAAGTGAAAATCTAGAAAGTCTACAAATCAAACAACTTCTTGATCATATAGGGGATATCTCTACTATACAAAGAATATGTATTGATATCACTGGGTTCATGAGACATGCTTTAATATTTCTAATAGCTAGACTAAAAAAGTTAGGGGTTAAAAAATTTACTGCAATTTACTCTGAACCAATCTCATATTCAAATGATGAAAATACAGAGTTTAGTAC
>LULL01000369.1_pt1 | contig 13946 bp, 13 predicted proteins | sample 728161 | NCBI WGS metagenome assembly LULL01 (sample SAMN03860290, study PRJNA289734) | marine metagenome | biome: seawater column; feature: ocean; material: water; isolation source: Red Sea water column Station 149 - depth 500m | place: Saudi Arabia: Red Sea | collected 2011-10-15 | depth 500 m
GTGGGCATGTGCTTCACCGGGGGGTTCGCCCTGGGGATGATGGTCGACGAGCGGATGCTGGCCCCCGTGCTGGCCCAGCCCAGCCTGCCGCTGCCCATCGGGTCCCGGCGGAAGGCCTCGCTTGGCATCTCGGACCGCGACCTGAAGGTGGTCCACGAACGGGTCGACGACGGGGCGTGCATCCTGGGGCTGCGGTTCAGCGAGGACTCCATGGCGCCCGCCGAGCGCTTCGAACGCCTCCGGGAGGAGTTCGGCGACGGCTTCCTCGGCATCGAGATCGACAACTCGCCGGGCAACCCGCACCGGATCGGCCCACGGGCCCACTCCGTGCTGACCGAGGAGCTGGTGGACGAGCCCGGGCACCCCACCCGGGACGCCCTCGACGCCGTGCTCGGCCACCTGGCCGAGCGCCTGCTCCCCGACTGAGTCGCCGGGTCAGCCGGCCCGGTAGCGGAAGGCCGCCATTCCCTCGCTGTCCAGGTCCTGGGGCAGCAGCAGGCCGCCGCTGCCGTGGGACCGCCAGGGCGGCCCGGGCGGCTCGGCCTCGACGCCGGCCGCCTGTCGGAAGCGACCGTCCACGCCGGTGGTCTCTGCCGCGGTGAGCGTGCACACGCTGTAGACGAGCAGGCCGCCCGGCCGCAGCAGCGGCAGGGCCGCCTCGAGCAGCCCCACCTGCAGGTCGGCCAGGCGGGGGACCTCCTCCGGTGTCGCCCGCCAGCGGGCGTCGGCGCGGCGGCGGAGGACACCGAGGCCGGAACACGGGGCGTCCACGAGCACCCGGTCGAAGGAGCCGTGCCGAAACGGCGGCCGCAGGCCGTCGGCGGCGACCAGGCCCAGGTCGAGCCCGAGGCCGGTGGCGTTCGAGCGGACGAGGCCCAGCCGCCCCCAGCGCAGGTCCATCGCCGTCACCCGGGCGCCGGCACCTGCCATGGCGGTGGCCTTGCCGCCGGGCGCCGCGCAGAGGTCGAGGACCGACTCGCCCGTTGTCAGGTCCTCCACGGCAAGTTCGGCCACGAGTTGCGAGGCCCGGTCCTGCTGGTAGCCGTCGGAACGGGCGACCGCCGGCGCCGGCGTGTTCATGGCCGCCAGGGCACCGAGCGCCTCCGCCTCGCCGAGGTCCTCGACCAGGCGGTCGACCAGCCAGTCGGGCTGGCTCAACTCGACCGCCGGCGACGGCCAGTCCGGCGTGTGGCCCACCAGGCGACGCAGCACCGCGTTGCACAACCCCCGAACCCGCCGAGGCGCGACGGCGACGGTCGCCGACACCGCCGCGTGCGGCGCCACCCCGCCCCAGAACAGCTGGTACGCCCCGAGGCGCAGGACCCGACGCACCGCCGGCTCCACCTCGTCGTGGAGGAAGGAATCCAGCAGGTGGTCGCAGGCCCGGCGCATCCGAGTCGTGCCGTAGACCAGGTCGGTGCAGAAGGCCCGGTCCCGCCGGTCGAGTGTGGAGCGGTCGAGCGCCGCACCAAGAGCCAGGTTCGCGTAGGCGCCGTCCTCGTCGATCCGGCGCAGCACCTCGAGGGCGAGGCGTCGTGCCTCCGATCCGGCGCTCACCCCAGGAGTTCGCCGGGCTCGGGCCGGACGCCCGCCAGCCAGGCGTCGGCCGCCATGCGCCGGCGACCATCCGGCTGCACCTCCAGCAGACGCAGGCCGCCGTCACCGGTGGCGACGACGTCCCCTTCGAGGGTTCCGACAGGCCCCGACGCCGTCGCGCCGGTCACCGCGGCCGACCACACCTGGAGGCGGGCGCCCCGGAACGTGGTCCAGGCGCCGCCGATCCGCACCACCCGCACCAGCCGCTCGGCCGGCCCGTCCCAGTGGAGTTCGCGGTCGTCCGGCCCCAACTTGTGGGCGTAGGTCGCCTCGCCGTCCTGCGGCTCGGGACTCCCGAGGCCGGAGCGAAGCGTCTCGACGAGCAGCGAAGATCCCGCCTCGGCCAGCCGCTCGCGCAGGGCGTCCGCCGTGTCGTCGCCGATGTCGACCTCGGCCCGGGCGTACACCCCGCCGGCATCGAGTCCCTCCTCGACCGCCATCACGCACACCCCCGTGCGCTCGTCGCCGGCCAGGATGGCCCGCTCCACGGGCGCCGCACCCCGCCACCGGGGAAGCAGCGAGAAGTGCAGGTTGACCATCGGTAGGCGCTCCAGCAGGTCGGCGGGAAGCAACGCCCCGTAGGCCACCACGACCCCCAGGTCCGCCTCGACACCGTCGAGCGCCCCCAGGCCGTGGGCGATCGGAATGCCCCGTTCCAACGCCACCGACTTCACCGGCGACGGCGTCGTCGCGCCGCCCCGACCCCGCCGGCGGTCCTCGCCGGTGACCACGAGCACGACCTCGAAGCCTGCCTCGCAGAGGGCGAGCAGCGGCGGCACGGCAACCGCCGGCGTGCCGAGGTACACCAGCCGCCGGGGCGTCCCCGACGGCGGTGCGCTCAGGTCAATCGCAGGCCCCCACCCGAGGGCGCCGCCATCCCAGCGGCGACGGCGCGCTCACGCAGCACCCGCTTGGCCTCGCGCTCCTGGTCCTCGTCGAGGTGGTCGACCAGCAGGACGCCGTCGAGGTGGTCGAGCTCGTGCTGGAACAGCCGGGCCTCGAGCTCGTCGGCCTCGATCGAGACCTCGTTGCCGTCGAGGTCGATGCCCACCAGGTGGATCTCCTTGGGGCGCACGATCTCGAACGAGAGGTCCGGGATCGACAGGCAACCCTCGTCGAACGCCCACTCGCCGTCGGACTCGACGATCCGCGGATTGAGGATGACGCCGGCGGCGTCGCCATGGTCGTAGACGAAGAAGCGTTGCCGCACCCCCACCTGCGGTGCGGCCAGGCCGATGCCGGCGACGTCGTACATCGTCGTGAACATGTCGTCGGTGAGGCGCACGAGCGCGCCGTCGACTTCGGTCACCTCGTTGGCCCGCGTCCGCAGGACGGGGTCGCCGATCATCCGGATCTCATGGGCTGCCACGGAAGCAAGGCTACCGTCGGGGCCGTGGAGCACCCGAGCGGCGAGCCGGCCACCGGCCACTACTGGACCGGATCGAACGATCTCCCGTCGCGTCCCCGGCAGGTGGAGCTGCTCCTCCCCGACCTGCACCTCGACCTGACGACGGACCGGGGCGTGTTCGCCGGGGAAGCCATCGACCGTGGCACCCGCTACCTGCTCCTGGAGGGGCCCGATCCCCTCCCCTCGGCCACCGAGCTCCTCGACCTGGGCTGCGGGTACGGTCCCATCGCCCTGACCCTCGCCGCCCGGCACCCCGGGGCACGGGTCTGGGCGGTCGACGTCAACCCTCGGGCACGCGACCTCTGCCGGGCCAACGCCGACGCCAACGGACTCGACAACGTGACCGTGGCGGCCCCCGAGGAGGTCCCCGACGGGATCCGCTTCGATGCCTGCTGGTCGAACCCGCCCATCCGCATCGGCAAGGACGCGCTCCACGGACTGCTGGCGCACTGGCTGGATCGGCTGGCCGACGACGGCCGCGCCCACCTCGTCGTCCAGCGACACCTCGGCGCCGACTCCCTCGCCCGCTGGCTCGACGAACAGGGTTGGGCCACGACGCGTCGGGCCTCCCGCAAGGGCTACCGGCTACTCGACGTGGCCGCCCGACCCACCGCACCGGAGACAAGGCCATGAGCCACCCCGACGGCACGCCGCAGGGAGTCGCGACATGAAGAACCTCGACGGCACCGGGCTCAAGCGGCTCCACCGCGACTGGCGGCGACGCACCGAGGCCGACGTGGCCCTGCTCCTGGACAGCGTCCAGACCCCGTACAACGTGGGGACCATCCTCCGGACCGCCGCCGCCTACCGGGTGGCCCACCTGTGGCTGGCCGGCGCCACCGCCGACCCCACCCACGCCAAGGTCGCCAAGACCGCCCTCGGGACCGGCCGCTACCTCGACTGGACCGCCACCGAGGATCCCGCCGAGGCCGTGGCGGCGGTGCAGGCAGCCGGCTACGGGCTGGTCGGGGTCGAGTTGGCCGACGGGGCCGTGCCGATCCACGAGGCCACGCTGCCGGAACGGACCTGCCTGGCCGTCGGCCACGAGGACCGGGGACTCTCCGACGCCGTGCTCGACGCCGCCGACGCCGTCGTCTTCATCCCACAACTGGGGAAGGTCGGGAGCCTCAACGTGGCCACGGCCACCGGCATCGCCCTCTACGAGGTCCACCGCCGACACTGGTGAGCCGAAAGGCGGCTCAGGCCCTCGCCGGATCCACCTCGATGCGCAGCCGGCCTGCCGGCCGCTCCACCGACGCCAGCGCATCGGCCAGCGCCTCGGGACCGTCGGCCCGAACCAGCCAGGCGCCGTCCCGGGGGCCCAGCACGTCCACCCCCTCCGGCGCTCCCAGCCGATCGACGAACTCGGCGGCCGCCGCCCCCGACACCTGGGCCAGGGCTGCGTAGGGCGGCAGGCCCAGCAACCGGCGCCGGGCGGCCTCGGCCTCCACCAGCCGACCGGGGTCGGCATGGAGGACCGCCTGGAGCACCTCGTGGCCCGGCTGGCGGGTCTGCACCACCAGGCGGCCACCCCGCGACCGCGGCCCCACGAGGCGGGCGGCCCGCACGAGGAGCGCCATCGCCTGCTCAGCGGCACGCATCCTCGGCGCCAGCAACTCCTGGTCGACGTCGAGGAACACCACCTGCGACGCCCGATCCACCCGGTGGAGCACCGCTTCGGTTCCCACCAGGACGTCGGCGGCAGCCACCTCGGCGGCCGGGGTCTCGGCATCGACCTCGCAAACCGGACGGGCTGCCAGTGCCTCCAGTTCCTCACGGACACGGGCCACTCCTGCACGCAGGTTGCGGAACCGCAATCCACCGCAGGCGTCGCACACCATCGGGCGACGCACGCCGTCCACCGGACAGTCGAGCGCTCCCTCCTCGGCCTGCACCAGCGGCACCCGGTGCTCCTCACAACGGGCCAACTCCCCGCACCCGTCGCAGGCCAACAGCCGGGAACGGCCACGACGGTTGAGCACGCAGACCACGGGACCGCCGACGCCCGCGCCGACCGATCGCAGCACCGGAACCAGCCGCTCGCCCAGCAGGCCGCCGCGCACCGGGTCCTCGTCCCGGCGGTCGAGGATGTCGAGCACCGGCCAGCCTTCCCGCTCCACGGCACGCGAGGGCGTCGTCTCGGGTCCAGCGGCAAGTGCCTCGAGGCTCGGGCAGGGTGAGACCAGGACGCACGGCGCCCCGGCCCGGCGGGCCCGTTCCAGGACGAGGTCCCTGGCGTTCCAGGTCGGGGCCCGTTCCTCCCGGAGCGACTCGTCGTGCTCGTCCAACACGATCGCCGCGGCCAGGTCGCGCACGGGGGCAAGGGCCGCCGCGCGGGCTCCCAGCACGACCCCGCCGGACGCGGCCTGCGCCCACTCCCGTGGGAGCACCGACACGGGCACGCCCGTTCGCCGCAGGCGAACGGCCAGCCGGCCCACGGAGTCGAGCGTCGGTGCCACGACGAGGGTGTCGCCACGCCGGGCCCCGGCCAGGACGAGTGGTAGCGGATCGGCATTGGGCGGCAGGCGGAGCACCGAGACCGGGGAGGCGAAGGCGCCCTCCGCCCAGCGGTCCGGGCCCTTCGGGACCGGCTCCGTCGATGACGGGGGCGGAAGCACCCGGACGCGGTTCGGTGGTGAGGCGGTCGTCAACAGGTTGGCCGTTCGGCCCGCCCAGCGGTGCGCCGCCCAGCGGGCGAGGTCGATCACCTCCGGCGACGGCCCCAGGCCGCCCACATGCGCCAGCGGCCGCAACGGCACGCCGTCCGGTGGCTCCACGTCGACGTCGACGACCCAGCCGCCGACCCGGCGTCCACCCAGGACCACGCGCACCTGGCTGCCCGGACGCACCAGGTCGGCGCGGCCGTCCTCCTCCCACGCCTCCGGCACGAGGTAGTCGAAGGTCCGGTCGATGGCCGCCACATCGGGCAGGACGCGCACCACGCGGCCCCCCGGTTGCTCGGCAGGCACCTCGACAGGCGCCTCGACAGGCGCCTCGATGAAGGGCAGGCGACCCTGGTCGTCGGCTCGACCGGTCACCCGCGGAATCGACTCAGCCCAGGCCGAGGAAGGACCGGACGTCGCCGGCCCGGGTGGTCTGCTCCCACGGGAAGCCGTCGCGCCCGAAGTGCCCGTAGGCGGCGGTAGGCCGGTAGATCGGCTGCTTGAGGTCGAGGTCGCGGATAATGGCCGCGGGCCGCAGGTCGAACACCTCCGCCACGCAGTCCGAGATGCGGGCGGGGTCGACCGTCTCGGTCCCGAACGTCTCGACGCGCACCGACACCGGGTGGGCCATGCCGATGGCGTACGCCACCTGTACCTCGCAGCGGCGTGCCGCGCCGGCCGCCACCAGGTTCTTGGCGACCCAGCGGGTGGCGTAGGCGGCGGATCGGTCGACCTTGCTGGGATCCTTGCCCGAGAAGGCGCCGCCGCCGTGGCGGGCCATGCCGCCGTAGGTGTCGACGATGATCTTGCGGCCCGTCAGGCCGGCGTCGCCCACGGGCCCCCCGATGACGAACCGGCCGGTCGGGTTGACATGGACCTCGTAGTCGTCGTCGGCGAACTGCTCGGGGATGACGGGCGTGATGACCTGCTCGATGAGGTCGGGTCGGATCATCCGGTCCCGGTCGATCCCGTCGTTGTGCTGCGTCGAGACCAGCACCGTCTTGAGCCGGACCGGACGGTCGTCCTCGTACTCGAAGGTCACCTGGGTCTTGGCGTCAGGGCGGAGGTACGGGATCGTCCCCGCCTTGCGGACCTCGGCGTGGCGTTCGGCCATCCGGTGCGCCAGGTGGATCGGCAGGGGCATCAGGGCGTCGGTCTCGTCGGAGGCGTAGCCGAACATCATCCCCTGGTCGCCGGCACCCTGGCGGTCCAGGTCGTCCTCCTCGCCAGAGGTCCCGGAGCGGACCTCCTCGGAGTCGTCGACGCCCTGGGCGATGTCGGCCGACTGGGCGTCGAGGGCGACCATGACGCCGCAGGTGGCGCCGTCGAACCCGTAGTCCTCGTTGTCGTACCCGATGTCCTTGATCGTGTCCCGCACGGTCCTGGGGATGTCGACGTAGCCGTCGCAGGTGACCTCGCCGGCCACCACGACCAGGCCCGTCGTCACCAGCGTCTCGCAGGCCACACGGCTGTCGCGGTCCTCGTCGAGCATGGCGTCGAGGATGGCGTCGGAGATCTGGTCGGCCATCTTGTCGGGATGGCCCTCGGTGACCGACTCCGAGGTGAAGGTCCAGTTCCTGCTCACGTGTCCACGCATTCTCCGGCTCCGTGCCGGTGTCGAAGCTCCACCGCTGCGTCGAGCACCGCTCGTGCCACCTGTCGCTTGCTGCCCAGGCCGACCTCCCGCTCGCCCCCGTCGGCGTCGAGCAGCACCACGGCGTTGGTGTCGTGTCCGAACCCGACACCCGGTGCGGCGACGTCGTTGGCGACGATCAGGTCGGCCCCCTTGGCGGCCAACTTTGCGGCCGCATTCTGGCGCACATCGGAGGTCTCGGCAGCGAATCCCACGACGACCTGTCCGGGCGACCGCCGGCGACCCAGTTCGACCAGGATGTCGACGGTCGGCTCGAGTCGGATCTCGGGCGGGCCGTCGGCCTTCTTGAGCTTCTGGTCGGCCACTTCGACGGGCCGGAAGTCGGCGACCGCGGCGGCCATGAACACGTAGTCGGCGGCAGGCGCCAGTCGGGCGACGGCGGACGCCATCTCGGCCGCCGTCTCGACCGTGACGACGTCGACACCCGGCACCGTCGGTGCACCCTCCGGAACCGTCGTGACGCAGTGGACCTTGGCACCGCGGGCGGCCGCCTCGGCCGCCAGGGCGTGCCCCTGCTTGCCGGACGACCGGTTGCCGACGTAGCGGACCGGGCAGATGGGCTCGCGGGTGCCGCCGGCGGTCACCAGCACGGTCCGTCCCTCGAGGTCGCGCCGTCCCCCAGCCAACACCTGCTCGACGGCGGCCACGACGGCATCAGGGTCGGCGAGGCGTCCGGCACCGACATCACCACCGGCGAGTCGCCCCTCCTCGGGACCCACGACCTCGACGCCGCGTGCGGCCAGCACCTGCACGTTCTCCTGGACCGCCGGCTGCTCCCACATCTCGGTGTGCATCGCTGGGCACACCACGACGGGTGCCCGGGTTGCCAGCAGCGTTGCGGTGAGCAGGTCCCCGGAACGTCCCGTGCGGTAGTCGGCCAGCAGGCGGGCCGTCGCCGGGCACACGACGACGACGTCCGCTCCCTGGCCCAGCCGGGTGTGGGGAATCGGGTGCGCCTCGTCCCAGAGGGAGGTCTGGACCGGCTCGGATGCCAGGGCATCGAAGGTGGCGGCGCCGACGAAGCGGAGCGCCCCCTTCGTCAGGACGGGGGCGACGTGTGCGCCGGCGTCGACCAGGCGACGGCATACCTCGATCGCCTTGTAGGCGGCGATGCCGCCGGTGACGCCGAGGACGATTCGGCGTCCGTGGAGGTCACCCACGGTGGGCAAGGGATCAAGCGCCCTCGTCGGGGGCGTCGTCGCCGGCCTTGCCCTGCTCGCCCTGTTCCCCCAACTCGGCCAGCTCCATGGCCTCGATGGCAGCCAACTCCTCGTCGGTGGGCTCGGGCTCGTCGGGCGGCTCGATCGCCTCGATCTTGTCGGCCGAGATCTCCTCGAAGGCGATCGAGAGGGGCTTGCGGGCCGTGGAGGTCACCTGCGGCGGGATCGAGGAACCGAGTCCCTCGCCCAACTGGCCGAAATAGGCATTGATCTGCCGCGCACGGGTGGCGCTGAGGGTGACCAGCCGGAACTTGGAGTCGGCCCGGTCGAGCAGGCCCTCGATCTCGGGGTTGACCATCGAACTGTGGGTGTCGTGACGCTGCACGGAGGACCTCTTCAGGGGGGGATCACACGGGAATCGCCGTCGGTACCGTCGGCGTTCGGACGGCCCACCACGGTACCAGTGCGACACCCGGATTCGTCGGGAGTGGTGGACTCCGCAGGGCGTTTGCGGTCCGTCAGGCGCGTCGGGACGACAGGAGTCCGGCGATCTCGGCGACCGCCTGCTCGAGGTCGTCATTGACGACCATCGTGTAGCCCAACTCGACCGCCGCGGCCCGTTCGCGCCGGGCCTCGACGATCCGGTCCTCGGCCCGATCGGGCGGATCGCCGCGGTCCACGAGCCGCCGCCGGAGTTCGCCCTCGTCCGGCGCCTCGACGAACACCAGCAGGGCATCGGGGAACCGCTCGGCGACCTGGCGGCCACCAGACACGTCGATCTCGAGGAGGAGGTCGCCCTCGCCCTCCGGAACGGGCGTCCCGTAGAGCTCCCCGAGGAACTCGTTCCACTCGAGGAAGCCCCCCGCCTCGAGGTGCCGCTCGAATTCACCGCGGTCGACGAACACGTAGGCGTCTGGAGCATCGTCGACCCGCGGCGACCGGGTGGTCCACGAACGGCTCAGGGACAGGTGAGCGTCGGCGGCAACCAGGGCATCGGCAATCGTGCCCTTGCCGGCCCCGCCGGGACCGGACAGCACGACGAGCATCGCGGCGGACGGGGCCGCCGGTCAGCCGAAGCGTGCGAGCAGCTCTGCCCGCTGCTGGCTGCCGAGCCCTCGGAGGCGACGCGACTCGCTGATGCCGATCTCGTCCATCGTCCGCCGAGCCTTGACCTTGCCCACTCGGGGCAGCGACTCGAGGACGGCGAGCACCTTCATCTTGGCGACGATCTGGTCGTCGGCGGCGCGGTCCAGCAGGTCGACCAGGCCGAGGGCCCCCGTCTTGAGCTGCTCCTTCACGTCAGCACGAACCCGCCGTGCCTCCGCCGCCTTGGCGAGCGCCCGCCGGCGCTCCTCGTCGCTGAGTTGGGGAGGTCCTGGCATGGGGATGGACCCTAGCGAACGCGCACGGTCGGGGGAGACGCTGCCGACATTCTCCTCAGTCGAGCGGCCATCAGCCCAGCAGCCATCAGCCCAGCAGGTGCCCGACCAGCTCGGCGGCCGCCAGGATCGGCTCGTCGGCGGCGGTGACGGCGCGGCCCACCACCAGCAGGTCGGCACCCCCCTCGATCGCCTCGCGAGGCGTCGTCACCCTGGCCTGGTCATGGGTTTCCCCGCCGGGCAGCCGGGTTCCCGGAACCACCCGCACCAGCCGGTCGGCCCAGGGCGCCGTGGCCTCGAGGTCCGTGGCGGCGCAGATGATCCCGGCACAGCCCGCTTCGGCGGCCAGGGCCGTGCGGGACTCGAGGTCGGCCCGGTCGGCACTGGCGTCGCTGGTGAGGACCGTGACCCCGAGGATGCCCGGCGGCTCGAGGCCGACCCCCTCGGCGCCGGCAGCCACCCCCTCGACCGCCGCCCGGAGCATCTCGTCACCGCCCTGGGTGTGCACGGTGAGCCAACGGGCACCCAGTGAACCGACGACCCGTGCGGCTCGGCCGACCGTGGTGGGGATGTCGTGGAGCTTGAGGTCGCAGAACACGTCGAAGCCGGCCGCCGCGAAGCCGCTGACGGCGTCTGGGCCTGCGCTGGTGAACAGCTCGAGACCGACCTTGAGGGTCCCGAAGAAGGGCTCCAGGTCGAACGCCAGCCGGCGAGCGGCAACGATGTCGTCGACGTCGAGGGCGAGCGCGAGGCGGTCGCGGATCTCCGCCGGCACTTCACCCTCCTCGGCAACCAGATCCGCCTCGGCGTCCAGTACTTCCTCGTCCGCTTCCGACATCGGTCAACCACTCTCCTCGCGGTCAGCGCTTCCTTGGACCACATGTGCGGCCCCGACCAGTTCAGCGACCTCCCGGACGCCGTGGCGGTCGCACCACCCTGCCAGATCGGCCAGCACCCTCGCTGGTGCCGCCGGATCGGCGAAGGTCGCCGTCCCCACCTGGACCGCCGTGGCACCGGCGAGCAGGAACTGGACGGCGTCCTCGCCGTTGGCGATGCCGCCCACGCCGATGATCGGGAGCCCGGGGTGTGCGGCGTGGACGTCGAAGACGGCCCGGACGGCCACCGGGCGGATCGCGGGTCCGGAGAGGCCGCCGCGGCCGGCTCCCAGCAGCGGCCGGCGGGCCTCGACGTCGATCACCATGCCCAGCAGGGTGTTCGCCACCGTCACCGCCTCGGCGCCCGCCCCGGACGCCGCGCCGGCCATCTCGGGCAACTCCGGCGTGTTGGGGCTGAGCTTCGCCCACAGTGGCCGACCGGCGGCACGCGCGGCATCGACGACCTCCCCGGTGGCCGTGGTGGAGTGGGCGAACAGGTTGCGCCGGTCCTCCAGGTTCGGACACGAGGCGTTGACCTCGACGGCGACGACCTCGGGGGGCGCGTCCGCCAGCAGGGAGGCCGCAGCGGCGAACTCCTCGACGGTGCGTCCCCAGATGCTGGCGACGACCCGGGCGCCGGTGGCGACCAGCGGGGGCAGGTCGTGCTCGAGCCAGGCCTCCACGCCCGGACCCTGGAGTCCGACGGAGTTGAGCATCCCGGCCGGCGTGGCGTGGACCCGTGGCGCCGGGTTGCCCGGCCACGGCCCGGCGTGGAGTGACTTCACGACGACGGCGCCCAGCCCTGCCGGGTCGAGGTGGCGTGCCAGCTCGTCGCCGTGTCCGGCGGTGCCCGAGGCGGTGCAGACGGGGTTGGGGAGCCGGAGGGACCCGATCGTCGTGGCCAGGTCGACCGTGGGTGTCCGACGGGTCACACCGGCGCCTCCGCCTCGGGCTCGGCGTCGCGAACGATGCCGCGGTGGTACGCCTGGAGGGTGCGGACCTCGAGGGGATAGCGACGCCAGTCGGCGAGGCCGCGCGCGGCGGCCAGTGCGGCCGAGGCGGTCGTGAGCAGCGGGATCCCCTCGGTGGAGGCGGCCGCCCGAATGTGCTCGCCGTCGGCCCGGGGACCGCGGCCCCGCGGACTGTTGACGACCAGTTGCACCGCACCCGAGCGGATGAGCTCGACGGCGTCCGTGCCGTCCTCGCCGATCTTGGCGACGACATCGGCGACCGGCAGTCCGTGCTCCCGGAGGTGCACCGCCGTCCCGCTCGTGGCCACCAGTTCCAGGCCCAGGTCGACGAGCCCACTGGCCGCCTCGAGGCCGGCGGCCTTGTCGCGGTCGGCCAGCGAGAAGAACACCGTGCCCGTCTCCGGGAGCTCGCCGCCGGCGGCGATCTGCGACTTGTTGAAGGCCAGCCCGGGCGTCAGGTCGATGCCCATCACCTCGCCGGTGGAGCGCATCTCGGGACCGAGGACCGGGTCGGCCTCCGGGAACCGGTTGAACGGCAGCACCGCCTCCTTGACCGCCACGTGGTCGCCGACCACCCGGTCGACGAGGAGGCCCTCGGTGCGCAATTCGGCGAGCGTGGCGCCCAGCATGACGCGGCTGGCCACCTTCGCCAGCGGCACACCCGTGGCCTTGGCCACGAAGGGGACCGTCCGGGAGGCACGCGGGTTCGCCTCGATCACGTACACCTCGTCGTCCTTGACGGCGAACTGGACGTTGATGAGTCCCCGGACGTCGAGGGCCTCGGCGATCCGGCAGGCGGCCTCCTCGATGCGGGCGACCACGGCGTCCGGCAGGTAGGGCGGCGGGATCACGCAGGCACTGTCGCCGCTGTGGACGCCGGCCTCCTCGACGTGCTCCATGACGGCCCCGATGACGATGTCGCCCCCGGCGTCGCGGATGGCGTCGACGTCGACCTCGGTGGCATCCTCGAGGAACCGGTCGACGAGGACCGGCCGTTCGGCGGACAGGCCACCCTCGATGCCGAGGCTGCCGAAGCCGCTCAGTTCGGCCATGGCCCGGGCCAGCTGGACGTCGTCGTAGACGATCTCCATGGCCCGGCCGCCCAGCACGTACGAGGGTCGCACCAGAACCGGGTAGCCGACCTCGGCGACGATCGACCTGGCCTGCTCGAGGTCCACTGCGGTACCGCCGGGCGGCTGGGGGATCTCCAGCTCCGCGCAGAGGGCGTTCCACTGCTCGCGGTCCTCGGCCAGGTCGATGGACCGCGGACTCGTGCCGGCCACCAACCCCTCGGGCAGCGAGCCGGCCAACTTCAGCGGCGTCTGGCCACCCAGCGAAACCACCACGGCGACCGGCTGCTCGGCGTCGACGATGTTGGCGACGTCCTCGGGCGTCAGTGGCTCGAAGTAGAGGCGGTCACTGGTGTCGTAGTCGGTGGAGACGGTCTCGGGGTTGCAGTTGACCATGATCGTCTCGTAGCCGGCGTCGCCCAGGGCGAAACTGGCGTGGACGCAGCAGTAGTCGAACTCGATGCCCTGACCGATCCGGTTGGGGCCGGACCCGAGGATCATGACCTTGGGACGGTCGGAGGGACGGACCTCGTCCTCCTCCTCCCACGCCGAGTAGTGGTAGGGCGTCTCGGCGGCGAACTCGGCGCCGCAGGTGTCGACCGTCTTGTAGGTCGGTCGGACGCCGGCCGCTTCGCGGCGCGATCGGGCCTCCTCGGGGTCGATGCCCCACAGGTGCGCCAGCTGGGCGTCCGAGAAGCCGAGGCGCTTGGCCCGCCGCCAACCGGCCCGCCCGAGGTCGTCCGGCGTGGTCGCCTCGAGCGCGCACCGCTCCTCGGTGATGGCCAGCATCTGGCCGAGGAACCAGGGATCGATCCGCGTCGCCTCGTGGACCTGCTCGACGGTCAGACCGCGTCGCAACAGCGCCTCGACCTGGAAGATGCGCCCCGGCGTCCCCACCCCGGCGGCGGCGGCCAACTCGGCATCGGACAGGTCGTCGAGAGCCGCCTCGGCCGGGTCGGCATTGAGGCCCAGGCGCCCGTTCTCGAGCGAGCGCAGTCCCTTCTGGAGCGACTCCGGGAACGTCCGGCCGATGGCCATCACCTCGCCCACCGACTGCATGGAGGTGCCCAGCACCCCGGAGGTCCCCGGGAACTTCTCGAAGGCCCAACGGGGGATCTTGGTGACCACGTAGTCGATGGTCGGCTCGAAGGCCGCCGGCGTCTTCTCGGT
>LULL01000444.1_pt1 | contig 13751 bp, 13 predicted proteins | sample 728161 | NCBI WGS metagenome assembly LULL01 (sample SAMN03860290, study PRJNA289734) | marine metagenome | biome: seawater column; feature: ocean; material: water; isolation source: Red Sea water column Station 149 - depth 500m | place: Saudi Arabia: Red Sea | collected 2011-10-15 | depth 500 m
CTCGAGCGGTCAGGCGGCTCGTTCCCTCGCGTGGTCGGCGAGCGCGTCGACCATCGCCACCAGCCGGGCCCTCGCCGGCTCGACGAGGCCGGTCATTCCCAGGTCCCGCATGCGGGCCGAGCAGACCGGACCGACCGAGACCGGTACCACCCGCTCGCCGTCGAGGGCGGCGACCAGTTCGTCCCGCCTCCCCTGTGCGTCGGCCACCTCGACCAGGTGCACCGCCGCCTGCTTGGTCGTGAACGTCACGGCATCGACCTCCCCGGCGCAGATTGCATCCACCAGCGCCAGCGCCGGACCGAGGTCCTCGGGGAGCGCCCAGCGGTAGACCGGGACGGCCACGACCTCTCTGCAGGTGGCGGCCAGCGGGGCCACCAGCACCTCCTCCTCGGTCCCGTCGAGCTGCAGGGCCACCCGGCCGCGGCCCCCGGTGGACGCCACGTGGTCGGCGATCTCGGCGAACAGTTCGTTCGGGGCCGACCAGGCCACCTCCAGGCCGGCCCGTCTGGCGGCACTCACCGCCTTCGGCCCCCGGGCGACCACCTCGCAGTGGGCGAGTGCGGCCCGCAGGTCGGCGCCGACGCCGACCTCGTCCATGGCCTCCAGCCACATGGTCAGGCCCATGCCGGTCTCGAGCACCAGCGTCTGTGGGGGGTCGGAGACGAGCGCACGCGACACTGCGAGAAGCCGGGCGTCCTGGGTCAGGTTCACCGTGCGCATCGTGCAGCCGTGGACCGGCACGGCACCACGGCGCTCGAGCAGGTCGAGCTGGGCGTCGGAACGCCGGTCGGCCGTGATGCCGACCCGCCAGCCGTCGAGGGGCCGGTCGCCGAGAGGTGGGGATTCGCTCACGGTGCCAGTCTGGCGGCAACGGCCGGGGATGGTCGTCCGGTCACCCGTACATCAGGTCGAGGGTGCCGAGCGCCGCCTCGAGGATCCCCTCGTCGCTCCAGGCAAGGAGGTCCCGTGCGGTCCGGCCGGCGTTGAAGCCGACGAGGATCGGCTCGCCCGTCCAGGGCACGGCGTTGTACCACTCCGCGAATCGGCCGCGTTCGGCCGGTACGTAGGAGATGAGATCGACATCGGTGTCCCAGAAGGGCTCGGCGAAGCGCAGGACCACCTTCTCCATGTTCCCCATGCCCAACTTCTGGATGGCCGCCAGGTGCGAGTGGGGCAGCGCGGGAGCGAACGCCACGTCGTCGGCCTGCAGCACGCCGAGCGGCAGGGTGACGACGACGGCGTCGGCGGCGTGCTCGCCCTGGTCGGTCTGGAGTACGACGCCGGTGGCGGAGCGCCCAACCTCGCTCACCCGGGTCCCGAGGCGGATGTCGAGGCCCTCGGCCAGGTCGGCGATGATCGGGGCATAGCCGGTGGCGGGCACCGAGTCGCCACCTCGCGGCATCGCTCCCTCGTAGGCGGTGGCGAGGGCCAGGTCGTCGACATGGGCCGGATACCAGTGCTCGACCTCGGAGACGACGACGTAGTCGAACCAGCGCTGCTCCTCCTCGGACAGGCCTGCACGGATGGGTGCCAGCTCGGAACCCATCGACCGCGTCGAGCCGTTGCCGAGCACGGCCTCCTCGACAGCCTCGTAGAGGTGGTCGAGACGGCTCCAGGGCAGCCGCGAGCCGTCGGTGTCGTGGAGGATCGAGTTGTCGTAGTCGGTGGGGACGATGGTGATGCCCAGGTCGGCCGCCAGGTCGGCGAGGGGGTTGGTGGCGACGCTGTGCAGCCACGACCCGCCGAGGTCGACGGGGGCGCCGCCGAGGTCGATGGTCCAGGCCCGGCCGCCGATCCGATCGCGGGCCTCGAGGACGGTGACGCCGACGCCATTCTCCTGCAGGCGGCCGGCGGCTCCGAGCCCTGCGGCGCCGGCGCCGACGACGAGCACCGTGCCGCCCTGGTGTGCCTCCAGCACCTGTCCCGCAGCGCGGAGCCCGGACTGGTAGGCCCCGTGGACGGACGCCGGGAAGTCCTCGTCCGTCGCCTCGCCGGCGATGAACACCCGGTCGTCGACGGGTCGGGCCAGGTCCCGCCGGAAGCGGGCGGAGGTCCCGGTCGGCAGGTACGAGTAGGCGCCCCGGGTGAGCGGATCGGCACCCCAGCGGGTGATCCGCCAATCGACCGGGTCGGGGATCGACCGGGCGGCCGGCGCAGTCGGGGTTCGGGGGCCGGATGCGCATCCGAGGCCGAGCAGCAGCCCCGTGGCACCGGCAGCGGTGAGGAAGCGGCGCCGGGTCAGAACGGGTGCATCATGCTCGGCCCCGCCTGCGGCCCGGCGCCCGGGAGGCGTCTGCCAGGGTGTCGGCCAGTGCCGCGAAGTCGCGGTTGACGGCACTGATCGTGAGGCGCAGGTGGTGTCGGTCGTCGGGGGCGACCCGGAACGGGCTGCCGGGCGCAGCACCGATTCCCTGCGCAGCGAGGGAGACGAGTGCCGTGGTCTCGTCGGCGACCTCCATCCACAGGTTGAACCCCGAAACGCCGGGCACCCGGATCCCGCGGTCGGCGAGGAGGTCGACGAGTGTCGTGCGGCGGTGGCGATAGGCCTCGGCGGCCTGGGCCACCGAGGTCGCGACGACCGGGTCCTCGAGGAGGTGCAGGAGGACCCGCTGCAGCAGGCGGCTGCTCCAGCCGGGCCCGAGTTGGCGCCGGTGCACGAGTCGGTCGATGACGTCGCGCCGGCCGCCGACGGCCGCCAGGCGCAGGTCGGGGCCGTAGCCCTTGGAGTAGCTGCGGACGTGGACGACCTGGTCGGGGAGTCGGGTGCCGAGGCTCTCGAGGGGGACGCCGGAGACGTCGCCGGAGTGGTCGTCCTCGATCACGAGGATGCCGGTGCCGTCGAGGAGTTCGGCCAGCCGGTCGGCCCGTCCGGGTGAGAGATTCCAGCCGGTCGGGTTGTGGGCCCGCGGTTGGAGGAGGACGGCGACGGGACGGCGTGCCAGGGCGGCGGCGAAGGCATCGGTGTCGGGTCCACCCTCGACCATGGGAACGGGAAGCATCTCGGCCCCGGCCAAGTCGAGCATGTCGAGCGCCGGCGGGAAGCCGGGGTCCTCGACGACGACGCGGTCACCGAAGGTGACGGTCTCGGCGATGAGGCGGTCGAGGGCGTCCATGGCCCCGTCGACCACGGTGAGGGCACCCGGCGGGAACGGCCAGGTGCCGTGGAGCAGGCGGGTCAGCTCCGGGATGGTGGGATCGGCGAGGTAGCTCGTGACCGGGTCGTCGTCATGCTGGCCCGTGAGGGCGGAGCCGATCGGCGGCAGCAGCCGCGGGTCGGGCGTGCCGAGGCTGAGGTCCAGCCGGTAGGCGTCGGGGTCGACCGGCACCTGCCAGAAGCGCTCGGGCTCGTCGGGACGCCGCCGTGCCCGCACGAAGGAGCCCCTGCGGCCGTCGGTGACCACGAGGCCGGCGTGCTGGAGGCGACGCCAGGCGTCGGTCACCGTCGAGGGGCTGACGTCGAGTTCCCGCGCCAGCGAGCGCACGGTGGGGAGGCGGGACTCGGCGGGGAGGGTGCCGTCGCTCACCAGGCGGCCCACGGCGGTCGCGATGCCGGCGGGGCTGCGGTCATCGACGGAGCCGACGACAGTGGCGAGATGGGTCTGGGGCATCGGAAAAGTTTTGATTGTCACAATCGGAGGATTGTGCCGTACATCCGGCGGACATTATCGTCGCGCCCGGAGGGGCCCGGCAACACCTGATCGGCCGACCCGAGCCACGCCGGCGCGGCCCCGTGCGCGACCGGGCGACACGACAGCACGACGAGCGGAGGGATTCCGATGGGCGAGGTACGGGCGGCGATGGTCCAGACGGCCTGGACGGGCGACAAGGAGTCGATGATCGAACTCCACGAGAAGTACCTGGCGGAGGCGGCTGCCGCCGGCGCCCGGGTCATGTGCTTCCAGGAACTCTTCTACGGCCCCTACTTCTGCCAGGTCCAGGACGCCGAGTTCTACAGCTACACCGAGGCCATCCCCGACGGCCCCACCACCAGGCGCTTCCAGGAGTTGGCCGCCAAGCACGAGATGGTCCTCGTCCTCCCCATGTACGAGAAGGAGAAGGAGGGCTTCCTCTACAACACGGCGGCGGTCATCGACGCCGACGGCACCTACCTCGGCAAGTACCGCAAGACCCACATCCCCCAGGTCAAGGGCTTCTGGGAGAAGTTCTACTTCCGGCCCGGCAACCTCGGGTACCCGGTGTTCGACACCGCCGTCGGCAAGGTCGGCGTCTACATCTGCTACGACCGCCACTTCCCTGAGGGCTGGCGGGCCCTGGGCCTCAACGGCGCCCAGATCGTGTTCAACCCCTCCGCCACCAGCCGCGGCCTCTCCTCCTACCTGTGGAAGCTCGAGCAGCCCGCCTCCGCCGTCGCCAACATGTACTACGTCGGCGCCATCAACCGGGTCGGCGTCGAGGACCTCGGCGACAACGACTTCTACGGCAGCACCTACTTCGTCGACCCCCGCGGCCAGTTCGTCGGCGACGTCTGCTCGGACCGGGACGAGGAGCTCATCGTGCGCGACCTCGACCTCGACCGCATCGACGAGGTCCGCAACCAGTGGGCCTTCTACCGGGACCGGCGTCCCGACATGTACGACGGCATCGTGGCCCCCTAGGGCCGGCACCGACCAGCACCGGAGCGACCATGACGACCAACGCCGACCTTCTCGAGCGGCACCGGGCGGTGCTTCCCTCGTGGCTGGCGCTGTACTACGACCCGCCGATCTCGCTCGACCGCGGCGAGGGGCGCCACGTCTACGACGTCGAGGGCAACCGATACCTCGACTTCTTCGGCGGCATCCTGACCACCAGCCTCGGCTACGACATCCCCGAGGTGACCGCCGCGGTGCGCGAGCAGGCCGGCAAGGTCCTGCACTCCTCGACGCTCTACCTCTCGGAGCCGATGGTCGAGCTGGCCGAGCTCATCTGCGAACTCTCCGGGATCCCGGACGCCAAGGTGTTCTTCACCACGTCGGGCACCGAGGCCAACGACGCGGCGCTGCTGCTGGCAACGACCTCCCGCCGCTCCAACCAGGTCCTGGCCCTGCGCAACAGCTACCACGGCCGATCGTTCACCACGATCGCGATCACGGCACAGCGATCCTGGTCGCCCACATCGGTCAGCGGCCTGTCCGTCAACTACGTGCACGGCGGCTACCGCCTGCGCAGCCCGTTCCGCGACCTGGACGACGACGCCTACACCGCTGCCTGCGTCGCAGACCTCGAGCAGGTCTTCGACATGATGACCTCGGGCGACGTGGCCGCCATGATCGCCGAGCCCATCCAGGGCGTCGGCGGCTTCGCCACCCCGCCCGACGGCTTCTTCGGCGCCCTGAAGAAGGAACTCGACAACCGCGGCGTCCTCTTCATCTCCGACGAGGTCCAGACCGGCTGGGGCCGCACCGGCGAGCACTTCTGGGGCTACCAGGCCCACGGCATCACCCCCGACCTCATGACCTTCGCCAAGGGGGTCGGCAACGGCCTCGCCCTCGGTGGCGTGGTCGCCTCGGCCGAGCTGCTCGACTCGCTGCCGGGGAACTCGCTCTCCACGTTCGGTGGGAACCCGCTGAGTAGCGCGGGCGCCCTGGCGACGATCCGGTACCTGCTGGATCACGACCTCCAGGGCAACGCGCAGCGGATGGGCGATCGACTGGCGGGCCACCTCCGGCCCGCCGTCGACGCCTCCGAGACCGTCGCGGAACTCCGCGGGAAGGGCCTGATGCAGGCCCTCGAGACCGTCCAGCCCGGCAGCCTCGAACCCAACGCCGGGGCAGCGGTCCGGATCATGGAGGAGGCCCGGGCCGCCGGCCTCCTCATCGGCAAGGGCGGCCTGTACGGCAACGTGCTGCGCATCGCCCCGCCCATGACCGTGACCGAGGACGAGGTCGACGAGGCCGGCGGGATCCTCGCCGGGATCATCGAGCGGCTGGACTGAGTACCTGGCCACTGTGATCATCGAGCGGCTGGACTGAGCGGGCGAAGGCCCGCAGAATCGACAGGCAAGAAGGGACACGAGAAGGGACAAGGGGGTCGCCATGACGACGCTGATCCAGAACGGGACCGTGGTGACGGCCACGGGCCGCCACGCCGCCGACGTACTGGTCGACGGCACCACCATCGCCGCGGTGCTGATGCCCGGCAGCGACGCCGCCGCCTCGGCCGCGGCCGGCGCCGAGCGCATCATCGACGCCACCGGCAAGTACGTCGTGCCGGGCGGCATCGACTGCCACACCCACATGGAGTTGCCGTTCGGCGGCACCTTCGCGTCGGACACCTTCGAGATCGGCACCCGGGCGGCTGCCTGGGGCGGCACCACCACCATCATCGACTTCGCCGTCCAGAAGACCGGCGAGAACGTCCGCGACTGCCTCGAGCAGTGGTTCGCCAAGGCCGAGGGCGAGTGCGCCGTCGACTATGCCTTCCACATGATCATGGGTGGCGTCGACGACGCCGCCCTCAAGGAGATGGACTCGCTCGTCAACGAGGGCATCACCAGCTTCAAGTTGTTCATGGCGTATCCGGGCGTCTTCTACAGCGACGACGCCCAGATCTTCCGGGCCATGCAGGTCGCCGCCGACAACGGCGCCATGATCTGCATGCACGCCGAGAACGGCATCGCCATCGACGTGCTGGGCGAACAGGCCGCCGCCCGCGGCCAGACCGACCCGATCTACCACGGGATCACCCGCCACCCCCGCTTCGAGGGCGAGGCCACCAACCGGGCCATCCAGCTGGCCCTGGTCGCCGGCGCCCCCGTCTACTTCGTGCACCTCTCGGCCAGCGAGGCCCTCGAACGGGTCGCCGAGGCCCGCGACCAGGGGCACAACGTGTTCGCCGAGACCTGCCCGCAGTACCTGTACCTCAACCTCGAGGACCACCTCGGGGCCCCGGGCTTCGCCGGCGCCGGCTACGTCTGCTCGCCGCCGCTGCGCACCAAGCACGAGCACCACCATGCCGACCTGTGGCAGGGCCTGCGAACCAACGACCTGGCCATCGTCTCCACCGACCACTGCCCCTTCTGCATGAAGGACCAGAAGGAGTTGGGCCGCGACGACTTCCGGGCCATCCCCAACGGCATCGGCGGCGTCGAGCACCGCATGGACCTGATCTACCAGGGCGTGGTGATGGGCGAACTCACGCTCGAGCGCTGGGTCGAGACCTGCTCGACCACGCCGGCCCGCATGTTCGGCCTGTACCCGCAGAAGGGCACCATCTCGCCCGGCTCGGACGCCGACATCGTGCTGTACGACCCGAACGCGACGACCCACCTCTCGGTCGACACGCACCACATGAGCATGGACTACTCGGCCTACGAGGGCATCGACATCGACGGCAAGGTCGACACGGTGATCTCGAAGGGCAAGGTCCTCATCCAGGACGGCGCCTACCACGGGGCCAAGGGCGACGGGGCCTACCTGCGCCGCGGCCTCTCCACCTACCTGACGTGACCCGACGACCTGACGTGACGTCCCACCTGACGTGACCCCCGGTCCGGGCCAGCCCGGCCCGGACCCCACCCTCCCGGAGCAGCGATGCAGCAGATCCACCACCTGATCGACGGTGAGGCCGTCGCCACGACCTCCGGCCGGTCCGGGCCGGTGTTCAACCCGGCGACCGGCGAGCAGACCGGAGAGGTCGGCTTCGCCTCCGTCGAGGAGGTCGACCGCGTCGTCGCCTCGGCCAAGGCCGCCTTCGCCGAATGGCGCACCACCTCCATCGCCCGGCGCACCAACCTGCTGCACGACTACCGCAACCTGGTGCTCGCCAACGCCGACGGCGTCGCCGCCCTCCTGACCGCCGAACACGGCAAGGTCCGGGACGACGCCCGTGGCGAGGTGGCCCGCGGCATCGAGAACATCGAGTTCGCCTGCGGCCTGGCCAACGCACTCAAGGGCACCTACAGCGAGCAGGCCTCGACCGGCGTCGACGTCTACACGGTCCGCCAGCCGCTCGGCGTCACGGTCGGGATCACACCGTTCAACTTCCCGGCCATGGTCCCGCTGTGGATGCTCCCGAACGCCGTCGCCTGCGGCAACGCGTTCATCCTGAAGCCGTCCGAGCGCGACCCGTCGGCGGCCCGCTTCATCGCCGAACTGGCGCAGGAGGCCGGCTTTCCACCGGGCGTCGTCAACGTCGTCAACGGCGACAAGGTGGCGGTCGACCGGCTGCTGGACCATCCCGACGTGGCCGCGGTGAGCTTCGTCGGCTCCACTCCGATCGCCCGCTACGTGTACGCCACCGGCTCCGCCAACGGCAAGCGCGTCCAGGCGCTGGGCGGCGCCAAGAACCACATGGTCGTCCTGCCCGACGCCGACCTGGACCTGGCCGCCGACGCCGCCGTGTCCGCCGCCTACGGCTCGGCCGGCGAACGCTGCATGGCCATCAGTGTGGCCGTGCTTGTTGGCGATGTTGCCGACAAGATCATGCCCCGGCTTGCCGAAAGAGCCCGCGCCCTGAAAGTAAAAAACGGCGAACAGCTTGATGCCGAGATGGGCCCGATTGTGACTGCCGCCGCACACCAGCGCATTACCGGCTACATTGACAAAGGTGTGGCCGAAGGCGCTGAACTGGTGGTTGATGGCCGTGAGTTCGATGCATCGAACACTGGCGAGGGCTGTGCCGATGGCTTCTGGATGGGCGGTTCACTGTTTGATCATGTCACGCCCGAGATGACGATTTACAAAGAAGAAATCTTTGGCCCGGTTCTGGCCTGTGTCCGGGTACCGGATATCGCCACCGCCATCCGCCTGATCAATGATCATGAATTTGGTAACGGCGTAAGCTGCTTTACCGAGAGCGGCAGCGTCGCTCGAGAATTTGGCCGCAGGATCCAGGTTGGCATGGTCGGAATTAACGTCCCCATCCCTGTCCCCATGGCATGGCATGGCTTTGGTGGCTGGAAGCGCTCCATGTTTGGCGATACCCACGCCTACGGCGAAGAGGGCGTAAAGTTCTACACGCGCCAGAAATCCATCATGCAGCGCTGGTCCGATTCCATTGATGCCGGCGCCGAATTTGTGATGCCAACAGCCAAATAACGACAGACGCAGCTGCGGAGAGAGCGCCATGCCCGACAACAATAACGCAACGGGACAGCAGGAGTTCGACTATATCGTGGTAGGCGCCGGCTCAGCCGGCTGCCTGCTCGCCAATCGCCTGAGCGCAGACCCGAATAATCGGGTATTGCTCATTGAGGCAGGCGGGCGGGATAACTATCACTGGATTCACATCCCGGTCGGCTATCTGTACTGCATCGACAACCCACGTACGGATTGGCGCTTCCGCACCGAGCCGGACCCCGGCCTGAATGGCCGTTCCCTGATTTACCCGCGGGGCAAGACCCTCGGGGGCTGTTCCAGCATAAACGGGATGCTTTACATTCGCGGTCAGGCCCGGGATTACGATCAATGGGCCGAGATAACCGGCGAGGACGCCTGGAATTGGGACAATTGCCTTCCCGATTTCATGCGTCATGAGGACCATTATCGCCTTGATGAGGGCGGCGATGCCGACCCGGAGCATCACAAGTACCACGGCCACGGCGGCGAATGGCGTGTGGAACACCAGCGCCTGAAGTGGAAAGTGTTGGAGGACTTCGCTACCGCCTGCGTTGAGGCTGGCATACCGCGTACGCGGGATTTCAACCGCGGCGACAATGAGGGCGTGGACTACTTTGAAGTAAACCAGCGCTCCGGCTGGCGCTGGAACACATCCAAAGCATTCCTCAGGGACGCCGAAAAGCGACCCAACCTGACCCTGTGGCACTCCACCCAGGTGCTGGGCCTGGAAACAGAGAACTCCGGCTCAGGGCCCCGCTGTGTCGGCGTCCGGGTCGAGCGCTCCGGCGGCGATGACGTCATCGCCCGGGCAAAACAGGAAGTCATCCTGTCCGCAGGCGCCATTGGCTCACCTCAGCTGCTCCAGCTTTCCGGCATTGGCCCGGCCGACCTTCTGAACGAGCACGGAATTGATGTGGTTGCCGACCTTCCTGGCGTTGGGGAGAACCTCCAGGATCACTTGCAGATCCGATCCGTGTACAAGGTAAAAGGCGCCACAACCCTGAACACCATGGCCAACTCCCTGATCGGAAAGGCCCGTATCGGTCTGGAGTATCTCCTCACCCGTTCCGGCCCCATGAGCATGGCGCCGTCACAGCTGTGCCTGTTCACCCGCAGCTCCGAGGAGTACAAACACGCCAACATCGAATACCACGTTCAGCCCCTGAGCCTGGACGCATTCGGCCAACCACTTCACAATTTCCCGGCCATCACCGCCAGCGTTTGCAACCTGAACCCCACCAGCCGGGGCACCGTGCGCATCCGCAGTAACGATCCAAAGCAGGCGCCGGCCATTTCGCCGAATTACCTGAGTACCCCGGAAGACCGAAAAGTGGCTGCCGACTCTCTGAGGGTGACGCGCCGTATTGCCGAACAACCGGCTTTCCAGCAGTACCAGCCCGAGGAATTCAAACCAGGCCTTGAGTACCAGACCGACGACGAACTGGCCAAGCTGGCGGGCGACATCGGCACTACGATCTTTCATCCGGTGGGAACAACCCGCATGGGGCGGGCCGATGATGACCAGGCAGTAGTTGACCCGCACCTTCGGGTCCGGGGCGTGGCCGGACTGCGCGTGGTGGATGCCGGGGTCATGCCCACCATCACCAGCGGCAACACCAACTCCCCAACCCTGATGATTGCGGAAAAGGCCGCCCGCTGGATTCTGGCCGGTGAGTGAGTATTGAACTGGTTGCAGTTTCCAGGTTTTTGACGGTGATCAGGCTGCTAGACTTGGCAGCCTGTTTCATTTGCAAAGGACTGACTCATCATGACGCTTGCCACCTGGTTGGCCGTTGTCACCATCTGCGTTCTGGGCGCCATGTCGCCGGGCCCGTCATTGGCCCTGGTCCTCAAACAGACGCTTACCGGCGGTCGACGCAACGGCGTCATTACCGCCCTTTCCCACGGCATCGGTGTCGGCATCTATGCCTTCCTGAGCATTCTCGGGCTGGCCGCCATCATCACCGCCTCGCCAACGGCGTTTTCAATCCTGCAGTGGGGCGGCGCCCTGTATCTCGCCTGGCTGGGAATGAAAGGGCTGATGGCAAAACGGCAGCCGGATGACGAACTGCCCGAGCCGCCTACCACCAAGAGTGCCGCCCGCGACGGCTTTCTGATTGCCTTCTTCAACCCGAAAATCGCCGTCTTCTTTCTGGCGCTTTTCAGCCAGGTCGTGGGCACCGACACCAGCCTGATGGCCAAGTTCGGCTACGCCGCAACCGCCCTTGTCATTGATACCAGCTGGTACCTGATTGTTGCCTGGCTGTTCTCCAACCCGAAATGGCTTACCCTGCTCAGGCAGAAGGCCGTGTGGTTCGAGCGTATCTTTGGCGCCATTCTGATTGGCCTGGCCGGCCGCCTGGTCCTCGGCATTCTGAACGGCAAATAACCGGCTCAACCCGCCAACTGGACAATTTCATCGTACTCGCGAGTCTGAACCACCTGCTCGGCAGCGGGTTCTGAGGCCAAGCTGCAGGCCTCATTGACTGCGCTGTTCTTTTCGGTCGCCCAACAACAGGCTCGGGTGATAGATGGACAGATAGGGATAGTCGAGATCTCTCAGCGCGTCCTCCAGCTCGCCCTTTACCCGGTTATAGAAAATGGTCGACGAGGATGAGGCACCAATGGCGGACATCAGGATAAACGCCCGCACACCCCGGGAGCGACCGAGTTCTCCCGCTTTCAGAGGGTACCCCAGATCCACCTTCCGGAACTGGTCTTGTGAGCCCGCTTTTTTGATGGTGGTGCCCAGGCAGCAGATAATCACATCGACATCAAAAAGCTCGGCGTGACCCTCCAGTTTGTCGAAATCGACCTCATGCTGGTCCAGCCTGTCATGCAGAGTTGGCAGTTTGTGCCGCACCAGCGCCACCACCTGCGAAACTTCATCCCTGCCCAGCAAACCCTGCAGCACCTTGCCACCGGTCAAACCGGTGGCACCCAGCAACATTACCCTCATAGCGAATATTCCCCAACAAACCTTTCTCCATGCTACCAAAGACCTGTGACAAACGCCGATGGGATAGCGTAAATCTTTGCCAACAGCGATACTGTTCAAGAAATCAAAAATTTACTGAACCAATGTCGGAGCCCGCTTGAGAACACTGGCAGTTACTCTGGTGATTGTGACCTTCCTGACCGGCTGTCAGGAATCCCCCACGGGTCGGAACCGGCTGGCCCTGGTTCCCGACGCTGTTCTGGCGGACATGGGGCAGCAGAATTTCGAGCAGATGAAACAGCAGAACGCCTTGATCACACGGCCTGATGTCAATCGGCTCGTCCAATGCATCACGGAAGCCCTGGTGGTCGCCGCCCAGACGGAGTATCCGGAAGCTCCTATGCCCCAATCCTGGGTTCGATAACCCCACGCCAAATGCTTTCGCCCTGCCCGGAGGGAAAATCGGCGTGCATTCAGGCCTTCTGGAGATCGCGGAGAATCAGGCGCAACTGGCCACGGTCGTTGGCCACGAAATTGCCCACGTTCTTGCCGATCATGGCAATGAACGGCTGACCCAGGAACTGGGTCTGCAAGCCGGCATGCTGCTGATCGGCCTGTTCACCGAGAGCGAAATTGCAGAGGACCAGATTCAGCAGGCCCTCGGCATCGGTGCCCAACTGGGCATCACCCTGCCGTTCAGCCGTGCCCATGAGGAGGAGGCGGATCTGATGGGTCTGGAAATCATGGCCCGAGCCGGCTTCGAACCGGACCAGAGTGTTCGCCTCTGGCAGAATATGGCGCGGGCTTCAGGCGCACAACCGCTGGAATTTCTTTCCACCCACCCGAATCACGATACCCGCATTGCCTCGCTGCAGAATCAATTGGCGGCTGCCCGCTCGGTTTTCGAGACCGTTCCGCCGGCCAACTGCCAGATCTGATCAGGTCGCGCTCACCGTATAATTGACTATCATCAAGTCAAGCGGCGCGTTAATACTGAGGCAGATTCCATGGTGGAACGCTTGCCACATCCGGACGGCTTCCGGCTAATTCTCACCCCCAACCGCTCCCTGAGCTGGCATGGCAATGTCAGAATCTGGGCCGCCCTGTTCGTGCTTTCAGCCCTCATAGCCACGGGATTCACGCTCATAGGCGCCTGGGTAATCATCCCGTTTGCCGGGCTGGAACTTGTCGCGCTTGCCTGCGGCATCTACCTCACATCCCGGGCATGCCAGCGGCAGGAGGTTCTCTCCATTAGCCGTGACGACATTCATCTGGAGAAGGGCAGAAAACGCAAGCAGGCAGAATGGACGCTCCCCACCCGCTATGCACGGCTTCGGATCCAATCACCGCCGCATCCGTTCACGCCAGCCAAACTGTCACTCACCCATCGGGATACAGAAGTATCAATTGGCGGCTTCCTGAACATTGAAGACACCGAGAAGCTCATTGGCCTGCTCGAACAGAACGGCCTGATGATCGAACACAAAGAGCCCGATCCGCAGATCGGGCTCTGGTTCTGATATTTCCGCGCAACGCTGGATGTTTACTCGTAGCTGGACGCAATGCGGGCGATCTCTCCGGCTTCACGGGCCTGATCCAGAGCCCGTTGAAGGTCTTCGATCACCGCCGGATCGGTATTGTTGCTGAATGCCAGATACATGGGTGTTTCGCGGAACACCAGCACGGGCTTCAGCCCGGTAATCCCGTGCTCCTCTTCCGCCACCAGGGGACCAACCAGACCATCGGTTACCCAG
>LULL01000424.1_pt1 | contig 13746 bp, 11 predicted proteins | sample 728161 | NCBI WGS metagenome assembly LULL01 (sample SAMN03860290, study PRJNA289734) | marine metagenome | biome: seawater column; feature: ocean; material: water; isolation source: Red Sea water column Station 149 - depth 500m | place: Saudi Arabia: Red Sea | collected 2011-10-15 | depth 500 m
GACTCAGGCACCATAAAGTGCATGAGAATAGACAGCACAATCGGAGTAATCGCAATCCAGTATAGGAAGCGCCAACCGTGAATTGGAATAATATGACCTGCTAACAAAGTAGCGAGGAAGGAACCCAATGTATAACCCGTCATTAAAGTCGCTAGTGCGGTTGAGCGATGTTTGGTTGGGATCATTTCTGAAATCAGGACGTTACAGGCAATATATAGCGCGCCTAACCCCATCGAACCAAATACCCGAATCACTGCAAACTGTTCATAGGAATGAGTAAAGCCCAGTGCACAGGTTAAAACTGAGGAATAAGCTACAAAAAATACAATGACTCGGACGCGACCAAAACGATCACATGCCCATCCACCGAAAATGCCACCGACTGCCATGCCTGCAAGGGTAAAGCTCCCTAACATGCCTGCTTGCACTGAGCTGAGTCCAAAATCAGCTTTAATACTATTGAGACTATAGGACAAAAGCATTAAATCTGCGCCGTCAACTAATAACGCAAGGAATGCAAAAATAAATGCAATTTTCCAAGTATGAGGTCGAATTGTTGATAGCTGTTGTGTGTAATTAGTGGTCATAGTCCATTACCTTGCCTACTTGAAATCTGTTTAAAGCATTTCTTTCCGAGAAAAAGCATGAATTTTTCAAGCAATTGTTCTTGGGTTGTACTTAGACTTAATCTCATAAAATGAAATTTTTTAGCTTAAATCCCTGTGAATGAACTCATATTAGAATATTTTTAAAGCGGAAAACAATATTTTTTGGAAAATAATTTTGCAATGCGGTATTTTATTTTTGATGAAATATTTTCTAATTGATTGAATCATATTGGTTATTAAGTGTTAAGAGAATTAAATATTTATTTGACTAAAATTATAATTTGATTTCTTAAAGTTTATGTGTATATTGAAAAAATGTATCGCTATGCAAAATAATGTATTGTTATTTGAATTTAACTGGTGAAATTAGTATGGGTGCTTTAAAGGGAATTCGGGTACTGGACCTTAGTAGAGTTTTAGCAGGGCCTTGGTGTGGGCAAATACTTGGTGATCTAGGGGCCGAAGTAATTAAGGTGGAGCGACCAAAAATAGGTGATGATACTCGTTCATGGGGGCCACCATGGATGCAGAGTGATGATGGTGATGAAACTCGTGAAGCTGCATATTATCAGTCTGCCAATCGCAATAAGTTATCAGTAGCTATTGACATTTCGACTGTTGAAGGACAAGAGTTAATAAAAAAACTTATTCTGGATACAGATGTTTTAATTGAAAATTATAAAGCTGGTTCATTAAAAAAATATGGACTGGACTATGAGTCTCTCGCAAGCTTAAATCCAAAGTTAATTTATTGCTCTATTACAGGTTTTGGACAAGATGGTCCGAGAGCTGAAGAACCTGGTTATGACTTCATTATTCAAGGTATGGGTGGATTGATGTCTGTAACAGGTGAGAGAGATGATTTTCCGGGAGGAGGACCTCAAAAGGTTGGAGTTGCATTTTCAGATCTAACAACAGGTTTATATTCAACCATTGCAATTCAAGCGGCTTTACTTAACCGTAATACTACTGGTCTAGGGCAATATATAGACATGGCTTTACTGCTATTTAACATCTGGTAATGTGCCAAAACGATATGGCAATGCACACGCCAATATTGTGCCATATCAGCTTTTTAAAGCTTGTGATCGAGAGTTTATTATTGCTTGTGGCAACGATACTCAGTTTTTCCAACTATGTAAGAGTATTGGCTTGCCTGAGCTAGCTGATGATGTTCGTTTTAAACGAAACGCGGATCGAATTAAATATCGAAATGAAGTGATAGATATTTTATCAGCGCATTTTTTAACAAAAACAGCTGATGAATGGGTTCGTCTGATACAGGCTGTCAAAGTTCCTGTCGGTTTGATTAATAATCTTGAACAGGCATTTCAAGAGCCACAGGTGGTGGCACGAAAAATGTTGATAGATATGCAACATACACAGCGTGAAAAACTAAGAATGGTGGGTTCGCCGATAAAACTTTCACTAACTCCTGTTGAATATCGTTATGCGCCACCTTTATTGGGGGAACATACCTCTGATGTCTTAAAACATATTGTTTCTCAAGAAAAATTAGCTGAGTTAAAAGCCAATGGCGTAATTGGGTAAAGACAAAGGAGTAAATCAGGCGAGCATCATTAATTTAGAAATACTGATTAATCAAAATTTATAGAACATCAGAAAGCAAACATTTATGTTTGCTTTTTTGCTATTAAATGAATAAATAGATTATAATTTTCGCAGTGCGAAACAGCAGGTAACGTGGTAACTATATGACTGAATCGATGGATATAGAACAAACAGAAAAACTATTAGCGCCTTTAAGGCATGAGCTATTGCATCCAATCGAAGATATGCAAGATGAAAATGACCGTCAATTTATTACTGCGTTAGCGCGTGGTTTAGAGTTGTTGCGTTGTTTCACGCCTAAACATCAACACTTAGGTAATCAAGAGTTAGCTCAAATGACAGGGCTACCGAAACCTACCATTACTCGATTAACACATACATTATCTCGTTTGGGTTACATTAAACAGGTGCCTAATTCGAGTAAGTTTCAACTCTCTGTTGGCGTATTGGCTTTCGGTTACTCCATGCTTTCGAATGTTTCGATTCGATCAATTGCGAATCCTTATATGACAAATCTGGCGGATTATGCTGGCGCTGCGGTTGCTATGGCAACACGTGATCGCTTGAACATGATTTATTTAGACGTTGTACAAGGCAAGGGCAATATGACGATGCGACGTCAAGTCGGTACATATTTACCTATTCATCTAAGTTCGATGGGACGTGCTTGTCTAGCAGCAATGCCAGAAGATGAAAGAGAGTTTTTACTGGATGCTATTCGTAGCAAACATAAAGACGACTGGATTAAAATTAATCGTGATTTAGATAAAGCATTTAAAGATTACCAAGACTTTGGATATTGTTTCTCTATTGGTGAATGGCACAAGGATGTGAATTCTGTTGCTGTGCCATTGATCCATCAGCAACATGGTCTTTTGGTGTTCAATTGTGGAGGTCCAAGCTTTATTATGAAGCGTGAAAAACTTGAAGAAGATATTGCACCTCGTTTACTTCATATGGTGAATAATATTCGAACTGAAATTAGCTAAACTTGAAGATTTAAAAAAACCAGCATCTTGCTGGTTTTTTTATGGATTGTGTTGATTTTTAGCTTATTTACACTGTATGTCAGATTTTTTGTTCTTCTGAAACTTATCAAGAGCAGTTTTAAACTCATTTCCTGCCAGACAATCTGCAAAGATGTTAGATTCATGATCTATACGATGCAAAATATCATCAATTGGCATATTTCTTAATAGCTTTTTACTTAACTGTAATGCTTGAATTGGCTGATTAGCTAATCTATTTAAAACCTTATCTACCTGTTGTTGTAATTCCTTGCTTGTTGAATAAATACTGTTAACGAAGCCATATTCTTTCGCTTGTTCAGCCGAAAATTTTTCTCCCAGTAAAATGATTTCTGAAGCACGAGAAAATCCAACTAACCTTGGCAGGATGTAGCTTGAGCCTGCTTCAGGTACTAGTCCAAGATTGACAAATGGAAATTGGAAAATGGTATCTTCACAAGCATAAACTAGATCGCAGTGAAGTAGCATGGTACTTCCTATACCTATTGCGATACTTTCAACTTTTGCAACAATTGGTTTTGGAAATGTTGCTAGACTTTTTAAAAACAGTACAGAAGAGGGTGGTTGCGAGCTATGAGTATTGCGATTTTTAAAAGCATTCACATCATTGCCGCTGGTAAAGATTTGATTCGCACCTGTGAGTAGTACCACATGGATTTCATCATTAATTGCAGCCTGATCGAGTGCCTCACTCAATGCTAGATACATATCATAATTAATCGCATTTTTCTTATTTGGCGTGTTGATTGTCAGAGTCAGGACTTTTCCAACCTGTATTTGACAGATGGTTCCTGAAGTAATTTGAGTATTTAGATCGTCTTCCTGTTGCATCATGACATCCTGTTATTGAGTTGATGAGCTATTTAAAAATCAAGATTCAAAAAGCCTCTTTTAGATTTCATTAATTTTATTGGAAATAAATTTCGCTATCAATTTTTTTATTTTGTATTTTGGTATTGAATTTTGTATAGTGGAATTTAATGGTATTAATGATGTTTTTAAGGCAATGATTACCTATGCAACCATGTCATTAATCTAAATGTGTTTAGAACGGTATGGAAACAAACAACCTTGCTAATACATGCAATAAGTGGGAACTATAATGAAGACTAAAATTACTGAACTATTTGAAATTGAGCATCCAATTATTCAAGGTGGTATGCATTATGTTGGTTTTGCTGTACTTGCTGCTGCAGTTTCGAATGCGGGTGGACTAGGTATTATTACAGGTTTAACTCAGCGCACGCCTGAGAATTTAGCTAAAGAAATTGCACGCTGTCGAGAAATGACAGATAAGCCATTTGGTGTAAATTTAACTTTTTTGCCTACTGTAAATACCCCAGATTATCCAGCTTTTGTTGACGTGATTATTAAAGGTGGAGTTAGGATTGTAGAAACAGCGGGGCGTAATCCTGTGGAGGTAATGCCTGCATTAAAAGCCGCTGGAATAAAAGTGATACATAAGTGTACTTCGATTCGTCATAGCTTAAAGGCTCAGCAAATTGGTTGTGATGCCGTTTCGGTGGATGGTTTTGAGTGTGGTGGGCATCCTGGTGAAGATGATGTCCCCAATATGATCTTGTTGCCTTTAGCGGCAGACACTTTAGAAATTCCATTTGTAGCTTCGGGTGGAATGGCAGATGGTCGTTCTTTAACGGCTGCTTTAGCCTTGGGTGCTGATGGTATTAATATGGGAACGCGGTTTATTGCCACTCAGGAAGCACCCGTTCATTCTAATGTTAAGCAAGCGATCTTGAATGCAACAGAACGAGATACTCGACTGATTATGCGTGCTTTACGTAATACAGAACGAGTAATGAATAATGCGGCCGTTGAAAAAATTGTGGCAACTGAGAAAGCTTTGGGTGATCAGTTGCAGTTTGAGGATATTGTTGAGCAAGTAGCAGGGGTTTATCCAAAAATTATGCTGGATGGTCAAATGGATGCAGGCGCATGGTCATGTGGTCTGGTGGCTAGTTTGATCCATGATATTCCTACTTGTGAAGAGTTGATACAGCGTATTGTAAGAGAAGCTGAAGATAATATTCGCCAACGTTTAAGTGGCTTATTATAGTTGGGTTCATTTTTTTTTTAGGGTTAATTGGAAAAGGTGTTAACTCTAAAGAGGAAAATATACTAGCTCAAACTTGTTCTGACATTGGATTAAGTTTGAGCGGATATAAGGAGTTCTATACTAGATTCACTTTGTGCTAACTCTGCTGTTTCTCATCTATTCGACAAAATATCAGACATAAACCAGCAAAAATAAGCCCTAAAATGCAAACTCCTGTCCAGCCAAAATGTTTCCACGCATAACTACCCGCAGTAGTACCCAGTGCCCCTCCTGCAAAATAGCCTGTCATATAGATAGCATTAAAGCGAGCGCGGAGTTGTTGATTAATTTTGAAAACAATACTTTGGTTAGTAACATGTACTGCCGAAAGTGAGGAGTAAAGTAACAACGTAGCAATGATATAAAAGCTAAAATGATAGGGTAATAATAAAAATAATAACCAACTGAGGATCATCCCTATACCGCAGTATAGTGAGATCTGATGAATATAACCTTGGTCAATAAATTTTCCAGAAAAATTAGCAATAAATGTTCCTAATATTCCCACAAAGCCAAATAGTCCAATTTTAAAATCGCTAAAATAATATGGAGCTGGTGCTAAAAGAAGTGACATCGTGGTAAATGTCATGCTAACACTAGCAAAGGTTAGACCTCCTATATAAGTACGTGTTCTTAAACGTTGATTGTTTAAAAAAATTGAGGGAAGTGACGCAATGGTTTCCGTATAGTTTTCTGATTTAGTTGGAGGAAAAGTACCAATATTACGGTATAAAATGATTGCAATTGCCAACAATAAAAAACCACTCACGAGATAAATCATATTCCATGCGAATATGCTGGACATTAATCCAGAGAGGGAGCGAGCGAGTAATACTCCCATCATTAAACCACTGAGTAAAAAGCCGACTACACGTCCACTATGCTGAATAGGGACTAAACTTGCTGCAAGTGGAAGCAGTAATTGCGCTGCACTAGAAAACAGTCCTGTTATTATGGTGCCAAAGATGAGCAAATAGATGCTGTTGGAAAAACCACTAATGATCAAGCCAATAGAGGCCAGCAACATAAAGGTAAAAAGTAGCTTGCGTTTTTCTAGAATATCACCCAATGGCATGAGTAATAACAGACCAGAGGCATACATAATCTGTGCTAAGGTCGGCACCCATGCAGTTGTGGTTTCGGATAAATCTAGATTTAAACTAATCGAATGAATCAGGGGTTGGCTAAAGTAGTTGCCACCTGTACAGATGCCCGCTGCAATAGCCATTAATATGATGGTTGGAGTATAGAGTGCGTTTTTCATCATGCTTGTTGCCATAATGAAAGTGAAACGTTAATCACCAACCCGTTGAACCGAATTATTCAATTGAATTGTTAATGCATTTCATTCAAAGCATCTTGAATATTGTGCACCATATGGATTAAACGTGGTCCAATTTCACCTTCAAGTTTTTCTGGATTTAAATGAAAACTTGGCGCACCACAGTTAAAGACATAAAGACCATGTTTAGAACTGACCAAAGGAACAGCGACGGAATTTACTTCTTTATGCCATTCGCCTAAAGACAAACAATATCCGTAATCTTGATAATCTCGGAAAGCTCGTTCTAGAGAGCGCTTTATAGCAGGCCAATTTTCAAGGTTTTTTTGTTTAAGCGCATCAAGTAGAAAGTTACGTTCACGTTCAGGAGTGGCTGCTAAGCAGGCTCTGCCCATAGAGCTGCTGTGAAGTGGCAATGTTGAACCAATTGGACGGCGCATATTTAATGCTGTTTCAATTTGTACAACATCTATATAGACCATATTTAAACGGTCACGTGTTGCCATCGCTACAGGAGCTTGAACGTATTGACTCATTTCTTCCATATATTGATGTGCAATATTACGGATAGAGATATTTGACAGTGCTGCATATCCTAAGGATAAAACACCAATGTCTAGTGTATATTTCGTTGAGTTAGGCAATTGTTTTAAATAACCTAATGACACAAGCGTATTTGTAATGCGTGCAATAGTTGGCTTTGGTAGACCAGTCATTTTTGCTAATTCTTGGTTTCCAAGCACTTGATTATTAGCAGAAAAGCATCTTAAAAGCTCTAAACCTCTTGCTAGCGACGCGATAAATTGAGGATTATTTTCCCGATGAATATGTGAAATAGGATCTAGACGTATCTCATCAAAATTTATTGGTTGTTCATTTTCTGAATTCTGAGACATTCAATCCTCAAATATAATAAAACAAGAATCTTGTATTATATTTCGCTATGCAAAATAAATCCATTCATCACTGTGCTGTTGTGATGAATGGTTCATGTTTTATGACTTCGAGACGTTTTCTATCACCATTGCTAAACCTTGACCAACCCCGATACAAAGGCTGACTACGGCATATTTTTTATTACGACGAAGCAACTCGCGGGATACGGTAAGTGCTAGACGAGCACCAGATGCACCTAGTGGATGTCCTACTGCAATCGCACCGCCATTTGGATTAACACGAGGATCGTTGAAATCGACATTGAGACCTTTTAAGCAAGACAATACTTGTGATGCAAACGCTTCATTAATTTCAATAATATCCATATCATCCAAAGTTAAGCCAGCACGAGATACAGCTTTTTTGATTGCTTCAATTGGTCCTGCACCCATGATACGAGGTTCAATTCCTGCTGCCGCAGCTGAAAGAATCTTAGTCATAGGTTTGAGGCCATATTTCTGTCCAGCAGCTTCAGAACCGATGAGTAGGGCAGCTGCGCCATCATTAATACCAGAAGCATTACCCGCAGTTACGACACCACCTTCGAACAGTGATTTTAATTTAGTTAGAGCTTCAACATTAGAACTTGGACGTGGATGACCATCTTCAGCGATCAATTTTGGTGGTAATTTTTTACCTTGAGAGACCTCAATCGGTGTAATCTCATCGATAAAAAAACCTTCTTCTTTGGCTTTTTGATATTTTGCTTGTGATTGCGCCGCAAATAAATCTGCTTGTTCTCGCGTTATTCCAAATTCAACAGCAACATTGTCTCCTGTTTCAGGCATGCTGTGACCGCCATATTGGGCAATGATTTTTTTGTTTGGAAAACGAGAGCCAATCGTGGTGTCATAAATTTTTGTATCACGGCTATAAGCTGTTTCAGCTTTGCCCATGACAAATGGTGCACGAGACATACTCTCCACGCCACCTGCAACATATAGCTCACCCTCACCACAAGTGATGGCACGAGCCGAATCGATAACCGCTGCTAAGCCACTCGCACATAAACGGTTAACGGTTTGACCTGGGACGGTGACAGGTAAACCAGCAATCAGCAGGGCATTACGTGCTACATTACGGCTGTCTTCACCTGCCTGATTGGTATCGCCAAAAATGACGTCTTCGATGTCTGCTGCAGGGACCCCTGTTTTTTCAACTAGTTTTTGAATCACAGTTGCAGCAAGGTCGTCAGGACGAATTGAGGCTAACTCACCTGCATGACGACCAAATGGGCTGCGTAAACCATCGTAAATATAAGCATTCAACATTGCGAAGTTCCTTTTCAGAATTATTTGTTAAAAGTAAGTGGTAAATTTAAGGCAACACGACGTTGTAACCATGGGCTTGGGCGATACCGTGGGTCATGGGTTAAGGTCGTCATACGTTCCAGGGTGAGCAGAATTTTTTTGCTGCCGATGTGATCGCCCCATTCAATAGGGCCAAATGGATAGCCTAGTCCCAAACGCACAGCTGCATTAATGTCATCGACGCTCGCAATGTTTTGTTGGGCAATGTCACAGCCTAAGTTGATCACCATCGCTAAAACACGCTGGGCGACAAAGCCAATGCTTTCAGCAATAACACTGACTACAGCGCCGTCCAGATTAAATATCGAATGAGCTGCTTGAATATAATCATTCTTTGTAGCTAAAGATGGCATCAATGTGCGATGCTTTTGAATGCCATATAGCATATCGATTGCAACGGTTTGTTCTGGATTCACCTTAAAACGTTGTGCTGCTTGTGTGGTGTCTTCGCCATAGCACGCCAATAAGCATAGGCTGTCTGTTTGCGGTACTGTCCTCGTATCTAACTTGATGTTTTGACTTGTTAAATAGTCAGTAATTTGTTGATGGTCTGAAGGGAAGTCAGTACCAATCCAGACGCTTGGATACTGTTCTAAACGCTCAACAATTTGTGCAGGTTGTTCACCTGTTTTGCTACCTGTGGTGTAGTTATAGAAACCCTGACCAACTTTACGGCCAAGTTGTTTAGCGTCAAGCATCTGCTTGGTCAAAGGATTTGGGCGATAACGTGCTTCTTCATAGTATTGGTGATAAATAGATTCCATAACTGGATGAGATACATCTAAACCAGTCAAATCCATCAGCTCAAAAGGTCCCATACGGAAGCCGACACCATCTCGTAAAATGCGGTCTATTTCACTGATATCAGAGACATTTTCATTGAGGATTTTAAGAGCTTCCGTTCCGTAGGCACGTCCAGCATGGTTAATAATAAATCCTGGAGTATCTTTTGCTACGACAGGACGATGACCAAAGGTGCGGGATAATTCATTCAATGTATCCACAATTCTTGGATCAGTTTTTAGCCCCTGAATGACTTCAACCACTTTCATGAGTGGTACAGGATTAAAGAAGTGATAGCCAACCACGCGTTCAGGATGCTGACAATTCGCTGCAATCGCCGTGATTGACAAAGAAGAAGTGTTCGATGCCAGTATCGTTTTTTCAGGAACAATTTCTTCAAGTTGCTTCATTAAACTTTGTTTAATGTCGAGACGTTCAATGATTGCTTCAACGATTAAGTCACAGTTTTTTAAATCTTCGAGTTGTTCAGCAATCAATAGGTTGTCATTAGCAGCTTGAGCCTGTTCTGTAGAAATCTTATTTTTTTCGACTAACTTTTGAAAGGTTACTGCTAGCTTTGCTTTGGCTTGTTCAGCTGCACCAGCCTTAGCATCATATAAATAGGTGATATGACCTGATTGTGCTGCGATTTGGGCAATACCACTCCCCATAACGCCAACACCAATCACGGCTATTGTTTCAATCTGATCACTCATTTTGCTCATCCTGAATGTTTTATCTCTACAATGAATTACGTTTCAAAATTAGATTTAATTTAAATATTGTTTATCGCCATCAATCGGTAAGATTTGTCCCGAGATGGAGCGTCCACTTTCTGAAGTCAGAAACACGCACAGATCCGCAATATGCTTTGGATCTACAAAGTATTTGAGGGACTGATTGTTTAACGCATTTTGGGTAGCTTGTTCCAATGAGATGTTGGCAAGATCAGCACGAGCCTGTAATACACGTTGAACACGCTCACCATCTACTGCACCGGGAAGAATGGCATTGACGCGGATATTGTCTATTCCTAGTTCCATAGACAGCGTTTTGGTAAAACCAACAATGCCCCATTTAGAGGTTGAATAAGCCAAACGGTATGGATAGCCTAAACGACCAGCAATCGAGGATAGATTAATAATTGAACCTCCAATAGATTGCTTTAAATAAGGAATGGCAAGTTTGGTCATCAGAAAAGTACTGTTGAGGTTGAGGTTGAGATTGAGAACCGCATTCCAGTCTTCTAGATTTAAATCCTCAGCTGCAACGGTTGGCCCTGAAATACCTGTATTATTGACCAGTACATCTAAATGGCCGAATGTATGGACGACTTGCTGAAACATATCCTGAATAGCATCTGGTTGAGCCAGGTCACAGCTATAAGTATGTAATTGAGGAAAATCTTGTTTAAACTGCGCCAAGCTTTCTGCATTGATATCACATACAAATACCTGATCACCATTTTTTAAAAATGCTTCTGCTATACAACGTCCAATACCTGAACCACCAGCACTGACAAAGACTTTTTTATCCATGTTAAGTTCCATTCCTTGATAATTAAGAGATCACTTGCCCTGATAAGTCGGTTTACGTTTTTCAATGAAGGCATTGATTCCCTCATTTTTATCTTCTGTTGAGAACAGCAGTTGGAATGATTTACGTTCAAGAGTTAAGCCTGCGTTTAAAGGCACATCTTCACTCATTAATGCCACTTCTTTAATTTGTTGCAGAGCAATTGGAGGCATTTTTGCAAGGCTTTGAGCCATTTTTAGGGCAGTGGGGATCGTGTCTTCATCTTCAGTCACTTGAGAAACTAGACCGATGAGATAGGCCTCTTCCGCAGGTACCATGACGCCAGTCATAATCATGCGCATCGCATGAAATTTACCGACAGCACGAAATAATCGCTGTGTACCACCTGCACCGGGCATTAAGCCGACTTTAATTTCAGGCTGGCCAAAAATGGCGCCTTTCCCTGCAATAATAATGTCAGCATGCATTGCCAATTCGCAGCCGCCACCTAATGCATAACCGTTGACTGCTGCAATCACTGGTTTTGGACATTGTGCAATCGCATTCCAATATCGCTCGGTATGACGTAATAGCATCTCTGTGGAATCCGCTGTAGCCATTTCTTTTAAATCTGCACCTGCTGCGAACACTTTTGTTCCGCCTGTCAGCACGATCGCATTGACATCATCATTAAAGCTAAGTTCGGTAAACACTTGCGCAATTTGCCTGCGAACCTCGCCATTTAAAGCGTTCATAGCATCAGGACGGTTGATTTGAACCAGTGCGACTTTGGGTATGCTGAGATCTACTTCTAAAAAATTATTCCCTAGATTTGTATTCAATTTTATATCCTTTATTTCGCATAACAAAATTTAATTTCTCTAATGATGCGTATTTTAAAAGTTATTTCAAGTGTTTTTTATTCATATTAATCAAATTCCTTACGTACTGTTTCGTAACTAATTGATATTAGGCTGTGTTGGTGTCTAAAATTTCGTTAAACGAAATTAATTTTTAAAAAAGCTTGAATTTTTGCTTTTTAATCTCGTAATATGAAATGAATGAGATGAAAAACCAAATTTCGTAATGCGAAGTTTGAGGTTTATTTATCGAAATCTTTATTCAGAATTGCCAAGACAAAATATAAAGGGAGCGTACGAATGATTCGTGATGAAGGGATGCTGCAACAGCTACTCTCTACCATTCGGGATTTTGTAAAAAATGAATTGATTCCTCGTGAACATGAAGTTGCAGAAACTGACCGAATTCCAGAAGACATTGTGGTACAGATGCGTGAGTTAGGTTTGTTTGGTCTTACTATTCCTGAGGAATATGGTGGTTTAGGGATCACGATGGAGGAAGAGGTTAACGTTGCTTTTGAATTAGGACAAACTTCGCCAGCATTTCGTTCATTAATTGGGACAAATAATGGGATTGGTTCTAGTGGACTCGTGATTGATGGTACGGAAGAGCAAAAGCAAAAGTATCTGCCACGTTATGCAAGTGGTGAAATCATCGGTTCATTTTGTTTAACAGAACCTGAAGCTGGCTCTGATGCCGCTTCACTTAAAACAACTGCTGTAAAAGATGGTGATGACTATATCTTAAATGGCACCAAACGCTTTATTACCAATGCACCACACGCTTCTACTTTTACTGTGATGGCGCGTACTAATCCTGAGATCAAAGGTGCAGGCGGTATTTCAGCATTTTTGGTGGAAGCGAATACACCTGGTATTTCGCTTGGAAAGATCGACCAAAAAATGGGTCAGAAAGGTTCACATACCTGTGATGTGATTTTTGAAAACTGTCGTGTACCTGCCTCAGCATTGATTGGTGGTGTCGAAGGTGTTGGTTTCAAAACAGCGATGAAAGTGTTGGATAAAGGGCGTTTACACATTGGTGCTTATAGCGTGGGTGTCGCTGAGCGGATGTTAGATGATGCTTTACGTTACGCAGTTGAGCGTAAACAGTTTGGACAACCGATTGCTAATTTCCAGCTGATTCAGGCGATGTTAGCAGATTCAAAAGCAGAAATTTATGCTGCTAAATGTATGGTTTTAGATGCCGCACGCCGTCGTGATAGCGGTGAAAATATTAGCACTGAAGCATCATGCGCAAAAATGTTCGCCACAGAAATGTGTGGTCGTGTGGCAGATCGTTGCGTTCAGATTCATGGTGGCGCAGGTTATATCAGTGAATATTCGATTGAGCGATTCTACCGTGACGTACGTTTATTCCGTCTATATGAAGGTACTACTCAGGTACAACAGATCATTATTGCGAAGAACATGATTAAAGAAATCACTGCTTAATAAGTCTAAATAACATAAGGCAGGGGATGCCTTATGTTTCTATTAAGGATACGGAAATGACAACAGAAATAATGAAGCAGGAAAATAATAGTACTGAAGCGATTCAGACCCCTAAAAAAATATGGATTACCGCTTTTATCTTTGCCTTTTTTGCATTGTTGTGTGATGGCGCGGATTTAGGATTTTTGGCGCTAAGCTTAACAAGTTTAAAAGCTGAATTTCATTTAACAGGTTTACAGGCGGGAATGCTCGGTAGTTTAACTCTATTCGGTTCTGCTATTGGT
>LULL01000376.1_pt1 | contig 13619 bp, 11 predicted proteins | sample 728161 | NCBI WGS metagenome assembly LULL01 (sample SAMN03860290, study PRJNA289734) | marine metagenome | biome: seawater column; feature: ocean; material: water; isolation source: Red Sea water column Station 149 - depth 500m | place: Saudi Arabia: Red Sea | collected 2011-10-15 | depth 500 m
AAACTGGAGGATTCACAGAATTTGTACCATTACCTTTTGTCCCTATGGAAGCACCCATGTATGTAAGAGGCCAATCACGTTATGGTCCAACTTTAAGAGAGTCTATTCTTATGCACAGTGTTTCTAGACTTGTTTTTAATAAGCATATTCATAACATACAAACTTCCTGGGTAAAGATGGGAGTTAGTGGAATTGAAGAGTGTTTAAATTCTGGTGCTAATGATTTGGGTGGAACTTTAATGAATGAATCAATAACCAGAGCTGCTGGAGCTGAACACGGCCAGGAATTCTCTGCTGAACAACTGAATGAATTTATAAAGAAATTAAAAAGAATTCCTAAACAAAGGAATACTCTCTATGGTGATATTTCTGAAGAGGCAAGACTGAGAAGTATTAACCCTCTTCCTTTAACACCTATAAAAAATACTTTAGAAGATAGAAAGCGTGATCTCATTGTAAGCTCACAATGAACAAAGCTTTTTTACTTTGCATCTTTAGCTATGTATTGGCTCTAGTTGTGGCAGTTATCAGTTCCTCTTTTTTTATGGATGGGCATTTGTGGAAAGCTATAACTATAGGCCATATAGTAGCCACCTTAATAATCTATCTCGCTAGTGTACTGGCTAAAAATTCTAGTTTTTATGACCCTTTTTGGTCTATTGCTCCCTTACCAATTATTATCTATCTAAGTTTTATTTCTTATGAAAGAGATAAAAATCTTTTAAAGGTCCTGGTAATTCTAATACCTGTAATTTATTGGTCCTTACGGCTAACAAATAACTGGCGAAGAAGTTGGAAAGGTTTAAGTCACGAAGATTTTAGGTATATTGATCTAAAAACCAGATTTAAAAAATTTCCTTATCTAATCGATTTTTTTGGCATACACCTGTATCCAACTTTACAAGTCAATTTTTCTTTATTTCCACTTTATTATTATTTTCTTTCTGATTTTTCTCCTGTGCCAATAGCACTCTATATTTTTTCTTTTTTTACTATAGGCGCAGTGTTTCTAGAGCATTTAGCTGATGAGCAAATGCGAGAGTTTCGTTCTCAGCCTGAAAATAAAGGTAAAACAATGAATAGATCTCTATGGAAATATTCAAGACATCCAAATTATTTAGGGGAGGTCTTGTTTTGGTGGGGTTTGTATTTAATGACCCTGTCAGTTAATTTAAATTTTTGGTGGCTATTTATTTGTCCTTTAAGTATGACTTTAATGTTTACTCTAGTAACTTGTTCTATGATGGATAATCGTAGTTTGCTTAACAGACCTGATTATTCAACTTATATGGCTAAAACAAGTCAGTTGCTATTATGGTGGCATAAATCTTAGAATGAAAATAACTAACCTTAGGAGGAAAGATGGTAAACGGATATTGTGATGAAAAATTTTCTGAAGCAAGGGAAGTATTTAGTGAAAGTATTAATACGGGCTTTGAATTAGGTGCTGCAATTAGCTTAGAGATTGAAGGGGAGACGGTCTTAGATTTATGGGGAGGAGTAGACAGTCCTTCCAAAGGAACTGAATGGCAAGAAAATACTATTGTAAATGTTTTCTCTTCCACTAAAGGTATAGCAGCTATTTGTCTTTTACAATTAGTAGAACAGGGAAAATTAGATTTAGATTTACCTGTAGCAAATTATTGGCGTGAATTTGCACAAGGGGGAAAAGAAACTATACCTGTGCGATATCTGTTTTGTCATAAATCAGGTCTTTGTGGTATCAGAAAGCCTTTAGGTCAAGGAGCCTTTTGTGATTGGGATTTCATTTGCAATGAGTTAGCTTCACAAGAACCTTTGTGGGAGCCAGGTACAGCCCATGGGTATCATGCAATTACTTATGGCCACCTAGTAGGAGAAGTACTAAGAAGAATAGATGGGCGAACGATTGGACAATATTTTAAAGAGGAAATAGCTGATCCTTTAGATTTAGATTTTTGGATTGGACTACCTGATTCTGAGTTCTCTAGAGTCACTGAACTCAATCCTTCAAAACCGGGGCCAATGCAATTTTTATTCCCTTTAATAGGTAAATTACCAAAATTCCTTATTCCAGGCCCAATGAAATTCTTACTAGATTTTGGTGATACAAACACTCCTGCGGGAGCTGCCTTTAGCAATCCGCCTATGGAAATGGATCCCGAAAAAGGAATGGAAGCTAATACAAAAAAATGGAGAAATGCTGAAATTCCTGCTGCAAATGGACATGGGACAGCAAGATCTTTAGCAAAAATCTATGGTGTCCTAGCGAATGGCGGAAGCCGTGACGGAGTGCATGTTCTAAAACCAGAAACCATAGAGTTAGCAAGACAAACTCAATCAGATGGCAGAGACTTAGTTTTAGGTCGAATGCATACTAGGTTTGGACTAGGATTTATGTTGGGAACAGAGCATGTCAGCATGGGGCCAGGACAAGGGGCTTTTGGTCATGGTGGAGCAGGGGGATCTTTAGGTTTTGCTGATCCTGACAATAAAGTGTCTTTAGGTTTCGTTATGAATCAGATGCATCCTGGAATAACTGCGTGGAAGACTGCCACTGATGTAGCTGATTCAGTTTATTCTAATTTATAGTTGTAAGTATGTTTGGAATGCCTATCTCTAGATACGGAGCTTCTTCTGTATTTGAACAAAGTAACGAGTTACCAATTCCTAGTGTCAATAAAAATGAAGTACTTGTAAAAATTAAATCCACTTCTGTTAACCCTATTGATTTAATGAAAAGAGAAGGGTACGGCAAAACTATATTTGAGAAACAGAGAAAGCAATTATTTCCTTGGATTCTAGGAAGTGATGTGTCAGGAATTGTTAAAGAAGTTGGCTCTAAAGTAACAAAATTTAAGGAGGGCGATGAAGTTTATGGCAGTAGTTCCAGTACTAATATTGGAACCTACTGTGAATATGCAGCTTTTAATCAAAATGAAATTGATTTTAAGCCCAGTAACTTGTCGTTCAATGAAGCAGCTTCATTACCATATGTAGCTATAACTACATGGACAGCACTAATAAGATGGGCTGGTATCAGACCACAAGATTTGAAAGATAAAAAAGTATTTATCCAAGCTGGTTCAGGCGGGGTAGGAACTTTTGCAATCCAATTACTTAAATATTGGGGAGCTAAAATAGCAACAACCTGCAGTGAGTCAAATCATGCTTTAGTGAAGAAACTTGGTGCAGAAATAGCAATTGACTACAACACGCAAAAATTTTATGAACTTTTAGAGGATTACGACCTTGTTTTTGATTGTTTAGGTGATTTCGGAGGTCTAGATTCTGTAGGTAATTGCTTGAGTATCTTGAAGGCAGAAGCTAATTCACACTACATTACATTAAATCACCCTTTTCTCAGAACTATTGATAAAAAAGGTCTTGTTATCGGAGTACCTTCAGCTTTAAAACAGAGGCAACAAGTAAAAAAAGAAGCAAAACCCATAAATATTCACTGGTCAATATATAGACCGAGTCCTTCAGGTTTAAGTGAGTTAAGCCGATTAGTAGAGGCAGAAGTAATTAAGCCAGTAATAGATTCAGTTTATTCTCTAAAGAATATAATAGAGGCACATGAAAAAGTTGGAACTTCACATGCCAAAGGAAAAGTAGTTATAGAAGTAGAGAAAAATGACTAAATTAAGTGTAAACGTTAATAAAGTTGCCTGGTTAAGAAATGCTAGGGGAGGGAGTAATCCAAGTATTAAAGATTTTTCAAAGATTTGTATAGAAAGTGGTTGTGATGGAATCACGGTTCATCCTCGCGATGATATGAGACACATTAATCCAGATGATGTGAGAATCTTAAAAGACCTAACATCCAAGTTGAATGTGGAATTTAATATAGAAGGCAACCCATTTAGTCTACAAAAAGGTAAATACCCTGGATTTGTGGAGTTAATTAATAGATATAAGCCTGATCAGTGCACATTAGTTCCTGATGAGCCGAATCAGTTAACTTCTGATCATGGATGGAATTTATCTGGAGATAATAAATCACTAATTACTTTAATAGAAAAGATAAAATCCTATGGATCAAGGGTGAGTTTATTTATTGACCCTGATGAAGATAGTATTTCAAAAGTTAAAGAAGTAGGTGCAGATCGAATAGAACTTTACACAGGTCCATATGCAGAAGCATATGGTTCAGAAGCAAAAACAGAAAAGTTAATTAATCTTTACTCTAAGGCCGCTACCCATGCACATAACATAGGGCTGGGTGTTAATGCAGGGCATGATTTAGATTTATTCAATTTAGGTCTATTTCTTAAGAGATGTAATATTGATGAAGTCTCAATAGGTCACGCACTTATTTCTGACTCACTTAAATTTGGTATGAGCGAAACAGTTAAAAAGTATCTTCACTTATGTAAATGAGATAAAATTTTGATTATGGACATAGAACAAGAAATAAAAGAACAAATAAACGCTAATCCCATACTTTTGTACATGAAGGGTTCTCCAGATGCCCCTCAGTGTGGGTTTTCTTCAAGGGCTACACAGTTATTGATCGCATGCGGAAAACCGTTCTCTTTTGTCGATATTCTTTCCAATCCAGAGATAAGAGCTAATCTACCTAAAGTTTCAAATTGGCCCACCTTTCCACAATTATTTGTAAACGGAGAATTAGTAGGTGGTAGTGATATATTGATGGAATTACAAGAAAGCGGAGAACTTCAAAAATTAATAGATTCTGTAGAGCAAAAATCTTAAAATATCTGCTTTCTGTACTTTAATTTTCCTCTGAAGCCTCCTAGTTATAAGGGTTTCAAATTAGGCTACTATTGAGTGGGATTAATAAAATGTTCGAAACAACTGATTTTTTATTCACAGCGGAAACTACACCTGGAGTTACTACTGATCTTGCTGGAAGCGTTGGCAAGGTTGAAGAGCTCAGCGTTGTAGCTGACGCTGTAAACGTAACAGATTCACCAAATTGCAAAAGTCGTTTGAACGGTTTGCTGGTTGCTTCAGAGATTAAAAGAAGTGGGTTAGATGTCATTTTGCAACTAACGGGTAGGGACAGAAACCAGATTGCCTTGGAGTCCGTGTTGTTGGGTGCCTTGTCGGTTGGTGTAAACAAAATACTTTGTCTAACCGGAGATCAGCCAGACAAGAACGGGCCTGTGGTTGTTAATGAATTAAATAGTAACGGATTGATCAAACTATGTAAGGTCATCTCAGAGGGAACGCTGACCGACGGAACAACAATAAAAAACCCTTTACCGATTTATTCAGGTGCGGCGGATGATTTATACGATCAGCTCTCAAAACCAGATGCGATTAGCAAATTAGCTATGAAGATCGAACAAGGAGCAAATTTTATTCAAACTCAGTATTGTTTTGATTATGAGGTTATCAAAAAATATTCGGATAAATTGAATGACCATGGTTCCTTTAATAATTGTAAGGTGCTAATTGGAATGGGCCCTTTAAAATCAGCTGAGCAGGGCGACTGGATACGAAAGAACTTATGGGGTGTAAACATCTCTGATGAAATTCTGCACCGCTTAGAGGTTAGTGACTCGCCAGTGGAAACCGGTGAACAAATTTGTAAAGAACTGATAGAAAAAATTATCCAACTTCCCTGTATTGATGGAGTTCATTTAATGGGTCCAAATAGTGAAAAAGGTTCGGCTAGAATAATTTCTCATTTTAGATAAGGTTCTACAGGACAACCTATTAATATTTCAAGCAAACCTCCAGCTATCATTGAGTGGTAGTAAATGAATAATAATCAGTATCTAAAAGAAATCCTATCAAACGTTAAAACCATTGCTGTTGTAGGAGCAAGCTCTAAACCAGATAAAGATAGTTATAGGGTCATGGAAGCTCTTATTAAGTTCGGGTTTGAAGTATTTCCAGTAAATCCCAATTATGCGGGCGAAAGAATTTTAGGTAAGGAATGTTATCCAAATTTGAAAGCCATTAATAAAAAAATTGATATGGTAGATATATTTCGTACAAAAGATTTTATTTTTAGTCTTACAAAGGAAGCAATAGAGGTTAAAACGGAAATCTTATGGACTCAAGAAGGTATTATTCATGAAGAAGCAGCTAATTTTGGCAGAAGTGCTGGCCTCATAGTTGTAATGGATAAATGTCCAAAAAAGATTTTAGAAGAATAAAATTGTGTTAGTTAGATACTTGTACAAAAAATAAAAAGAGTTTTGCCTGAATTAGTAAATCACTACTGAACGAATACTTTCTCCTGAGTGCATTAGATCAAAAGCTTTATTAATATCTTCTAGTTGCATGGTATGAGTGATCAAATCATCAATATTTATTTTCTGATCCATATACCAATCCACAATCTTTGGCACATCAGTTCTACCTCTAGCTCCACCAAAAGCAGTTCCTTTCCAAGAACGGCCAGTGACTAATTGAAAGGGGCGAGTTGAGAGTTCCTGACCTGCTCCAGGCACACCGATTATGTAAGATTCACCCCAGCCTTTATGACAACACTCCAGCGCCTGACGCATCACATCAACATTCCCAATACATTCGAAGCTATAATCCACACCTCCGGTAATTTGGATAATTTGATCTACGACATTATCAACATTTTTAGGGTTGATGAAATCTGTCATACCAAATTTTTTACCTAATGATTCCCGTTCAGAATTAATGTCAACACCAATAATTCTACTGGCACCAGCTAGTTTAGAACCCTGAATAACATTAAGACCAATTCCTCCAAGGCCAAATACTGCCACAGTAGAACCTATTTCTACTTTGGCCTGAAAAATAACGGCACCGATGCCTGTTGTAACTCCACATCCGATATAACAGACCTTATCAAACGGAGCATCTTCACGGACTTTAGCTAAAGAGATCTCTGGTAAAACAGTATAGTTTGAAAAAGTAGAGCAACCCATGTAATGCATTAAAGGTTTGCCATTAAGAGAAAATCGGCTTGTTCCATCGGGCATCACTCCCTGACCCTGGGTTTCCCTTACGGCCTGACAAAGATTAGTTTTAGGATTTAGACAATATTCACACTTACGACACTCAGCTGTATACAGAGGGATTACATGATCACCTGTTTTGACAGTTGAGACTCCTGGTCCTACTTCAACTACTATTCCTGCTCCTTCATGACCGAGAATAGAAGGAAATACTCCTTCTGGATCTTCACCGCTTAAAGTAAAAGCATCTGTATGGCAAACACCGGTAGCTTTTAATTCAACTAGCACTTCACCTGTTTTTGGGCCCTCCAGCTCAACTTCACATATTTCTAAAGGTTTACCTGCTTCGAAAGCTACAGCAGCTTGTGTTTTCATTGATCTCTACTCTTAGTGATTTTTAAACTTTTTATTTTTTAAATTTAGCTGCTTCTTCTGAACCGCCCGTTGCTGTCCCTTTGGTGTAAGAATGAGCACCCATACCTGCAAGATCTCCGCCTTGAACAATTAAATATTCATTTCTTATTTCTTCCTCATCAAAGAAGCATTCCAATATTTCTCTGACTCCATCAGCATACCTTGCCTGTGCCGATAAAGAAGTGCCAGATGTATGTGGAGTCATTCCGTGATTTGGCATTGTTCTCCAAACATGATCATTTGGTGCAGGTTGCGGGAACCAAACATCTCCTGCATACCCACTCAACTGTCCTGATTTTAAGGCCTCTGCTATAGCGTCCTTATCACAAATTTTTCCTCTGGCAGTATTAATAATATACGCGCCAGGTTTACACTTACTAATTAACTCCTGATTAAATAAATGTTCTGTTTCAGGATGAAGAGGGCAACTTATATTAATAACGTCACAAGCTGCAACTAGAGATTCAACTGAATCATGATAGGTTAAATTAAGCTCTTGTTCTTGTTCTGAATTCAATCTATGTTTATCAAAATAATGTAAATGCACATCAAAAGGATGCATTTTTCTTAACATATCGTAACCAATACGTCCTGCAGCAATTGTGCCTACATGCATACCTTCTACATCATAAGATCTCTTAACTGCATCAGCGATATGCCAACCACCTTCATTCACTATCCTATGTTGATTATGATAATCCCTAACTAAAGATAAAATCATCATAACAATATGTTCTGCAACTGACCTTGAATTACAGTAGGTCACCTCAACGACATCAACTTTATGGTCCATAGCGGCCTGTAGGTCTACATGATCAGAACCAATACCAGCAGTAATTGCCATTTTTAAATTTGGCGCACTTTCTATTCTTTTTCTTGTTAGATAATACGGCCAAAATGGTTGTGAAATTACAACATCAGCATCTACTAATTCCTTATCTGCAACGCAACCTTCGGCGTCTTTGTCAGATGTAACCACTAGTGTATGCCCTTTATCTTCTAAAAACTTTCTTAAACCCAATTCACCAGATACACAACCAAGTAATTCACCCGGTTTAAAATCTCTTCCTTTAGGACTTGGTAATGACATTCCATCAGGATATTTTTCAAGTTTAGGAAGTTCCTTTACAGGATAACTTGAAGGCATTCCATCTTTTGGGTCGTCATATAAGATACATAGTATTTTCATTTATTTTCTCCTCTTTAATTTAATTGAATTCATGATATTTAAAATAATCCTTGAATTAATCCTTTATCGTCAAGATCTATATTCTCCGAAGCTGGTATTCTTGGTAACCCTGGCATGGTCATAATTTCACCACAAACTACCACAATAAATTCTGCGCCTGCGGATAACCGGACTTCTCTAATTGGAACATCATGTCCTGATGGAGCTCCCATTAATAAAGGGTCAGTAGAAAAGCTGTATTGAGTTTTGGCCATACATATAGGGTATTCGCCAAATCCATCATTTTCTAATTTCTTAAATTGATTTCTTACCTTTTTATCAGCAATTATATCTGCAGCACCATAAATATTTTGTGCTATGTATTGAGTTTTATCCCATAGAGACATCTTGTTGTCATATAAAGTTTTAAATTCAGCAGACTTTGAATCAGCAATTTTTGCAACTTCTTCAGCAAGATCAGCTGCACCTTCACCTCCTTTTTCCCAATGAGAAGAAATTTTGCATTGAACACCAATATTTTTACAATAATTAATTATTGCAACATGTTCATTTTCTGTATCAGTTACATAGTCATTTATAGCAACAATAACTGGGACTCCAAATTTTCCGATATTTTCAATATGTCTTTCAAGATTCTTACAGCCCTTCGTCACAGCATCTACATTCTCTAAATTAAGGTCATCCTTTTTAATACCGCCATGCATCTTTAAAGCTTTAGTAGTGGCTACTAAAACAACAGCGTCTGGTTTTAAACCTGATTTCCTACATTTAATGTTAAAAAACTTCTCAGCGCCTAGATCAGCTCCAAATCCTGCCTCAGTAACAACATAATCAGCAAGTTTTAATGCTGCCTTAGTTGCAACAACGGAATTACAACCATGTGCAATATTAGCAAAAGGCCCGCCATGTATGAATGCAGGATTATTCTCAAGAGTTTGTACTAAGTTTGGTTGAAATGCATCTTTCAATAATGCAGATATTGCTCCATCAGCTTTTAGCTGTTTTGCTCTTATAGGCTCGTTAGATCTTGTATAGCCTATAACGATATTTCCTATTCTCTTTTTTAGATCATCTATATCCGACGCTAGACAAAACACTGCCATAATTTCTGAAGCTACTGTTATATCGAAACCACTTTGTCTAGGTATGCCGTTGCCTGTTCCACCAAGGCCACATGTTATATCTCTTAAAGATCTATCATTCATATCAACTACTCTTTTCCAAGTAATCCTTCTAGGATCAATATTTAGCTGATTATCCCAATGAATATGATTATCAATTAGTGCAGAGAGGAGGTTATGGGCTGCTCCAATGGCATGAAAGTCACCAGTAAAGTGTAAATTGATATCTGTCATAGGTATCACTTGAGCATAGCCACCTCCTGCAGCACCACCTTTCATACCAAAACATGGCCCCAAGCTTGGTTCTCTCAGGCAAACCATAGCTTTTTTTCCAATATGACAAAGTCCATCGACTAGACCAACACTAGTAGTAGTTTTACCTTCTCCTGCTGGAGTAGGAGATATTGCAGTAACTAAAATTAATTTACCGTTTTTGTTATCCTTAAGCTTTTTACGATTAATCGAAAGGTTAACTTTGCACTTGAATTTACCGTAATATTCAAGATATTCGTCATTAATGCCTAACTTAGCAGCAATTGTCTCAATTGTTCTTGCTTCTGCTTCCCTGGCAATATCTATATCTGTTTTCAAAAATAACCTCTTACATTCATATTTAGGAGATGCAAGACTATATATTATCTTCGAAGATTACAATTATTTATGGGTCATAAAGGAAAAGCTTTTTCAAGGCCCTTGAAAAAGTTACTAAGGGCTCTCTAACTCCTATCTAATCAACGTTTATATTGACATTGATGCTTAGTTTGCGTACTGTCTGACCTACTTAATTTAATATAAGGGGAAACAATGTTTGCAAAGATTAAGGAACACTTAACTTATTATCTTTCTTCGCTTGCTCTATTAAATGCAGCTGTATTTAGTGGATTTGCAATGTCACAAGCAGAATTAGAAGAAATTGTAGTAACCGCTCGAAAGAAAACAGAAAGTTTACAAGATGTACCAATATCTGTATCAGCGCTTCGTGAAAGCGATTTAGAGGACAAAGGAGTAAATGTATTTGAAGATTATTTACTGCAACTCCCAAGCGTAACTGCAGGTGGTGCAGGACCCGGAACAAGTACGATTTATATTAGAGGTCTTGCCTCAACAACACCCAATCTTACTACAGCTGGTGTTGCTGGCTTAGCTCCAAACGTATCATTCTATTTGGATGAGCAACCATTAGCTCAACCTGGAAGAAACTTGGATGTATACGCAGCAGATATGGCACGTATTGAGGTTCTAGCCGGTCCACAAGGAACTCTTTTTGGTGCTAGTTCACAAGCTGGTGTTGTTAGAATGATTACTAACAAACCTGTGATTGGTGAAGCATCAGCCAACCTAGAAGTCGAAGGAAGGTTTATGCCAAGCGCAGATACTGGAGAAAAAGTAGAACTTGTAGCGAACATGCCTATGGGTGATTCAGCCGCAGCTAGATTTGTTGCCTACAGAGACAGAAAGGGCGGTTATATTGATCAAGTTGCAGGCACTCTTAATGCAAGTCAATCAGCACGTTTCAGAGCAGCAGGTACAGTAAGAGACAATGGTCTTCCTGTTGGCGCGTCTAGAGGAGGCTTTCAAGCGGGAGCTGATCTTTCAGGAGCTACTTTAAATAATGCAGTCGCAATTGTTAAAGATGATGCTAACGAACTAACTTATCAAGGTTTCAGAGCAAGTCTTGCCGCTGAAATTAGCGAAAATTGGGATGCGCTAGCAACTGTAGCACAGCAAACGATTGATGCTGATGGTGTGTTTTTTGTAGACCCAAATTTAGGTGATCTAGAAATCCAAAGATATACCGAAGACGTCATTGAAGATGAATTTGACAACATGAGTTTAACTCTTGAAGGTTCAATAGGAGATCTTGAAGTAGTTTATGCCGGAGCTTATACGGACAGAACCACAGATCAAATGGTTGATTACACTGACTACTTATTTGTTGGTCAGTATCTTCCTTACTACATTTGTGATTACTATGTAACCTACACAACTTATGCACCAGGTAATGTTCCAACAGGAAATTGTGGTGCTCCTAACTTATTAGTTGATTCAACAACAAATCTTGAAGTTACAACTCATGAATTCCGTTTTAATGCAGATATTAACGACACTACGAGCATAACAGCAGGTGCTTTTACCAAAGATCTTGAGCTTACAGAGTTAAATTTATTTACCTACCCAAGTTCAGTAGATAATGATATTACATACGCTGCAAACTATGCTTTGACGGATACGTCAGTAACGGGAGCGATTAATAACGCAAGTCCTGGCTGGTTTTCAGCTGGCCCTTATTCAGAACCAGTTATATTCTTTAATGATATTCTGAGAACTGATAAGGAAAAGGGCGTGTTTGGTGAAGTAACTATGGCTTTGAGTGACCGATCAGAGATTACGGTCGGTGCTCGTTGGTATGACATTGAAGTAGACTTTGAAGGTAGTGCTAACTCATCATTTTATAATGGGTTCGGTGCTCCAGATACACAACAATTTGGATCTAATTTATCCGCACAATATGCACCAGGAAATGCAAATGGCTATCCTGACACAGCAGCAACAGATGGTGTCATTGGAAAGGTATCGTATTCATGGAATCCAAGTGACGATTCTATGTATTACATCACTTGGTCTGAAGGCTTTAGACCGGGACTTCTAAATAGGCCTGCTGGTAGAACAAGTCCAGATGGATCATATTCCGTACCTCCATCGATTGATTCTGACGAAGTTACTAACTATGAGTTTGGTTGGAAGACTGTTGCTCTAGATGGTGCGCTTAGATTTAATGGAAGTGTTTACATGGTTGATGTAAGCGGCTTACAAAGTACTATTTTTGATCCAAGTATTGTTAACTTGTTCTTCTCTGATAACGCAGCTGATGCTGAAATAAAAGGAATCGAGGGTGACTTTATGTATTTTACTGGTAGCGGTTTAGTACTATCAGGTGCTTTTTCTCTCTTAGATACAGAGATTACTAAGAGTTTAGTTCCAACTGGTGATGTGGTCGTTGGTTCTGACTTAGCGTTTGCTCCTGGTTTCCAGGCTAATTTTACTGCCAGAAAAGAATGGGGAACGAAATCAGGAAATACAGGACATTGGCAAGCTCAAGTCAATCACTCACGAGCAAGTGATTCTGACATCATGGAACCTAACAGAGCACAGCAAGGTATGTACACCCTTGCTAATATCAGAGCTGGTGTCAGTAATGATTCTTGGACAGCAGAAATGTATATCGATAACATCACAGATGAAAGGGCTGAATTAAGCAATACCTTCGTTTTTGATAGACAGCGTATAGCTGTTATAAGACCACTTAACCTTGGTTTCAGGTATAAAGTAAAGTTTTAATTTTCGATAAGTAAAAAATATAAAAGGGAGCTCAGGCTCCCTTTTTATTTTTCCAGAAATTAGATTTTATTATATTTGTTAAAATAAAATTGGAATGACAGAAGATAAATTAAATATAGATGAAACCACGCTCTCTGTAGACTTAAGCGAAGCTACGGAAGCCGTTAAAGAAGCTAGATTTGAAGATGCATTAAGTTTATTAAGCATTGTTCTTAAAGATCATCCTGACAATGTAGATGTTTTATATCTGGCAGCAGTTTCAGCGAGATATTTAAAAAAATTTGATGATTCAAAAAAATATATTGAACACTTGTTGTTCAATGCCCCAGATATGGGCCGTGCTTACCAGGAGTTGGGCCACCTTAATAGAGATATGGGAGATGAAGAGAAAGCTGTCGTACACTATAGACAGGCCTGTGAACTCAACCCAGCACTTTTAGCAGCTTGGAATTCTTTATACGAATACTTTGTAAAAAATAATAACAAACCTGCAGCTGATCACGCCCTTGAGCAAATCAATAAATTACAATCACTTCCAGGCGTACTCTTGTACGTAGACCAGATTCTCAATGAAGGTAGACTTGGCTTAGCAGAGACAAAGTGCAGGTCTTTTCTTAAAAAAAACCCAACTCATACTTACGCAATGTCATTACTAGCTGAAAT
>LULL01001266.1_pt1 | contig 13616 bp, 14 predicted proteins | sample 728161 | NCBI WGS metagenome assembly LULL01 (sample SAMN03860290, study PRJNA289734) | marine metagenome | biome: seawater column; feature: ocean; material: water; isolation source: Red Sea water column Station 149 - depth 500m | place: Saudi Arabia: Red Sea | collected 2011-10-15 | depth 500 m
TGCCCATGTCTGGTATCCTAAAACTGACGCAATTGAAGATATAAATTTAAGTTTTGGAACTGGCCGTGTGTGGAATTATGACCAAGAAGTAAAAGAAAAATGGTTTTATTCCGGATTAGATCTTGATCTGAAAGGTCGGATGAGTGTTAATATTTCTTACCTTCCAACATCTGAAAGCTATTTGGATTCCATGTTCACTGGGCTACAGCATTTGATGTATAATCTTCGTAAGAATTTCAGCGAAAAATTTACCATGGGGTTTAGTGGTTCGATGGCCAATTCTATTATTCGATATATAGATCCACCTGAAAAAGGAAAAACCAGGTCTTATAATATTTGGATGAGCTTTAAACCAACAGACAAATTGAATTTTCGACCGTCTATCAATTATAATGAAGCCCAATTTTTAGATAATGATAGCTATTATTACAAAGGCCAGCGCTTTCGTTTATATTCGACATATCAATTCAATCAATTTCTCTCTTTACGTTTTATAGTCCAATATTTTTACCAGGAAGATTTTATTTATGAAGAAGTAAGCAAAAGTTTTGACATACATCCATTGTTGAGTTATCAACCAAATCCATTCACTATTTTCTATATTGGTTCTTCCCATGATTATGATGAAGGTCCTGATGGCTACGAATCATTTGACATGTTTCATAATAATCGTCAGATTTTTCTCAAATTTCAGTATCTGTTTCAAACACAATAACTTCCTGTCCCGGAGTTGTAAATTTCATTTATGAAACCGGACGTTATACTCTGCCATTATGGAGAAATTGGGCTCAAAGGAAAGAATCGTAGTTACTTTGAAAAAAAACTACAAAGCAATATCCGTTCTACTTTTCAACTATTTCATCCAAATGGACTAGAAAGTGTTGATCGATTATTTGGTCGCCTGGTGATCCGACTTTTCCAGGTGGCACGGCGGTTTAACATGCCGGTACAACCGCAGCTGGTCTTGTTACAGAAAACCCTGTTGAACATCGAAGGTTTGGGGCGTCAGCTTTATCCCGAACTCGACCTGTGGGAAACGGCCAAACCGTTCCTTGAGCGTTGGATGCGTGAGCAAATCGGACCGCAGGCCTTATTCAATACTGTTCGACAAGAACTCCCGCAAATCGCAGCGCTGTTGCCACAGCTACCGGGCCTGACACAAGATCTGTTGCAGCGCTTCCAAGATAATGAATCGTATTCACAGGCCCGAATCCGGGAGATTGAGGCGCTGAATTGTCGGATCGACCGCAGTGAGCGGCGGCTGACAGGCGCCCTGCTCGGCAGTGCGGTCGGGCTGTCCGGTGTGCTCATACTGTTGTTCGGAAGTGAGGCGCTGGGATCGATGGCGGCGGCCCAGGGGGTGGGTACAGGCATGTGCCTATTTGGCGTCATTGTAGGACTTTACAGCTGGTTGGCTACCGCTCGGCGACGATAAAGTGTTGATTCAGCACAGAAAGACAATTTAACCAATGGTAATACTTGGTTATTACGACTAAATCCTTATAATATTACTTGGTTATGCTGGCGATGCTTAAACCAGTGGGGTGAACGCAGCAACGTAAATTTGTGAGTGACCCCCTAGTCCAACGACTGAATTTACGATGCTTCGGGCACTTTCTTAGACACAAGGGGAGGTAAATATGCGATTAACAACCAAGGGCCGTTATGCGGTGACCGCGATGCTTGATCTGGCACTGAATCAGGGCAAGGGCGCTGTGACGCTTCAGGACATTGCGTTGAAACAGGACATCTCACTTTCGTATCTCGAGCAGCTATTTGCCAAATTACGTGGTGACGGCATGGTCAGGGGCACCCGGGGTCCTGGCGGGGGCTACCGGCTTGCACGGAGTGCTGAGGCCATCTCAGTTGCTGCCATCATCAGTGCCGTTGATGAGAAAGCAGATATGACCCGATGTGGCGGTGAGGCAAACTGCCAGGATGGCGAAAAGTGTCTGACCCACGAGCTGTGGACAGAACTTAGCCTAGAGATCTATCAGTTTTTGGACGGCATCTCATTGGCTAATCTAGTCAGCAGGCCGGAAGTTCAAGAGGTAGCCGAGCGCCAGGAGATTACACAGCAGAGCCACCCCAGTGGCATGCAGTCTATCGTCGTTGATTCTGATCAATTGACGGGGACGACCGAAAGGCACTAACCCCTTCAAACAAAATTCAGGACGTTTCTGGGAATCTCTGTTTGTGTTCCAAATTTCTACAGGCGAAAAAAAATGAGTTCATCGGTATCAGCAATCAGTGACCTAATCGGTCGGGACTACAAAGAAGGGTTCGTTACCGAGGTCGAAACGGACACTTTTCCACCTGGGCTGGACGAAGATGTAATTCGAGCCTTGTCTACAAAAAAGAACGAGCCTGCATTTATGCTCGACTGGCGCTTGAGTGCGTTTAAACGCTGGCGGGAGATGGATGAGCCAAGCTGGGCACATGTCAGTTACCCGCCGATCGATTTTCAGGCGATTAGTTATTATTCTGCGCCGCGCAGTGTAGGGGACGGGCCCCAGAGTCTCGATGAGGTTGATCCGAAAATTCTGGAGACGTACAACAAGCTGGGTATCCCGCTGCAAGAACAAAAATTTCTCGCGGGCGTCGCTGTGGATGCGGTTTTTGACAGCGTGTCAGTTGCGACAACATTCAAGAGCAAACTCGCGGAAGCCGGGGTGATCTTCTGCCCGATTTCTGAGGCTGTGCAGGAGTACCCAGAACTGGTACGCCGATATCTGGGAGCAGTTGTGCCGGCGGGGGATAACTTCTACGCCGCGCTCAATGCAGCTGTTTTCAGCGACGGCTCATTCGTTTATATCCCCAAGGGAGTGCGTTGCCCAATGGAACTATCGACATATTTTCGCATTAACGCTTTAAATACCGGGCAGTTTGAGCGAACGTTGATCGTCGCGGATGAAGACAGTTATGTCAGTTACCTGGAAGGATGCACGGCGCCGATGCGCGACGAGAACCAGTTACACGCTGCGGTGGTTGAATTAGTGGCAATGAAAGGCGCCCAAATCAAATACTCAACAGTACAAAATTGGTACCCAGGTGACGAGGAAGGTCGTGGCGGTATCTACAACTTCGTCACCAAGCGTGGTGCCTGTAGAGGTGACGATGCCAAGATATCGTGGACTCAGGTGGAAACAGGATCGGCAATTACCTGGAAGTATCCCAGCGTCTTGCTTGAGGGCGATCGGTCGGTTGGAGAATTCTACTCAGTGGCACTGACCAATAACTGCCAACAGGCGGATACAGGAACCAAGATGGTTCATATTGGCGAAAACACAAGCAGTACCATCATCTCCAAGGGTATATCCGCGGGGCGGGGCCAGAATGCCTATCGTGGCCAGGTCAAGATACTCAAAGGAGCTGAAAATGCGCGCAATTACTCCCAGTGTGATTCCTTGCTGATGGGGGACCGCTGCGGTGCGCATACCTTTCCGTATGTAGAAGTGAAAAATCCAACCGCAACGGTTGAACACGAAGCAACCACTTCAAAAATCGGTGAAGATCAGTTGTTCTACTGTCGGCAAAGAGGTTTATCGGAAGAAGACGCGGTATCGATGATAGTCAATGGATTCTGCAAGGAAGTGTTCAAGGAATTGCCCATGGAGTTTGCGGTCGAGGCGCAGGCGCTGCTGGGCGTCAGTCTGGAGGGGGCCGTGGGATGATGTGGTGGAATAAATCAGTAGAACGAGTATGGTGGAGTAAAAACCAATGTTGAGCGTGACTGATCTTGATGTTGCTGTTAACGGAGGCATGATTCTTAACAAGCTTAACCTCGAAGTTCAGGCGGGCGAAGTTCACGCAATAATGGGTCCGAATGGTTCGGGTAAAAGCACATTCGCAAATGTGTTGGCTGGTCACCCCGGCTATGAAGTCACGGCAGGATCGGTGATTTATGAGGGTCAAGATCTACTGCAAATGGATCCTGAAGAAAGGGCGCGTCAAGGAGTCTTTCTTGCCTTCCAGTACCCGGTCGAGATTCCGGGCGTCAGCAATGTTTATATGTTGAAAGCAGCTGTCAACGAAATTCGCAAACATCGTGGCGAAAGTGAACTCGATGCGGTGAAATTTCTTAAGTTGGTGCGCGAGAAACTGAAGCTGGTCGACATGAAGGAAGAATTCATGCACCGCTCGGTTAACGAAGGATTTTCTGGGGGTGAAAAAAAACGCAACGAGATATTCCAGATGGCCATGTTGGAACCAAAGCTTGCTATCCTGGACGAAACTGATTCTGGTCTGGATATCGATGCCCTCAAGGTTGTTGCCCAGGGTGTGAATGAGTTGCGGGACGCGAGCAGATCGATTGTTATGGTTACACACTACCAGCGATTGCTCGATTACATCGTACCTGACTATGTTCATGTTCTGGCCGGAGGACGAGTACTCAAGTCGGGCGGTAAAGAGCTGGCTTTAGAGCTTGAAGAGCATGGTTATGGTTGGATCGAAGATCAAACCGCCGAACTTCTCGAAACCAGGGCCTGAACCCGTGAATACTGTTGCCTCTAGCACCGACGGTGCCGACTACATTGTGGCACAGCAGGCCGCAGCCGACGCACTGCCGGCTGCTGGTACGCCCTGGTTGGACGCCAGTCGAGATAAGGCCAAGGCGATTCTGGCTGATGTTGGGCTACCCACGACACGGCTGGAGGACTGGAAATACACCAACACGCGATCGATTACACGATCCAGATTCGATCCGGTCCTGCGTTCGGAAAGCTGGTCTCATACCGCGGTTATTGAACAACTGAAAGTACCCGAACTGAACAGTCATCGGCTCGTATTTGCCGACGGGATCTTCGAGGCTGGATTATCAAGCGCTGCCGATCTGCCCCGGGGTGTCAGGGTCATGAGTATGGCGCAGTTGTTGCAGTCTGAGCCGGAGTATTTGAAATCCGCATTGGGGTCAGCACTACCGGAATCACCGCATGGATTTACGGCGATGAATTCGTCGTTCATATCGGATGGTGCTTTTGTGGAAATTGGTGCTGAAGTCATGCTCGATAAACCGATCGAACTTCTGTTTGTTTCAGCATGTAGTGGCAAAGATCGGCTGGGACTGCCCCGAAACCTGGTGCTGTGCCGATCCGGTGGTTCTGCGACTGTTGTCGAGCGTTACCTGTCAGCAACAAAATCTCGGTCACTGACGAATGTTGTCACCGAAGTGGTACTCGACGGCGGCGCCAGGTTAAATCATTACCGGGTTGTTGATGAAAGCGCTGACAGTTTTCACGTTGGCGGTCTTTTTGCACAACAGGATCAATCGAGTCGGCTTGGTGCCTGCTCTGTTGTAGTGCCGGCCTTTATCTCGGTCGAGGCCGAAGCCACGTTGATAACCATACGCATGTGGTTCACCATACACCAGAGGGCACCAGTCGGGAACATTACAAAGGTATCTTGGATGATCGTTCCCGGGCTGTCTTTCACGGTCGAATTACAGTCGGATCAGGAGCCCAGCAGACCGATTCGGAGCAGAGCAATCAGAATCTGCTGCTATCCAGAGATGCCGAAGTAGACACCAAGCCGCAGCTTGAGATCTATGCAGACGATGTGAAGTGTGCGCACGGGGTCACCGTCGGACAGTTGGATGAAAACGCCGTTTTCTATTTGCGTGCGCGTGGGGTCGGTGAGGACGAAGCTCGAAAAATGCTTACGCTAGCCTTCGCTGCCGATGTCCTTGCAAAGATCGAGCAGCCTGCGCTTAAAAGCTACCTTGAACATTGTGTCAGCGATTTGTTGTTGTCCGTATCGCACACCAGTTGATGAACGCTCCTCGAGCCAGCGCACAAGGCGCACTCACCCCACTTGATGTCGAAGCGGTAAGGCGGGACTTCCCGGCATTACACCAGCAGGTCAATGACCGGCCGCTGGTTTATTTGGACAGCGGTGCGAGTTCGCAGAAGCCCGAACAAGTTATCGAAGCACTGAACAACTACGAGCGACATGACCACTCGAATGTGCATCGTGGTGTTCACACCCTTAGTCAGCGCGCAACTGAGGCTTATGAAGCATCGCGTACCAAGGTGCAACAGTTTATCAATGCCGGATCAGTCAAGGAAGTTGTGTTTACCCGTGGAACGACAGAGGCTATTAACTTGGTCGCCCAGAGTTATGGTCGTGCAAATCTGCGATCTGACGATGAAGTACTGATTACAGAGATGGAGCATCACGCCAACATTGTTCCTTGGCAGTTATTGTGCGAACAAACCGGTGCCAAACTCAAGGTTGTTCCGTTTGACGATACGGGTGTACTGGAGATCTCGCGGCTTAAGGAGCAACTCACCGAAAAGACACGCATCGTTGCCCTGACACATGTCTCGAACGCATTGGGTACGGTCAACCCGGTCGGGCAGATTATTCAACTGGCGCACGATGCCGGTGCAGTTGTTCTAGTGGATGGTGCGCAGGCAATTCCGCACGGGCCGGTCGATGTCACTGCGCTGGAGTGTGACTTCTACACGTTTTCCGGACACAAAGTTTATGGCCCCACCGGCATCGGTGTCTTGTACGGTAGAGAATTTCTGCTCGAAGCCATGCCGCCATGGCAGGGTGGGGGTGACATGATCAAAACAGTTGGTTTTGATGAAACGACCTACAACGATCTGCCTTACAAATTTGAAGCAGGAACACCGCATATCGCAGGTGCCATTGGTCTGGGTGCTGCTGTGGATTATGTGGCAGCGCTGGGCCCCGATCGCATCGCTGTGCACGAGCATCACTTAATCAACTACGCAACCGAACGAGCGAACGCGGAAAAAGATATGCAGATTTTTGGCCAAGCACCAGACAAGGCAGGCATCCTGTCTTTTGTCCTGGATGGTATACACCCACACGACATCGGAACAATTCTTGATCATGAAGGAGTTGCGATTCGTACCGGACATCATTGCGCCATGCCGGTAATGACGCATTACGGGGTTTCGGCCACGGCAAGGGCCAGCTTCGGCCCCTATAACACGATCGATGAAATTGATGTGCTGTTTCAGGCGATGGAAAAAGTACGGGAGATGTTCAGATAATGACTGAACTGCGAGATCTTTATCAGGCCGTAATTCTCGACCACAACAACAATCCACGGAATTACGGTAAGTTAGCATCGGCCAATCGACATGCCAAAGGGGTGAATCCTCTGTGTGGTGACCAGGTCAATGTGTACTTTAGTCTCGACGACGACACCCGGGTGAAGGAAGTTGGATTTGAAGGCCGCGGTTGCGCGATCTGTATGGCGTCAGCTTCGATCATGACCGAGACCGTTAAACGTCTGAGCATCGTGCAGGCTGATCAGTATGTCACGGCATTCTGCAGCCTGGCAGGCGGTGAGAAATCCGAAGTCACAGACGGGCTTGATCTGTCGACGTTGAAAGTGCTGGCCGGCGTTAAGGCTTATCCCGCGCGTATTAAATGTGCCACCTTGGCTTGGTACACAGCCCGTTCAGCGTTGTCCAAGGGCGGCGCGAGCGTTACAACCGAAACCTGAAGGTGTAGAAAATCATGGGTATTAAGAAACACTACGATGCGTTTGTTGGCAAGTTTATGGGTGACGAAAATGAGGACTCGGCACTGCCCCATGAGGAATCAGTTAACTCGGTTAGTGGTGTAGAGTTTGTGGGGGATGGGTCGTCACTGGACCATGACAGTGCCGTGATTGAGCCTGTTTCAGAGGGTGCGATTGCTCCAGACACTGTAATCACCCCCACTGATGCCGACCAAGATTCGGTTGAGACAGAATCCGAACTAGAAACAGGGCCACAGGTTACGGGTGGTGGAGACCCCGAGCTCCGGGATCGAGTCATTACGGCACTTAAGGAAATCGACGATCCCGAGATACCGCTCAATATCTATGATCTAGGCCTGATCTACCGGATAGATATAGACCCGGACACTAATGCCAGCATTGATATGACGTTAACTTCGCCAAACTGTCCAGTTGCCGAGAGTCTTCCAGGTGAAGTTGAAAACGCCGCAAAAGCCGTTGACGGCATTGGTGATGTTCAACTTGAATTGGTCTGGGATCCGCCCTGGGATATGGATCGCTTGGGTGAGGCAGGTCGACTTGAACTGGGCTTGTTCTGAACGGCTATGAGCGATTGGTTAAACGTTGCATCCACTGACGAGTTGAAACCTGGCGAAGTCAAGGTTGTCGATGTAGACGGCACCGATGTCGCTTTGTTTAACATCGCTGATGAGTACTTTGCAATTGAGGACGCTTGCACTCATGACGGTGCGGAAATCGCTTCCGGATGTATTCACGGGGATGTCATAGAATGTCCAAGACATGGTGCTCGATTCAGTATCCGTACCGGCGAGGTTACAGCACCGCCGGCCTACGAGCCGCTTCACCTCTTCGCGCTTGAAGTGAGAGCGGAACAGATTTTTGTACGCGATGATAGGTGGGACTGAGGCAGCTAAATCAACACAGTATTTGATCCGTAGCCGGAAAATGACGAAAAAGCTGTTTATCAAAACCTTTGGTTGCCAGATGAACGACTATGATTCACGAAGGATCGTGGATCTGCTCGCTGAATCACACGGCATGGAAAAGACCGATGATGCCCAATCGGCGGATGTTCTGCTGCTGAACACCTGTTCTGTACGGGAGAAAGCGCAAGAGAAAGTATTCTCACAACTGGGTCGCTGGCGTGAATTGAAGGACAACCGGCCACAACTGGTGATTGGGGTGGGGGGTTGTGTGGCCAGCCAGGAAGGAGACGCAATTCTCAATCGAGCTCCGTATGTCGATCTGGTATTTGGACCACAGACCTATCATCGATTGCCATCGATGTACGATGCACTGATGTTAGAGCGACAGGGCCGGGTGGATGTCAGTTTTCCGGAGATCGAAAAATTTGACTACCTGCCTCCACCCCAGAGCGACGGTTGCAGAGCTTTCGTTTCCGTCATGGAAGGTTGTAGCAAGTATTGTACTTTCTGTGTCGTTCCCTACACCAGAGGAGAAGAATTCAGTCGACCGTTTGACGATGTAATCACAGAAATCTATGAACTTGCAGAGCAAGGTGTTAAAGAGGTAACTCTACTCGGACAGAACGTCAACGCTTATGCCGGTGCCCGACACGGTGGCGGCAAGGTCGGTTTTGCGGAACTGGTTCGTTACAGCACAGCAGTAGAAGGTATTGAGCGGCTGCGGTACACCACCTCTCACCCGATCGATTTTGATCGGGACCTAATAGACGTTTATGCCGATGTACCTGAACTTGTCAGCCATCTTCACCTCCCAGTACAAAGTGGCTCCGATAGGATCCTCAGGCTGATGAAACGTGGTTACACCGTGGCAGATTACGAACAGATTATCAGGCAAGTGAAGTTACAACGCCCAGAGTTGGTGGTTTCAACTGACTTTATAGTCGGATTCCCCGGTGAAACCGATGACGATTTTGATCAGACCATGGACTTGGTTGAGCGTGTGGGATTCGACCAGTCGTACAGCTTTGTTTACAGTGCCAGGCCGGGTACACCGGCCGCAGTGTTAACGGACGAATTGTCTGCAGAGGTCAAACAACAGCGGTTAATCCGCCTGCAGGAACGAATCCGGCAGTTTGCGAGTTCGATTAGTCAGCAGATGATTGGCACCATCCAACGGGTGCTGGTCGACGGACCGTCAAGAAAAGATCCCCAACAGTTAAGCGGTCGCACCGACAACAATCGGGTGGTCAATTTCTTGGGTTCTTCACAGTGTAAGAACCAGTTTGTTGATATCATGATAACCGAAGCCCTGCCGAATTCTCTGCGTGGCCACAGGGTTGAGGACACTTCTAAGAATTCTGCTATCATGAGAACCGGTCAAACACGGGCAAGCAACGCCGCTTGAAGACGATAACAACTCCGGTCACCTTCCACCTCAATCCGGAAAGCAACCAGCGCCTCGCTGGTTTGTGTCTGTCTCTTATACGGGCACCTGTTCTGCATAGACGGTAGGTTTGATGCTGTTAAGCAGGCAGAGACCGTGCTCCAAGCGCTGTACCGTGATACCGAGACTGATCCAACATTGACTGCGGAAAAGGTTCACTTGGCAATCTCGCAGATTCCGTACGATAAAGAAGCGGACGAACCAGAAGCCGAAGATATCGTGATACGTGTTCGCAAGACCATAATTCAGGGCAGGAATCCAAACCAGCGATCCTATCTGCGTAACATCATGACCCATGACCTCACCTTTGGTATTGGGCCAGCTGGTACCGGCAAGACATACCTAGCCGTCGCCTGCGCTGTGCAGGCCTTGGCAGATAACGAGGTAGACAGAATTATTTTGGTGCGACCCGCGATTGAGGCTGGTGAGCGTCTTGGTTTTTTGCCAGGCGATATCGGTCAGAAAGTGGATCCGTACCTCAGGCCTCTTTATGACGCGCTATACCTAATGCTGGGTTTTGAGCGTGTCGGCAAACTCATGGATCGAGGAATTATTGAGTTGGCACCATTGGCTTACATGCGTGGTCGTACGCTGAATGAATCGTTCATCATTCTTGACGAGGCTCAGAATTCGACAAGCGACCAAATGAAAATGTTTCTTACACGGATTGGCTTTGGTTCCAAAAGTGTAATCACGGGGGATGTGACACAGGTCGATCTGCCGAAGGGGTCTCGGTCAGGGCTTCGTCATGCCAGTGGTGTACTCGCTCATGTAGAAGGCATCGCGGTGTCTCAATTCACTTCACGTGATGTAGTCAGACATCCCTTGGTTCAGAAAATCGTGGAAGCCTATGAAGTCGACGAGGGGGAAAGACCAAAGTAGTGAATAATGCAATCGAAGTCCAGCTGTGTCATGACGACGAGCTAGTGCCAAATGGACCAAGAATTACAGCCTGGGTTGATTGCGCTCTGAAGTCTGTACAAAAAAGAGCTGTATCGATCACGGTGCGAGTTGTTACGCAAGAAGAAATGCAGAGTCTAAACGTCCGTTTCCGGGGCCAGAACTCCGCCACCAACGTTCTTTCATTCCCTTCGGACGATCGTGGATCGCAGCGCACGGGAGTCAGTGGTGATATCGTGGTTTGTTCAGTAGTTGTTCAAACCGAGGCACAAGAACAGAATAAAGCCGTGGATGCACACTGGGCCCATATGATTATTCATGGTGTACTGCATCTGTGTGGGTATGACCATACAACCGATGATGTGGCCACCGACATGGAATCCCTCGAAGTGCTAATTCTTCATCAGTTGGGATTTCCAGACCCCTACCAATTGCACTAGGCGATAGGCCCGGCTTATGTCAAATAGACAACAATGGTGGCGCCCTGTCATCAGTCGGTTGTGGCTTTTTCTTCGCGGGGTACCGTTGAGTCGAGAGCAACTGTTTAATGTGTTGCAGCAGGCCCATCACAGAGAATTGTTGGACGACGACACATTACTGATGATGGAACGCGTCGCGGCGGTTTCTGATCTTCAAGTAGATCAGGTCATGGTAGCCAGAGCGCAGATGGTCACCGTGGATTCCAGCCAGACGTTGGATGAACTGCTGCCGGTGATTATCGAATCAGCGCATTCGAGATTTCCAGTGACGGGTGGTGATCGCGATACAGTACTTGGGATCTTATTGGCCAAGGATCTGTTGCGCCATCTTCGTGAAAATGGTGACCATAACCTACCCTGGGAAAGGTTGTTGAGACCGGCAGTGTTTATTCCGGAGAGCAAACGTCTGAACGTGCTCTTGCAAGAGTTCAGGGCCAGTCGCAATCACATGGCTATTGTGGTGGATGAATACGGTGGTGTCGTTGGCCTGATAACCATTGAAGATGTACTTGAACAGATCGTAGGCGACATTGAGGATGAGCATGATGTCGATGAAGGAGCCGGTATGGTTCTCCGACGTGGCACTGACTATTGTGTGGTAAAGGCAATGATGCCGATCAGTAGTTTTAATCAAATCTTCGATACCGAACTAAACCCGCTGGAGTTCGACACATTGGGGGGGCTTATTACGTCCGAACTTGGCCATCTACCGGCCAGAGGTGAATCAGTAGACCTGCCGGGGATTCATGTCGAAGTACTCAGTGCCGACAGTCGTCTTCCCCGCTTACTGCGGGTCACTCGCAAACCTTTGCCTTGACACCGCCGGCAGTCGAAGTGGTCCGGCCAGCACATTGAGGTATAGCGGTTTATTGAGGCGGTGCGGTCCAACCCTTACTGCCGTCGCAGCCGGCAGTCTATTTCCGTTGGGTTTTGCACCGTTCGAGTATGCACTGGTGGCACCTCTGTCGTTGGCGGTACTGTTTTTGCTGTGGCTAACAGCCGGTCCGCTGCAGGCAGCTTTGTTGGGGTTCTGGTTTGGTATAGGCGCCTTTGGCGTGGGCGTATCTTGGGTTTATGTCAGTCTGCACGTCTTTGGCCAGATGCCCACTCCGCTTGCCATCTTGGCCGTTGTCATTTTTGTGTTGATGATGTCGGGATATATAGCGGCTACGGGTTGGCTACAGTCTTGTTGTCGTCAGCATGGGTCAGCGGTGAGACTGCTACTGATCATGCCCGCCTGCTGGATTCTTGGGGAATGGCTACGCGGCTGGCTCTTTAGCGGGTTTCCGTGGCTCTATCTTGGTTATGGGTTGATTGATACGCCGCTGGCGGCACTGGCGCCTGCCGGCGGCGTGTTGGCAGTCGGTGCCGCCGGCGCTGTTTGTGGTGCCGCGATCATGATGCTGGTTACAGGGCCGCTACGAGGCCGTGTGCTGGCAGTTTGTACCCTGGTCATCGTCGGAGCGGGCGTGTTGGTGCTCGATCGTATTGAATTTGTTCAATCTACTGGAAAGCCGCTTCAGGTCGCGATCATTCAGCAGAATGTTTCCCTCGAGCGCAAATGGTCTGCGGATAATCTTGAAGCAATCGCTCAGGGCTATTTGTCGGTTTCCCGGCAAGCAGAGCAGGCGGATCTGATTGTTTGGCCCGAAGCAGCACTGCCGCTTTACTATGACCAAATTCCGCCGGCCTACCTCACGCAACTCAGAGTGCTGCCGGCCGACATATTATTGGGCGTTCTGGAACGCAGCCGAAACAACGAGAGAACAGAGTTCTTCAATAGCGCACTGGGTCTGGGTGTAGTCGATTCTATGTACCGCAAACAGCGCTTGGTACCATTCGGTGAGTTTCTTCCATTCCGCCCACTGTTCAGTTGGGTACTGAACTATTTGAACATCCCGATGTCTGACTTTACGGCCTGGCCGACGGCGCAACTGCCAATGCGTCTGGCAGGTCAACCCGTCGGTGTTTCGATCTGTTATGAAAATGAATTTGGACATCTCATCAGAAAATCATTGCCAGCATCTGCATTGCTGATCAATCTCAGCGAGGAAGGGTGGTTTGGTAACTCTCTAGCTCCACATCAGCGACTGCAGATGGCCCGTATGCGAGCTATGGAAAGCGGTCGGGCACTGATCAGGGCCAGTAACAATGGACTGTCCGCGCTGATTTCTGCTGAGGGAAATCTACTCACCGTTGCACCACAGTTTCAACCCGAGACGGTTCGCGGTAGCGTTGTCCCGATGTCCGGTGCCACACCGTTTGTACGCCTGGGCAACCTACCGATATTGCTGCTGTCAGTATTAGTGATCGCAGGCTCATTCTTGAAGCGATTTAGCTACCGTACAGTCTAATGAGTCCTGAGC
>LULL01000378.1_pt1 | contig 13564 bp, 15 predicted proteins | sample 728161 | NCBI WGS metagenome assembly LULL01 (sample SAMN03860290, study PRJNA289734) | marine metagenome | biome: seawater column; feature: ocean; material: water; isolation source: Red Sea water column Station 149 - depth 500m | place: Saudi Arabia: Red Sea | collected 2011-10-15 | depth 500 m
TTTGAATTCATCTGGGTATCTTTTACTGCTCATAAGCACCTCGTTTATTAGTCATTTTATCTAACTTTAAGGTGTCTATAAAATTAGTAGCTATTCAAAAGGCAATTCATTCAGCTTTGAGCGATTGAAATACAAGCCACCATGCCCGAACACAATATCCTTGAATCCCTCAATCGTTGGATTGGTAAATACCGCACCTGTAGGCTGTAAATGCTCGTTAAATAGATCAAAAACCGCCAAGCCATATAGAGCATCATCATTTGATTCACCGAACTTGGTAGCGTTCTCAATCACTGATCGGCGGATTTCTATAGGACAACCGCCCATCATTTCAAGCATTGCAGCATATAGCGGATTATTGTTAAATAATGGGACTGTATATTCTTCAAGTGCTTCAATAATTGAATGACTTGCATCATTGCCCACTCGCTCAAGTGGGCTTTGTTGTTTTTGAGGGGTAGCATTTGAAATGCCTCCATCAAACATATCGGGTGTGGTGTCCCATGAGGGTTTTATATTCATTTTTCATCCCCAATCCATATTTGTTTAGCTGCAAGGGATAATGATGAAAACGTGACTAAACATGACACCACAACAAGATTGCAACAAGGTTTTATTGGAATCTGTATAGGGTCAGATTTTAAATCTGTGCCTTTGAATAACTCAGGGTGTACAGTTTTATTCATGGTGTACCTCCTCAAAAGTCATCTGAATATTTGCCTTACAGGTATTGATTCTCAAGGTATTTAAACGCTTTTCATGTTTACGTCGGTGCATCCCATGACTATGAAATGTGCCTTTTTCCTTTGATACTTTTTCCTGAAAACATAGGCGGTTTAATTCATCAAAAGCGGTTTGCCGTGCTGAATATGTGCCTGTCTTTCTCAGTGACGGTAATACTTCTGAAAATACCCAGTTTTGGAAATTGAGGGCTTCGGGTTTAGTCGATCTGAATACAATGCGGTAAAGGTTTTCTTCACTGATAAAAGTAATGAATTGATTTCCGCTTGTGGTAGGGGTACACAAACTATGTACCCCCTTTGGATTTAAGCTGAATCGGCTTGGGTTCGCTCTTTGCATAACTAATGCCTTACATACATCAGCTAAACAAAATAAAGGCTCACCCTTGCCATCTAAAACGATACGGACGGAACTAGATTTAAAATCGAAATGGGTTACTGTATTCATGCTTTAAACTCCCCATATAATTCATATCGTGCATGTGTACCTTTACTGTTAAGGTTCTTTTCGTTATGGGTCACGATTTCAAAACCTTGCTTTCTTAATCGCTCAATGACAGCCGAAAGGCGGTAACAGTCGCATAGCTCTATGGCTTCTGCTTGGCTCAAGGTTTTGCCTTGTTTGAGATAATCTAGGATGACAGTTTGATGGTTCATGGTTATGCCTCCATCACTGCATTGGTAGCTTTATGCTGTGCAATACGTTTGGCAATCCACTGATCAACCTCTGATTCAATCCAAGCAACACGGCGCTCAGATAGATTTAAACACTGGGGAAATTCACCATTTTTCATCATGGCGTAAATAGACGATGCACCCAATCCAGTTTTGGCTTGCACCTCTTTACGGCGGATTAAGCGTTGGTTTTCGATTTGTTGATTTTTAGATGAAGTCATCTAAACGTACCTCTTTAGAGATTCGCCTAGACACAAAATGGGAAAGGAAAGTTTAAAAATGTAAACTAGTTAAAGCTAATTATTATCAGACAGATAAAGCTATTCAATAGGTTCAGTGGTAAACAACCTGTTAGCTTTTCCTAACACAAAATGTTTACTTTAAACCAAAGGTTCACTATAGTTCTACCTATAGGGTAAGCTCGCTTACCCATATCGGAGTTCCGATAAAACTTGTCTTTTAACCGTTTCGCATTTCTAAAAGTTCCTAAAATTCTGTGTCTTGTCAGGACGAAATTTAATTTAAGAGCTTCAACATTTGCATTACAGTTTTAAGACATCGGTGTAAGTAACTGGTAATTACTCACACTACCAAGAGGGCTGAATGTACTGGTAATACATTTAGCTCTTTTTTATTGTCCGCTTTCTGCATAGCAAAGGCTTAGACTCAACGATTGTTTAAATAGTTAAGGTTGTAGGTGCATTAATTAGGGAGTAGGTCAGTATTCAATATTTCACTCATCAGTTTGATCTATCAATTTAACTTTGCCCCAATCTTTTAGGCTGTACTTTCAAACTTCACTATCTATATTCATTTATTGCCACCACTTGAATTTGTTACAACTCAATGAATGAGACAACTATGCAAGAATTAGATAAAAATGTCTACTTCTCAGTCTGCTAAGAGCGTTAAAAGTTGTCGTCCATAATCATCAATTCACTATTTCATACAATTAATACACCCATATTCCCACCCATATTCCCACCCATATCCACTACCTAGTATCTCTTTGACTTCATTAAATAAGCTATAATAAAAATATAAGTAAACTTATATAAGTTGTTCACTTTAATGAACATTTTATTCAAATTAGAATAATATTGTTATCATTAAATCAATTACAACTCGTTACAAATATATCCAGTTTTTAAGGATTAACCCCCTCGAATTATAGGGAGTTAAAATCAAGATTTTTTGCGTGGTTGCTGCTTAGCGATTTGTTTTACGTCCTTAATCGCTTCCTCAAAATGCCGATCTACTGGTGTTTGATAATCAATGTATTGTTGCTTATAGATTGCATATTCTAACTTGGCTTTATTTTCAGCTTGTTGGTGTGAAATCTTGCCGTAATGGTCTAATACTTCACGACCATTAAAACTTAAAAACTGATCAAGCTTTGCTAACCAATCTTTCATATACATTTGAATGCCATTCATTGCCTGCATTTCAGCAAAGTCTAGGTACATGGTCACAATACGGTTAAGTAGGTCTATTTCTTTTTCATCTAAATAATTTTTAGCTATGGCAATATCTTTAGACTTAGGATGCCCAGAACCGCTAAAACTAGTCATCCCCATGTTTGGCTTTGTACCATCTACACGACTAAAAACAACTTCGGCTGCTGTATGTCCATGTGCTGCCCAGTGCATTTTATTTTGCACGGTTTGAAAGAATTTTAAGGATTCTGCTGCTTTATGGTCATAGTCAATACTAGTGGCATAAATGTCTAAAACCTTTCGATAAAACATCTTTTCCGATGCTCGGATATCTCTAATACGTGCAAGTAATTCATCAAAATACTGGTTATTTCCGCCGTTCTTAAGCCTTGCGTCATCCATTGCAAAGCCTTTGACAATGTACTCACGTAAAACCTTTGTTGCCCATATACGGAACTGTGTACCACGATTGGACTTAACACGATAACCAACGGAAATAATGACATCTAGGTTATAGTGTTGTACCTCTCGCTCAATACTTCTATCACCCTCTTGTTGAACTATTCGGAAATTCCGAATAGTTGAATTTTGATCAAGTTCACCCTCATCAAATACATTTTTAATATGCTCATTGATGGTACTGACGTTTTTCTTAAACATTTCAGCCATTTGTTTTTGAGTAAGCCATATCGTCTCATCTAATAATCGGACATCAATTTTTAGCTCACCATCTTCGGAGACATATAAAATAAATTCTCCAGTATTTTTATCTGCCACAAGTCACTCCAAAATAATTATTTAACTGCTTTTACGCTGTTTTACTTCATTAAAAAATATGAGATTCGGCTCATAGATCAGACTAAATACAAAGTCGCTCCATTTCTGCATCATCTTAATTCGTTCATTGGCATACTCGGCTTTGTTATATACACCACGTACTCCAGTTGCACTATGGTTTAAGCATTTCTCAATGGCATCACGATTAAAGCCCTGTTCATTTAAATGAGTGCTTGCTGTACGGCGTAGGTCATGAATGGTGAAGTTGGGAATATCTGTTAAAGCTAGGGCGTTCTTTTGCGCCGTATTAAAAGCATTATGGCTAATGTGTGTGCCACGTTTACGCCCAACAAAGACATAAGGCTCATCGCCTGCAATTGTCTTTAACTCTTTGAGTATTTCGACAACTTGAGTAGACATATATACAAGCATTTCACGGCTATGACCTGTTTTACTGTCCGCTTTAGTCTCAGGAATCAACCATATTTTTTGATCAAAGTTGATGTGGTCCCATTTAGCTGCAAGTAATTCAGATTTACGCAACAAGGTTAGCAATGACAGCAACAAGCCCAATTTACGTGACTTATAGATACGTGAATCGAGTAGTGTAGTGTAGTAGGTTCGGATTTCTCCAGTAGACAGATAGCGGTCTCTAGGTTTGGCTTTGAATACATGACGTGTTGGAATTGCCATTACTGGATTATGTGGAACTAATCCAAGTGTTACAGCATAATCAAACATACGCTTTAATAAACCTCGAACTTGATTTGCAGCAGCATCATAGCCCTGTTCTTTTTTACGCCATATTGTGCGCCGTATATCCTCTATACCAATGTCTTTCATGGCGATATGCCCAAGCATGGGATAAATATCATTATTGAGATACATCAGCATTGATTCAGGATTTGCACGGTCTTTTAGTATCACTTCTTTGGTGTACCGTTCGCCGTAGTCTCGGAATAGTATTGTTTCAAGCTGTCCTTGTTGTTCTTTGATTTTTTGTTGCTGTGGGGAAATACCTTTAGCAGCTTGGCTTGCTGCTTCATCTCTTACCTGTCTTGCATCTTTTAACGATAAATCGGGATAGCGTCCCAGTGTGAGTTTTCTTGCTTACAGTTAAAAGTATAGCGATATGCCCATGTTTTCCGCCCAGTTGGTCTAATCTCTAGGAATAATCCATTATTCGTCTTGTCCTTTGCTGTGTAGACTTTTTCCAGTGGTTTCAGGTTTAGAACTTCTCGATCTGTACCAAAGGTATAACCGTTCTCAGTGGGCATGTTTTTAGTCTCAAAATTCTTTTAATCGTAATCTCAATCAAAAAATACTAAATTGAGACTAAAAAAATCATAGCACTCTATGAATGCATTGAACACTATTGAATAACTCACAGGCATCAAAAAAGCACTAAGCCATTATAAATTAATGCTTTATATATTATATTTAGAATCTATTGGAACGTATTAAACAAGACTAAAAACTAAAATTACTTTCCAATACAAAAAGAACCAAAAATCTTACCTAATAGATCATCAGCACTAAAATCACCCGTAATTTCGCCCAAGGCATTTTGTGCCAATCGCAATGATTCAGCAACTAACTCACCTGCATTAAAGATCACAAGTTGCTCACGTGCTTCTGAGAGATAGCGCTGAGTACGCTTCATTGCGTCTAAATGACGAGTTCTCGCAATAAAGGTGTCTTCCTCAGGCTGAAAGCCTGCATGCGCTGTAATCGCATCTATAAGCGCCTGAACACCCATATCCTGTTTAGCAGACACACTGATATGACGGAAGCCCTGATAATCACTTAAAGTCGCATCCTGACCCGTTAAATCGCATTTATTGCCAATTAACAGTAAACGCTTCGGCTCAAGATGATCGGCAAAATATTCACGTGCTAGCTGTAACGGTTCATCGCCTTGATTTAAATCATAAACCAGTAGTAATAAATCCGCCTGTTCAATTTCCTTAATGGCACGACGAATTCCTTCTTGTTCGACAAGATCACCTGTTTCACGTAAACCAGCGGTATCAGTTAAAGTAATTGGTAAACCATTCAAACTGATTTTTTCATGCAACACATCTCGAGTCGTTCCCGCAATATCTGTCACAATCGCACGCTCATGCCCTGCAAGTGCATTTAACAGACTCGATTTACCCGCATTTGGCTTACCCGCAATGACGACCTGTAAACCCTCACGTAACAGCTGTCCTTGACGTGCAGATTGCTGTACCGCTTTAACCGAGGCTTGTACATCATCCAATAGCGCTAAGATCTTACCATCCGCAAGGAAATCAATTTCTTCTTCTGGAAAATCAATCGCAGCTTCGACATGTAAACGTAAATGAATCAGCTTTTCTAAAACTGTATTAATTCTGGTTGAAAATGCACCTTGTAATGAACGAACCGCAGAACGTGCAGCCGCCTGTGAGGTCGCATCAATCAAGTCAGCAATCGCTTCAGCCTGCACCAAATCCATTTTGCCATTTTCAAAAGCGCGCATGGAAAACTCACCTGCTTTTGCAGCAGTCGCGCCCAAATCGAGTAAACGTGCCAACAAGGCATTCTGGATGACAGGACCACCGTGCCCCTGCAACTCCACTACATCTTCACCTGTGAACGAATGAGGATTTGGAAAACAGAGCACAATCCCTTCATCCATGACGGAACCATCAGCATCATAGAACTGACGAAAACCAGCCATACGTGCTATAGGAAGACTTTTTTGCGTCAGTTGCGCTGCAATCGCATAAGCTTTTGGCCCAGACAGACGAATCACGCCCACACCACCACGACCTAAAGGGGTAGCAATCGCAGCAATTGTGGTTTGATGTTGCATGTTAAATTCACCTAGAAAAAGCAAGGATGATGTAATCAAGCACCCTTAATACAGACAAAGAAAAATCCGCCTAAGATTACCATCTTAAGCGGATTTATTCAGTAAAAGTTCGAGATTAAGACGCTGACTCAACCTTGTTGAGACGGTCTTTTTCGACACCTTTGTTAATAAACCATTGTTGCAAAATGGTAATACTGTTGTTGACGATCCAGTAAAGCACTAAACCAGCAGGGAAGAACAACATGAATACCGTAAACATGATTGGCATGATACGGAATACTTTTGCCTGCATTGGATCGGTCGGTTGTGGGTTTAACATTTGCTGCACAAACATGGTCACACCCATGATCAACGGCAAGATAAACCATGGATCCATCGCAGATAAATCCTGAATCCAGCCTAACCAAGGTGCATGACGGAGTTCTACAGATTCCATCAATACCCAGTACAACGCTAAGAAGATTGGCATTTGTAATAATAACGGTAAGCATCCAGACAGTGGATTTACTTGCTCGCGCTTATATAACGCCATCATTTCTTGAGAGAAGCGCATACGGTCTTCGCCAAATTCTTCTTTCATGCGCTGCATTTCAGGTGCAATCACACGCATTTTTGCCATCGAACGATAACTTTTCGAAGAAAGTGGCCATAAGATCGCTTTCACCAAGATCGTCAAGAAAATAATTGACCAACCCCAGTTACCAATGATGTTATGGAAGAATTGCAAGCCCAAGAATAAGAGTTTCGCAATTGGCCATAACCAACCATAATCCACAGTTTGGTTTAAACCAGCAGCTAAATCTTTAAGCTCAGATTGAATTTTTGGACCAGAATAAAGTTTCGCATCCACTTCCATTGATGTACCCGCAGGTACGTTAATCACTGGAGAAGTGAAGCCCATGATATTCATACCATCAGCAGACTGACGTGACTCTAGTTTCGCAGTATACGGCTGACCATTCGCTTGAGTGAGTTTTAAATCACCAGGAATCCACGCACTGACGAAATAGTGCTGAACCATAGCAACCCAGCCACCTTTGGCTTCAACATTCAACTTTTCATCGTTAAAATTCGCAAATTTCAACTTGTTGTAATGTTCCTCAGGTGTACCCCATGCCCCACCTAGGTAAGTACCTAAAGTGAAAATACCTTGCGAAGACTTGCCAGGATCATCCGAATTATCACGTTTTAACTGACCAAACATTTGACCTTGCCAGTTTTGCTGGCTACGGTTAATCACTTGATGTTTTACCGTAATTGGATAGTCACCTTGCGTGAACGTAAATGTCTTGATGACTTCAACGCCTTCAGGTGTTTTAAAAACCAATGGAACGGTTAAAACTTGACTGGTTTTCCCATCTTGAGCAGCAACACTTTTTGCATCAGCCAAGGTATAAGATGTTTTTTCCACATCATACATTGGACGACCATTACGGCTGCTATCTGGTCCGTTTAAGCCAATTAAACCTGATTGAGCAACGTAAGTACGTTTCGCATCACTTTCAAGCATAACGAATGGTTTTTCGCTGTCTTTACTTTCGTCATGGCTTAACAATTCAATACGGACAATATCACCACCTTTCGGATTGATCCAAAGATGATAAAGATCGGTTTTTACCGAAATCAATTGCTGAGTCACAGAAGGTGTTTCTGTGGCTTGCGATGTAGTCACATTTGCTTGTGGCAAGTCTGAAGCCGCTGTTGCATTTTGTGTATTTGGCAAATCTGCAGATACATCATGTGCAGTCACAACTGCCGCAGGTTGTTGCGGTGTTGTTTGCGCATGACCATAATCTTTTTGCCAAGCCAAAATTAGCAAATATGCGGTAACAAACATGGCTCCAAGAATTGCAAATCTGGCCCATTGTTGCATATCTATTATCCCAAATGATTAAAGAGATTTTGCTTGAATAAACGATCACGAAAGGGTACAGCAACGTGATGCTTTTGAGAATCTATTTGATGAAACGAAATAAAACGAAGTGCTTTTGGTGGCACAGGATCATATCCAGAACCGCCCCAAGGATGACAACGACAGACGCGTTTCGTTGATAGCCATACACCTTTTACTGCACCATGTGTTTGCAATGCTTCAATTGCATATTGTGAGCAAGTGGGAATATAGCGACAACGAGGACCCAATAATGGACTAATTGCGATTTGGTAACATCTGATCAACCAATGCAGTAAACGTACCATTAGAGATTCTCTAATTTTGGAGGGGTGCCACAACGACTTTAGAATGCTTCTTTGCTAAACGTTGTAATTTTTGCCAAGCAAAATCTAATTGTTGATGTAATTCTTTATTTGCGATTGCTTCTATACCAACTTTAGGCATCACTACAATATCGATATCAGCATTAAATTGCGCTTGATGTAAACGAAAGCTCTCTCGAGCAAGACGTTTTATTCGATTTCGCTCATGTGCACGACGTACCTTTTTTTTAGCAACGACAATACCCAAACGGCTTTTAGGCTGTTCGGTTAATTTTGCTAAAAATAGGAAATGGGGTTGATGCACTTTAAAAAGCGCACCATCAAATACGCTTTTATAATCTGCAGCACAACGAATACGAGATTCAGTGCCAAAACTGTAAAGTGTCATCACCCAAGTCTGGTCTACTTAACAGTAATTAAACAGTTAAGCTATGACGACCTTTCGCACGACGACGAGCTAAAACTTGACGACCAGCTTTAGTTGCCATACGAGCACGGAAACCATGAACGCGTTTACGCTTTAATTCAGATGGTTGGAAAGTACGTTTCATATCGAAACTCCCAAAATGATCTTTCTATAAAGGTCCGCGATTTTATTGTGCAATGTTTACGCTGTCAATGAAAAATCAAAAACTTTACATTTTGTTTGTGCTGTTTTGAACTAACTACAACTCTCTCATTTTCTATAATTTAAGTAGCAACAAAAAATATACACAAGCTATCTATTTAAATTATATCGCAATTCATTTATATTCACAGCCTATAAACATTGTTATCAACAACATACCTCTCAGTTTAAATTTATTTCTTGGATTTTGAATTTAAATTTCGATATGCTCAGTTATCCACAATTCGAATCATCCTTATAAGTAAATTCAAATTTTAAAATTTAAATTTATTCTTATTAGTGTGGATTTATTCTGTGGAAAGTTAACTTTTTTTAAAAATAAACATGCGTTTAGCTTGTGGATAATGGTGTTTTTATTGCCTTTATGGATTGTGGATAACTTGAAGTGCAAAACTATCCACAGCTTCTGCAAAAAGTTATGCACATGTGCTTTTAAATTTAAATTTATTAACGAATGTTTTATTTTTCAGCGAAAGTTCTATAAATTTGCCTGACAGATGTGGATAACTTGGTTAGAATGGCGACCCCTTTGAAAGATGAGGGTACGTGGTTTTTATTTTTTGAATTTAAAAAATGGATAGATAGGGGATGCACATGCTTTGGACAGACTGCTTAACTCGCTTGCGACAAGAGCTCTCTGATAACGTCTTTGCAATGTGGATTCGTCCTTTGGTTGCTGAAGAGGTTGATGGTGTGATGCGTTTATATGCACCTAACCCTTATTGGACCCGCTATATTCAAGACAATCATTTAGAGTTAATTTCTATTCTTGCTGAACAACTTTCTGAAGGTCGCGTTCGTCAAGTCGAAATTTTGGTGGATTCTCGCCCAGGAACGATTTTGTCATCTAATGAGCAACCTGCGACTACAACTGCCGCTCTAAGTTCAACACCGCCACCATCAATACAAACTAAAGCCAAAAAAGAACCTGATTTAGTCCAACCAAGTCAAAACGTCAGCAAAATTCCAAAGAAAAGACAGTTAAACCCATTGTTTACTTTTTCTTTGTTTGTCGAAGGTCGTTCCAACCAAATGGCTGCGGAAACTTGTCGCAAGGTGTTGACGCAACTGGGAGCATCTCAGCATAACCCTTTATTTTTATACGGTCCTACAGGTCTTGGTAAAACGCACTTAATGCAAGCCGTTGGTAATGCTTTATTACAGGCAAAACCAAATGCGCGTGTGATGTACATGACTTCAGAAAGTTTTGTTCAAGATTTTGTGAGCTCATTGCAAAAAGGCAAGGTTGAAGAATTTAAGAAAAATTGCCGTTCATTAGATTTATTATTGGTGGATGATATTCATTTACTCGCAGGAAAAGAAGCGAGTCTTGTTGAGTTTTTCTATACTTTCAATGCTTTACTTGATGAATCTAAGCAAATCATCTTGACATCAGACCGTTATCCAAAAGAACTCACCGAACTTGATCCGCGTCTGGTTTCTCGATTCTCTTGGGGGTTATCAGTTGGTGTTGAGCCACCAGATATTGAAACTCGTATCGAAATTTTATTAAAGAAAGCAGAAAATAGTGGTGTAGATTTACCTCGAAATTGTGCATTATTTATTGCTCAACAAGTGGTTGCGAACGTTCGTGAACTTGAAGGTGCTTTAAATAAAGTGGTCGCGATTTCACGTTTTAAAGGTACTGCGATTGATCTAGATGTGGTGCGTGAATCTTTAAAAGATGTTCTGGCGATTCGTGCACGAACGATTAGTGTTGAAAATATCCAGCGTGTGGTCAGCGAATATTTCCGTATTCCGCTGAAAGAGTTAACAGGGCCTAAACGAACTCGTATTTATGCACGTCCACGTCAGTTGGCGATGGGTTTGGCTCGAGAATTAACAGGGGATAGTTTCCCTGAAATTGGTATGGCATTTGGTGGACGTGATCACAGTACGGTGATGCATGCCTGTGAAAAAGTAGTGAGCTTGCGGGAAGAAGATCCTATTTTTAATGAAGACTATAAAAATTTACTTCGCTTGTTACAAAGTTAATCTATTTTTCAGAGTTGCAAACTGCTTTTAAGTGCAGCATAGTACACTGCTAACATTCATATTCAGCTTCCGTTGTAAGAGGAAAAAATCGTGCGTTTGAAAATCGCTAAAGAAAGTTTACTCAATGTTTTATCACATGTGGTGGGGGCTGTAGAACGCCGTCATACTTTGAACATTCTTTCAAACGTAAAAATTCAAACTACGCAACAAGCTTTGACCATTACTGGTTCTGACTTGGAAGTTGAATTGGTTGCAAGTACGACCTTAGCAGAAGGTGCTTGCTTAGAAGCGGGTGAAACGACTGTACCTGCACGTAAGTTGGTTGAAATTTGTAAATCTCTGCCTACTGCGGCCTTGATCGATTTGCAAATCACAGAAGATCAGCGTTGTATTTTAAAGTCAGGGAATAGCCGTTTTGTTTTAGGTACATTGCCTGCAGAAGATTATCCATTACTCACCACTGAAAACAGTCAGGGTACACAAGTTCAAGTCACTCAGCGTGAATTAAAACGTTTATTTGAAAAAACAGCGTTTGCAATGGCGGTTCAGGATGTACGTTTTTATTTGACGGGTACATTGTTAGAAATTGATCAAAATCAACTGCGTACAGTGACGACAGATGGTCATCGTTTAGCGTTATGTGAAGTATTGGCTTCATCAACTGCATCAGCTCCGATTCAAGCGATTGTTCCCCGTAAAGCGGTGGGTGAATTACAACGTTTACTTAGTATTGAAGATGAACAACTCACTTTATTAATTGGTCGTGAGTTGTTGAATGTCACGATTAATACCCCGAGCCGTGATAAAGAGCAGGGTGATATTGTTGTTCGTTTCACGACGAAATTGATCGATGGTAAATTCCCAGATTATCGCCGTGTCATTCCTAAAGGTGGGGATAAGCATGTGTTTATAGCGCATGATGTATTTAAGCAATCATTGCAACGTGTTGCGATTCTAAGTAATGAAAAATTACGTGGTGTTTTCTTAAACTTTAATCAAGATTCATTGCAATTACGAGCGAATAACCCTGAACAAGACGAAGCGGTTGAAGATTTAGCGATCCAATATCAAGATGCGCCATTAGAAATGTCATTTAATGCACAGTATATCCTTGATGTTTTAAGCGTTTTAGATGGCGATGATGTAAAAATGAGCATGACTGAAGCCAATCAATCTGTGTTGGTTCAGGATCCTGCACATCCAGATCAAACTTATGTTGTGATGCCAATGCGAGTTTAATTTGTATTGATGATTCGAGCCTAAATCATGCAAATCACGCGTTTAAATATCGAACGTGTACGGAATCTAAAAGCGGTTGCACTCAATGAGTTGCAACCGTTTAATATTTTTTATGGTGCAAATGGTTCTGGAAAGACCTCGATTTTAGAGTCAATTCATTTATTGGCGACAGGTCGCTCGTTTCGCACCCATATTCCCAAACATTACATCCAGTATGATGCTGCAGATGCCATTGTTTTTGCGCAATCAGCGAATGAACGAATCGGAATGCAGAAGCTTGCTTCTGGTGAGCAGCTCATCAAAGTCAATGGCGATACCATTGCGACACAAGGGCAGCTCGCAAAGTTACTGCCTCTTCAGCATATTGATCCGCAAAGTACCGATATTATCGATCATGGTGCAAAACCAAGGCGGCAGTTACTAGATTGGTTGATGTTCCACGTGGAACCTGAGTTTTATTTTGCATGGCAATATTATTCACGTGCATTAAAGCAACGAAATAGTTTGCTCAAGACACGGCGTAATTTAAATCTGGCTGATTTAGAGCCGTGGAATAAAATGCTCAGTGACTATGGCGAAATTTTGCACTCACAGCGTGTTGGAATTGTGGAGCAATGGAATCAGTTTTTCCAAGACGATTTACAACAGTTATTGCCAAATCTTGAAATTGAGTTGGAGTATAGTGCTGGATTTCACACTGAGCAAGGATTGCTCCAAGACCTCATTCAACAGCATCAAAAAGATCTAGATCGACGTTATACCGAGTATGGTCCGCATCGGGCAGATCTACGTTTAAAAACTCCTTTTGGTAACGCTGATGATGTGTTATCTCGGGGACAAAAAAAGTTGTTAATCATGGCATTAAAACTGTCACAAATTGCAATGCTGCATGCGAGTAATAAGGAAACTGTGGTATTATTAGATGATCTGACAGCAGAGTTAGATTTAGCTGCACAGCAACGTTTAATTGAGCGACTGAGTCAGTTAGGAAGTCAGGTTTTTATGACAACCTTAGACC
>LULL01000848.1_pt1 | contig 13532 bp, 21 predicted proteins | sample 728161 | NCBI WGS metagenome assembly LULL01 (sample SAMN03860290, study PRJNA289734) | marine metagenome | biome: seawater column; feature: ocean; material: water; isolation source: Red Sea water column Station 149 - depth 500m | place: Saudi Arabia: Red Sea | collected 2011-10-15 | depth 500 m
TCAGAACACTGCATAGCCTAGCTTTTCAGATGCTGGGGTTGAGCACCAACGATGTCATGCGCACGAAGAACTACGCCGAGCTTTCAAAAATGCTTGGGCTGAAACTGTCCAACGCACAGGACAATATTGATAATAATGGTGCCTTTGTGCAGGATGATATTTATTTACGCATCATAGATCTTGCGCGTGTTGGAAAAGTGGAGCTGTATGATGCCTACAGAAAATGGGGACACATACCTGGTGGATGGCTGAAGTTAGATCAAATCAACAGGACGATAGAAGATTACAAGAAAAAAAGAAAACTGCTCGACTACACCGACATGATTGTTGAATTCAACAAGCAGGACATGTGTCCAAGACTTGATGTTGTGATTGTTGATGAAGCGCAGGATCTAAGTCCTCTGCAATGGGATATGGTGACAAAATTAGTTATTAACGCGGAACAGGCATTTGTCGCAGGGGATGATGACCAGGCAATCTTCAATTGGGCGGGAGCATCGGTAAATCATTTAATGGGTTTAAATTGGGATCGTGTCATTCTCAATGAATCCTACCGTGTTCCGAAGAAAATTCACGAAGCTGCGAATAGACTCATTGTTCGCGTTCCAACCCGAGTAAACAAGAAATGGAAGTCACGATCAGAAGAAGGTGAGATATACATTTATAATTCATTTTCCCACATTAATTTACAAAAAGAGGGGGAATGGCTCATCCAGGCACGGACAAAATACCTTTTGGACATCATTGAGGACTTTTTGCGTCAGGAAGGACTGTTTTATGAGAAATTCAACAAGCCATCTGTTTCGGAAAAAATGGCGCACGCCATTAATTCTTGGAAAAAAATTTCCCGCGGAGAGTCTATCATTGGAAATTCAGTCAAGGTAATGTATGATTACATAGGAACAAGCAAACAAGATTTATTTGGAATACAAAGAGGATTTAAAAAATTGACCAACATAGACGAGAAGGAGACATACACCTACACAGATCTTAATACGAATTTTGGATTATTAATTCCAAAAAATGCGAAATGGCACGAAGCACTGACTAAAATTATTACTTCACAAAAAATTTATATTATGGCTGCGGAAAGACGTAAACAAAATATAAATGCAAAACCTCGAATAAAATTATCAACAATTCACGGTGCAAAAGGAGGGGAGTCAGATCATGTTGTTCTTTTGACGGATCTCTCTTACAAGGCCGAGGAAGCATATCACAAAAATCCGGACGATGAACGCAGAGTTTTCTATGTTGGAATGACACGCGCGAAGAAAAGTTTGCACATCGTGCGGTCACAGAGTGAACGGGAATTCAAGGAAATATTTATATGAGCAGAGCAACAGATAAGCAGATAGGTGGAGACCATTATAAAAAAATGGCCATTCAACCAACTGAATACATAATGAAAAATAAACTTGGCTGGTGTGAAGGTAATATTGTTAAATATATAACTAGACACAAGGCTAAAGGTCAAAAAGCAGATGTAGAAAAAGTCATACATTATGCCCAATTATTAATACAGCTAGAGTATAAAGATAATGAGTAAATCTAAAGAAAGTATTAAAAGGCCCGCACCTGCAAGTGATAAGATAAAGGATAGAAAGTGCCTAATGTGTTTAAAGCAATTTCTAAGTGAAGGACCCGGAAATAGAATTTGTGGTGAATGCAAAAAGACACCACAATACAAGCTTGGAAATTTAAACTACCATAGAATTTTACGATAGGAGATATTATGACGCAGATACCATTGTTTCAAAATAAAAGTGAATGGCTTCCACCAGACAGATTGCTTGATTTTTCCGATGCGAAGGAAATAGCCATTGATCTAGAAACCTATGATCCAAATATAAAAACTCTCGGAGCCGGGTGGGCTCGGAAGGATGGACGTGTCATTGGTGTTGCTATTGCTGTCGATGGTTGGAAGGGGTATTTTCCGATTGCCCACGAAGGGGGAGGAAATTTTGACGAGAAATTCTTTAAAAAATCATTTCAAGAAGTTCTGGACTTGCCTTGTGATAAAATTTTTCACAATGCTATGTATGATGTTGGGTGGCTACGCGCAATGGGAATGAAAGTAAATGGTCGCATCATCGATACGATGATCGCCGCGCCGTTGATTAATGAAAATAGATTTCGTTATTCTCTTAATGAATTAGCAAAAGATTACTTACAATCAAAAAAAAGTGAAAATGATCTGTATGAAGCTGCGGGAGATTGGGGGGTTGATGCAAAAAGTGAAATGTATAAACTGCCGCCGATGCATGTCGGGCCGTACGCTGAACAAGACGCCGATCTAACGTTGCGATTATGGAATAACTTTAAAATTGAAATAACGAAACAAGAATTGAACTCTGTTTTTGATTTGGAAACAAGTGTTTTTCCTATGTTGTTGGAAATGCGATGGAAAGGAGTAAGAGTCGATATTGAACGAGCAGATAAACATAAAAAGGAATTACAAAAAAAAGAGAAAAAAATACTCAGTGAAATTAAAAAGGAAACCGGCGTTGATGTCCAATTATTCGCTGCTATGTCCGTAGCAAAAGCTTTTGACGCAAAAGACATTGGTTATTCCCGAACAGAAACAGGAATGCCAAATTTTGACAAGAATTTTTTATCAAGCCATCCCTCGCCATTGGCTAAAATGGTTGTTGAAGCTAGAGAAATCAACAAGGCAAGAACTACGTTCATAGATACAATTCTCAAACATGAAAGAAATGGTCGTATACACGGTGAGATAAATCAATTGCGGTCAGATTCCGGAGGAACTGTTACAGGCCGACTTAGTATGAAGAATCCAAATCTGCAACAGGTTCCCACTAGAAATAAATTAATTGGTCCTATGATCAGATCTCTGTTCATTCCGGAGGATGGCTGTGAATGGGGTTGCTTTGACTACAGTCAGCAGGAGCCGCGCCTTGTCGTTCATTTTGCAACCTTAACACACAAAGGACTTCCTGGTGCCTCTAGCTTCGTCGAAGCATACAATGAGAATAAGGATACGGATTTTCATCAATTAGTGGCTGACATCGCTAGTATTCCTAGAAAACAAGCAAAAACAATCAATCTAGGATTATTTTATGGTATGGGCCGGGGAAAACTAGGTAGTCAACTAGGATTAAATGAGGATGAATCAAAGAAATTGTTTGACCAGTACCATTCAAAAGTTCCTTTCGTTAAGTCACTTCTAGAGGAGGCTATGAAAAAGGCGGACGATGATGGTGTTGTCAGAACACTGCTAGGAAGAAAATGTCGTTTTGATCTATGGGTGCCCAATCTGTGGGAAGTAGAACCATCAAAATCGCTTCCCCGTGACGCAGCGGAGAGAGAATACGGCAAGAACATAAAAAGGTCATGGACTTATAAGGCGCTTAATAAGATTATCCAGGGATCCGCTGCCGATCAGACGAAGAAAGCTATGGTAAATTTATATGAAAATGGTTATATACCACATATTCAAGTTCACGATGAACTTGACTTTTCAGTCGAGAGCGAAAAGCAAGAAAAAGAAATAAAAGAAATTATGGAGAGCTGTCTTCAGCTTGAAGTGCCTTCTGTTGTCGATGTAGAAAAGGGAAAATCCTGGGGAGAAATAAAATGATTAAATATGCTGTAAATTTATGGGGAAAAGACATCGAAATAGAAACGGAAGAATCCAGGGATTCCTACTTAACAAACTTCGGAAGGGCAACCCTTGAAAATAGGTATATGAGTTCGGGTGAGAGCTACCAGGATCTATTTGCAAGAGTTGCTACCCACTATGCCGATGACTCACAGCATGCTCAACGACTTTACGACTATATCAGCAAGCTGTGGTTTATGCCGGCAACACCTATTTTATCGAATGGTGGTACGAAAAGAGGATTTCCTATTTCTTGCTTTCTTAATGAAGCAGAAGATTCAATGAAGGGCATTGTTGATTTATGGAATGAAAATGTCTGGCTGTCATGTCGCGGCGGCGGTATTGGAAGTTACTGGGGAAAGGTACGAAGCATTGGCGAGAAAGTTGGTAGAGTCGGACAAACTTCAGGTATTGTTCCGTTCATAAAAGTTTTAGATTCACTGACTCTTGCCATAAGCCAGGGATCACTTCGACGAGGATCAGCCGCGTGCTATCTTCCCATCAACCATCCTGAAATAGAGGAATTTATTGAGATGCGAAGACCGACAGGCGGTGATCCAAACAGAAAAACACTGAATTTACACCACGGGGTGGTCATTACCGATGATTTTATGAAAGCTGTTGAGAACGATGGTGAATGGGACCTTATTAGTCCAAACGATGACAGTGTGCAAAAAACGGTGTCAGCTCGAAATCTGTGGATAAGGCTGTTAACAGCGAGGATAGAAACAGGAGAACCATATATTATTTTTATTGACGCCGTTAATGACGCCATACCTGAATGGCACAAAAAAGAAGGATTAACAGTTAAAACATCTAATTTATGCAGTGAAATAACACTACCAACGAATGACAAAAGAACAGCCGTTTGCTGTCTGTCATCCATTAATGTGGAAAAGTATGATGAATGGAACAAAGATCCCCAGTTCATAGAGGATATTATGCTGTTTCTGGACAACGTGTTATCCGATTTCATCAACAACGCACCAGATGATTTTAGAAAAGCCATTTATTCAGCAGAACAGGAAAGAAGTGTTGGATTAGGTGTCATGGGCTTTCATTCTTTTCTTCAGCAAAAGAATTTGTCTATGGAGGGAGTTCTCGCAAAGGTATGGAATACAAGGATTTTTACCGAGATTAAGGAAAAGGTTGATGCTGCCTCTCGTAAGATAGCCTTGGACCGAGGGCCATGCCCGGATTCATTAAAATATGACAATATGGAACGTTTTTCTAATAAAATGGCAATAGCTCCAACAGCGTCTATTTCTATTATTTGTGGAGGAACATCCCCCGGCATTGAACCCATAGCTGCGAACAGCTTTACACATAAGACCTTGTCAGGATCTTTCAATGTTCGTAATAAATATCTTGAAGAAGTTCTGGACAGGTACGGAAAAAATGACGAGGAAATATGGTCAAGCATTACGACAAACCAAGGATCTGTTCAGCATCTTGATTTTTTAGATGAAAAAGAAAAAGGTGTTTTTAAAACAGCTTTTGAAATTGATCAACGGTGGATCATTGAACTTGCGGCCGACAGAACAAAACATATTTGTCAGTCACAATCACTTAACATTTTTCTTCCCGCCGATATTAGTAAGAAAGCATTGCATATGCTTCACTACACCGCCTGGAAGAAAGGCGTAAAGAGTCTGTATTATTGCAGATCAAAATCAATTCAACGCGCGGAAGTCATTAACAATAAGTTTACAGGGTCTGTTGATGATAATGTGTACAACAACTATGAGGAGTGCTTATCATGCCAGTAGAACCAATCAACGATTCAAAAATCATCACCCAGCCAAAGGGATTTAATCTTTTGGTGGAAAATCCCGTCTACAAACCTTTTCGGTACCCATGGTGCTACGATGCGTGGTTAACACAGCAGCGTATACATTGGCTTCCGGAGGAAGTGCCAATGGCGGATGACGTGAAAGATTGGAATTCCAATCTATCAGAACAGGAAAAAAATCTTTTAACACAGATATTTCGTTTCTTCACGCAAGCTGACGTTGAAGTAAACAGTGCCTACATGTCTCATTACATGCAAGTCTTCAAGCCGACGGAAGTGTTGATGATGATGAGCGCTTTCAGCAATATTGAAACAATTCATATTGCTGCATACAGTTTTCTTCTTGATACAATTGGTATGCCCGAGATAGAGTACTCCGCTTTCCTTGAGTACAAGGAAATGAAGGACAAGTACGACTACATGCACAGTTTTGACACAAAATCTAAACATAATATTGCCAAAACAATGGCTGTTTTCAGCGCTTTTACGGAGGGTTTGCAGCTCTTTGCGAGCTTTGCAATCCTTCTCAATTTTCCCCGCTTCAACAAGATGAAAGGAATGGGTCAGATCGTAACGTGGTCTGTTCGCGATGAAACACTGCACTGTAATTCAATGATCAAGCTGTTCCGGACTTTCATCAAGGAGAACCCGGAAATATGGACGGATGAATTAAAGAAAGACTTACACACATCTTGTAACACTATTGTGGAACATGAGGACGCCTTCATTGATTTAGCGTTTGAAATGGGTGAAGTGGAAGGGCTAAAAGCCAATGAAATAAAGAATTACATACGATGGATCGGGGACCGCCGACTGACACAATTGGGGTTAAATCCGTTGTATAACATTGACACAAACCCTTTGCCGTGGTTAGATACGATGTTGAATGCCGTTGAGCATATGAACTTTTTTGAAGGAAGAGCTACAGAGTATTCAAAAGCATCAACACAGGGATCGTGGGTCGATGCCTTTGGTGATTTCAAGTGATAAAAAATGATAAAAATTTGGTTTTTAATGGCATTAATGTCATACCCCAACATGCCTGCTATAGCTTATAAAGGTTTTGGTGGATATTTGGAAAAAGAAGAATGTGAGGAAATGAGAGTAACGGCGGAAAATCAACTTACTGATTTTGAATTGCAAAGAGGAAATACAGTGTATGTAGAGACATTCTGCATGGAAATGGATGCGTTTGAGTCCCAATTAAAATTAAAAAAAGAATTAGACAAGATAAATAAAACAGGAACGGATGCTTAAAGAGATTTGCGCAACACTGCTTGTGTTGTGTAATCCCATTCTAAGCGGATTCGACTTTGATTATGCAAAGGACGACCGCGACCGGTTCGTGCAGGGCATTGCCGAGTGCACAATAAAGTACAACACCGATATTAATCCTTTCGAGAGAGCAATTGTTGTTATGGTATCGTGCAAACAGATAGGACAGAACCTCACATTAAATCACTTAGGGGCAGCACTTTATTAAAAAAATACGGGAACAAGTGTGAAAGTGTCGCCGATTACATCGAACTGTTGAATGCGAGCAGTTTTTTTAAAGAATATAGAGATTTAAGGATGAGACAAGTCTTAGTGGAAGAGGTTGATGTATTTGCCCTTATCAACACGCTTGATTCTTACGCAAAAGATAAAAAATACCAAGAAAAATTAAAAAATATTGTTATTTCTCTGCTCGAAGACTATCCTTTACTGTTCAGATTTGACAAATAGCAATTTTTCCCATATAAACCCACATTATGAATCCTTTTTATCCAATTTTACTTGCTGTGCTATGGGTGTTGCGTAAGCCACTGTGGTACGGATTAGTAGGGTTAATTCTGTATTTAATAATACGTTAAGAAAGGAAAAAATTATGGATGCGTCGAAATACAAATCAATTGCTGTTAAAATTGACACTTATAATTTGGCCAAACCTATCGCGGAATCGAAGTATATGTCTATGGGCAGCTACATCTCTTTTTTGGTTGATAGGGATGCTAAAAATGTTAAAAAGAGAAAAATAAACGGTGAGACAAAAAATGCACCACAGCGCTAAAAAATTATTTTATGACATTCTTGCCAATGATACGAAATACTTCCCGACACTAAAAAAGAAAACAAAAGCCTTCACTGTCAGTAAGGTAATATTCAAGGACAAGGACTACAGCGTCCTGCACGCAGCTTACTCGAAGATGACAAAAGGAAAAATCTTATTTTTTTCAGGATGATTGATCGATCTGTAGCGTATGTCATTCAAATCAAAACAGCTCATCCGATCACCCAGGAATTCACGGATATGATGTCCGTGCACTTTACCGACGGGACAGAAAAGCTTTTTGATCTACGGGACTGGGAAGTTATTGTCCGGCAGGGCAAAGAGTATTGGGAAAAGGAAAAAATCAGAGAGGAGATAAAGAGTGAGACAACAGCTTAACTTCAAGTATGAAATGCTCTCTCTCAGCTATTCGTTCTTGTTGCGCCTTAAACTAGATGAAAAAATTGTTAATGAATTAAATGAATACCTGGATGAATTAAGAGAAAGCAAGAACAAGAAATCACACGCCCACACGCTCGTGGGGCAGATAAACCAAGACCAGAAAAGCCAGCAGCTCTTAATGGACCACAACGAAGACCGATGCGTCAACTTGAGGGAGATTTGTATCGCCGTCGCAAAGCAGTATCTTTTGCGCTACAATGAAAACTCGGGAAACAAGGTCAAGGGTGACAGACTTCCGGAGATCGATGAAATGTGGAGCGTGCATTCCTATGAAGGCGACTACAATCCTCTTCACAGCCATGGAACAAAATCCATGATGGGTGTGTCACTGACGACGTGGACAAAAGTTCCCAAACAAATTGAAGACAAGGAACAGCTACGACCTGGACAAGACCTTTTCAACGCGTCAGGCGCCCATGACGGCTACCTCAATTTCAACTACGGCGTCTCCGACATCAGGGACTCCGAGCGACTTAAATTCTCCGCCTACACGCCCATCAAGCCGGAAGTTGGCGTGCTGTACGCTTTCCCTTCATGGATGCAGCATTCCGTCTACCCTTTCTTTGGAAAGGGAGAACGGCGAACCGTGGCCGCGAACGTCAACATGTGGCCCATTGACATGACGGACAAGAAAAAGGCACAGCACCATGGATCCTAAGAACCAGCCTATCATGAAGGATGTCAGCTATGACATCTACCAGCCTTTCGGTCCTAGTGTCCTTAAGACAAAGCTGCCCGCCCTCTACGTCCACAAGATAAATGAAATTTCTGACACCATCTTAAGTGATGACAAGAAACGCAAGGATCTTGACTGGAGCGACAACCTCGCGGGAAACATAAAGTATGAAGTAAGTTTTGACCACAACAAGGTAAAGGGGCTGCCTGAATTCTTTCTTGCCATGGCGGAGCAGTACCTCCTGAAGACGCTTGGAAAAAAGCGTGTTCCCGACGACACGGCCGTCGGCATCAGATCGTGGATCGTGAGCCAGTACGCAGGAGACTTCAATCCCATGCACATTCACGACGCCAATTTATCAGGCGTTATCTTTCTTGCCATGCCTCCCGACTTTGAGGAGGAGTACGCCAGGGAAGACCATCATCCAACAGCGGGATGCCTTGAATTCATCGGCTCGGTGGCCAACCATTTTGCGAACCACAGCTATCTTGTAAAGCCGGAAGTCGGCGACTTCTATCTCTTTCCGAGCTGGCTGACGCACCAGGTTTATCCGTTCAGATCGAAGGGGGAAAGGCGCTCGATGGCCTTCAACCTTCACCTAAGCTTAAAAAACACCAAAGGAGTAGACGTATGAACATAAAGGAACTTGAGGACCGCATCATCCGCCATGAGGGCATGGTCCGATCCGTGTACAACGACCACCTCGGAAACCCCACCATAGGAGTGGGCCATCTCATCACGCCGGACGACAATTTCAAGCGCGGCGAGGTGTACGGCGAGGATGAACTGCGCGCCGTCTTCAGAAAGGACCTGAACAGGTCGATAGCGGGAGCCGAGCGCATACTGAAAGGCTGTCCGCATGTCTGCGAGACGGCGAGGGAAATCATCGTGGAAATGGTGTTTCAGCTCGGCGAGTCCGGCACGAAAAAGTTCCGCAAGGCGATCGCGGCCCTTCGGCAAAACCCCTCTTCCTATTCCGAATGCGCCAATCAGATGATGGACTCCAGATGGGCGAAACAGACGCCGAACCGGGCGAAGGAGCTCAGTGAACTCATGCGGGGCTGCACGTGATAGACGTGACCATAAAAGGTGAACTTCTCACTAATGCCAAGAAATTGAAAAAGGAAATTAAAAAACTGAAAAAGATCATTGAGCAGCTTGAAAAGATCGTTGACGGGGAGGAATACGACTTCGACAAGTGGGAGGGAACGGATCCCTCATGAAACAGCATATACTCAACGCGCCCCTCATCTTCGAGCACATCATTGACAACAGCGACAAGGTCAACGAACAGCTGCTAAAGGAGATAGGGGAGCACAGGAAGGAACAGCCCTTGTCCCTGCCGAGCACCCATCCCGGATGCTGGCGCGGCGCAAGGAAATACCCCTCGGAGGACATGCTTCTCAGTCTCTTCGGCAAGGCGTCGATGGACGCGGCGTCGAGGCAGGGGCTTGACACCAAGGAAAAGAAGTACAGCGTTCGCGTGACGTACTGGGTGAACGTGAACGGCTCCGGCGGCTTCAACGAGCTCCACAACCACGTGCTCGGGGACTATTCGGGGGTGTACTACGTCCGGGGAACGGGGACCGGGGACATCAGTTTTCACTCAACGGAGCAGCTGAACAAGATGATATCTCCGGGAATGCCGTTCGCGGATTCCATCACCATCAGTCCTCAAGACGGAATGCTTCTCGTATTTCCGTCATACATACTGCACTCCGTTCATCCAAACTTATCGGACAAGGAACGCATCAGCATTGCGTTTGACGCAAACATAATATACCAGGGAAGGAACAATGACCTCAGATTTGAAGAGAAACACCCACAAGGGAAGAAGAAAAATGGGACGGAAGAAAAGACGAAAACTGTCAAAGAGGTGGAAAAATAAAAAAACGCGCCGTTGAAAAAGCCAATGCTTTAAGCCTTGCGGTCTTGGCCGTTGCACTCTACGCCGTTATACTGCTGCTGGGCCTCATTCTTATTGTCATCGCCGTTACCGTTGAGTTTATCATCAATCTGCCGGACTTGATCCGTCAGATAGGCAATTATGTGAAGCGTTTCGTGTTTTTTCTGGCGTAGTTCCTCTTGCATGTCTTATTCTCCTTTTTACAATGTGTGGAAGGTTTCGACTATATAGGAGATTGGTGTATGGGATCAAGTGTTAATAAATAAAAGCCGGTGATTATCGCTTTCCCGCTCTACCCGGGAATTAAAGGTGAAGGACGCCTGGTCATAGTCGCAGCTTTCCCTCTCCATGATGACTTCCAGGCACTTTTCCACGTCGTAGCAGACAATGTTCCTGTCGCTCACGTACGTGACGCCGAGAATGGCCCTGTCATACTCCCTGTTGAGAAATGCGATCGGCTCGTCGCCGTAGTCCTCCTTGATCTGCTTTCTGTCCATGGGCAATATTATCCCATTGACTCCGCCTGTTCAACGCCTATTCCTATCAGCGTCCTGCCTGTGACCTATAATGAAGACCATAAAGGCTATGAAAGCCAGCAAAAGTGTTGATATCGTGCTTAAAATTAAAATAATTGCTATCATGTTGGTCTCATTTCATCCATGCTTGTATCTCCTTCGGTTGCGCTTGTTCCACCTTTTATGCCATGCCCAGCAGCTGATTCTGCTTCCATAGCACTCACATAACATTAAAAACCAGTCAATCATTGATCATAAACCTTTTTATAGTCCTTCTTTAAATAGGCAATGGACTTGACCCATCCCGCGGGGATCGCGATGTGCCGACCGCCGTCGTGGTCATTTTCCTCGTTGCTGTAGTCAGCCATAATGACAACCCTTTCACTGTCGTGGTGCACGAGCCACCCCGTTGAGTAGCATGTCGCCAGCTTTTCCTTTTTCACGTCCTCTATGGAATGCCATCCCGAGCTCCCGTCCTTGGCGTCGAACCACGTGACGAGGACTATCGGGTAATTCATCGCTGACGGCGGGCCTTCAGATTTTCTATCAGCTCTTTCCATGAATCCTTTTCCCTTGTCTTTTCCCTCTTGTCGGGTATGACCTGAGACTTGTACTTTGGAGTTCGCAGCTGTCTTGCGATGGGGTTTTTCTTTTTGTAAACAATACGATGCACGATAGCAAAATTTATCCTTAATAATATAGTCGACCGATGGGCACTTTTTCATCTTCTCTCCCATTTTACTCTTGCTTTATACAATATTTTCTCATAAATTGCTATATGTAACACAATAGTGTTATGTAGCGCTGCTCAAATCTCGACTGAAGACCGAGTTATAACAGGCAACGGGGGGTCGCCTCTTTCCTTTCTCTGCGACCCCCCCACTTTCTACAGTATAGAAAGTTTTTTTTGAAAATTATTTTTTATTTTTAAATTTCAATCAAAATCTACGTAACCTACGTAACTTTTCACTTAATCTATTGAAATATATACACTTTATGGTTACTTATTAGGTTACTTCAGTACTTTTACATACGTAACCCACGTAACCATCTAAGTCAGTGATTTTTAATATGAAATGTACATTTTATATGATATATTTGAAGAATTACATTCTATACTATAAACAAAAGGAGGTTTGGAATGCCACAAGCGAAGATAAAAAGGGCCTTGTATTTCAGTGCCCTAAATAAATTAAAAGCAGAGCTTAGTGATTTAGAAGTCAAGGAGATGATTATAGTTAACAATCCTGTCGCCGTGTTGAGTGATGGTCACAATGAGCATGCTGAAGAATTGAAAGAAAATTTAAAAAAACAATGTGATCTGAGAGGCGCAGTAAGAGATGCAGAAAGAAAAACCCTTGAAGCAAGCAAAGCAATCCCAGGAACAGCCCCTTCTAGAGAAGGAAAAGCTGACTCCGAAACAGCTTAAATTTATTGATTTAATCGTAACGAAAGGTGACAGGATGACTGCCACTGATTGCGCGATAGAGTCTGGATATTCCAAAAAAGCTGCGAGACAGATTGCTTGTAACTTACAAAATCCAAAGATGTTTCCTCTTGTTGTGAGGGAGATAAATGACCGGCGGGAGGAAGTTACAAAAAGATATTCTGTGAATTACTCCAGGCATGTACGGCGTTTGGATGAATTATCACGTGGTGCTGAAGCTGCGGGTAATTTTCCCGCAGCCGTTGCGGCGGAGAAGTCACGAGGACAAGCTGCAGGTTTATATATTGATCGCAAGGAGATTATGCATGGATCCATAGACCAAATGTCTAAAGAGGAAGTTGAGAAGAAATTGATTGAACTTCGTAAGAAGTTATCCATCCCCGCTGATACTACAGAACTGATTGAGGAGAAAGACAATGATGAGACTGAATCCCAGGACAAACAAGAGATTTAAATATGGTGATATAAGGGAGGATGGTTTCATTTTTGATGCCTATAAGACTTCCACTGTTAGAAAAGATGGTTACTTTGCCGAGAATTGGAGAAGTCCTAATGTGTTTGAAAAATGTCGGGTTTACTCTATTGAGAGAAAAAAATATATCTTTAATATAATTTCTGATTTCGTTAACCAATACAAGCTGGAGAAAGGGTGTTTTGTTTGTGGCTATAAAAAAGATGCCTGTGCTCTAGACGCCCATCACACAGACCCTAAAAAGAAAAAATTCAGTATTGGTACAAATAGGAAGAACAGTTATGTTCAATTTAAGGCCGTAAAGAAAGAATTGAAGAAGTGTTTAATCTTGTGTGCCAACTGCCACCGTGAAATAACTAGGAAAAATAGGGAAAAATCTACTTCTTGACATCCTAACTAATTAGGAGTATAAGGACACATAAGGAGTGAATTATGACTTATGGATTAAAAAGAAATTTAAAGCAAGTCAAGGATGATAATAAGAAAATTGAAAAGAAGTTTTTCAATTGCTTATTGAACATATGTGTAATGAACGGTCTTGTGGACTGGTCAGATAAGGATCCTAAAAAAGAGTTTAAGCAATTAGGTGAACTGCTGATTGTCTATATGAT
>LULL01000634.1_pt1 | contig 13466 bp, 16 predicted proteins | sample 728161 | NCBI WGS metagenome assembly LULL01 (sample SAMN03860290, study PRJNA289734) | marine metagenome | biome: seawater column; feature: ocean; material: water; isolation source: Red Sea water column Station 149 - depth 500m | place: Saudi Arabia: Red Sea | collected 2011-10-15 | depth 500 m
AAATACGGAAGATAAAATTGTTGATATAGCTTAAGAATAACCGAGAGGTGGTGTTGTTAACTGCAACTGAAGTGGTGTTCTAAACCTGAAAAACGACAGTATGAGAAAGTTTGTACAAGCAGGAGTAATAGTTTGTGTATCTGTTGTATTAACTATTCTCATTGTTAAAAATTTAAAAAGAGATACGAATATGACATTAAGAGTAGCATTTCCTTATGATAAACCATTGTCTGTGTATGAACCGACTAGGATTCATTACGCACCCGAATACATATTGCTTGAAAATATTTATAGTCCTTTAATTGAGCTTCACCCTGAAAATGGAGAGCCAATTCCGGGAATTGCTGATCGTTTTGAGTGGATTGGTAACGAACTACATTTTCATATCAGAGACAATTTGAAAACTGCTGATGGAAATAGTGTTACTGCACATGATGTAGAATTTTCTTTAAAACGTCTCTTGATAAAAAGGGGAAATACTCATGGAAATTTTCACGATTTAATGTGTACGAATCTAGAACTCAAATCTATAGAAGACTCCTGTTCAGGCATCAGAGTTGAAGGGAATACCTTGATTCTCGCTCCTGCTGAGAAAAAAGAGTTTCTTCTGCCAATGATGGCAGCACTAGACTTTGCAATCATTCCCAAGAGTTCAGTTGACCCTATTAGTTTAGATATTAAGGACTACAAGAATACTTCAGGGCCTTATTATGTCAAAAGTGATGATGGGAAAGGTAATATCGTATTAGCGAGTAATAAGACTCACTACCATTATAAAGAAGAAATTCCACAGGAAATCGTTATTGTTCCATCTGGTATTGAAGGGTATGAGAATTCGTTAGATCAGTTTAAGTCTGGAAAAGTTGACTACATCACGACTATTGATAAATTACCTGCGGAAAAGGTGATTGAATTTTCTAAAGAGAATAAAGGTAATTTGCATACAACGATGAACATTAGAACTTATGCTCTAACTTTTACTGAAAAAGGCCTAAAAAAATTCTCTGAAGATGAGAGAATTGCAATTGGGAAAATGTTTAAAAGAGTATGGAGAGAACACCATCAGAAGTCCCCAGGTTTTAGTTCAACAGATCAATTCTTTTTACCCTTTGGTGATGGTGGATTAGATGAGAAAACAGAAGAAGATTTAAAAGAGCTATTCAATAAATCAGAAGAACTGTTAAATAAAAAGGTTAGTGTCAGTACAATTCGGGTTGGTGATATTACGTCAATTCAACAATTATTTGAAAAATACTATCCAAATATTTCCGTATATGAGGGAAAAACTGCTCCTAGCTTTATGAAAAATCCTAAAGAGAGTGAGATTCCTGATGCATTTATTTCTGGCCCCGATACAGGTTTTTTAGAGGATATTGGACTTATCTCATATTCGATTAATGCAGGCTATTTTGGGGCAAAAAAAGAAGAAATGCGTAAATGGCTCAAGGATTATATGGAGATTCCTGAAAAGGATAGCCGTATTAGTAAGTTAAAAGAATTACATTATAAAGTTTTAAAAGAAGGAATTCTCATACCATTAGTAAACTCACCTTATGCTGCTTTTGCTAGAGATGGTTGGACAGTAGGAATTTCTCAAATTTATGCGAACAATCCATTATGGCCAATAGTACGAGATTAAATCATATTCTTAGTAACGCTGAATTACTTGGTTTGAAAGTTCAGAAGCTTTCATGGGGAGAAGAATTCCTTGGTGGGCTTTTTGATTTTAGAGTAAAAACTAATTTGTTTGGTGAAGAAACCATAGGAATTGGAATAGACCAAAATGAAGAAGTAGCCTTTCTGAAAGCTTTTTCTGAATCAGTTGAAAGAGCTTACTGTAAAAAAAATAACATTAGAAGTCATGGTGTTTCTGCTCATTGGTGTAAAGAGAGTGCAAAAGAGAACTCTCTTTGTGAACTTATTGAAAGAGATATGTTTCTTTGTCACTTTCTAACAGGGAAAGGAGCTAAAAGAGTCGAAAATAGTGATATTCAAGAAGTAAATGCAGGCCTTTCAAGTAAGGGTTGCCGTCTGAAGGTTTTTCAACTTTCGACTCTAAATAATTATAATGTTTTTGTAACAATTGGAGAAAATGGGGCATTGGGGAATATCATTGGCCTCGGTGCTTCTATAGATTCTGAATCAGCCTTGAAGAAATCAATGATTGAATGTCTTTTTCGTTTGATTGCAGAGGCAGGAAGAAGTTCAAGCGACTTGAATAAAGACGTGGAAAATCCCATTGAGCATTATCTTTATCATCTTGAAAGTCCAAGATTAGTAAACTCTATGTTGCTCAAAAACTCATCATTTTCAAGTAAGGTGATTAATAAGAGTGCTGACATTGACGTTGAATGGGAAGAATTAGGAAATTTAAATGAAATTATACCTGGCCTAAAATTATGTGTTTTAAGAGGGCGAACTAAATCCCTTCAAGGTATGTATTATGGAAATACATCTGAACAGAAAGTAAACTTTTCTAGGTTGAAAGAGTTCTTTGGAGAGTTACTAACATTTGATGATTTAGAAACTATGGTTCATCCAGTAGGTTAAAATGAGTATAGAGTTGGTTGAAATTAAGAGGCAATTTAGAAAGAAGTTTGTTCTTGTTCAAGCTCTTCTTGCTCTATTCCTTATTTTAGTTTCTTATACAACAAACTACTATATCAAAAAGCAAAACGCTGGGCAGATCGCACGAATTGTAAGTCGAATGGTTAAGAAAGGTGAGCATAGAGAAGCTATCTATACACTTGGTTCAGCAAAACTAGAAAATTTTAGAAGTGTTGGCTATTTTGATATGAAGGGGCGAAGAATTTTCTCTTTACCTTCAAATCTGAATAACTTTGATATGGCAGAGGGATACTTTTTATCTAAAACAATATCAGAAGTGATTTATTTTGGAGAGAGCGAGGAAAGCCAAAAAGTCGGAGTTCTAAAGTTTAACTTCCATACTGGTAATGCAGTAGTTTTTGGTCTTATTCTTTGGGTGATTAGTTTACTTCTAACTTTTCCAGTAATTAGAAACCACTTTAATTTAGTTATAAGAAAACTCCAGCTAGAAGGTGAAAAGAAAAGAGCAAAGGATTTGGTGGAATTAGCAGGAATGGTTAAGCATGATTTAAGATCACCTTTGCAATCTATTTTGATGGCAGTTCAAACAGGAGAGTCTATTGATGAACAGAGTCGAGAAATGATTCTATCTGGGGTTTCAAGAATTGAGAAAATAACTCAGGACTTAAATGCCGTTAAAATTAAAGAAGAGCAAAGTGAAGTTCAGGAGAATGTAAAAGAGATAGAATCGTGTTCTATTTTTTCAACTGTTCAAGAAATAATTCAAGAAAAAACTCATACATATAGAAAGATCAAAGGGCTAAGTATTAGAGGTCATTTTAAAGATTCATCAATTACTAGCTTTATATGTTTTAATGACTCAGATTTTAAAAGAGTCCTTTCAAATTTGATTGATAATGCTGTTGAGTGTTTTGATCCTTTAGATGAGAATAAGCAAGTCGAAGTCAATGTCACACTTGAAGAAAATGCAGACTCTATTCTTATTGAAATTGTTGATAATGGGCCAGGTATTCCAAAAATTGTATTAAACAAAATCGGTGAGAAGGGTAATACTTATGGAAAGGAGAATGGAAGCGGCCTGGGAATTTACTCTTCTCGTAATAAGGTTTTAGAGAACGGTGGAGAATTTAAAGTTAAATCTAATTCAAAGGGAACTAATATTTCTATTAGAGTCAGGGTCGTAGATTCCCCTGATTGGTTTGCAGAGGATTTAAATTTCTCTAATAATATGAATTATGTAATTCTTGATGACGATGAAAGCGTTATTGAACGCTTTAAAAATGATGAAGGGGCTTTAGGTGCAAAGTCTAAAAGCATAACTTCATTTAATGATATAGATGACTTTACGTCTTGGTATGATGGAAATGACGATCTACAAGAGCCAGTTTTCTTTATAGACTACGATCTAAAGAATAGTGCCAAAGATGGGCTTGATGTTATCAATTCTATAGATTCAAATTATAAGAAATATCTTTTTACAAATAACTTTGATGATTTTTTTCTTCAAAGAATTTGCTCAAAACAAGGCGTGAAGATTATTCCTAAAACGATCTTAGGTTGGGGCCAATCTCTAAGTTAACCTGAGTTATTCTTTTAAAGACTTCTCTTACATTAATTAAAAACAGACTGTCGGATTTCCGTTTGTTGATAAGTTGTTGAATTGCTATCTTTTGGGGAGCAAAACATATTTTTCAATCGGATTATCGACAGCTAGTAAGTTCTTATTATTAAAACAAATCTCATTAAAACAATCTTTTTATGACGGGATACCGTCACTTCAAAAAAAATAGCTAATGAGTTTTCATTAACTTAACTGCGTTTAAAACTGGCACATACATTGAAATATAAAAGGTAGGAACTGAAAACAAGCAAGGAGTTTTAAATGCTGAACCAAGAAGAATTGAAGCAAATTAAATCAAGACTAGAGCTTGATAGGAAAGAATTGAAAAATGGAATTAAAGCCAAAATTAAAAATTTATTTTTAGATACAAATGAACTTACAGAACTTGCAGATCATTCAAGAGAGGAAATGAATTTCCTTGATAAAGTAGCCTTTGGCTTCAGGGACGCAAATCAACTTAGAAAGGTTTGTGGCGCTTTGAAAAAGATTGAAGAAGGTTCTTATGGTGAGTGTGTTGAATGTGGGGAGGTTATTCGATCTTCAAGGCTCCTGGCCAATCCTACGAGCACTAAATGTATTTACTGTCAGGAAGATGAAGAAAGAACAAATAAGGGATTTGCATTACCTGTATATAACGATCTGAGATTATCAGTATAAAGAGGAAAATATGAAATATTTAAAACAACTATTAAATAATTTTGCTGCTTTGTTTTTTGGGATTGGTGGCTCTGAAAGGCTCTGAAAAAGAGTATCAGAGAGTAAAAACACTCCTTGATGAGCATAAACTAAACGCAATGAAATACTCAATGGGTATTTGTTAATGAGTAAAGAAGATAACATTGATTATTTTCTTGTAGAAGTTCCCGAGATTCAGGAAGAGCAATTTGAAATTGTTGAACTGTTAGAGAAGTTATTGGGAACCGTTGCAAATGGAATTAGAGGGATCTTACCAGATGAAGAATTTATTTATTAGCCTTATGGCACTTTGTTTCTCATATAAGGCTTACTCCTTGCCTAATATATGTGACGTTGTAAAAACAATGGAATTTAATTCTTGTATGTCTGTAAGAAAATCGGGGTGTACTTGTGGGAGTTGGCCTTTCTTAAGGCCATGTGTGCGATTAAGCTATTATATCCCACAAAGCTTTATCGAAGTTTTCCATGAAGCAGGAAAAACATTTTTTAAAGGTCTTCCTGGGGTCATGGCACAGTTATCAACTGTTCAAACTAAAAAAGTGCCATTTGGAATCGTTAATTCAGATGGTACTTATACTTATAATTCTCATACTCTTAGTATTCCATTTAATTACTTATTCAATATGTTGTCCTGTGGTGGGGCGAGAATGGAAAAATATTGCTTTGATGGCATGTCAGAACATCTCGGTAATCATTGGAAGACAGGAAAAGCAGATTTAATGCAGCCAAAGTTCCTGGCCTGGTCATTAGCTCCTAAAGCTTGCTTAGTTAAAGGAGCAGCTACTTCTGTAGTTGGTAAAGAGCCTGTTTTTAATGGAGAAGGTGCTTGTTCCTATCCCTTGGATTGGCTGAAAGTATATCCTCCGAGCTCTCATAGTATGTGCAATGGATGGGGAGCATTCTTTCCTAGAAGTGGAACCTATCACGGATCAAGTCAAACAGCAGGGGCACTTATGATTGCCTCTCGAATGAAAAGTATTTCAAGTGAAGTATATAGAAATATGCCATCAACATTTGATGAAAAATGGCAAATGATTACTCCAAACTCATCTTCTTGTTTTAATGAGGGGCAAAATTTGGGTCTTCTTGAGTCACCAGTTAAAAGAGTTATTGAGCATGGAAGGTTAACCAGAGGAAAGTTAAAAGGCTATTTGTTTGCAACATGGAAAAGGGTTAGTTGTTGTGTTGATTATCCTTATGTCCCTGCTTTTTATGCGGCTCTCGCTGCAATAAAGGCGGCATGTATATGAGTGGGGCAATTAAAGTCGAAGAAGTTAAAAGTTACGATGAGCTACTTTGTACTTCGGGGCCATTTGCATTAATGTTTCGGAATGTTTTGATAAAGGCGAAAGAACTTAATGCAAGTGATATTCATATTGAACCTAAGAAAGATGATTTAGTGATTAGGTTTAGAGTAAATGGAGATTTATCAGATTTTATTAAGCTTAAAGGAATTTACTCAAAACCATTCCTATTTGAAGTTAAGAAAATTGCAGGAATGTCTATTGCTCAGAAAGGAAAACCTCAAGACTCTAGGGTTTCATACCCATCCATAGGAATTGACTTGAGAGGATCAGCAATTCCTTCAATATATGATGATAAATTAGTTTTTAGAGTTATTGATAATGAATCGAATGTGAACTTGAAAGCTCTCGGCCATCCTGAAGAAGTAATTAGTGTTTTAAAGGAATCCATTAAGTTCAAAAATGGATTAATTTTAATGTCTGGCCCAACAGGAAGTGGAAAGTCATCAACTCTTTATTCTATTCTTAGCTTAGTAGATAGAAAGAAGTTAAATGTAATTACTATTGAAGACCCTGTTGAAAGGATTATAGAAGGTACGACTCCCATTCATGTTAAAAAAGGGTTTCGTTTTGCTGATGCTTTGAAGTCAGCCATGAGGCAAGACCCTGATGTAATTTTTATTGGGGAAATAAGAGATAAGGAAAGTGCTAAGATTGCAATTGATGCCTCAAACACAGGGCATTTAGTTATTTCTACTATACACGCTAATGATTGCTTTTCTGTTATAGAACGCTTGGAAGGCCTGGGGGTTGATAAAGCATTGATTGAAAAGAATCTGAAGTTTGTCGGAGCACAAAGATTAGTTAAAGTTCTCTGCCCGAAATGCAAAGTAAAATATGGAGAAAGTTTTTTTAAGCAAAATTATAAAGGCTGTAAAAACTGTTCATTTACAGGAGTTGTTAGCAGAAGACCAATCTTGGATTATCTCAAATATCCAATTGACTTTGAAAATTCAAATGAAGTTGATCGAAACAATTTAAAAAAGATTGCTCGCAAATACTTAGTCAAGGGTGATCTATGTTTAAAAGAATGGGAGGCAATTGAATGAAAACTCTAGTATTTCTTTTAACGATAATACCAATAATAACTTTAGCAGAAGTTAATTTTTTTGAAGATGATATTAACTTCTGGAATGAAAAGAAAGAAAGTAAACAGATTCAAAAAACAAGCACTAAGAAAGAAAAATTTGATTGGTCTAAATATAAAAATATCGAGAATGATGAGTTCTTTAAAGAAGGTAATCATGTTCCCCCAAAGCCTTTTATGGAGGTTGCAAGAAGGCCAACAGAAGAGAATATAAAAAATTGGTTAGATTATATTAGGATGAAAAACGATGTTCAGGCACGTTTCCAAAAGGCATTAGCTAAGTACAGACAGAAAGTAAATTTAAGTCCTGAGTCATCACAAATGCTTACACAGAAGACTAGTAGCTTAGTTCAAACTAAGTTACCTCAAAAAAGTATTACTATTACGACTTACTTTCTTACTACATGTCCTGCCTGTAAAAGAATGTTTAAAACTTTGGAAGAGCTTCAAAGGATGGGCGTCTATGTAGAGGCTATTCAAGTTGATTCAGAAAAAAAGTTAAAATTTGGTGTTTCTGTACCTATTTATAAAATCAATAAAAAAGAGAAAAAAGGAATTATAAATTCTGGGATAGGGGTTCCTTACTCAATCGTAAGAGTAGGAAAGAGGGCTATTCCAGTAAATGGATTTCAAACGGTGAAGAGCCTCTTTGAAACTTTAAATAAATTGCAATAGGAGGATATTGTTATGAAAAATATATTAACCAAGTTTAAAGCTGTTGATTGGTTGCTACTAATGTTTTTAGTTGTTCTAGTTGGAATCCTGCTTTCAGATAGTGCTTTTGCTGCCTCTATTAAATTGCCAGGAACAGACAGCTCAGACAAGCTCGAAGCAGCCGGAACTCTATTAAGAATGGTTGATACAGCCTTATTCAAATGGGGTGCTAGAATCTTCGCTGGCCTGGGTATCTTATCAGCAGGATGGCACTTAAAAGATCAGCGTTTTGGACTCGCAGTTATCTCAGTAATTGGCTCAATTCTTATTGGTACTTGTCCAATGTGGGTTAAGAATATCTTTGATATTGGTGGCGGCTCTACACTTTTTAGTTAATATAATTACAGGTAGTTATGAGTTTTTCTATACTAATTAGTATTGGTTGTAACTGCTTGAATATAAGGAGTTTAGTGTGAAATAATGACAATATGCTTAAATAAAATACTAATTAGTACGAAGAGGTGATATAATGGAGCTGTATAACAGGGGTATTAATATGGAAGCATTAGTTCCAAAACCTTTAGAATCATCATCACCAGAAGACCTTCATAGAGGCCTTTATAAGATATTAAACGGAATCCAAAAAGAGTTCGGATTCGATGAAGTTGTAATTGCGAAACTCTTACACAAGCCACCAACAACAGTTAATGGATGGTTCAAAAAAGAAAGTGTAAAAGTATCAAAAGACAAGTACACACCAGATGATGTGCAGATTTATGAGCTTATTGAGCTTTATGACACAATATCTAGTTATTTTGTAAAAACAGAAGATCAGGTGAAATGGTTGGAAACAAAGCATCGTGCTTTTAAAGAGCTATCACCGCTTTCATATATCTTTGAGCATCCAAGCCATCTTCGAGACGTTAGAAGATACTTAGAGGCCAGGATGAATCCATGACATTGTTTCGTTGTTCTGTCTTAAAGAAAAGAAATTCAAATAAGTTTCTTGATACTCCAGATGAGGTTTATGCTGTTGGCGAAGTTCTTGACGAGGTAGATTGGCCAGATCATTTTAAAAGAACTGGTGGAATTACTTCTCAAGGAGTAACTAGGTTCGGCCCAGAAGGTTATGATACCTGGCCGCTATATGCGAGTGAGAAAGATGACACAACATTTTATGAGTTTGCATATTGGAAGCTTAAAGATTGGGAAAATGAATTAGGTATGCAGACTAATGCAAGCCTTATCAAATTAGAATTTCATCCAAATGATAAACCTATTAATGTTCAAACAGAGAATGACAAAGATAAAATTTTAGATATTTCGACTTATGTTCATTCTCATCAATGGATTAAAGGATTTGCAAATATACCTGAATCTATTTCATATCCCTCAGTTCGTGATCCCCACGGTGGAGGAATTAACTTTGCTGTGTATGAAGAGAATGCAGTTTCAAACTTCTCATTTTTCCAATCAGTAACGATGATAATATTAGATGAATTTAATGTTGAAGTAATCTTTCCGAATAAAACTAAAGTTACTGTTAAACCAATTAAATAAGGCTGTCGTGTAACCGATAGTCTTTAAGTCTTTATTTTCTTTTATAATCTAATTAATCTCTTTTTTTGTGACGAATTCTCGTCAGTAATTAAGTTACTAAAATATTTAGATTGCATTTAATATAGATCAATTTTTATCGGAAATCCGATAGAGACGATTTTTTGTAGCAACAAATATTAACAACTTAACACTCATCAAAGATGGCATCGCACTTGAAATATAAAAGTTAGGAACTAACAAAATAAAAAGTTAGTAAATTGTTTCAAAGGTGTTTGATGCATTCGTATGAAAACTTAAAAAGAGAATATGGTAATCAAGTAAGTCAAACAATTGATGGGCCTATTATGTTCATGGATCACTTCGATCTGTGGGATTTAGCAATTTCTCTTTTCATCATAACTTTCTTTGGAATTATTTTTTACTCTTGGTGGATGATGTTTTTTCTCCTTTGCATCTCCATCGGAGTAATTCCTTATATCAAGAAAAACAATAATAGAGGGGTGTTCTTACACTACTTTTATAAACGGTTCGGTGTTTCTTTACCAGGCCTATTTAATCCACAAAAAAATAAGAAGGTGTCAGATTGATGAAAGTAGCTAGTCAACAACTAATCGTAAACATAAGGAAGGGAATAGATGACATTAACAACAAATCAAAAGAGGTATTTTCAAATATGATTGATGCAATCAATAAAGGGATTGAGAAAGCAAAGGTTGAAGTACCCGCTGTTGGAAAGTATGAAGGAGTAGATTTATCAAAACTCCCAAGTTTTATTTGTTATAAGTCAGTATTATTGAAAGAAAAGCTTTTATGGCAAAACGTATCAGTCATTCTACTATGTGTCCTTTCTCTTCTATATGTTGTTAATCGTAACCAAATAAACAAACTAACTAAACAATATCGAGAAAAGGAATACATCGTTCTTCCAGATCATATTCCCGTTAGTCCACATACTATTTCCGACAGTTATGTGAAAGATGCAGTTGATACGTTCCTATCATTGCTTGGAAATATAAATAGCAAGGATATTGAAAAGCAGTATGAAAAATTAAGTTCAAATATGAGCTTAGATTTGAAACGTCGTTTTGAAGAGCAAACTTATGAATGGAAGGAATATGTTACTGCGGAAAATATCACTGAAATTCTTAAATGTGGGAAACAGGAAATCTATTCAAATGATAAGGGTCAATATGAAGTAACGGCTTTATGTAAAAAGGAAACATACGTTAACCATGAGTATATAGGAGCTGTTGATGAAGTCGTTGAAATGAAACTTGCAGCGGTTGCTCCTAATAAAAAGAAGAGATGGGTTGTCAACATAACTGACCTGAAAAGAACTACCAAAAAAGCATTTAAAGTTAAAACGAAATTATAGGAGGCCAGCTAGATGAGTAGGATATATTTAATATTTATTCTGTCAGCAGTATTCACTTTGGGGAATGCCAACGCAAGAGAGATTGTATTTGGTGATGCTGTTGAAAAAATTAACCTTATATATGGAGAGGAAACGATTCTAAGGTTTCCTAGTCAGGTTAAAACTATTTCAAACGTAAGTGATTTTGAAATAGCCCCAGTAGATAGAAACGACCCTGATTACACACTACTTTCAATTAAACCAATATTTAGAAAGTCAAAAGGGAAAGTCCTATTTGTGTTGGAAGATGGAACAGTTCTAAGGACAAATTTTAGAGCGATTAGAAAGAAATCATCTTTAAGTAACGATTCTTTCTATGAATTTGTGTCTAAAAAGCAAATAGTTAATAAAACCCAAAATCTAGCTACGATTAGCGAGTTGGAACTACTTAAAGCTATGGTTCGTGATGATTCAGTTACAGGTTATAAAAGAAGAAAACTTGTAAGAACTATTTGGGGTGTTGATAAAAAGCTAAAAGTTAAGTTAGTTCGAACATACTCAGGCAAAAGATTTAATGGCTATGTTTTTAGGATTGAAAATAAAACAAGAAATACAACAGTTCAAATTAACCCAGAAGCAATAACTCTAGGGAAGCCTAACCAGGCCATCATGTCACAAGTTGATGATGAGAATGTCTATTCTCGAAAAATAGGTAAGTCAGTTACTTATCTAAGAGTCGTGGCGAAACCAAGTTCAGTTTACTCAGATATTAAGCTGCCCTTTGCAGTAACAAAAGGTGGTAAGAATGATTAAAGGTGCTCAAAAAGTTATCCCTATCTACTTGCTAGTAAAAGAATTTGTTACAGCTAATAAGAAAAGAAGGAACATGGCACTGGTTTCAGCCTTTTTGATTTTTCTTGTGTGGCTTTCTGTAATGCTTAAGAGCATAAATCAAAATAAAACAATACAAGTCACGAAAGAAACTGATTTTAAGGATTCACGTCTTATTAGTAACTCTTACGGAAGAGTGTACAGGGGAAAAGAAAGAATATTAGAAAAAAAGATGGATCAGATTATTAATTCACATTTAGAGCTGCAAGAGTCTATCAAAGCACTAAAAGATAAAACTAATCAGATCGAAGTACGGGTAGAAAAGAAAGAAAGTGACAAGAAAGAAGAGCCTGTTGAAAATTTAAGAGAGCCAAGTAAACCTGAAAATGTACAAAATCCTAGCCCTGAAGCTATCAGGGTTCATCAATCAGAGGTGAACTTTCGTTCATCTTCTGTTTCTCAAACAAACAATCTTTTAAGAGAAAGGAAAAGCAGATCAAGAAACTTAATTTCATTTCCAGTTAAAAGCTCAAGAGTCGTGAAGAATGAGGGGATTGTTCTTCCATCTGGAAGTTATGTTAAGGCAAAGATGATGACAGGAATAGAGGCTCCTGAAGGAAAAAATTATCCTGTGCTACTACAGTTAGACTTTGCTCATATTTTACCGAATGACAAAAAACTTGATCTTGTAGGCTGTTTTATGATCGCAAAGGCATCTGGAAGCCTGAGTACAGAAAGAGTTGAAATGCAAGCTGTAAAGTTGAGCTGTGTTTCAAAAACAGGGCAAATGTTTGAAAGAAAAGTTAATGGCTTTACTGCTGATGGTGTTGATAACAGTTTTGGGGTTACAGGAAAAGTTAACTCTAAGCAAGATCGAGTTGCAGCAATGGCCTTTTTATCTTCAGTTGTTGAAGGTGTAGGAAAAGCTATTCAATCAGCACAAACCACATCAAGCACAAATAGTAATGGTGGTAGTCAATCAATCATTACTGGCGATCAGGCTAAATACATTGGGGCAGGTGGAATTGGGAATGCTGCTGGCCAGGTTACTCAATGGTACTTGAAACAAGCCCAAAGCCTTTTACCAACTATTAATGTCGGCTCAGGAAGAGACGTGTGGATCGTAATGGCCGACAAAGTGGAATTACCAAAAGAATACTTTAAGAAATCTAGGAGTGTCAGAGATGAATCAGTTTATTCATATTTTACTAATATTCTTTATTAGCAGTGGCCTTACTTCATGTGCCCTTAACAGAGCGAAAAGTGAAAACATGCTTGAAAAACGAGCAGGGTATGAAGGTAAGAAAGTGGAAATCAAAAGTAACGGAGCTTTTACAGCAGTCCAAAAGCCCGCAAAAAGAGTGAAGGTTTATGTTTATCCTCACGAATTACCAAATGGTGATTATTTTCTTGGAGGTTACATATTTGCAGAAATTGAAAAAGAAAAAGTAATTATCAATGGGAGAGCGAAATAATGACCGATAGCTTAGTTAATGCTGCTTTATCAGGAAAGATGATATTTACTGATGCTTTGTTTAGTCGTCCTGAGTCTTTGTCTAAATATCTTCCTTATGATGAGTTTATTAAAGATGAGAATTTATTCTTAATGAAAGATGGGTCATTGGGAGCTGTTTACGAAGTTCGGCTAGTTGAGCATGAGCCTCTAGTAGCTTCGAAAATTGTTGATTCAGTTAATAGTCTAAAAACATGGCTTGGCCTTCCTAGCACTTACACTCTTCAGCTTTTATACGATCAAAGAATTGTAGGGTTACTAGATAAAAGGTGGGGTGA
>LULL01000794.1_pt1 | contig 13375 bp, 16 predicted proteins | sample 728161 | NCBI WGS metagenome assembly LULL01 (sample SAMN03860290, study PRJNA289734) | marine metagenome | biome: seawater column; feature: ocean; material: water; isolation source: Red Sea water column Station 149 - depth 500m | place: Saudi Arabia: Red Sea | collected 2011-10-15 | depth 500 m
GGCTTTGCCCACTCGGCGGCGGCCAAGGCCGGCGTCAAGAACCTGGTCGAGACGCTCGCCGTCGAGTGGGGTCCGCACGGCATCCAGGTCAACGGACTCGTCCCGGGCCTGTTCCCCCACGAGGACATGACCGGCGACATCCGCGAGGGCCTCGAACAGGCCGGCGAAGGCGACGGCCATGCGCACCGCCAGCCGGCGCTGCGCACCGGCGAGCGACGGGAACTGGGCTGGGCCGCCACGTTCCTCGCCTCGCCCTACGCCCGCTTCGTTTCCGGCCACACGCTCGTCGTCGACGGCGCCAACTGGCAGCGCCGCAGCCTCGTCAACCCGTCCGTCGAGACCGTCCGTGACCAGTTGGGCCGTGGCGCATTCAGCCCCGAGTAGCCGAGCAACAAGGAGCCACTCCGTGCACCTCGCCGCCTGCATCTTCCCGACCGCCTATTCGATCCGCCCCGGCGACCTGGCGACCGCCCTCGAGGAGCGGGGCTTCGAGTCGCTGTGGGTGGCCGAGCACAGCCACATCCCCGTCGAGCGGGTGTCGCCCTGGCCGGGCGGGCCCGACATGCCACAGATGTACTACGACACCCTCGACCCGTTCAGTTGGCTAGCCGTGGCGGCGGCCGCCACCACCCGGCTGAAGGTGGGCACGGGCATCTGCCTCGTCGTCGAGCGCGACCCGATCCACACCGCCAAGGAGGTCACGTCGGTGGACGTGCTCTCCGGCGGCCGCTTCCTCTTCGGGGTCGGTGCCGGCTGGAACCTGGAGGAGATGGCGAACCACGGCACCGATCCGAGCCGCCGCTTCGGCCTGCTGCGTGAGCGCATCGAGGCGATGAAGGCCATCTGGGCTGCGGACGGCGCCGAGTACCACGGCGCCCAGGTCGACTTCGATCCGATCCACCAGAACCCCAAGCCGGTTCAGGTCCCGCACCCGCCGATCCACGTCGGCGGGGTGTTCCCCGGTGGCCTCGAGCGGGCCGTGCGCTACGGCAACGGCTGGATCCCGATCGCCGGCCGCGGCGAGGCCGGCTTCGACCCGGCGGCCGTCGTGGCCCAGCGCAACGAGGCCTGCGAGCGGGCTGGCCGCGATCCGGCGGAGGTCGAGGTCAGCATCTACTACGCCCCACCCGAGCGGGCGGCGGTGGAGGCGATGGCCGAGGCGGGGATCACCCGGGCGCTGTTCGGGCTGCCGCCGGCCGGGGCCGACGAGGTCCTGCCCCTGCTCGACCAGTTGGCCGAGGTCGCACAGGGCATCTGACCCACCGGGAAGGGGATGGGCCTCTTCCCACCTGGGCCACTCGGGAATCAGGCCTCCACGGGGTCGATCGCCGAGTCGATCGTGAGCTCCTCGACCTCGGTCGAGGCGTCCTCGTACTGCAGGATCCCCATCTCGCCGAAGCGCTCCCGCAGCCAGCCGTCGCGGTGGTCCAGCAGGCCCAACTTCTTGCAGTTGGGCACGATCTTGGAGAACAGCAGGTGCTGGAACGCCTGCTGGCCGCGTGTCGGCGGCAGCAGCGCCTCGACCTCCTCGTTCGACACCCCGAACGACGGCCACAACTCGGCGTTGAAGGTGCGGCGACGCATCAACCGGCAGGCCTCGTAGGCGAACTCCTGGCGCTCCCGGAACTCGGTCGAGGAGAAGTCGCCGTACACCTCCTCGAGGGAGAGGATGCCGAACGCCACGTGGCGGGCCTCGTCGGCCAGTACGTAGCGGATCATCTGCCGCAGCAGCGGGTCGCGGGTGGTGCCCATCATCATCCCGAACGCCGCCAGGGCCAGACCCTCGACCACGACCTGCATGCCGAGGTAGACGAGGTCCCACTGCGGATCCCGGAGCAGGTCGTCCAGCAGGGTCTTGAGGTTCTCGTTGATGGGATAGGTGGCCGGCATCTTCTCGTCGAGGTACCGGTGGAACGCCTCGACGTGGCGGGCCTCGTCGACCACCTGGGTGGCGGCGTAGTACTTGGCCTCCATCCAGGGGACCGCCTCGACCAGCCGGGAGGCGCAAAGCAGGGCACCCTGCTCGCCGTGCAGGAACTGGCTGAGCGAGGTGCACTGCGAGTGGACGGCGAAGTCGATCCAGCGGTCCTCGTCCCAGTCGGCGACCGGCGAGTTGGGGACCTCGGCGAGGGCCCGGCCCGGGAAGCCCGCGGGGACGCCCGTCTCCTCGGCCTGCAGGGCCATGAGGCGCCAGGGGTCGACCGGCGTGGACCAGTCGAGGTCGTCGCTGACATTCCACTGGGCCCGCTTGGCCTTCTCGTAGAGCTTGTCGAGGCCCGTCCGGCTGCGTTCGTAGTCCCAGGTGAACAGGGTGTCGAACTCGACGCGGATGTCGTCCAGGTGTGCGGCGTACGCCTCGGTGCTCATCGCCGGGAGGTTAGTTCGCTGCCGCCGACCAGCCCCGGTCCGGACGCGTCCCTCAGGCCTGGGTGGCGGCCAGGTCGGCCGCCAACGCAGCCTGCTGGTCCTCGCCGAGCGCCACCTCGGCCTCCTGGCCGGGGAAGTCGCAGCCCACGGCGACCGGCGGCGACGGCAGCTTGAAGGTCAGGTACTGCACCGACGAGAGCCGGCCGCGGCCCACCTGGGCGGGGTCGTAGCCGGCGTGGTGGCGTTCGCCGTCGGCGGTGAGGGCGTAGAGGTGCTCCTGGAGGCCGACCCATGCCTCGAGGAGGTCCTGGCGCCGGGCCTCGTCCTCGATCTCGATGAGCAGGGCGCAACCCAGCTGGCCGGCGCCGCCGAGCAGCCCGTTGTAGGTGTCGAGCTCCTCCCGGATGCTCGCCTCCCGCACGATCCGCTCGGCCCGCATCATCTCCTGGACCTGGTAGCGGACCGTGTCGTGGTTCTCGAACAGGAAGGTGAGGTGCTCGCCCAGGTGGATGCGGCGGGGACGCTTCAGCTCGATGACGGCCGTCCGGGTGGTGTCCCGGGTGTCCTCGTAGGTCTGCCAGTCGACGATTTCGTCGCGGCGGACGTGGTGCGGGGGGTGCGGAGGGGTGGTGGCGCTCACGAGCCGCCTTCCTCGTCGGTCGTCACCGGCGTCGGGAAGCCGTCGGGTTCGTAGGCCCTGGCCAGGATCGACATGGGGTGCATCGGGCGCCGGCCGGCGTGCTGGGCGAACTGCAGCGCCGCGAGCGGGCAGTCGGTGGCCCACACCTCGGCGTCGGCCTCGGCGACGCCGTCGAAGGCCTTCTTCCCGATCCGCACCGAGACCTCGAAGCCCTCGGTCTTCATGGCGTGGGTGCCGTCGTGGCCGCAGCACTCCATGGTCGTCGCCGGCTTCACCCCGGGAATCTTCCGGAGCAGGTCGCGTCCCTTGAAGCCCACCGCCTGGGCCCGCAGGTGGCAGGGGGCGTGGTAGCTGACGTTGCCGGGCGTCGATGCGAAGCCGTCGTCGAAGCGCGCCTCGTCGCGGATCGACCAGAGGAACTCACCGGGGTCGGCCACCCGCTCGGCCAGGGCCCGGGCCCGCTCGCGATCGGACTCGTCGACGAGTTGCGGATACTCGCGTCGCAGCATCATCGAGCAGGTCGGGTTGATGGCCACCACGGTCTTGCCGGCCTCGACGTGGGCCTCCAGCTGGTCGAGGTTGGCGCGGGCCTTGCGGCGCAGGGTGTCGAGGTCGCCGGACTCCCAGGCGGGCATGCCGCAGCACTGGAGGCCCTGTTCGCAGGTGACGTCGACGCCGTTGCGCTCGAGGACGGCGACGGTGTCGTGGCCGACTGCCGGCTCGTTGTGCTCGACGTAGCAGGTGGGGAACAGCACCACCTCGCCCTCGTCGGCGGGTCGGAGCATGCCGCGGCGCCGCGCCCAGGCGGTGAAGGTCTGGCGTGCCCAGGTGGGCAGGTCCTTGTCGGGGTGGATGCCGAGGACCTTGTCGAGGAAGCGGCGGTGCAGGCGGCTGCGGGAGTTGAGCACGTTGGGCAGCCCACCCGAGGCCCGGGCCAGCCGGGCGGTGCGATCGGGATCGCCAAGCAGGTTGTCCCGCCGCCGCTGTCCGGCGGTGCCGCCACCGGCACGGGCGCGCTGCGCCTTGTAGCGGTGGACCAGCTTCGGGAAGTCCAGTTGGAACTCGTGGTCGTCGCGCACCGTGTACGGGCACTGCACCTCGCAGAGCTTGCACTGGAAGCACTCGTCCATGACCTGCGCCGTCTCGGCGGCGGTCACCTTCCGGACATCGCCGTCGTGCCGCTCGTCGAGGAACGAGAACAACGAGGGGAAGCTGTCGCAGTACTTGAAGCACATGCGGCAGCCGTGGCAGATCTCGAAGGTGCGCTCGATCTCGGCGTGGAGGGCGTCGGCGTCCCAGTAGCGCTCGTCGGCGGGGTCGTACGTGAGCCCCGGCGTCGGCTGGTACGGGATGGGTGCGCTCATGGGTGGTCAGGTGCGGGCACGGCGGCCACGTTGGCCAAAGCCCGCTGCACCGGCCGGACCGCGTGGAGACGACCGGTGCTGCGCGCGTTGGAACTGGTCAGGAAGAGTTCCGAGAGGAGGCTCGGAGGGCGCTCAGCTGATCTCGTCCAGCAACGACTGGAAGCGACCGGCGTGGGCCTTCTCGGCCTTGGCGAGGGTCTCGAACCAGTCGGCGATGTCCTCGAAGCCCTCCTCGCGGGCGGCCTTGGCCATGCCCGGGTACATGTCGGTGTATTCGTGCGTCTCCCCGGCGACGGCGGCGGCCAGGTTCTCGGTGGTGTCGCCGATGGGGAGGCCCGTGGCGGGGTCGCCGACCTTCTGGAGGTAGTCGAGGTGGCCGTGGGCGTGGCCGGTCTCGCCGTCAGCCGTCGAGCGGAAGTTGGTGGCGATCTCGGGGTAGCCCTCGACGTCGGCGACCTTGGCGAAGTAGAGGTAGCGGCGGTTGGCCTGGGACTCGCCGGCGAAGGCGGCCTTGAGGTTCTCGTGGGTCTGGGTGCCGTCGAGGCTCACGGGTGCTCCTGGGGGGTTGCGGGTCGGGCGGGTGTTCGGGTCGAATCCTAGGCGCGACAGGACGCGGGTTGTCCCGTTCCGGCCGTGTCGGCCCTAGGAATCCGCGTAGGTGGACACGTCGGCGCCCACCAGGTCACGGAAGATCCCGAGGACCTCGCCGGGTTCGGCGTAACGGCCGGTCTCGTGCTTGGAGTAGACGAGCTGGCCGTCGACGACGACGTCGAAGACGCCGTCGTCGCCGGTTACGAGGCGCAGGTCCTCGATGACGTGCTGGTAGTTGGTCAGCAGGTCGCTGGCCGCGCTCACGGCGCGAGCTGAATAGTCTCAGGGGACGCAGTAGGTGATCTCGATGCGGTGTGCCAAGGTCACGACGCTAGCCGCCGACGGGTGAGGGGGGGTGAGGCGCCGGCCAATCGGAGGGCGCCAGGCGCAGCCCGCATCGCGCATGGTCGGTGCGGGTCGAGCTCTCCGAACGGCTCGCCGTCGGCACGCACCGGACCGTTGCCGGCGAGCACCACCTCCGATGCCCGCAGCATCGTCACCTTCGGGTGCCCGACGTGGCGTCCGGTCTGCACCTTCTGGAAGGAGCGCAGCAGTTCGAGGCGGCCGACGTCGCCCACGATGCACACGTCGAGCAGCCCGTCGGCGGGGTCGGCATCGGGGCAGATGTCCATGCCGGCCCCGAAGAAGCGGGTGTTGGCGACCACGACGACGGCGGCACGGACATCGTGCGCCTCGCCGTCGAAAGCGAGCCGGTAGGTCGTCGGACGCATGCCGGAGAGCTCGAGCAGCGTGGCGACGGTGTAGCGGGCAGTGCCCCGGGGGAAGGACATGCGGTTGGCCCGGGCGTTGACGGTGGCCGGGAAGCCGGCGATGACGCTCGTGGCGGCGAACCCGGCGTCGGTCCCGATCGCGTCGAGCGGGGTGGGTTCCAGCAGCGCCCGGTCGACCCGCTCCTCGAGCGTGCCGGCGAGGAGGTCGAGCGCCCGGGCGAAGTCGTTGCCGGTTCCGCTTGCGATCACGCCAAGGGCCACGCCGGTGCCGGCCACCGCCTGGACGCCGAGGTGCACGATGCCGTCGCCGCCCAGCACCAGCAGGCGGTCGACCCCGCGGGAGACGGCGCCGTGCGCCGCCTCCTGGGCCGCCGCCCGCGAGGGGGCGACCAGCAGTTCGGCGTCGATGCCGTGGGTGCGGAGCCGGTCCAGGACCCGGTCCAGGTCGCCGGCGGCCCGTCCGGCCCGGGCGGCGGGGTTGGCGAGCAGCGCGATGCGTTCCGGCTCGGACCCTGCGACGGATGCCATAGGACGCACATCTTCGCCCATCGGTAGCCTCTGGTCAGGCCCGGGCCCATCCGGCCGCGACCACCCGACGGAGGACGACATGCGATTGCGCGCGACCATCGGAACGGCCACCGCCGCGGCCCTGCTGCTGGCCGCCTGTGGAGGTGGCGGATCGACCACCCCGACGCCGTCGGAGGACGGCGTCCTCCGCATCGAGGCCTACGACCGGCAGGATTACGACGCCGACGCCTACGAGGCCGAGGCCGGAACCGTCGAGTTCGAACTCAGCCAGATCGGTGTGCAGGAGCACACGCTCGTGGTCGAGGGCCTCGAGGACCAGATGCGCCTGGTCGTCGTCGATGGCGACACCGACGCGGGCAGCATCGACCTCCAGCCCGGCCGCTATCTCCTGTACTGCGACATCGCCGGCCACCGGGAGTCGGGCATGGAGGCCCGGCTCACCGTCAACTGAGCGGTCGATCGGACGGCATCCGCACCGGGTCGACACGCGCAACGGCCCGCCCCGGGGGGGCGGGCCGCGGCAGTTCCGGGAGTGCTCAGGCGACGATCTCGAAGAGCACGTAGAGCACGATCGTGATCAGGAAGCCCCACTTGATCGTGTCCTGGTGCTTGTCGAGTACCACCTTGTTGAGGCCGTTGTCGTAGCCGCCCAACTTGCCGAGGGCGGAAAGTTCCATCACGACCCAGATCACGAGGAAGACGATCCAGAGGGTCCAGCGGCCGCCCGCCGACGGGCCGAAGCCGATACCGCTCATGTTGACGTCACCGAACGCCGAGGCGAAGTGGCTGGGCCACATCATGAAGAAGATCAGCGGGATCGAGAACAGCGTGTTGACCCGGCTGGCGCGGGCGGCACGCTTGGCGGCCGCGGGAGCCTCCGGGTCGGCCTCGCCGCCCTCGCTGACCGCCACCGAGGAGCCGATGGCGATCCGCTGGGCCGGCCAGATGACCATCCAGACGTTGGCGGCCATGGTTGTGCCGAGCAGGGCGCCGAAGGCGATGCCGACACCGGCCGAGGTGTTCCAGTAGTCCGGCATCAGTTCGCCGAAGGCCTTCTGGTGAGCATCGCCGCCCAGCGGAACCACCACAGCGTGCGCCAGGTGATCTTGCGCAGCGCCTCCCCCCGGGCGCCGTCGCTCATCTCGCCGAAGGCCGAGCCCTGGATGAAGTTGAAGAAGTAGAGGAGACCGATCCAGGTGATGCCACCCAGGTAGTGGGCAAAGCGGCCGACGGCCTGGCCGCCGCCCGAGAGTCCCATCCAGTCGCTGAACAGTTCCACGTGCGCTCCTGTCGTTGCAGTGGTGCGGGTCTTCGAACGCTCCGATCATGGCACGCATGGCTCCGGGGTGAAAGCACCGGGGCCGACGGGGGCCGGTGGGGGAGCCGATGGGGGCCGATGGGAGGCCGATGGGAGGTGGTCGTCGGGCGAGTGGCAGCATTCGGACATGCAGATCGACGACATCGACCTGGCCTCGCAGGCCTTCTGGGAGCGGCCGCTGGCCGACCGGTCGGCCGCCTTCGACCGCCTGCGCCTCGACGACCCGTACCGCTACTACGACCTGCCTCCGGAGATCACCGAGCAGTTCCCGCAGAAGGGGTTCCACGCCCTGTGCCGGCACGCCGATGTGGCCGAGGCCAGCCGGCGACCCGAGGACTTCTGCAGCGGTCAGGGCGGCACGACGGCGTTGAACCTGCCCAACGAGGAGATGACGCGCTACTTCGGGTCGATGATCTCGATGGACGACCCGCGCCACAAGCGGCTGCGCTCCATCGTGTCGTCCGGCTTCACGCCGCGGCGGGTCAAGGAGCTGGACGAGGCGGTCGACCGCGTCGCCGGCGAGGTCGTCGGCGACCTGCTCACGACGGGCCCGTGCGACTTCGTCACGGAGGCGGCGGCCCGCCTGCCGCTTCGGATCATCTGCGAGATGATGGGCATCCCCGAGGAGCACTGGCAGATGGTCTTCGACCAGTCGAACACCATCCTCGGCGCCCAGGACGACGAGTACCGCGACGAGAACCTCGACCTGGGCTCCCAGTTGTTCCTCGCCGCCTTCCAGCTCACCGAGATGATGAACGGCCTGATCGCCGAGCGGGTCGAGTCGCCGACCGACGACCTGACCTCGGCCCTCGTGCACGCCGAGGTCGACGGCGAGCGGCTCACCCACGACGAGATCGCCTCGTTCTTCATCCTGCTGGTGGTGGCGGGCAACGAGACCACCCGCAACAGCATCTCGTGGGCGCTGCACCTGCTGACCGAGCACGAGGACCAGCGGGCCCGCTGGTGGGACGACTTCGACGGTGTGGCGAAAACGGCCGTGGATGAGATCGTCCGCTGGGCGTCACCCGTGATCTCGATGCGCCGCACGGCCACCCGCGACGGCGTCCGACTCGGCGAGCGCGAGTTCGCCGAGGGCGACAAGGTGCTCCTGTACTACTGGGCGGCCAACCGCGACCCGGAGGTCTTCGACGACCCGGACGGCTTCGACGTGCGCCGGACGCCCAACGACCACTACGGCTTCGGCGCCCCCGGGCCGCACTTCTGCCTCGGCGCCCACCTGGCCCGTCGCCAGATCACCGCCATGTGGCAGCAGTTGCGCGACCGGGTGCCCGAGATCCACGCCACGGACGCCCCCGACCGGCTCTCGAGCGGATTCATCAACGGCGTGAAGCACCTGCCCTGCGCCTGGTAGCGCAGGGGCGCGCCAGTCGGGGAGTCCTGGTCAGTCGACGACCACGTCGGCAAAGCGTTCCCGCAGCGTCTTCTTCGAGAACTTGCCGACCGAGGTCTTGGGGACCTCCTCGATGAACTCCACACGGTCGGGGTACCACCACTTCACGACCCGGCCGTCCAGCCAGGCGATGACGTCGTCGCCGGTGAGGGTGGCACTCCACGAGGCGTACGTAGCCCTCGGTGTCGGCCACGGCCACGTCGCCGGTCTTGAGCCAGCCGTCGGCAGTGAAGGATTCGCTCGCCCGGTCATCGTTGTAGTAGGTGCGTGCCACCCAGGGGCCGCGCACCTGGAGTTCGCCTCGGGTCTCGCCGTCCCAGGGCAGTTCCTCGTCGGTCTCCTGGTCGGCGATGCGGAAGTCCACGCCGGGGGCGATGAGCCCCACGGTGGTCCGCAGGTCGGCCTTGGCGTCGTCGTCGAGGTCGTCGAGGGTGGACTTGATCTGGCAGACGGCGGCCAGCGGGCTGGTCTCGGTCATCCCCCAGGCCTGGAGGATCGGCATCCCGATCTGCTCCCGGTATCCCTCGGAGAGCGAACGGGGTACCGCCGAGCCGCCGCAGGGGATGGCCCGGAGGGAGGACACGTCGCGGCCGGCCAGCTCGGGCAGCACGCCCATCCAGATGGTCGGCACGCCGGCGGCCAGGGTCACCCGCTCCGACTCGATCAGGTCGGCCAGGGCGGGTGGGCTGAGGTCGGGGCCGGGCATGACGAGCGTGGCGCCGGTGGCGACGCCGGCGTGGGCGAGCCCCCAGGCGTTGGCGTGGAACATCGGCACGACGGGCAGGATCACGTCCCGCTCGTTGACGCCGAGCGTGTCGGCCATCATCGCCCCGAAGGTGTGGAGCACCATCGACCGGTGCGAGTAGACGACGCCCTTGGGGTTTCCGGTGGTGCCCGACGTGTACATCATCGAGCCGGCCTGGTCCTCGTCGACGTCGATCCAGTCGACGGGGGAGGCGGCGTCGAGCAGGGCCTCGTAGTCGTGAACCTCGGCGCGGATGGCGTCGGCGTCGGGCGCCGGGGCGCCGTCGTCCATGAGGACGACGTGGCGTACCGTGTCGAACTGGTCCATGAGGGGCCAGATCAGGCCGGCCACCGAGTGGTCGAGGAAGATGGCCTCGTCCTCGGCGTGGTTGACGATGTAGGTGAGTTGCTCGGGGAAGAGGCGCAGGTTGAGGGTGTGCGACACGCGGCCGCTGCACGGGGGCGCGAAGTAGAGCTCGAGGTGGCGGGCGGTGTTCCAGGCGAAGGTGGCGATACGGCCGTCGGCGCTGATGCCGAGGTCGTCCAGCACGCCGCCCAGGCGGCGGGTGCGATCGCCCCACTCGGCGTAGGTGACGCGGTGCCTCCCGGCCGGCGAGGCGGTCACGACCTCCTTGTTGCCATGGATCCGGGTGGCCCGGTCGAAGAGGTGGACCAGGGACAGCGGCGTGTCCATCATCAGGCCGTCCATCGGTGTGGCTCCTTGTCGTCGGGTGTCGTCGGGGGGTCGGGGGGTAGTCGGGGGCCGGGATCAGCAGGCGTACTCGAGGGCTGCCTCGACCCTGGAGATGGACATCGGCTGGTTCCAGTTGGCCCGGATGTGGTCGGGGTCGAAGGACATCATGTCCTGGAGCACCAATCCGACGTCGACGTCACCCGTGGCGTCGATCCGGCCCGGGGTGCGGGGCGACCCGCTGGGCGAGGGTGCGTGAGTCCATGTCGAGCAGTATTACCCAGTCGTTCGTTGCCGCTGGAATCAGCCGTGGCCGGCCGACCTGGTGCAGTGACCGCGCCGAGGCCGGTCCGATCCTCAACCCAGGGCGGCCACCACCCCGAGGGCGACGAGGATGCCGTTGCGGGCCAGGTCCCGCCACGACAGTGGGCGCTTCGACCACGTGCCGAAGCAGCCGCAGGCGTTGCGGTGGCCGGCCATCAGGCGCCCGACGATCAGCGTGGTGAACGCCACCAGCAGGGCAACCGCGCACTGGCCGCCCACCCGGGGGTCGACGACCAGCAGGAGCGCGGTGGTCGCCTCGGTGGCTGGCAGCACCCGGGCCAGCAGCCGCGGGTTCGGCAACCCGAAGTCGCCGAGGGTGCGACGGGTGCCCAGTGGGTCGCGCAACTTGACCGCCGCGGCCACGGCGAACACGCAGGCCAGCAGCCAGGCAGCGAGGACGACCAACGGGTCCGGCATCGTGAGGGGTGCCCCGACAGGTCCGCTGGGCGACCGCGGCTCAGTACCCGAGTGCCACGTCGACGGGGGCCAGCAGGTCCTCGCCGGCGCAGAAGCGGCGGACGTTCTCGGCCACGAACGGCTCGAGCATGTCGAGGCCCATCTCGGGGGTGTTCGCGATGTGGGGCGTGATCAGGCAGTTCGGCAGCGACCAGAGTGGGGCAAGCCGTCCGTCGCGGAGTGCGGCGACCAGGTCGTCGGTGACGACGTGACCGCCCCGGGCCACGTTGACGAGGCAGGCGTCGTCGGGGAGCAGGTCGAGGGCGGCCGCGTCGACGATGCCGCTGGTCTCGTCGGTGAGGGCGAGTGCCAGGACCAGCACGTCGGTGTCGGGCAGCACCTCGGCCAGCCGGTCGACGGTGATGGTGCGGTCGGCGCCCGGGAGCGGCCGGTCGCTCCGGCGCACGACGGTGACCGGGCAGCCGAACGGTTCGAGCAGGGGGAGCAGGCACTCGGTGATCCCGCCCCCGCCCAGGACGGTCACGCGGCTGCCGGCGAGGAAGCGGCCGACGGGTGTCTCCCAGGTGCGAGCCCGGGCGTAGGCGTGCAGGTTCTTGTGCAGGGCGAGGATCATGGCCAGCACGGTCTCGGCCACCGCCGGGGCGTAGACGCCCTTGCCGCAGGTCCAGGTCCAGCGGGCGTCGAGGTGGTGGACGAAGGGTTCGATGCCGGCGTAGGGCAGTTGGATCCACTCGAGGCGTCCCGCCCGGGCGGCCACCTCGGGGAAGGCGGCGACGTTGCCCGGGTCCGCCCAGACCAGGCCTTCGGCGTCCTCGATCTTGGCGAGGGTTCCGCCGCCGGCCTCGACGGCGGCGCACATGCGGTCGCACATGGCGGGGCGGGTGTCGGGGGCGACGGCGACGGGTCGGGAGGTGCTCATGCGGGGAGGGTGTTCACGTCTGCAGGGGCAGGCACTCGTCGGCGACCTCGTTGATGGTGGCGTGCCAGTCCCCGGGCTCGTCGAGGGGGAACACCACGAACTTGGTGGCGCCGGCGTCGACGAAGGCACGCAGCCGGTCGGCCAGGCCGGCAGTCCCCGAGGCGACCACCTCGGCCGGGTCGAGGTCGGGCTGGCGTCGGCGCAGGCGGTCGGCGAAGCGGTCGGGGAGGGCGCCGTGCACGAACGGCAACAGCACGCCGAAGTGGCCCCGGTCGATCGAGCGGCCGTGATCGGCCGCCTCGGCGTCGATGGCGGCGATGCCCGCGGCCACGGCGGCGGGCGTGGAAAAGGAGGCCAGCCAGCCGTCGCCGAGGCGACCGCAACGCCGCAGTTCCGACGGGGCGAAGCCGCCCAGCCAGACCTCGATGGGCTGCTGGACCGGCTTGGGCAGTACCCGCACCCCGGAAAGTGTGAAGCGCGGGCCGTCGTGGTCGATCGCCTCCTCGCCGGCGTCCCAGAGTCGGCGCATCAGCGGGAGTGCCTCGTCGAACCAGGCGGCCCGGTCGCCGCGGGCGACGCCGAAGGCCTGGTGTTCGGCGGCGTCGGCGATGCCGAGCCCGAAGGCGGGAAGCGCCCGGCCGTTCGACACCACGTCGAGGCTGGCGATGGCCTTGGCGCACAGGACCGGGTTGCGGCCCGGCAGCACCATCACGGCGGGGCCGAACTTGAGGTGCTCGGTGCGTCCCGCCGCGTAGGACATGGCGACCATCGGGTCGAGGGTGAGGCCGTTGGCCCGTTCGCTCACCCAGAGGGAGTCGTACCCGTTGGCCTCGAGGTCGTCGACGAGCCGGCCGAACAGGTCGGCGCCATGGGGATGGGCGGAGCCGCCGAACCCGAAGCCGATCCGGATCCGCACAGCGCCGGCTGCCGGTTCAGCCCAGGGCGGCGGTGCCCGCGTAGGGCGCCGGGTCTCCGACGGCGGGGATCTCCGGCCGCGACCAGGCAGTGAGCGAGCCGATCGACTCGGCGAGGTCACGCCAGGTGTCGGGGTCCCAACCCTCGGCGGTGCCGACGAGGGTGCCGTCCTGGCGGATTGCCACGAGGGCGGGGAGTGAGCCGAGGCCGAGGGAGCGGACGAGGGCCCGGTCGGGGTCGGCGAGGCCGAGGATCTCGTCGGCGAGCGGGCCGAGGAACCGGGCGGCGCCGTCGGCGTCGGTGTCGGTCACGAGGTAGGCGACCCGGACGTCGGCCTCCTGGAAAACCCGCAGGATGCGGCGGGCGGTGTCGAGCAGCCACGAACTCTCGTGGGTGTACGGGTCGAGTACGACGG
>LULL01001205.1_pt1 | contig 13213 bp, 18 predicted proteins | sample 728161 | NCBI WGS metagenome assembly LULL01 (sample SAMN03860290, study PRJNA289734) | marine metagenome | biome: seawater column; feature: ocean; material: water; isolation source: Red Sea water column Station 149 - depth 500m | place: Saudi Arabia: Red Sea | collected 2011-10-15 | depth 500 m
AATTAAGCCGGTCATAGCGTTGGGGTGCGACCCAGTCCCATTCCGAACCTGGAAGTCAAACCCAATGTCGCTGTTGTGTTACTAAGATGCGAGAGCTCTTGGGAAGTAACAGTGCTGGCATTTTATATTTAAAAATTCAAAAATAGTTGTACATTGTAATTATATCATGACAACTTGTTCAGTATGTGGCGAAGATTTTTCTGATGACATACGATTTCTAAATCATATGATGGAAAAACATGGATTTCGAAATCCCAACGTGGATAAGCCAGATAGAAATTCTAGAGGGTATTAGTTTTATTTTGATATTTTGATCTTTTTGCTATTGGTCAAAAGACTTGCAGAACGAAAAAAAACTGCTTTTGGACTTTTGCAATCAATATTACAAGAATCCTGAATGATTTCATTTTGTAAATTTTTTTCATTACAATTCAAAATTGCAGAAAATAATGGGCTTAGAGCAGCTCTGCCACCATATGCAATTTTGTTATCAATAAACCAAAACATCTCTAATGCACTTGAATCAAGTGTACTGTCTCTAATTTGCTTGCCAAAATCTGTATAATGGCCAACAAGACGTAGTTTTCCCTTTGCCAAAAAGTTCACAAATCTAGCAAACTGGATACAAAGATAGCATTCATTATCATAAATTACAAGCGGTACTGCTTTCTCAAGTTCCATAGTTATATTACGACTTGTTTAGATTAAAATTTTTGTAATTATATTCATTTTTGCCTTATATGGCACAAATCAAATATAATTATACGTGGGTTTTGTTTAATTTTTATCGGTTATGGGACTAAATTATTACCAGATCAAAAAGAAAGTTCTAAAGGCTAGAAAGCTTGTAATTCAAGCAACATCAGCTGCTGGTTCTGGTCATCCTGGTGGATCTTTTTCAATGGCTGAAATTTTAGGCTGTTTATTTTTCAAGTATTTGAGATATGATCCAAAAAATCCAAGCTGGGAGGATCGTGATAAGCTTATACTTTCAAAGGGTCATGCATCACCAGGTCTTTTTTCAAACTTGGCAGTATCTGGTTACTTTGATCCTGAAGATGTTAAAACATTGAGAAAGTTAGGAAGCAAACTTCAAGGTCACCCAGATCTAAAGTGCCCTGGCGTTGAGTTTTGTGGAGGCTCTTTGGGAATTGGATTGTCATATTCAATTGGAAATGCCTTAGCTGCAAGAATTGATGGTAAAGATCATAGAATTTACACAATTATTGGTGATGGAGAATCTGACGAGGGTCAAGTTTGGGAAGCAGCAATGACAGCTGCCAAGTACAAGATTGATAACATGACAGTATTCCTTGATAGAAATTTTATACAACAAGATTCCTATACGGAAAAAATCATGCCACTTGATGAAGGGTTACTTGGTAATGACTTGTCAGATATGTGGAAAGACGCAAGCAGATGGAAGACTGGTGATAAATGGCGCTCTTTTGGTTGGAATGTTATTGAAATTGATGGACATAGAATTGAACAAATTTCAGATGCCATAAGAAGAGCAAACCAAACCAAAGGACTTCCATCAATTATCATTGCTCGAACTATCAAAGGTAAAGGAGTAGAGCACATGGAAGATAATCCACAATGGCACGGTAAAGCTCCAAATCCGCAGATTGTTCCAATTATTGAAGATGAGCTAGACTCTCAGTTTATGATAGCACCTTCAATTATTGCAGGTGATATGTCAAATCTTGAAAAAGAAGTAGAACGGTGTAGAGTCGGGAGAGCTGACTATATCCATCTTGATGTTATGGATGGTCAATTTGTTCCTAACAAAACATTTGATCATACAAAGATCAAGGAACTCCGTCCCTTAACACTGATTCCTTTCGATGCACATCTTATGATTAATGAACCAGTAAAACACGTTCGTAATTACATAGATGCTGGAAGTGATATAATCACTGTTCATGCTGAGGTGTGTGACGAATCTAGCTTTGGTGAAATATGTGATATGTTACGTTCAAGCCAAGTTGGAATTGGTCTTGCAATCAATCCGGACACTGAACTTCCCCAATGGTGTTACAAATTTGTGGAATTGTTAGACCAAATAATCATCATGTCAGTGGTTCCGGGCAAGTCTGGTCAGAAATTCATAGAATCTACACATGAAAAAATACAGAGAATCGCTAAAGATCTCATTGGGCAAAACGATGTTAGAATGATCATTAAAGAATTTAGAAATAAAGTTCTTGAATCAAGAAGACGGCTTCTAATTAAAAAGGCGCATGACCTTGGTGGAACAGATATTGTTAGCAAATGGGTTGATTTACACATTATTGGAGAAAAAAAAGACAGTTTAGTTCAGATTGCCAAGGAGTTTGGATTTACATGAGTACAGAACAGCTAGGTGATATGAGAACAGAATATAGTAAATCGCTTATTGCAGTTGGCGAAGAAGATCCAAACATTGTAGTTTTAGGGGCTGATACCACTGACTCGTTAAAGACTGCAAACTTTGGGAAAAAATTTCCTGAAAGATTTTTCAACGTAGGAATTGCAGAAGCCAATCTAGTCTCAGTGGCTGCAGGACTTGCATATTCTGGAAAGACAGCATTTGCAAGTACGTATGCCATATTTCTACCAGGACGATGCGTTGATCAAATTAGAAACGCAATTGCATATCCCTCTCCAGGAGACAAAAAAGGTCTAAATGTTAAGCTAGTTGTATCTCATGGGGGCATCAGTGTTGGGGCTGATGGAGGCTCTCATCAACAGATTGAAGATATTGCAATAATGCGGGTAATCCCAAACATGAAAGTTCTTGTACCAGCTGATTCAGTAGCTGTTTCAAAACTTACTTGGATTATTGCTCAACAATATGGACCATTCTATATGAGAATGGCCAGATCAAAGACTCCTATTATTTACAATGACTCGCAAGAATTTCAAATTGGAAAAGGAATAATATTGCGAGATGGTTCTGATTGCACAATAGCTGCATGTGGAATTACAGTTAAGATTGCATTAGACGCAGCTGACTTGCTTCAACAGGATGGAATTTCTTGTAGAGTTATTGATTGTTTTTCTGTTAAACCGATTGACAAGGCTCTATTAGAAAAAGCTGCTAGAGAAACAGGAACAATTGTAACATGTGAAGAGCATAATATCATGGGTGGATTTGGTTCTAGTGTATCAGAAGTAGTTTCTGAATCTTATCCTGTTCCAATAAGAAGAATCGGTGTACAAGACAAGTTTGGAGAATCAGCTCGTGATAACGAAATTCCACAATTATTTGAAAAACATGGAATAACATCTATTAATATAGCAAATACAGTAAAGGAGGTAAGAGGACAAAAATAATGAAAATTTTCCTAGATACCGCTAATCTTGATGCTATACGGATGTATAATGACATGGGACTTGTTGATGGAATTACAACAAATCCTTCATTACTAGCAAAAGAAGGAGGTGATCCACAAAAAACAATGGAAGAGATTTCAAAAATTATCAAGGGAGATGTTAGTCTTGAAGTTGTAAGTACTGATTATGATGGAATGATGACAGAAGGAAGACTACTTCGTAAATACGGTGATAATGTTGTGGTTAAATGCCCAATGACTGGAGATGGACTCAAAGCATGTAAGAGTTTAACTGCAGAAGGAATTCCAGTGAATGTAACTCTGGTATTTTCTCCAAACCAAGCTCTTTTGGCTGCAAAAGCTGGTGCAAAATATGTTAGCCCATTTATTGGGAGATTAGATGATATTGGTCATACTGGCATGGATTTGATTAAAGAAATTAAGCAAATATTTCAAAATTATAATTTTAATACAGAAATTCTAGTTGCAAGTATTAGACACCCACAACATGTAGTTGATGCTGGAAAAATTGGTGCTGATGTTGTAACAGTCCCGGCACCAGTTCTTGGTAAGATGCTTAATCATACATTGACTGACAAAGGTTTGAAAGCATTTCTAGCAGACTGGGAAAAGCTGAAGACTGAAAACCCTAATGTTGAAATTTAAAAAATTACTCATCGTACATCATTAATTCTTTTTCTTCAAGCAGAACATGTAAGTTATGAATAGAACGATAAACATCATTTTCTTTTTTTGCTCCCGTACAAACAAGTTTGCCAGAAGCAAATAACAAGATTACTGTTTTTGGTTCTAACATTCTGTGTATTAGACCAGGAAATTGTTCTGGCTCGTACATACTTCGTGGTAATTTTCTCGCTGCCTGTTCCAAATGGATCTTACCGCCAAGATTAATTGCAGCAACAATATTCTGTATCGTTGTTTCAGCATCTTTTTTTATCTTGATGCCTCCTTTGCGAAGTTTTTGTACCACAGTTTTTACTGCATTTTTAGCCATTTCTTCTGATTTTGCACCTGTACAGACCATTTTACCCGTTCTAAAGATGAGTGTTGCAGTCTTTGGTGTTTTTATTCTAAAAACCAAGCCTGGAAACTGATCAGGATGATATTCTGTATCTGGAAATTTTTTTGTTATATTAACAAGATCTATTTTCTGGTCTACTGTTGCTGAGGCTACCACATTTTCAATACTAACCATTGGTTTTGTTTGTGGCATTTCAATTTTTTACTTAAGCCCTTTATATATACATAGAAATAATTTGCACATTATACTAATGGCGATTTTTCCATTGGTATTTGTGCTCTTCTTCAAAGAGATCTTTTTTAATTTCATCTATTTTCATTAATTTCTTTCTATATTTTTCCAAAAGACACTGTTTACACATACAATCATTATCATCGAGCTCTTTCTTTGTTAGTTTTGGGAAATCGGCGCACCAACAAGTAGTATCACTTTCACAGGCAAATAGACTTCCACATTCTGAGCATTTTTTTTCCAATTTACATTCCACCTCGTCTGCCAATTTCCTCATCAACTGATTCTGCTTTTTTATCAAGCTCACTCATATCTCCAAACTTTTGATATGTGAGTTTTTCCAGAGTTTGCAGAATACTTTTTGCAGCCCTAAACTGAGGAATGTCTGGATTTAAAAGTTCACCATAGAGACCTATACCATCAAATCCGTTTATCTTAGCATATCCCAAGATCAGCCCGTTAAATCCAGTAATAGCAGACTGTTGTGGCGTAGTTTCTATTTCAAGCCTTCTTACTCTTTCTAACAGTTCCTTAGAAGTAGTAGTAACGTATGTTGTAGGATATTTTCCAAACTGCCTACTTGTACGATATCCTCCAACTGTGTAGATGAATTTTGCAGAATACTTTTTTGCAACATCGATTACATCTTGGCAAAGGTCATTAAGTTCATTACTTTGTTGTGGCTGACCTGCTCCACCACCAAAAACAATTACATCATTACCGTATCTGTATTCCCATTCTTCTTCTGGGATTTCGATGTATCCACCCCTATCATAAACATAAGGAGGTTTGGTTGATTTAGCATAACGAAAAGGAATTGTATGCATGTGTTTATTTATGAAATTAATCACAATGCTACCAACGTTACCCATATCTTGCATTGCAGCTATAACAAGTGGTTTTTTTACATCAGGCTCTAATTTATTTATAAATTCCATACTAGTTTCCACCCAACACGTTTAATACTTTTTTTGGAATGTCTTTCAGCCTAGAAATTCCTAACGTCCTCTCAAATCCTAAATATCTTAAATTGGTTGCAATAATTGTTGCATTTTGTGTATCTCTTCCCACTCCAATTGCTACCATTTTAATGCCAATTGATTTAAACGATTTAACCATAGAACGGACTGCAAAGGGGTCCGAGGGTTCTCCGTCAGAAAGTGTCAAAAAGATATTTGGTTTTTTAGAATGTAAAATAGGATACATTTTGTCATAAACTTCAGCTAGTGGTGTTCCTCCATTAGCAGGAATTTGTGCAAGTCGTTTTGCACATGAATTGTTCCATTTAAGATCTTCTGGTTTGATAAGCCAACATATCACCTGTCTTTCTGTGGTGTTAAACGCATATACCGAAAACTTGATCTTTAGAAAAGCCAAAACTTCACACAAAGCTAATGTAGCTTTTTTGTAATCCAATTGTTGATCAGCAATACTTGATGAGTGATCAAGCAAAATTACAATACGTGATTTAATAGATTTCTTAAAATCCGTAATAAATGGTTGCTCGTACCCTTCAACATAGACTTCATCGTCAAATTCATCACCAGAAAAAACATGCTGCTCTTTCCATCCAGTTTTCCATTCTTTAAACTTGGATTTCAGATTGTTAATTAAATCTTGATCATAAATCTTAGTTTCATCAATGTCTGTTGAATCTGGCATCAGTATACCTATGGATTCAGTACTCAAACCTTTTGTCTCGTTTTTCTTATTTTCTGTTTTTATTACTTTGAATTCCTCAGAAACAGTTTTTCCTTCTAGAACATTTTTTGATTCAACTTCTCCAAAATCATCTTCTCTTGATTTTGTAATTTTTTTAATAGCCTTAACAAAATCTTTAGGTGTTATTACAATTCCTGGACCTCTTAACGGAACTGATAACGGAATGGAGATCAAAGGGTCTACACCTAAAATTTTTAAAATATATGGAATTTTTTTTTCAATCCACTCTGTATCGTGATCATTTTCCATTGCTTCATTGAGAATATGTTTTGCATATTCTACAGCCTTTACAATTTTGTTAAAATGGGTTGGTTGTGTTTCACCCTTAATTTCTCCAAATAAGAATAATTGGTAAAATGCTTCTATTGTTCTAGCTTTTCCATAAATAGAGTTGAGATTGGCTCTAGACAACCACATATTTGTATAATTGAATATTAGTTCCTCATTCATCCCTTTCCAAACTTTAATTCCCATAAGTTCAATTCTCCTAGTCTCAATTGAGTTTAAAATAAAGCCGTACGCATGATCATTACTAAGGATCTTTTTACAATATCTGTTTTTTTTCTGAAAATTTTACAACTACATTTTCTTTTTCCGACCAGCGCCTTACAAGAAATGTAGCAATTTCTATTAACGTATCATTTCTTAGTTGAAGAGATTGCATCAGCTACCAAACATTGAGGTTATAATGTCGTTAACTTTTTGAAATTCCACGTTTCCCCATTGAGAATATACGTTTCCAAAAACAGTCTTAGCAGCCTGCTTTGCTGAAACACCACCCTCGATTAATTTTGCAAATGCAATAGTTTCCCTGATTGATGGAGAATAATACAATTCTTCCACAGCTGATGCCTGGCGTAATACATTTGCAAGTTTGATTCCCTGTAACACATCAGCCTCATTTGGATTTTTTACATGTCGCTTGATTATCTGATATTCAATATCCTCAGGAGGATAATCTAATCTGACTCTAACCGGAAATCTGCTAAGAATCTGAGGCGGAAGCTCTTTTGTTCCAACGTGTGTGAGAGGATTAATTGTAGAAACAACAAACCATGAATCTTTCGCCTTGACAATTTCACCACTAGATTCTTTGAGAATGAGCTGTCTGCGATCGTCAAGTGCCTCATCCAATCTTAATAATACGTCAGCCTCTGCCGCGTTAATCTCATCAAGATACAAAATATTGCCCTCTTTCATTGATTTTACCAAAATTCCTTCATCAAAACCAATATTTCCATCAGTCAAACTCTTAGTGCCTACAAGATGGCTTTCCCTTGTTCTAAGACTAAAGTTAATTGATTGCAAGTTTTTTGATTTTCGAATTGCGTATTCTCGTACTAGTGTAGTTTTACCAGTGCCTTTTGGCCCAATTATTATTACAAACAATCCTTTTTCAAACGCGCTATCAATAATTTCAAATGCATTATTCCAATCAAGGTAAATGGATTCGTGGCTTTGTTCTTCAGGCTTTTCATTTTCAACTGATTGTTCACTTTGGTCTGACAAAGTAACATCTTTGGCATTGGTACTTTATTTAAGACTAATTCTTTGAAAACGTGGCTATTTTTGCAAACGACTCATCAAGGGTTTTAAGAAGAGATTTTTTCCATTCTTCAAATCCACTAGGTTCCTTGGGATAATTTCTATAATGCTCGACCAACCATTTGTTTTGGTCTGATGTGTATTTTAGTCCGTTAGCAACTGTCTTGTTCATAGCACCACGTATGATCATTCCTAGTTTGGTAAGTCCTGAAAAATCTGGATGTTCACCTTTGCTAATAGCTTCAACGTCAACATTTCCCAAAAAGTGTTTCATTCCATAGCTAATCTGTTCATTAGTTAATGTCTGAACCAGTCTTCTGAAAAGCTCCAGTCCAGCAGTTTTGTAGCCATATTCTTCAATAAAGTCAAGATTGTATTGCCATAATCCTTTTTCTGTTACATCATTTGCTTCAATTGCATCTACAACATTTTTACCAAGAATTGTACCAGCAATTAAGGCTGGACCTATCCCTCCAGCATCAATTGGTTTTGGCATCCATGCAGAATCTCCAACTAGTAAGTAACCCCCAGAAACCATACAGTCATTTTGCCTTCTCACAGAAACTTGGAACACTCCAGTGTTGTTGTGAATGTCTTCTGGATCCTGTGAGAGTTTAGGATTCTTAATTGCTCTATTTCTTTGAAGATACTCTTCCATCAACGATGCAACGTTATCATTTTTTCCAAGTCTTTTATTTCTCTGGTCCAAAATTGATTTTTCAACACCGAGTCCAATGTTTACTTTGTTGTCTGCTTTTGGAAAGACCCAGCCATATCCCCCAGGTGCAATATCTTGGTCTAGGTGAATAATACAATAGTCTGGATCAAATTCTGTTAGATCTTTTTCACCATTGTCAAAATACATAATGTGCCTTCCTGTTGATTCCAGATCGCGTCTGTCTATTTTCCTTTCAATTTTAGTGGAATTCTGTAGCTGATTTCTAAGCATTGAAGTAACTCCAGTTGCATCCACTACGACCTTTGCCGTTTTTTTGTATGGTTGTTTTGTTTTATTATTGACACCTTGAACTCCTATCACCCGCTGTCCATCATAGATTAGACCTGTAAGATTAATTTCAAAATCAAAGTTAACTCCCATCTTTTTTGTTCTTGCATTTTGAATTTCAGGCAGTTTTTGGCGATTTAGCATATAGCCATCACCATCAAACGGAATTGCAGTTTCTTTATCTGGTGAGAATGCCATAACTCCCTTTACATTGTGCTCAATTTCTGGGGACGTCCAGGGAATTTTTATCCTTTCTGTCATGAAATCTACTGCCTCCTTTGAACAAGCATCACCACATGTCCAACCAGGATTTGATTTTCGTCCAGGGAACATCTCGGGGTTTCTGTCAATTGAAAGAATGGATAAATTTTGATTAGAATAATGTGAGATTGCTTGGGCTGCAACTGTTCCGGTTAGGCCTCCGCCCGCTACAATTACATCACAATCAGTACTCATAATTGTCAACAATGCAAAACTGTATTTAAAACAATCCTGTATACGGGTCGGTTCGTCGCGGCGTCATCAGCGTTTGGCACTCAGACTGGAGCGGCTTTTATTTCCTCATTCCCTTGAAACGATAATTATGAATGATTATAAAATTATATTAAAAATTGCAATTAGATTCTAATAGTTCCCTGTAGGTTTTTACAATATTCTTTTTTATGTATACTGGCGTGAAAATCATGATTCTAACTGGGTCCTTTTCTTGAAATGTGAGAGTCTTTTTTACAAAATTTTGTTTGGAAAACCGTAGATATAATGTTGAGTCAGAAATTCTTTCATTAATATCTGCCAATAGGTCTTTGGCATTATTCTCTGAAATAGTCGAAATTAGTTTTTTGATCAATTTCTCAGCTCTCTTATTTTTCATCTGAATATGTAACATCAGAATAGGATTTCCAAAATGACCCAAAAATTCTTTCTTTGTTATTTCACTTGATTCTAGTTCAAACACATCACAAAGGGAGTCATATATTTTCTGATAATCTTCAGTTGCATGTACTATAATCTCTATTTTTAAATTAATTTTTGTTACCATTTTATGAAAATAGAGATTTTGTTCTTCTCATGCTTTAAGAAGTGTGATCTCTGCTTCAGCTGACCTAACCAATTTTACTTTTTCCAGGCCTACATGTCTAAGATGTATAATTTTTTTTGTAGCAGCCATTATGTCTGAATTAATTTTATTATAACATGATGCTTGTACAAACTCGTCAATAGTCATATTTGGAACACTTTTTTCTATTATTTCTCTTGCGATCAATCTTAATGCGTGTTGGCGTGATGAATTGAGTTCTCTATGACTTAAAGCTATAACCTTGATTCTGAAAACATATCCGTCTTTTGTCTTTGTATCTATAATGAAATTAATTTTAGAAGAACCACGTCTTACTAAGCTTCGTAGAAATTCCTTGGCATATTCATATCTCTTAAAAATTGTAGTAGCTTTTTCACCAACTACTTTGTCGATTTGAAAATAGAGCTTGTATTGATATTGGGAAGGATCTCCTTTCAAAATATCAAATAATGTTACTTCAATAACTCTACCTTTAGCTTTCTCTTCATCTGTAATAGGTATGTCCGCTATGTGAACATTGTTAAATGAATCAGGCGCTGATACTGAAACCCATTTTTTCTCTTTCCATTTGTCCTTAATCTTTCGTGTTTTTCTTACAACCAATTATTATCGACCTCTGATTCCAAAATATAAGTTGTACTGGAGTCAGATTATTTTTTTATTGTTCATATATTTTTGCAAAACATTCGGAATTTCGATATGACCATCTTCCATTTGATTATTCTCTATTATAGCTACCATTGTTCTTTCTATAGCGATCAGGGTTCCATTCAATGTATGAACAAATTGTGTCTCTTCGTTTGTTTTATCCCTAAATCTGATCTTTAGCCTTCTAGCTTGATAGTCAAGGCAATTTGAAATTGATCCTATTTCTCGGTATGTGTTTTGTCCCGCCATCCATGCTTCTATATCAAATGTCTTTGCAGAAACTTTTCCCATATCACCACTTGATAAAAGAACAACTCTATACGGAATCCCAAGTTTTTGATAAAATTCTTTTGTATTTTCAAGCATATCCAGTTGAAGTTTCCATGAATCTTCAGGTTTTGAAAAAGCAAATTGTTCAACCTTCTCAAACTGGTGAACTCTAAAAATTCCTTTTTGATCTTTTCCATGTGCACCTGCCTCTTTTCGAAAACATGGACTTATTGAGCCATATCTATCCGGGAGGTTCTTTCCATCCAGTATCTCATTTTTATACATTGATGCAATAGCATGTTCAGATGTTCCAATTAGGAATAGATCTTCCTCTTCAATCTTGTAAATTGCCTCTTCAAAATCATCTGTAATTATAGCTCCCTCCATGGATTTTTTGTTAATCATATAGGGTGGCTGAATTAAGTTCCAACCTGGTATTCCAGACAAAAAATCTAATGCAAACTTGGTGATTGCAAAGCCAAGTTTTACCAAATCTCCTTTCAAATAGTAAAATCTTGCACCAGCAGTTTTAGCCGCTCTTTCAAGATCAAGAATTCCCAAATTTTCTGCCAAATCTTCGTGTCCCTTGATCTGGAAATCAAATTTAGGAATTTCTCCCCATTTGTAAATTTCTTGATTTGCTGAATCATCTGGTCCTATTGGAACTGATTCATGAAGTAAGTTTGGTATAGAAAAAGCAAGTTTTTGATAATCAGCTTCAGTTTTATCCTGATCTTTTTCCAGCCTTGTGAGTTCTTGACTAGTTGACTGCATATCTTGAATCTGTGAGTTCACATCTTTGTTTGCCTTTTTTGCATCTGAGATTTTTAAAGACATTTCATTTTTTTTCTTTCTAAGATCATCAGTGCTAATTATTAACTTCCTGCGTTTTTCATCAAGATCTAGTAATGAGTCAAGGTCAAATTCCACAGTTCTATCTTTCAGCATTTTTCGAATCTTTTCAGGATTCTGACGGACAATTTTCATATCAAGCATTATTCAATTACCTCTAATGCTAGTTTTACATGCTCTAAAATTTCATCAACTGTTGCAACCAATTTTTTTGTATCTCCACTACAATAAAAATTAAAAACAAGTTTGTTATCAATATTATCTATTTCAAGCGATAGACCTTTTGGGAAATTAACATTGTCAGGTTCTAATGCCTTGATGATTGTGGTAGCCTTCTTTTTTGAAATATTATTCAGTGTTACTTGAACCTTGGATATTAGCGACATTTCCTTCTAAATAATTCAGAAAACCATCCAATTTGTCTTTAGTTATTTGCGCTCCAGCAGAGTTATCACCTCCAAGGGATTGGCGATCAGACTTATCTAAAACGATGTTGATCCCAGATCCACATGACTTCCAAAGAATCGCAAGAAACAGATTGTTATCTTTGCATAAAGGGCATTTTGCCATTTTTTTTGTAGAAAACTGAAAGGCGGTGAACCTTTGCTTCAATTAATTCAAGAGAACGTACATTCCTTCTGTCACCTCTGTTTGATTTAAGATGCTTTTGCAAGCCTACAGCCTTGTTAACAATATTGTTCAAATCTTCGGGAATTTCAGGACTTAGATTATTTTCTTCTAAAACCTGAGAAATTGTCTTTTTTATGATAGGTTTTACAAGTGGAATTGAGTATTGGTCCCTTAGTTTTATACCGATTTGGCTGGTTGTTAGACCCTCTTTTGCATATTTGATGATTACTTCTTCAACTTCTTTTGGATCCTGTTTAATCCATGAAGGAACCTTAACCTGATTTGGTCTTGTAGAGTGTGCCTTGCCATGATTGTGTGTGTGGAGCCTGCCCATGGTCTGGACAACCTAAAAACTCACATAAACGTTACTTCAGAACAGATCCCTTCTATTCTCAACATGGAAACTGAGAAAAAAGTTAAATAATAACATGTTCATTTTTTCATCAGGATAAAATGAAAAATTCCACAACACTACTTGTAGGTTTTATGGCTGTATTTGCCATCGGTTCAATCGCAATGGTTCCAGTAGCTTTGGCATATTCTGGATTAGGGCAAGCAGGTGGAATAACACTTGAAGAGCAGCTAGAACTTGCAGAAAGAAAAGTTCAGAAAGCTGCAGATAACCCAGCAACATATGCTGCATACGGACGAGGCTAAGACCTTTTTCTCTCATTTTTGATATTTTAATAAAATTCTCATATTTTTCTAGATCTTTCTCAAATACGCCGCGCTGATAATAACAGAAATGTATATATGCATTCTATCCAGAGGATCATTTGATGATTCCTATCTTTGGAGCACTACTGAACATTTTATCTAGTGTAACAGGGCAAATAGGACCGAACTATGACCCATTATTTTATGACGTCATG
>LULL01000521.1_pt1 | contig 13192 bp, 21 predicted proteins | sample 728161 | NCBI WGS metagenome assembly LULL01 (sample SAMN03860290, study PRJNA289734) | marine metagenome | biome: seawater column; feature: ocean; material: water; isolation source: Red Sea water column Station 149 - depth 500m | place: Saudi Arabia: Red Sea | collected 2011-10-15 | depth 500 m
TAATAAACCTATAATCTCAAAATATTTTCTATTTTTCATTTTTTTACTCATTATTTGAGCCAGAGGCGTTTTATTTACAAATATCTTCTATCAACTTGGAGGAGACATTTGTTCTACTTTATATACGTCACGTTTTTCAACATGATCAGCCATTACATCAGCAACGGGTGAATTTGGGTCGTTAATAATTTCAAACATTTTTTGCATGTCTACATCAAATAACTGAACCATCGCTGTATTATCGTCTACCTTAGCTACCCGCGTACGAGTATCATCAGCAAACTCTTCTCGGCCAGCAGGGTCAGCATCAAAAACAGCTTTCCAGCTATCATAAGAACTTTTGATATGCACAACTACTAGTAAATCCATGTTATACTCCTTTTAGTATTTTTATACCTTGAATCTAATAAAATATTATAAACAAAAAAGCCCCCGTGAGGAGGCTATTTGAGCCAGAGGCGTTTCATTAAACTTGTTTCCAAAATGTCATTATAGGTTTTATTGCAGCCAATAATGCAATAATTAAATACCAATACCAGTCTAAATAGAGTATTGGTGACCAAAGTTTAGCAATCATCAGTCCAAAAGCCAGACCAAATAATCCCATTAACCTAATGTCAATATATGGAAATGAAAATTTCCACATTCTTATTATTAATCTCTTTTTCATATGACCCAGAGGCGTTTCATTTTAGTAAGATTATATTTCTTATCTTAAGAGGATGTTTTGCATATAAAGGATTAAGCAAAACTAAAAAATAAAGGCATGAAAAAAGAAATAAAAGCGAACCATACTGCGTAAATAGGTAAATATTGAACAACTTTACTCTTTAAATAAAGAATGTCTGCTTTATTTGTAACAACTTTGATATATGCAAGCGCCATAATACTCAAATGAGTAAATACCAGAAAATTAACACCGAGAACCGTAAATCTATTTGGCGATAAACCAAATTCAAATAATCTAAATATTATTGCTGATAGAGCTAGAAGATTGATTACCAAAGTGATAAATATCAAAGAAATATTGATATAATCAGAAAAAATTATGCTACCATCTCTAGTCCGATTCACAATTGAAAAAATTACAATTGCTAGAACCACAATTAATAATCCATTAAAAACAATTAAGAAATCTCGGTTTAAAAATGGTGTATTCCCCATAAAAACCATTACACTTAAATAAGAAAAAACAAAAAAAGTGAATAAGGGTGCGAAAATCTTGGCTAATAAAGTTGTGATGAATGTTTCTCTTTTCAAAACTGAGTCATATAGGTAAGTAGCAACCAGAGGCGCAGAGGACACTCCTAAAATGCCAATGTTTTGCATATATAAATCTTCAATACTTAAATCCTGCATTTCAAAAAGCCCAACGACTAATGCCGAAAAAACACCACCACCCAGCAAGATCAAAACAGTTAGAATAAAAATTTCTCCGCAATATTTTATGAATGCGACCCTTTTTATTTCTTGATGCCAATCCTCTTGAAGAAATGAAAACGCTAATAAAGAAAGGAAAGTTAATGGTAAGTGAATTAAAGCCATAGACACTGAGCTCGATTGGTTAATTTCTGGCAATAGTGAAACATATAAAATAGTTATCAAGCTGAATATTGCAATAGTTATAGAAACTTTTGTATTTCTATTTTTATATAAAAAATATACTGATGGTGAAAGCATGGTCATGAATGGTACAAATCTTGGGTAATACCATTCGTAATCGATGAAAAACTCTGGTACTCGAATTAGCAGTCCAAAAACAATAGCAATTATAAATACAGCCATTGGCGATATAAATCCTTCAATGACAAATTTAGAAGTGTATTCTAGTCTCGCTTTCCAAACTTGAAGTACTTTTGATTCAGAATTTTCTTTGGCTAGACTTAATATGATTTTTTTAAAAGAATCAGGTTCTGATTGATACAATTCTTCTAAAATATGGGGTTTATCAAGAACCTCATAAATTTTATTTTTATCAGTTTTTTTACCGTTATAATTCATTTTAATATTATGGACTTCACCATCTTCTGAGGTCCAGTTTATTTCATTAACTATTCATCCTCTATCTAAACAAAGGTATTTTTAACACGAACGGATTTATTAAAATATTTAGTCCACAGAATCGTCCATGCTAATGAAATTGATACTATAAATAATAGTGTTAGTGATAAGCTTAACATTGCATTAATACTCATTTCTTTGCCACCAGGTTCCAAAAAAACACTTATTGAACGTAGGGTCATTAAAATAACAACAGTTCTCCACATAAATATGTTCCATCGTGGCGCTTGTGAAGATTTTGTAATAATTAATACTAAAGGTGAAGCAAGAATTATAAAAATGCCGACCATGAGAATAAAAGGATATTCGAAAAACCATCCTGAAAGACCCATAGAATACATTATCAGCAAGGGTACCGAACCGATTAAGTAGACCAATAACCAACCCCTTATGCCTTTCCTACTGTCTCTTTCCATTAGAGATGAAATATCCCGTGAGGAGGCTATTTGAGCCAGAGGCATTTTGTTCTGTCTGAAATTTTCGCAAATGTCATTTAATTAAGAATGGAAGAAATTTCCTTTTTCCTGCTAATAGAGATGCGATAAACCATGAAAGAGTATTTGGAATCATAGATGCAATAAAATGAATGATTAATTCATCTCTACTTTCATCAAGGAATGATAAAACTAGCATAAAGCATGTTCCGAAAAATCCAATCCAATGTAAGATATGTGCTATTTTATGCATTATCTCACCTTTATTTGAGCCAGAGGCGTTTCATTTAAACATATATTTCATGTTTTCAAAATCAATGGTCCATGCGTAATTCTTAATTACACCATGCGATACCAGTAAATCACACATAATTCCTCCAAAACTGAAATCATCACTTCCGCTTAAGGATAATATTACATTTTCATTATCCATACCAGCAATGTTCAGGACATCATTAGTAGCAGTTACGGCTCTAGTTGATGTGTTGTCTTTTTCCTCTATGCCGAGGTTTTCCATACTTTCTTTAGATAGGCACAACCATGATTGAGCAATGACGCCATTTGCCTGACCAACCACGACAAGCCCAGAATCAAAGAACATGTTGATTCTCTTGTCGTTGTAACTGCCTTTACCCATCATATAGTGGTCACCCCACATAATAAAATTCATTTCGTTGCCTTCATACTTTTTTTGATGAGCTTTTACAAGTGCAGGTTTGTCTTTTGTAGTAAATACAAATTGGTTATTGGGATAGTCTATCGTAGAATAAAATTCCTTTAAGATACTTGTACCGAATATGATTATTTCCGTATTCATTTCTTCCAAAATGGTAACGGGCACATTTATTAGTTTTACATCTTTACCCAGTACCAATTTATCAACAACGCCCACCCACATTTTCGAAGTCGAATAACCCTGTTTACCAGTAAAAAATAAACTTGAATCATATGAGATTCCCATGCTTTCGGCAGCAGCTTTTGACATAACGAGAAAATTTCCGCCTGTATCAAAAGCTATGTTTTGTTTTTTGCCATTTATTTCACCAGATACAATAGGGATGAATGGATTGAGAGGTTCGTTCACCAGCATGGGCACGGTAAAAGTTCCGCTACATTCTAATGCAATAGTTTTATTTATAGAAGCGGCATAAATCGTCGCTTCTTTGTTTTTAATTCTATTAATGAGCGTCTTAGCTTTATCTAACTCTTTTAGGTGAAATAGGTGAATATTGAGTTTACTGATTTGCACTTTTTCATATTCATTATATTCTGATGAAATGCCATTATATACTTCTATTGCTTCCAAATATTTTCCATTAACCTGCAGAATATTTCCTTTCAGGTGTTTTCCTTCATCGGTATCGATGTTGCTTTCTGCAATTTTTTCTGCTTTTTCTAATTCAGCTTTACTCCAAAGCTTCCAACCTTTTTCAATAGTACCTTGTGCACTGGAAGCACTTAAAACAAGGATCAACAAAATAATTGATAATAATTTTTTCTTCACTCTGAACCTCTTTATTTTTTCTTTCTTAAGTATTTGTGGGGTAATGGATTTTCTTTCGTCTCTCCATTCCACAAAATACTAATAATGAACCAACGATTATCATCATACATAAGCTGAATACTGTTTATTCCTCTTGCAAAGGGATCCTTTTCTCTGATTGAATTACGACTATCGTAAGTTGAAAACACGTGAGTAATATATCTGTACTGCTCTGTGCGACGTCCTATCTCACGTTCAAAAAACCCATTTTTTATAAGATAGGGCCCAGCTCTATTGATATATTCATTTGGAGTCATTACGCGGACAGTAACTACGCCTTCTTTATTTTTTCCTACTGAACGAAGCATACCAGTTTTATGAAATAAATAACGAAAGCGAATCCAATCTCTTTCTTCATCCTTTTCACCAGAGATTACATCATATAATGCTGTAATAATTGCGTCAATGGATACTACATCTTTTTCGTAAGATTTTGGGATTCCTAGAACTATAGACCCTGATAGGATAATGGATAATAAATATTTCATATTGTGTTCCTTTATTTGACCCAGAGGCGTTTCATTACGATGTTAGAAAAAACACTGCTATAATAGCTGCCAGAGCAGCAACAAATTGAAATACAATGAAAAAGAAAGTCTGTCTGGGGGCTATAGCCAACCACTTGAATGCGAGGAAAGCAACAAAAGAGACTTGCCCAACCATAAGTAGCTGAAAAATATGTGCAGCAGTTCCTTCATCAGTTTCCTCGACAATACCGAAAATTGCGAAATGAATAAGCACCATACCTAAAGCAAGCAAAGACATCGCTAGTGGTAGAAAAACGGTGGGGTGCCTTAGTTTAGGAACATTCATTGTTTATCCCATTGGATGGGGGTTTTTAATCTTTTTTAATAGTGTAATTAAAGGGGTTAGAAACAATAGTGTATTAATAAAAGCCACCCCGACTAATATAAATCCTATCCAATTTAAATGCTCAGGTAATGGCATTGGTTCAATCAATTGATATAATGTACTAAAAAGCCAAAACATAAAAATTAAAGAAGCCAAAACCGTTATAATTTCGAAATTCTCTTTTTTCTTTAACAAATAACGCCCAAGAAATAAAGCTAAAATAAGAAGATTAAAACTGAAATAATTATTTAAAGAATATAATGACCAATTTATTGTTGGACTTGACTGTTCAAGGTAATTGCCCCAATTAAATTGAAAAGGAATATAAAAATGATATAGACCCATAATGATTGTTTGAAGTGTCCCAAATTTTAGTAAAAATAAATTAGTTTTATTTATTTTTTTCACCTAATGTAATTTTTAAGCCTTTTACTTTTACCTTGTCGTCAATAGCCTTTTTCATATAATAGTCATCAATTACTCTTTGCTTCATTAATTCAAATTCAGTAGTTGTAATTGCCCCTGCATCTAAAGCTTTTTTCAAATCAAGTAATTCTTGACCTTTTGTTATATTAATTTCTAAATGTAATTCACCTTTTGCAGAATTAAGTGCCGCACAAGAGGTGAAAATAAATAGTGATAATATTATTAATAACTTTTTCATTTTATTCTCCTTTATATGACCCAGAGGTGTTTCATGGTGATTGTGCGAAAAAATTAATACGGGATATATTGGATAAGAATAATAACGGATGGTCTGATGGAGTCAGAAATATGGTGAGATTAGACTATTTTTAACTCACGCCAACGTTTTTCCAGTATTAATATGGTAGATTCAAATAATCTCCAGAGACTGAAGGCAGATAGCATACCACACAACATACTAAAAAGTAATGTGTAGTAATTGGGATAGCCTTGTTGGACTCCATAAATAAATCCCCATAGAGTTGTTGCCGATAATATGGTAAAAATGGTGACCAACCCCGACAATAATAATCTTTTCATAATTTTATTTTTTCTTCTGCTTTATTTTTTTCATATCCTTAATTTTTTTGCGAATCATTATTTTATCCCCATTTTCATGAAGTTTATCCTCATCTGAATCAATGATAATTTCCATGTTGCCAGAGCCCCCTTGATATTTTCCATCATGAATCATTTTCATAACATGAACTTCACCATCTTCAGAGGTCCACTTCATTTCATTATCAGTTTCCTCGAATTTTGAGGCATCCACTGGCTTTCCATTGACAGTTACATTCATGATGGTATCACCATCTACAATTTCTTTTTCAACCTTTACATCCATTTTTTTTGTAGAGCCAAACTTGGCAATGTCCCCATCATGATCACCGATAAAAACAAACCCATTTTTATCATGGTTACTTAAAGAGAATGGCGGTACCATAGAATTATGGTGTGAATCAATCAATTTGAATCCCAACCCTGCCACCAAAATTAGGGCCAGGTATTTCCAGGCCATTTCCAGTTTTTCTTTTGTATTCATTATGTGTTCCTTTTTCAAGTAGTTAAATAGCTATTGGCTGGCTGAGGCTAAATCTAGCTTGATACGACAAGGGGGGTTTCGGAGATTTAACCTCAGCTACCAATAAACTTAATTAAATAGATATTGAAATTTCATAAAATATTGCCGATTCGTCAGTTGTCCACCCCGAATTGTATTCATAGCCAGGCCATCCACATTCTGGTTAGATGAAGACCCAATATAAAAGATTGTAAACGGGCTGGGCTGATATGTCAACAGGGGCTGTATCTGAAATGTTTGACTAAAGTCATTATATTGTGCCATTATCTTGAATCCTAAAGAATTATTGTACTGATAACTCGCCCTCAGCGTCGTGGTGTACCCTGAAAAATAATCCGTTTCTTTATCCATTGTAGTCATTTTCTGAGAATTATATGAAAGGCCTAAATTCAAGCGATCTGAAGCCTGGATTCTGGCCCAGAGACCGGTAGCGGTAAGGCGACCTTCTTCAGGTATCTCTAGAAAACGGACCGGGGCCACATGGCGGCCGATATTGGTCCCAAACTGATATCGTTCACTGAATTGACTGTTCAGATTAATCCTGAGATCATAAGTACCATTAAGTTCCGTATCCTTAAATCGATATATAGGGCGACGAGAATATGAGATATTTAGTCTTGTCTGACGAGGCATAGCTAAATTACCGAAAACAACAAAATATTTAGCTTTAGTAACTCCATCATAATTAGGCTCAATTCCAGTATGAAATCCGCCGACAATTTGACTGAAAAAATTATTAGGATAATAAATCCATACACTTTGCGAATAAATCCGCCGCTGACTGACATTTGTTACAAAACCATTTTCAGCACGAAAAGTGGGTGATCGATGATCATAACCTGCTTCCAACCTCCAGTGTTCCGTTTTCCGTTGAAATTCTATTTCCAGTGCGTTGCCAGAAAATGACTCACCATCGAAAGTATAAGAATAATTTTCACCAAAAGTTTTTGAATTAACTAACAGGGAATCATTAGGCTCCTGCGTATGGCTGAAAACTGATTGAAATTCCACCTGGTATGTGTCGTTAAAGCGGTAACGAGTATCAAAACCAATAATGCTGCCACTTCCATTATTATCTATCATTTTTCGATTTGTGGCAACTAAACCTAAAAAACTACCCTCGTTAAGTGAACGTTTATATCTAAAAATATTGGAATAACTTTTTTTACCCATTGCTGTAAAACTTTGTTCTTCACCAGGAACGATATATGGTGAATTTTCATCTAATGCTGAAAGAAAAACCCAATTATCTTTTTCTCCACGATTAATGATTCTGCCAACACCAGTAGGATTATTGATTGAACGGGTATGTATAACATTAACCCAAGTGCCAGTTAAGTCAGACCCCTCATTAAAAAATGGTCTCTTTTCAGGGTAATTCAGAGCAAAAGTAGTATTCACATCAATCTGTTCCTCATCTGCCTCCACTTGGCTGAAATCCGGATTAATTGAAATTTCTGACATACGGGCTGAGCTAAAACTATACTTAATACCTAGTGATGCTTCGCCAAAGGAATCACCTTTCTTTAGTAAATCATTCTTATCTAATTCTGAAGCTTGCGAACCCACCAGTGCGGGCAAAAATTCCAGTCTGCCTTTTTGTTCAATATTTTGGAGTCCTGTTATTGTTCCCATTTGACAAAGCCAGCAAGCGTTAGAGCGATCCATTCCGCCCCAAACAATCATATGCCGATCGCCACGTGGAAGATTCCGGAAAAAAGTCACTTTCCAATCTTGGATCTTCTTTTTGGGAAACGATAAGCTGGAAAATGGAATGGCCATTTCCACCTGGTAGCCCTCATCTGTGATTTTGCCCTTTGATTTATATATTACATCATAGGAGGGATCATCATCATTTCCGCCAGTGTTCAAAGCATCCAATTGAACCCCTAAGGGATTGGAACCAATCATGACCGCTGAATTGGCATCGCCATACGTATCAATTAAAATTGCAACAAAATCATCCCGAAAAGCCTGATCCCTCTTTTGCAAGGTTGCTCGAATATCCTTGGGATCTGAATAAGCTTTAAACGCTACATAGAGATTGTCCTTATCGTAGGTCACTTTCACTTCGGTAGGGACTGGTGGTTCTACATTATCACCCGGTTGGATCTCCAAAAAATTTTCAGTACTGGCTGCCCTTGACCATGCTGATTCATCAAATATACCATCAATGCTAATAATACTTGATGCACGGGAAATGTTAAACACCCGTGCTTTTAATACTTTTGATTCCACCGCATGTTTTACGGGCCCCGCCCCCAAGATTCCTATGGCAGTAATAACTGCCATTATTCGAATAAATTTCATTCTTTCCCCTGATTTATTGTTTTTTTAAACACTACTTAAACTGCATTGCCTTTAAATAGTTGTCATTAATTTTTCGTTAATAGTTTAATAAAATTTTCAATATGTATTTTTTTCACCTTTTTATAATCAAATTTTTCAATTGATTTAGAATTAAATATTTCCATCTGTATATAAAACATAAGGGGGGCATAATAGAAGAGTCTTGATTGTATTTTACTATCAATTGACTTTGCAAAATTCCAGTGTTTTTTCCCATACTCAATTCTGTCTTCTAAAAAACTCCAAACTTCATCCTTTAAGTTTTTATAGTTCCAATTAGATATCGGGTGTTTCTTTAAAGAAGCCTGAATAATTAATGAAACATTTTTGTTTCTATTGGAAGAAGTATCGAGGGTAAAATCCAATATTTTATGAAGGTATTTTTTAAAATCTTTTAATGTTGTTACTTCTTCAGCATTAAAGTTGAGTGGTCTACTTTGTATATATTCCTTGATCACTGATTCAAGGATGTCTTCTTTGGAATCAAAATATTTGAACATCGTAGCTTCGGATGCTCCGATTGCATTGGCAATATCCTTGGTCCTTATAGAATCCATTGAACCATTATCAGTAATGAGATTAAAAGTTTTTTTCTTTATTTGTTTTATTCTTTGGTCTTTATCCATCTTATTCCTCCTAAAACGGCGAGAAAAGTAAGTACTTACTTACAATGAAACAAAAACTATATACAAAAGTTCCAGATTAATTTTTGTTATTTAAAATGCGAGTGCCTCTATAAACAAAAAAGCCCCACAAGGTGTGGCTTCAGGGGAATCGCACTAATGTAATATATATTTGTCAATATGTAATATATTTCTTACATTATAATAATCAATTAATTTAAAGAGGATGAGTTAAATGCAATTTCTGAATAATTATTCAAATAGAGAATTGAATATCTGGGCAGAGTTAATATTAGATATACTAGTGTCATTTTATTTTTTCCCTAAAATATTTCCTTTAATAATTGATGGTCAGTTATATAGTGAAGCATTAGTTGGCATAATCGCGAATACAATTATAATTGCTATCATTTACTCAATATTTGTTTTTGGAGCTATTAACACCCTTACAAAAAGGGAAGAAAAAGATGAACGGGATTATATTTACGAACTAAAAAGTTATAGAGTAAGTAACATTATATCTCAGGTATCTATTTACCTCCTGATAAGCCTAATTGTTTTCAATCCAATCAATCAAGTACGTTTGAATGAATTTACTGCCCCAATGATAGCTATGTTATTGCTTATCATAACACTTTTGTCTTCAACTGGAAAATCCTTAACTCAGCTATTTAATTATAGAAAAAACATCTAGATGAAAGAACAAAGAATAAAGAATAAAATTCGCCGATTGCGATTTGATGCTAATGAAATGACTCAGGCAGAGTTAGCTGAAAAAGCAAGTGTAACACGACAAACGATTATTGCACTTGAAGCTCAAAAATATTCACCATCACTTGAATTACTTCGTTACAGACTTCCTGTACCGCATAATAACAAGCGTCATTGAACCTAATAAAAACCCGGGGATGATTTGAACGATAGCTCCGTAAACTACATGATTTAAAAGTGCCTGTATCCAATTATCAAAATAAAGGCCATAATGAGTTCCTATTGCCCATTTAGTATCAATCCACCAAACAACAAAAACTGTAAATCTCGAAACGGGTGAAAATATAATTAAACTTAAAAGGAGTAATCGGTATGGTTGCTTTTCGTTATATAATTTTATTCCCCAGTAAACGGCAAATGCCAAAGTAAGCCAGAGTAGTCCAATAATGAAAATAACGTTCTCAGGTAATCCAGCCAGTTCAAGGGAAAAGCGAATTGGTGTGACAAAGATGGCTATCAATACAGGTATCTTGGCAAGACTAAGTGCACGTAGAAACATTGACATATTCACTATAAATATTTAATCATTCTAATTCTTTATTTGCGCCAGAGGCGTTTCATACAGAAAATTACAAATAATCACCTTACAATGTGGGTGTCTCTTTTATAAACAAAAAAGCCCCCGTGAGGAGGCTATTTATAAGTAATTGGACTAAATTTTAGTTACCGTCTTTTTTCTCCACTTTTTCAAGGACATCATTTTTACTTATTATATATCTTATTTCTTGCGCACCATTATTCCCACCATGTGTTATTTTTTTAATATCTTCCACTTCAGTGTGTCTAGTACAATTCTTAGAAATTGAGGCATTATTCTTTAGATGAAAAATATCTTTATAATCATCATCGCTATAATGATGTAATTTTAGATTAGTACTTACTATATGACCACCAGTAACGAAAAGTGATAAGCTAAATAGTGCATTTATTATCGTTGTAATCATTTTTTATCTCCTTTCAAAACTTTAAGGCTTTCATAATTTACTTATTATATATAATACAGATAAATAATGACTTTTGTTCCTGCTATTTGAGCCAGAGGCGTTTCATTTAATTAATTCAATAGCAATTTTTTTCATACCACTTTTGAGTAATTCATCAATTGGACCAGAATAATCAAATGAAACAATTTTTTCAATACTGCCAGTAGCAATATTTATTATTCTCGCTGAAGCAGAAAAGGTATCTCCCACTTTATTGATGCTTCCTCCAATAATTCGTTCAACGCCCACGAGTTGACCTATTTCAACGACACACTCATTTGATATACATCCAGATTGTTGTAATCCTTGTTCCTTTAAAACTTCATCCATCATTTCTCTTTCTAATACTTCAAAATGTCTGGTATTGTATAATTCAACTCTTAATTTATCAGATAATGCTTTAGTTTCACCATCAGAAATATTATTGCCTAATAACTCAAGTACAGCAATATTTATTAAATTTTTTGGGGGTTTTGGAACTTTAGGGATTTCTATCTTTGGAACAGGTGTTTTTCTTGGCTCTTTAAATATATTTTCAATAGTATTAATTGATTTTTCAATTAATTTGAACTCCCAATAACCTACCTTACCATTAGAACACCCAGTAATTAGTAGTAATGGTATTAACAGTATTTTATTACCCTTCAAGATATTCTCCTTTAGTTTAACAAGGGAACCATTATATAAAATACAAAGCATGGAACCAATTTGTTCCCACTTCTATACCCAAAGACGCTTCATACAGAAAATTACAAATAATCACCCAACAATGTGGGTGTCTCTTTTATAAACAAAAAACTTGGCGGGGCTTGATGTCAACCAACGATTCTTTTTAGTTCTTTGACGTGGGCAGTATATGCATCAACACCTTTAGATGTTAAAGAAAGCCATGTACGTTGACGTCCAAAATCTGTCCTTTTTGCGGGTGCAACATAGCCAGCTTCTTCAAGTGATTTAAGGTGCTTAGAGAGCACCGAATCACTGACATTAAGGTGCTTGCGAAGGAGTTTAAATTCCACTTCACCCGAAGCGGATAATATCGCACATATATGCAAACGATTAGGAGCGTGAATCAAGGAATTAAAATGCGAATTCTTCATTTTGAATCATCCTGCGGTACCCATTCATTTGTTGGGTACTTATAAGTCAGGTATGCAACGGACAAACTAACGATTATCGCAGCAATGTAGGGGGCCAAAGGAAGGTCAGCTATCGGAAAAGCACCCTCCACACGGGTCTCAGGTCTACCTGATAGCGTGGCCTCTCTTCCCCCGAGCATCACAACAGCAAAAAAGAGCGCCTGTAAGGCAACAAAAACTTTTCCTGAACCTGAAGGTGGTAAGAGTGGCACTCTTACACCCAGCAATCGCTCACTGTATCTAGTAAATAGAACCAACAAGACAACTGAAATGGCTGATAACCACATCACTAACGCCCACGAGTTCTCATGCTCTGTTACTGCAAGTGAGAAAGTGAAAATGCCACACAACAAAGAGAGGATAGTGACCAACCACAGTGGCGGCCTTAAAGACGATATTGTCTCCGTTTCTATTTTGTTCAAAGACTCAAGTGCTGATTGAGCCTCTGCGTTTGTAATCTGTTTTTCATTATTCACGATTTTAAAATCTCCATATTAGTATTTAATTCGAAAAATAAATTAGCCATCACTTTCCATTATGGCAAGCTTTATCTTTCCAATATGGAAAGTCATTTCATCCTAAGCCGATTCATAAACATAATCACCCAACAATGTGGGTGTCTCTTTTACAAACAAAAAAGCCCCCGTGAGGAGGCTTTTTATGTATTAATACTAAGAAGTTTATTCAGGGCTACTCATATCAGGTCTATAGCGATAATCCTCAGCAAAACGAGCTTTGGGATTAGATTGAACTAATTCGCCAAATTTTTTCATAAATTTATCCAAACTTCCTTTCCCATGGTGCTTTTCATATGCTTCCCATAAAGATTGGTCATTACCCATATCCTCAAATGTATCATGTACGCTTGCAACTGCCCAAGTGCTTCTATCC